>Ga0114899_1001018_pt1 | contig 17431 bp, 15 predicted proteins | sample MalvireepMed_215_FD_83497 | JGI IMG/M metagenome (GOLD analysis project Ga0114899, IMG submission 83497) | Marine viral communities from the Global Malaspina Expedition - Malaspina viral metaG DeepMed_215 | ecosystem: Environmental > Aquatic > Marine > Oceanic | place: Mediterranean Sea...
GACGCGAACGACGGCGACACCGGTGACTGGAACCTCTTTGAGCACACTGGCACCGAGGCCACCGGCGACTACCTGGCGATCGGATTCGATCAGACATTCTCGCGCGTCAGATTCATGGCTGCTGGCGGTACAGCGGGCACGGTCGGCGTCGTTGTGTGGGAATATTGGGACGGCGACAGCTGGGAGGCGCTCGCTGGGGTGAGCGACGGAACCACGGGGTTCACGATCGCAGTCGCAGATGATCTGCTGCTGACGTTCGATATCCCCACCGACTGGGCAGCGCAGAGCCTCAATGGATCGGCGTCGCTGTTCTATATTCGTGCTCGCATGACCACGTTGTTCTCCGTGTACCCGCTATACAATCAGGGATTCATCGGCGGCATCGGTGCTGGCGCGTTTGCTCGACATGGACGACATGGCGAGGGAGCCGCATCCGGTGAGAGCGCATGGGCTGGGATCACTTCGATTGGTGGTCGGTCGACCGAAACGTCTGGCTTCATCCACCAAGAGTCGCCTGACGAACCAGCTGGCAGCTTCAAGGAAGCTAAAATTGCAGCTACCAAGGGGACCGTCCAGTGGTGGCCGCACGATGCCCACTTTGACTTGTTGCTGAAAACAAAGGAGGCAGCGAGCGTGTTTGGGCCAGATCCGGACGACGCAACCAAGGGCTCTGGGTTGTTTGGCATGCGCCAGTACACCAAGCTGTACTCTGGATTCAAGACTGCTGCGCTTGCCACAGCTGGTGGCGAAACCGTTGTTCCATTCGCTGTTGGCTCTGACCTCAACAACACCGAAGGATACCGTCAGCTGACTGACGACGCTGCCAACGGGACGGGGACCTTTGTTGTGGGTGAAGTGTTTGGAGACAACGCATCTAGGGCGAGCGCTACTAAGCTGGGCGTGATCACTCTGGTGGCCGGCACCAGTGCGACACCGATTCTCGATTACTACCTGATCGATGACCTCACAGACTTCGATGGTACTGAGGGCGCGCTGACTGGCTACACTTCGGGTGCCACAGTTCAGCCGGCAGCACCATCGGCAATCGGTCCGAGCACCACGCCGGACAGCAACGTAGTGCTGACATTTGGCGCGAATACACTGGACATCAACAACGGCAACGGAACTCAGCGGTATTCCGTGTTGGTCGATCCGTCTGGCTCCAACGTGCCAGTGACCGAAATCTACGAAGTGTTGAAGTACCGCAACCGTCGCGGCAGCACGGTCGACTTCCAGGGTCAGGATGGAGAGGAGTACATCGGTAGCGAGCTGCAGATGAACTACGATGCCCTGTCTGGCACTTTCGTTGAGGGTGCTCGCATCTACAACCAGACTTCTGGAGCCGAGGCAATCATTGTTGCCGACCATGGCGACATCGCATCCGGTGAAGGCTTGATCCTGAAGGCTGTCCGGGGCGCCACCTGGGCAGACAACGACGTGATCAGCGACTCACCCAGCGCATCACAACAGTTCAACACTCCGGCTGGCAATGGGCGATTCATCGTCGACAATGCTGGCGTGTTCACGGATGAAAGCGCAGACGCTGACAGTGCGGCGACCGGTGACGTAGCCTTGTCGATGGACAATGGAGACAACACATACATCGGAATGCCAGAGGTATTCGCATCTGTGGTGGTCACGTTGACTACTGCTGGTGTCATTGGTGGTGCGACAGGTACCTGGGAGTACTGGAATGGGTCGGCATGGACTTCGCTTGAGGGTGTCTCCGGGTTCTCAGACGGCACGTCGGACTTCACGTCTGCAGGTACCCTGTCCTTCTACCCACCCTTGGACTGGACAGCGCGTAGTGTAAACGATGGCACTATGCCGACAGCCCCAGTGCTTTACTATATCCGCCACGCAGTCACCGCCGCCGACTACACCACAGACGCGGTACTCGATCAGGTGTTGGTGCAGGATCTCGTTACTGCGGCAATTGATATGGTCACACTCGGCGTCGCTCGTTCGCTCGCAACTGTCCCAGCCTCACCGTTGGGGACGCTGGCTGGTGGTACCTTCTTCGGTGCGCCTGGTGTGGCCTTGGTGATTAGCAATCTCGCCTCTGGCGATGTGCAGAGCTACCAACTGATCGACGACCTGGGCGCCACCCAGGTACCGCCAAATACGGTCACAGCAGGTGCGGAGAACCTCATCTCTGGTGATTCTGTGGCAGTGTTCCGACGCACTGGTGCGGTGATCAATAAGACTCAGTTCACACTGGCTGCTGGGAACCTGCAGGGTGCGACGTCTATCCAGATGAGCACCACGATCCCGTCGGACAATCCAACCAACGCGAACAGTAAAGTGCGGGTGATTAGCGCCTCTGGAGTCGAGCACCGGTACCGTGTTGCGAGCTACGCGACTGACACCTACACCTTGGAGACAGCATCTACAGGTACGGACGGCGGGTCAGGAAATACGACTACCATCAACGATGGGTCGGCCACCTTCCAGACTGACAACGTTGAGGTTGGTGATGTTGTACGAAACACAGCAACCGGTGCAATCTCTACTGTTACTGCGATCAGCTCAGAGACAGTAATCACTGTCACTGACAATGGCAGCACATGGGCATCGCAGGGCTATGCTTTGAACAACCTTGTTGAGAACTATGGCACAGACAGTGCCTACGCTCCCATCGTTGAACGAATCGCTGACGCAGCTACAGAGACAAACAGTCTTGTTCACAGCACTGACATTGATGTTCGTGTTGTTGTTCGTCGCTCCAGTACTGCTACAGAGATCCTGCCATTCTCGCAGGATACGACAATCATCAGCACCGGCCTAAGCGCCGCAGCTGTGCGCACCGAGGACACGATCATCACATGAACGCTTCAACTCTATACAAGCATCATCAAGATCTCGTTGCATCTGTGGCGTCCATGGACGCCAAGGTTCACGAACTCAATCAGCGGATCAAGGTCATCGATTTCCATCTGGTGGTCGGTGACAAGTATGAGCCGGATGCACTCACTCGTGAGCGTGGGCAGCTGGAAGCTACCATCGCATCGATCAGTGGAGTGTTGGAGTCTGAGCGTGCTCGTCTTGAGGGGGTCTCAGCAGACCTACAGGGGGCGGAGCGCCTGGTAGCTCTCCACCACCCCCAGCATGTCTGTCAAGACATCCGAGGGCATCACACGTACAAAGTGACCTCCAAGCACACCAGTGGCCCCCACAGAGGCGTCTGGCGTACGCGTGAGTGCACGGTGTGCGGTACGACTGAGAAGATGGGCCGGTGACCAAGAGAAACGACGTCACCGTTGACTGGACGGTCAGCCCGCGTCGAATCGATGTAGCTGCACCATCGGTCGAGCTGACTGTGCAGGATCTGCTTGATACTGCGCGCCAGCTTGAAGACGACATTGAGAACCTGTCCTACCTGTCTCTGATCGACGCGGCGGGTAAGGAACCCCTAGGCGGTGGTGTCACGGTTGGTATTACCGCCGAGCTTCAGGATGCTCAGGTGTCGTTTGCGGCTCGCACCACTTCGGTGAGTGCTGGCACTATCACCACCCCAAACGTGGCTGGTACAACCCTTATCGATGCTGCTGCCGACTTCATCACTGACGCGGTGGTGCCAGGTGCGTGGATTGTGAACGTCACAGACCAAAGCCTTGCCACAGTGCTGGAGGTGGTCGATCTAAACACACTGACAGTGGAGCCCCTGGCAGACGGCACCGACAACCAATTCGACTCAGCGGACGTCTACAAGATCTGGAACGTCATCCAGTGCGACCTCGCTGGCGGCAACCTGGTGGCAATTGACTCCGTCGGTGGCGAGCTTGATCCGGTTTTCCCGACTGCTGGCACCCAGATTGTCCGCGTATCGTCATCCAGTGCCACGCTACAGGAGCTGTCTGCGATCCAGTACTCGTCATTCGGTGGGGGCGTGTCCATAGACGTCACCAGCAGTAACACTGGCACGGACTACCCGATGGGTACGCCGGAGTTCCCGCTAAACAACGTGGCAGACGCCCATCTCGTTGCCGACACGCGCGGCTTCAACAAGTTTTTCGTGATTGGAAACCTGACCGTAGCGACCGAAGATGTGAGCGACGCACACGTATTTATCGGCCAGTCTCAGGACTTGACGATGATTACGATCGACGGACCTGCAGATGTCACGTCGTGCGAATTCCAGAACTGCACAGTGTTGGGCACCCTGGACGGAGGAAATACCCTGCGCGACTGCTCCATTTCATCACTCATTTACGTGCAGGGTCACATCATCGACTGCGAACTGAACACAGGGATTATCACGCTAGGAGGTAGCCAGCAAGCGACGTTCGTCAACTGTCACAGCGGGATATCTGGGGCCGGCTACCCGTGTATCGATTTTGGTGGTAGCGGTCAGTCACTTGTGGTCTCGGGCTACGTTGGGAAGCTCCAGATGGATAATCTCACCGGGGCGGAGAATGTATCGGTACTGATGCTGGCAGGTGACATCTTGCTAAACAGCACGCTGACAGCTGGCACGATCACGATTTCCGGGACGGCAGTGCTGACAGACAACAGCAATGGCGCCACGATCGACACAACCGGCCTGATGTTCGCCGACCAGATGCAGCTGGCTGCGTTTAACCAGCGCATAGCCCTGGACGTCTCTGGTGGAACTGCTGGTACAGGCTTCCCGCAAGGCACAGAACAAAACCCAGTAAACAACCTGGCGGATGCGAAAACGATTGCGACAGAGCGAGGGATTGGGACGATACTACTGACCGGTACGCTGGTGGTAGGCGCTTCAGATGTGGTAGACGGACTACGAATCCTGGGCGTGACCCCTGCAACGTCGATCGTAGTGATGCTGGCGGGAGCGACGAATCAGAACACCACATTCGAACGTGTAACGCTCACCGGCGTTATGGACGGATCTTTCATCCTTAGAGCGGGCGCTGCGTATCAGATCTCCAACGTCGGCCACGACAGCCTGGGCACAGCTATTGTAGAGAGTCAGATCCTCTCAATTGCTTCCCCCGCTATCCAGATGCGGGCAGGACTGAGCACGCCTCAATCAATCAACTTCTTCAATTCGTTCAGTGGTGACGCTACCGGTAGCAACGGGCCCCAAATCGACCTCAACGGCAGCGGCGCAGGTATTACGACATTCGGATGGATTGGTACAATCAAGCTCGCTAACTGGACGAGTGGACAGGTTGGATCGCTGAACCTTGATGGTGGTGAAGTAGAGATTGAATCTAGCTGCACCGCAGGTACTCTGAACATCCACGGACTTGCTGCAGTGGATAACAGTTCTGGGGTTGGGTTTACTGTTGCCACGTCGGGTCTTGTGTACGCGGATCAGCTGCAGCTGACCTCATTTGACGGGGCTGTCACGTTGGACACTATAAGTGGGACTGCTGGTGTAGACTATCCAGTAGGTACCGAGCAGACGCCAGCGCTCACATTCATAGATGCAGTGACCATCGCCACAGCGCGTGGTCTCCACGTAATCAACCTAAAAGGGAACCTATCGCTAGGCATGACAGACAACGCGGATGGGCTAACCATTCGAGGTCAGGGCGCGACACTATCTGAGGTGACTCTCGTGTCGGGCGCGTCTACAGCGAGCACCCTGTTTGAGGACCTTACCCTCACCGGCGAGGTGGACGGTGACATTACCTGTCGTCGCTGCGAGGTCTCATTTTTGACGAATGTCGGCTCTGAGACTCTAGAGTCGAAGTTCTACAATTGCATATTCCTCAAGCAGACGCCTTGTGTTCAGTTGCGTGCTGGCCTCTCAACTCCACAAAAGATCACTACTTATGATTCGTTTTCGGGCGGAGTAGGGCATGGCGGTCCAACGTTCGACATGAACGGATCAGGAGCAGAGATAAGCCACCTGAATTGGGTAGGCGGACTCAAGTTTGATAATTGGACCGGCGGGCAGAACGGTGCTGCTGAGATGATCACGGGCCACATTACAGTGAACGCATCGTGCACTACTGGGAAGCTGGTAGTACACGGAGTGACGATGTACAACGACAACAGTACCGGCACTTTCAACATGGACGTTGGCGGCATAGTCAACGAGGACACGATTGCGGATACTGTTTGGGACACAGTACTTTCTGGATCAAGTCATAATATTCAAAACTCAGCCGGGAAGAGATTAAGAGATTTAGCTAGTCAAGTAATTCACACCGACACAGCGCAAGGCCCAGCTGTCAATGGTAATCAGATTCAGCTGGCTCTCGCTGCTTCTTCGGTAGATGGTACATATGATCCTTCACTTGTTTTTATTCGTGATGGTACTGGAGTTGGACAAGCTCGCAATATTTTACAATATGAAGGTTCTACTCGAATTGCTACGGTTGATAGAAACTGGAAAGTTAACCCAGATGGTACATCAGAATATGTAATCGTCGCCAGTGCCGGGCGTGAGCACGTGAACGAGGGCCTGGCGCAAGGTGGAACGAGTACCACGATCACGCTCAACACGCTGGCTAGCTCGATCGATGACGTTTACCTACACCAGACGGTGTTCATTCGGTCCGGCACTGGCGACGACCAGGTGGGTATCGTGATCGGCTACGACGGAACCACGAAGATCGCAACGATTGATGGCACCTGGGCGGTCGTGCCAGACACCACCAGTGGCTATGTGATGCTTCCGCGCCACAACAACGTTTCTACCGAACAGTTTGCAGCGTACGGTGGCGTGATCACCATCGACACGGTGAACGGCACACCCGGCACAGCCTACCCGGTAGGGACAGGCGTAACGCCCGCTAAAACACTGGCAGACGCAAAGGTGCTGGCCGCAGCATTCGGAATCATCCGTCTCCGGGTGGTGGGAACCCTGATCGTACTGGGCTCAGAGAACATCGACGGCCTCGTACTGGAGGGCGTCAACCAGCTTGTTGACGTGGTGTCCATGACGACCGGCTGCAGCACCGTGAGTACCACGTTCCGGGACATGACGGTGGCCGGCGCAGTAGATGGCGCGGTGTTGTTCGACCGGTGTGCGCTATCGAACATCAGCAACATCGGCAGCGATGTCGGTCCGTCGTTGGCCAACTTCTGCTTCTTGCTGCAGGGCACCCTCGCGTTTCGCGCAGGCCTCACCACCCCGGGCAATGTGCAATTCCTTGAGTGCTCCGAAGGTCAGGGTGCCAGCGGCATAACTATCGACATGAACGGCACCACCCAGCTCGTCGCATTCCGCGACTACCGAGGCAAGATGAAGGTCGCCAACTACACCGGCGGCCAAGAGTGCACGTTTGAGTTCAACAGCGGCAGCCTGACCGTGGAGGCATCATGCACCACGGGCACGCTCGTCTACGGGGGCGATGTGTCGGTAACTAACAACAGCACCGGCAGTATGGTCGTGCGCGGCAACGGCGCATTCGCTAAAATCCTATCCATCGTGAAAGCGCTACTGGGGATGAGCGTTTAGGTGGAATGACTTCAGGCACGTTATCCTGTGCGCGGAGGTCTTATGCCTGCTTTCGATCTGGATGCCGAAGAAGTCATGGAAGACGCTGTTACGCTTAGTGAGGAGCTTATTGCAGCTGGTGGCAACGAAGAAGAGACAGCCAAGTCGGTGGCTAAGTTCCTCGATGGCATGCTCCCAATGCAGCTGCTGATCCCTGGCCCGGCAGGCGTGATCGCCGAAGCTGCGGACGGTCCAATCCTGGAGCAGCTGACCAAGAAGATCATGAAGGCACTGCGCGCATCGCCAGAGAAGAAGGCCAAGCGGATGGCGAAGCAGGCAGCCAGGCGGCAACGGAGGGCAGCCAAGAAGGCAGCTAAGGCCGGTGAATCCACCGACTGGCCTGTCTGATGTCACTCGGAGACAAAACCGAACCGACAGCACTTACCACCGAAGCCCTAGCGATCATCGTTGCGAGCAACACTGCGGAGATCAACGAAGGCAAGAAGATCGTCCTGAAGACAGCAGCAGAGACCGCTGAACTGATCAAGGGATTGGACAGTATCAAGCGGGAGACAGGGAAGATCTCCGAGCGCATCACCAAGATCGAGGTCAACTACGCGACGCAGACGGCGACACTTCAGGGCGTGAAAGACACGACAGAGCGCATGCGTGAGGAGTTCCTGGCACATCGCCAGCAGTCGAGAACAGACGCGGCGAGCTTTGCCACCCGCATTCTCGACGACGCGAAGGAGGCCCGAGGAATCCAGGCAGCAGCTGCAGTCGAAGCCCAGGCCCACCAGTCAAAGGTCACGATGAGGTTTCTGGGGATTGCAGCGGTGACCATCCCAGTGATTGTCTCGATGCTGACTGGCCTTGCCACTTACTACATCACCGGTCAGGTCCCGGCACCTGAAGTTATTACCATCGAGGCTCCACCTGCGGAGCCTTACCCGACAAGCAGTCAGGAGTAGAACATGGATACCACTTTCGCAAACCCAGAAGTTGACGCAACAGACCCAGTCGTTGTGATGCTCGCCTGGGGCCTTACCTGGCTGGTTGGCAAGTATGCCCCTTGGTTGTCTGCCAAGGGTCGTGTGATCATCCCAATGGTTGCCGTCATTATCGCTGTAGGGGCCCGTGCAGCCGTTGACGCGTCCATGGGTGACCCGCTCAACGTAGAGACCATCACACGCGGTGTAGGGGCCGGTGCGGCTGCTGTGATGGGTCACGCCCAGACGCGGTCATTCCAGAAAGCTTTGATGGGTCCGCCGTCAGAAGACGCTCCTGCGTCTGAGGCAGACACGGATGAGACCCCAGATGAGTAACTTCCCACGAAGGTGCTACGTTGACAAGCTTACTCCAGCGGAGCTTGCGGTACGTGCTGCTATCCATAAGGTTGAATCAGTTGGGGCAGACCCATTACTGACCGATGTTGTTGTCCTTCTCAATGAGGCGGCAGCCAAGTTGGCTGACTTTGTAGATGCAAAAGATGCAAAGAACGACAACGCATATGCGTCACATCGGTATGATTTCAACCTACCGGTTGCTGACTTTATCAAGCAGATGCGCGCAGATGGTCAGACGGACGACACGATCAATCATGCGCTAGATCAGCGACTCAAACATCTCAGCGGTGCACAATGATCGCCGTCTTCGACATCCAGCACTTCGGCCAGAAGGGAAAGCACATAGACAGTCGGGGAGCCGGCGCAGATCTAGATGGCGACGGCAAGATCGAGACCTGGGAACGAGAGGCTGAGCTGACACCGTTCTATGCATCGTCAGCGTCGCTATTCCTAGCAGCTGCAGGCATCCCTTGTGCGTTTATGCCGATGCAGTTCAGCTCTTACGAGGAGCGTGCTGAGGAGATGGTGAGACTGCAAAAGCGCGCGAACGAGCGCGTGGTTGTGATCTTGTGTCACCTGAACGCAGGTGGTGGAGCAGACGACTACGCGCTCACACTGTTTCACGATCAGCGCAGAGGTGACGAACCCCTGGCTCGCGCAATCGCAGACGAGATGCTGAGCTTGGTCGAAATCAATCGCAGCGTGTGTCTTGCTGCAGAGGCTGCCCCACACTGGACGAGTCGAGCAAGGTATTGCCTAGAGGCGTACGCCAAGGCCCCAAAGGAAGTGACAGCCGTACTCGTTGAGCCATGGTTTCTGACCACCAAAGATCACCAGTCACTTGCTGGTGGCGATGGTCCGGTACGCGTTGGGCATGCCATTGCACGGGCGATAATTAGCGAGCTGTGATAGTCTCCCAGACAGGCGCATGACGCCGGTTTCTCCCCCTATGTCCGACAGGAGTTAACCATGGCTGCGCGCAGTACCCTGACAATCAAGATTCAAGGCGAGCAAGATCCGCCTACCCCGTACACCGAAAAGGTACGTCACACGCCGATTAACATCAACAAGTCGTTGCTTGCTGGCGTCCTGACCGACACCTTTGATTCGTTGTATGCAGTGGATACGGCAGCGCTTGGAACGAGTGCAACTGTCAGCCATGATCTGCAGACAGCTACAGACCGGTTTGGTGTTGCCCTGACGCTGACTGATGTTGCTCTGATCTACGTCGAGCACATGGCAGACAGCACCGCAAGTTCGATCTCACTGTCGGCGAATGCATCCAATGGGTTTACCAACCTGCTTGGCGCTGCAGCTGCGGTGACCCTTGCCCCCGGTGACTTCTTCTTGGTTGGCGCTCTCACTGCCGACAACCTGGTTGTGTCTGGTACCAACAAGGTCTTCGATGTCACCAACGACGACGGGTCGAACACTGCTCACTACGTGATGCATGTGTGGGGTCGCAAGTAATCTGTAACCATGCTACGGTTGATCATCATGACAGCAACACGCCTATCATTATCCCTATCCAGCTATCAGCTTTCGAGTTGGTTTAGCGGAGGGGTGTTGTAGGTAGACGACGATTGTCAACCCAACAAGAGAGCCCCTCCAAGCCACACGCCTGGAGGGGCTTTTTCGTTCCAGGGTTCTTTGACATCGTTGGTTTTATAGAGCGTCCAAGTGGTGGAAATAGGTATACACGCCATCCTGAGTAGGTGGTGCCTCGGCATGCAGGTTCGAGTCCTGTCTTGGACATACGGGTGAGGCGATGTCTGGTGACACAAGGGGTCTGTAAAATCTCTGCCTTTTGCGCGTGGTGAGTTCGATTCTCACGTCACCCACTTGGAAGATGATCCGCATGTGGATGTGGGCCTGGTTGCTAACTAGATCGAGGGTAAAACCTTGGAGTTCGACTCTCCCGTCTTCCTTCTGGCTGCGTAGCTGAGTCTGCTACAAGCGCTCGGTTGAAGCCCGAGAGACAGTGGTTGAAATCCACTCGTGGCCACCATTTGCCGGCGTACGCTAATTGGCAAAGCGACGGGGTTCAGAACCTCGTGATTGTGGGTTCGACGCCCTCCGCCGGTACTTTGCCCAGGTGTGCCAATCGGTAGAGCAGTCTTCTTCAAACGGAGGCGGTTGAGAGTTCGAATCTCTCTCTGGGTACTTCGCGGATATCGGCAAATCGGTATAGTCTGCCGGCCTTAAACGTCGGTATTTGTGGGTTCGAATCCCACTATCCGCAATTGTGGACGAGCGTAGGTTGTGTCATCTGGTTTCCAAAACCAGTCGCGAGAGTTCAAATCTCTCCGTCCGCGTATTGGGTGGCTAGCTCTAGTGGAGAGCACTGGGCCTTGAAAGCCTGGAGACGTGAAATACCGTTGGGGTTCGAACCCTCAGTCATCCGTCATCTCAAAAAATAAGTTTGCCCAGATCTGTCGTCTGTGTATATGCTGTGAGTCCAAGCCAAAGAGTCTTGCCTTCAATGTCCTTCACACAAGCCAACGCCAAACGAATCCAGATGGTCCCCACGACCATGACGGATACGTGCGGAAAGCATGTGGGTCCGAATGGTCAAAGGGCCGGAGGCTTGATGTAGGCGAAGCAAACCATATTCGTCACAAGAGCCCCGGCCCTCGAAAGAGCGCTGGGGCTTTTGTTTTGTGGGTGTAGTCCAACTGGATGGGCACTGGTCTACGAAGCCAGATTGATGCAGGTTCGAATCCTGTCACCCACTCTCTCAGATCATTGACATCGCAATAAGAATGGTCAGCCGGGACAACACCGGCGAACGCACCCGAAGTTCAATTGGATGAACACCCGCTTCCGAAGTGGGGCGTTGCAGGTTCGAGTCCTGCCGGGTGCATATGGTGGATGAGGCCGAAGTGGATAGGCGTCAGGTGGTGACCCTGATCGTAGCGGGTTCGAGTCCCGTCTTTCACCCTTGCCATCGAGGCCGAATAGTGAGGCGCCGCACTGTCTATGCGGTTGTAGCGGGGGCGGTACCCGTCGTTGGCGTATGGGTTGCACGCATCTGTGGAGAGGCGCCGCGCTCTTAACGCGGGAATGATGGGTTCGAACCCCATGCAGCCCACTCTCAACAACAAAGGAGGTGGCCAAATGTGGCGCCTTAAACATAGTTCTCTAAGCATTGGGACTGTAGCTTAGAGGCTCAAAGCAGCGGATTTTTAACTCGCAGATCAAGGGTTCAAATCCCTTCAGTCTCATCACACGGGTATGGCGCAGTCTGGTCAGCGCGGGGGCTTTGGAAGCTTCAGGTCGTAGGTTCAAATCCTGCTGCCCGTATTGATGCAGGAAGCGAAGGTCGCAATCTGGTTTCATAAGCCAGACCGTGTCGGTTCAATTCCGACTCCTGCTATTTGTTCCGCAAGCTCACGTGGGAGTAGCGTCCGGCTGTTAACCGGAAGGTTCTGGGTTCGAGCCCCAGGCGGAACGCCATTATGGACGTCGAGATGCAGGTAGCTCTTCCGAGGCTGATATCTTTGGAGTGCTGGGATCGTTACCCAGGGCGTCTACCACTGATGGGGATTGGTCCAGTTGGCATGGATGTCTGGCTCTGAACCAGAAGACCCGCGTTCGAGTCGCGGATCCCCAATGCAGCACTGACCACAGGGTGGAAGCCTGATTGCAACCCAGGTTATCCCGATTCGATTTCGGGCGGTGCTTTGATGGGGTGTGGTGTAATGGCAACATGTTTGGCTTTGACCCAGACGTTTCAGGTTCGAGTCCTGGCACCCCTATCCGGCGATGTAGCTCAGTTGGTCAGAGCACCGATCTCATAAGTTGGCCGCCATGGGTTCGAGTCCCATCGTCGCTATCATTTTGCCCCCAAAGCTCATGTGGAAGTAGCACCTGTTTTGTACTCAGGCGGTTGCGGGTTCGAATCCTGTTGGGGGCTCCATTTTCGCGGGTACTGCTTCAAGGTGAAGCTCCAGCCTTCCAAGCTGATCCTGATGGGTTCGATTCCCATTACCCGCTCCATTTCCGGGCTCGCATGTCCCAAGGCGGCGACACAGCTTTGCAAGCTGAGTGTGGTCAGTTCGATTCTGACCGAGTCCATTTGCTGATGACTGGATTGAGGGTGAACTAGTGTAGCCCACATAGGGCGTGTCGACGGTCCCGGGTAGCTCCCGGTCTGTTTGCTCGACCGAACAGAACGCCGTTGCGGGCTGCTAGTCGTCAGTAATCTGCTAGAGAACCGAATGGTGAGGAAGGGATTTTACATGTCCTATGTCCTGGGTTCGAATCCCAGTTCTAGCATCACGTTGCTGTAGGATAATTGGCAGTCTCCCTGGCTTTCACCCGGGGTTGTGCGGGATCGAAGCCCGTCGGCAACATTGTGTGCTGGCCGATTGGATTGGGCCTGAGGTTTCTACCCTCGGTGGTGTGGGTTCGAATCCCACCCAGCATTCCATCAAAGACCATTCTCAATTTGCGATAAGGTGCAATCATGACATCCGTACTCGTCCTCAATGCTGACTACTCAATCCTTGGTGTAATCCCATGGCAAGAAGCCATCTGCAAGGTGCTGATGGACAAGGTTGAAGTCATCGAGGCTTACGCAGATCGGGTGATCCGATCTGCCAGTCGTACATTTCAGCTGCCTGCCGTAGTGCGTCTGACCACAGGCTACTCGCGGAGGCGGGTTAGGCTGAGCCGCAAGCACATCATTGCGAGAGACAAGTTCCAGTGCCAGTACTGTGGACTGAAGCCAACCAAGTTGTCGGGTGCGCCCGATACATCCAAGCTGACCATCGATCACATCGTTCCAAGAAGCCGCGCTCGTCGTGGCATGGTGGACGTTGACTGGTCACTCGTGCCAATCAAGGTGAACTCTTGGCAGAACGTCACCACTGCGTGCGAACCGTGCAACACAGGCAAGGCGGCACACACCCCCGGCGAGGCTGGGATGCATTTGATGAGTACGCCAGATGTTCCAAACACGCTGGACATTGCTTGGATGAGCATACTCAGGCACAAGATACCAAGCGAGTGGAGCTTCTACCTGCCAACGTTGTAGTTTAAACGTCGTCTTTGGCGTTTGAGCTTGCCAGGCTGATCTCATCGGTGTAGATTTGGGCAACTGCTACTAGCAGTGCAGGCGTCGTGGTTGACGGTTTTTCGTGAGAGTTGAGCCACAGCCACGACGCCCGCTCTCAACTCTCATGCTCATAGTAAAACCTGCCAACCTGTATAAACACGTCCCCGTGCAACAGCCGTACGGGTCGTCGCAGTCGTTGTTCGTAAGTAGGCTTACTAACGTGCTTAACGGAACAGTTGGCAAGCTACGTGATGCGGTCGAGGCGATGATTTGGCGTCTTGCCATTCACCCATCGCAGTCAGTGTCCCGCTTTAAATACGTTGAGCTTTCGATCGGGTACATCGCCAAGGCGGCTGGTGTCGGTAGGGAGACAGCGCGTCAGGCTTGGCATCGCGTACGCACAGCGGCGGGCTGGTTCAGCGTCCCCATACACCAGGTCAGAGATATGGGTGTCACTATACGCAGGCTGCCTCGTGACGGCGTCTGGGGACAGCATCTACTGATTGACCCGCATGCGTCTGCTGCAGCCCTACAGGTGGCCAGAGACCTCAAACTTGGCCCGATACATACAGCGCTACCAGATGCCCCCGGGTGGGAGCCGCTGACACCGGTGCGTCGTGGTCGTCACCTGATGGCATGCTGCCCTTGGCATGATGATCAAACCCCATCGGTGATCTTGAACACCAACCCAGATGGGCTGTCCGGCTCGGGTGTGTGCATGTCTTGCACTGATCTCAAAGGGGAAAGGCTGAGGATCTACTGGCGGTCTCACAACGGACTGTTTGCAGCCAGACACGCTCGGTCCATACTCGCTCACGACCCAGTAAAGAGCAGCACCGGTACAATAGATAACCTAGGGTCCCTCTCTGGCCCGTCTGTGTATCTGTTGGGGCGTCTCGGATCTGGTGGTATGAGCCGGTCTGGTAGCAAGTGCTCAGACCTCCTGTCTCTGCTTCGTCACGCTGACCGGCGTAGCCTGACCGATCGCGCTGCTGATGACGCTGCCTGGGAGCAAGCTCGTGGTGCGAAGATTCCCGACATGTATGTGTCTGTCGATCTCATGACCGCTGTGCAGTGGCGGGTCATCAACACACGGCGAGGTGAGGTGAGCATCCCCGATCGCTGGGAGGCTACGAAGACTAGGTGGGTGTTGGCAGATCTCGATGACTTTGCAGACGCCCCTGTCGGCGATGCGCGTCTCGCAGTAGCAGCCGCTGGACTAGAGTCGTGGGCGAAAAAACATCATGGATTGACGGGTAGGATCGGGGTCATAAGGACAAGCCACTTCGGCGTGCAGGTGGTGGCAGAGTTGTCGGATGTCATTGCATCGCCGAATAAGTGGTCTAGGTCTGCAACTGCCAAAGCGTTGTACCGAGACCTAGACCGAGCATCGATGGCGATGTCGCGCGCAGCTGGTTTCTCTGGTGGTCATGCAGATCTTTGCGTACACACATCCGGAAGGATGATGCGCAGACCTGGGTGGCGCCAAGACAAGGACGGAAATCTGTGTAGATCTAGACTTGTTTATGCATCACAACCAGCACAGCTGCGAGGTTGTTAGTTGTTTGGCAAAATAGTTATTGGTTTTGTTACCCATTATGGGGTACAAAGATATTGCACAAAGGGGTACACAACATGACCGCAACAACCGCAGCATCTGTCTATGTAGAAAGGCATTTGCCGATCTTGACCAAGTACAGCTACTCGAAGAGGTTCCGCCCGATAACCATGGAGCCAGACGAGTTCAGGAGCGAGTTAGTGATAAGCGTGCTCGACAAGTACAGCACGTTTCGTCATGTGGCTTCTGCAAAGCCGTGCCCATACTGTGATCGCCTTGGTTGCTCAACCTGGCTTGGTTGGAGGGCGAGAAAGATCAACAGCAACTACTACAGATCTCTAAAAAGATCTGTAGTTGAAATACATGCCCACAGCGAATTCCAGATGTCGTCAACACAATGTGTGGTGCAAACTACCGAAGAAGAGCCAGTCAGAAACATACAGACAGACATCATGTCAGGTGTGGTCTCGTCATATGGCAGCCCAGAGAAAATCTTCGCAAAGGCTCAGCTGTCCGAGATCTTAGCCAAGGCTACACCGGCTCAGACTGAGGCTCTGATCTCCAAGCTCGAAGGCTGGACTGGCGATGACATCTGGGAGAATCTTGGCATTGGTATCAACGGACGGAACTATCGTTTGCGTACGCTGATGGATAGCATTTAGGGGGAAGTATGAAGTCTAGCGAGGTGGCAACGTCGCGCGGTGCAGAGTTGGACATGCATGGAGTGTTTCGTGAGTTGAAACACCGATGGCTGTCGAAGAAGAAGGGTAGGAACGGCACAGATTTGTGTAAGTTCCTCAACATTAGGAAACAGTTGGTGAGTACCTATGCAACAGGGTCTGATGGCAAGCGCGCCCCCTGGTGGGCAGTGATGAAGCTTATGAAGTCCCTAAAGCTTGAGCTGAGGATGACACCTGATGGTGCTGTTCTGACTCGGAGACGAGGTCAGATGTCAAATCCTGCTCATCCAGCCTTGAGGAAGGACGACGTAGTTTTCGAGTGGCGAACAAAAGTCAGCAACACGGAGTGAACGATGACCGCAACACCCAATCCCGTTTTGATATTCTCGCATCCGGATGACTCTGTCATCAAGGCGCACATCCTTGCCAGATATGCTGTCAGTCAGCAGCTGGCGCCGATAGTGATTCATCCAGCAGTGATGCCATGGCTTGATCCAGACTCACCCGTAGCTAGCGAAGTGTGTCGGTCCATCCTTGGCATGGTCGCCAGACACACAGGTGGGAAGATGTGGCTCATCCTGAGGGATGGGGAGAAGTCAGACCCACTCCCAAGCTGGACCAAAGGCGGCGTCAGACACTGGCGCAGCTTCCACTCGTCGAGGGCAACGCGCATCTCTAGTGGAACATGGTCTGCCTGGTCGCCGAGTATCGACGCGGCTTTGTCGATAGATTCTCTCGACATGTTGGTTGGGGGATGACCGCCGCATCACTGAGGGGGTTTGTTGACGCGTCGAGGTCTGCGCGGAAAGCAGGACAGATCATAGAGATCTTGTGGATTCACCCAGCAGACGTAGCACTGCTCTCCTCTATTGATGATGTGGTGGACGGATGTGCCGCTGCATTCGTTGTCCCAGGGTCTGACATCAAGCTCATACAGGGTGCAGCAGCCCTCCAACTTGGTGGACACTGGCGCGGCTATGCAGACGTGTACGACTGGCACACGGGTAGTGTGAGGCGAGTTTTTATGGGGTAGCCACTTACGGTTGTGCCTCTACAGTGGTACAACAGGGTAATGATTGGGTCTGTTGCGGTCCCCGTCAACTCCGAGGCCAGAGGGTGTTGTGTCCCTCTGGCCTCACTGTTTCTGGCTATTGCCAAATTTTGACCGCATAAAAATTATCTACTGTTTGTATCCGTTTTGGTTGGTACAACAGGTTAAAGAGTACCCCAGTAGCGGGTGCTAGGAGTCGACCGCATGCAGTTAGTTGTGCCAAGATATGGCCCTTCCTCTGGGATAATTGGGCTTCCCGATCGAGCTATGGTGATCTCGAACTCCGAACGGAGTACGGCTGCCTGCCCTCTCAAGTGGTTGTTTGCCTATGGTGATGGGCTCACCCCTACAAATAGGAGCGC
>Ga0114899_1001019_pt1 | contig 17426 bp, 18 predicted proteins | sample MalvireepMed_215_FD_83497 | JGI IMG/M metagenome (GOLD analysis project Ga0114899, IMG submission 83497) | Marine viral communities from the Global Malaspina Expedition - Malaspina viral metaG DeepMed_215 | ecosystem: Environmental > Aquatic > Marine > Oceanic | place: Mediterranean Sea...
AGTGAAGCAATGTAACACCTTTGTTGGCATTTAATTGTCTCAGACTAAAATTGACTGCAGGATGGTTTGTCTTGGCTAATTTTTTCATTAACCAAAGTACTAATGCCGCCACCACGGAAAATAAACCAGCAACGACCACTAAACCAAGCATTACACTAACTAATAATTTTAGATCTCCCATTTGCAGCCACATTACAAAAATCAAGGTAGAAATTGAGATGATGTAAATAAACCAACCACTTAAATTAAAAGGTTCTAACTGTCGGCGCAGCACCCTCATAGGTGGAACTGCCCTAAGTTGAACCAGTGATGGTAATGAAAATCCGAACAATAATGTTATCGTAGCGACTATTGGCAGAAGTAAAACTAAATAATTTGCTTGTGGTAGTTGTTCAGCAAAAAACTCACTAAAGATCACGACCAAAAGTTCTTGAAATAAAATGCCAATCAAGCCTCCAAAAACAATTCCTGTGATAAAAATAAAACATAATATATAAACAAAAATTCTGAGCACTTGATTATTACTCATACCAAAACAACGCATTAAAGCACTCATATCAAATTGTTTTTTAGCATACCGACTAGCCGACATCGAAATGGCCACGCCTAATAAAATGAGTGTTAGTAAGCTAGATAAACCTATGTATTTTTTACTGCGAGTTAATGCCGACCCAGCAATAGGTGACTCATCAAAAATTGTCACTATTCTTTGGCTAGTGTCTTTTTCTTTGTTTATTTTGGCTGCAAATTTCTTGATTTTTTCAGGACTGGCAACAAACAAATAACGATAGCCAATTCGGCTACCAGGCTGAATTATTTTAGTTGACTCTAGATCGTCTATATTCATGATAGCGGTAGGTGAAATATTAAATAATGTACTACCCTGACCAGGCTGACGCATGATTACGCCATCGACAACTAAGTTAGTATAGCCAAGCTCTAATGATTGATTTTTTTCCAACGATAAAGCACCATAAATTCGCGGCTCAATCCATACAGTCCCACGAGGCGGCCTTTCATTTAATGAACGAGACTGTGCGTATGGTGCATCTGCAATTTGTAAACTCGCTTTTAATGGATAATTATCTGAAACAGCATTAACGATAGACAGCTGTAGTTTTTCATTTGCAAACAGAACACTTGGAAATTCAATGCTCGTGGCTTTTTGAATACCATTGTCATCAGCATATTCAAGCCACTCATTTGGAACTGGCTCGGGCGAAGTTACCACTAAATCGGCGCCAAGCACATCACCTACTTCTCTTGCCGAGGCCGTTTCAATTCTATCAATCACCAGATAAATAACGCTGATAGATGCCATAGCTATAATCATAGAAAAAAGCAAAACTAATAGCTCTCCCCTATTCCAATCGCGTTTAAAGATTCGCAATGCAATAGTTAATAACTGAAAATTACTAGTCATTAACTGGCGCTCCTTACATTTTCATTTAGAGCAATCATTTTGCCGCCACTTAATGTCATAGACTCGTCACACTTTGCAGCTAAATGCACATCGTGAGTAACCAAAACCAGCGTAGTATTAAGCTCTTTATTCAGGTTGAACATTAACTCGATAATTTTTTCGCCGGTCGCAGTATCCAAGTTGCCAGTTGGCTCATCAGCAAGTAACAATTTAGGTTGGGTCACAAAAGCGCGAGCGATAGCAACACGCTGCTGCTCACCGCCTGAAAGCTGATTAGCGTAATGAGAAAACCTCTCGCCTAAACCCACTTTAGATAACATTTCTTCGGCTTTACTTTGCGCGTGTTTATCCCCTTTCAATTCAAGCGGCATCATCACATTTTCTAATGCGGTTAATCCATCGATTAACTGAAAGCTTTGAAAAATAAACCCTAGGTTGTCTTTTCGAAGTTGTGCTCTTTGTTCCTCAGTGCAATCAAATAAAGAAGTCTTTTTAAGAAAAACAGTCCCACTAGTCGGTGTATCAAGAGCCGCCAACAAACCTAATAAGGTCGTCTTGCCTGAGCCTGACTCACCTAAAATTGCTAAACTCCGCCCTTCTATTAGTTCAAAAGAGATATCATCAAGAATGGTGAGGTTAGTTTCGCCAGTTTTAACTTGCTTGCTTAATTTGTTCGCGGTTAACATTTATTTGCTCTTTTGTTGATCAATAATTGGTTGAATCTGTGTTAAATTAATTTTCATGACTCCCATCGTCACATTTGTTTTAACAAAATTAACTTATTGAGTTCTAGATGAAAAATACTTTATACGGCCTGCTGTTATTATTTTCAAGCCAATTAATTGCGCAAACACAATCAACAGACCATCAAAGATCTACTTCAAACCAACAAACCATATTAGTTTTTGGTGATTCTCTCAGTGCAGCTTACAACATTCGCCAAGAACAAGGATGGGTAAGTTTGTTACAAGATCTTCTAATCCAAAAGAATCGTGCTGTGAAAGTAGTTAATGCCAGTATTAGCGGCGAAACTACAAGCGGAGGCCTAGAAAGGCTAGAAAAGCAGCTTAGATTACATACCCCCAATATCATCGTTCTAGAACTGGGCGGTAATGACGGCTTAAGAGGGTTTAACTTAGCAACCACCCGGGATAATCTAAACCAGATGGTTGAAATGAGTATTAATCACTCCAGCAAAGTTCTACTTGCAGGAATACAAATTCCACCTAACTATGGCCGAACCTATACTCAACGATTTAGTGCCATTTATACGGATCTAGCCAAACAGCCTCAGGTAAAACTGATCCCCTTCATTCTTGACCAGGTCGCTACAAAAAAGGAGTTTATGCAGCCAGATGGAATACACCCGAATGCTGACGGGCAACCTTTAATTCTAAAAACAGTTTGGCAGCATCTATCGCCGCTATTAACAAACTAACATTGTGGAGATCAGGCTGAATTGTCGAGCTAATTACTTGCTTAGTGCGTAAGCGGCAACATACCATCGGTTTTAACTTCCCGAATTGAGAAATTGGTATTAATTTCATGCACCATCTCCATTGATTGCAGACGCCTTATAGTTTTCTCATAGTCAGGTAAATCTATGGCGACTACTTCCAGCATATAGTCGAAGCTCCCCGAAACAGTATGGCAATGGATAATATTGTCGATATTGAGTATTTTATTTTCAAATTCTTCTATCGACTTTTCCCTGTGATTACTCAATCTTATATTGGCAAAAATAGTCATCCCAAAGCCCAATTTTTTGCGACTTAGTTTGACCTGATAAGACTCAATAACACCTTCTTTTTCAAGGCGTTTTATCCGCCTTGCACAAGGCGTTGCTGATAACGCAACGCTGTCAGCCAGCTCAACATTGGTTAAATTACCCTTGCGTTGCAGTAGCTGCAGAATTTTGATATCGACTTTATCCATAATTTATTACGTAATTACCTATGCCTCGATAACAGTTTAGCGTATTACTTCACAATCTAGCAACATGTTAGTGCATTACACCACACCACCATGAAATATTGATATATATATAGTCAAAAACGCTCGAAAGAGTGTGGAATAATGACGGCTTAACGAAGCACTTCACAAAGACTAAGACTAAGACTAAGACTAAGACTAAGACTAAGTATCACCATGATAAAAGATTTTAATAAACCTCGTCCTGAAGGATTTCGAACAGGAGATAGAGTTTGGCCTTCCGATTTAGGTAGAAAAAGACAAGCAGGCCCACATATGAGCTTTCAGGTTGGAGAGCAACACTCTCACTTAAATCAAGCCAACATTAATACTCGCGCTGTTCATTGCGGCCAATATGACGACCCTCTAACAGGCGCCGTTGGCACACCTATTTTTCAGTCAAGCACATTTATTCTTAACGATGAATCTTATGATGCAATTGATGAAGGCCGAGCAAGAGAACACTTTATCTATAGCCGTTACGGTAATCCTAGCCAATGGAGCGTTCAAGAAAAACTGGCCAGTCTCGAAAAAGCACAAAGTGCGATGGTTTTTTCTTCTGGCATGGCTGCCATCACCAGTAGTGTCATGTCATTAATGGAAAGTGGCGCTCACTTAATTACTTCACGTGATATTTATGGCGGCACTTATCATTTTTTCCATGAAGATTTAGAGCAGTATGGAATGAATGTTAGTTTTGTTGATTTAACCGATATAGAGGCAATTGAAGCCGCTATTACCGATAAAACTAAAGTCTTATTTTTTGAGGCTATTACCAACCCATTGTTAAAAATTGCTCCAATTAAAGATATTGTTAAGCTCGCTAAAAAATATAAGTTACGGACCATAATCGACGCCACATTTGCCTCTCCAATGAACCTAAATGCATTGGAGCTAGGAGTTGATGTTGTCGTGCATAGCGCATCAAAATACCTTAATGGTCATAGTGACTTAATTGCAGGTGTTGCTGCTGGTTCTCGTAAGTTAATGGACCCTATTTGGGGGCAAATGTTGAAATTCGGCGGCTCGCTTGACCCACATGCATGTTTTCTACTAGAGCGTGGATTAAAAACCTTTGGCCTTCGATTAAAAGCTCATAATGAAAATGCTCAAGCCTTAGCTGAGTTTCTAGAGCAGCGAGATGAAATAGTTAAAGTTTACTACCCAGGACTGCCTTCACACCCACAGCACGAAATGGCCAAAGATATTTTAGATGGCTTCTCGGGAATGGTCAGTTTTGAGATAAAAGGCGGCGATAAAGCTTCCGCACTTCTGACTAAAACTTTAAAACTTCCACGCTTAGCGACTAGTTTAGGCGGCGTAGAAAGTTTGATCAGTCTCCCGCACAACACATCTCAAGCAGCACTAATGAAGTCTCAATTACGCGAGATAGGTATAAACGACGGTCTTGTTCGCTTAAGCGTTGGAGTTGAAGACATTGAAGATATCAAAAACGATTTTATCCAAGCCTTTGAACAACTAAGAACTCAAGGAGTATTAAAATGATTAACGGCATCAACATTTCAGCGCTCAGTGAGTTTTCTCATGAGGTGATTGAATTACCCGAAGAAGCCAGAGCCACTTATGGTGCTCGTTTAGACTGGGAAAGTGGCACCAAATCAAAAGTCACGACCAAAACGATGAGTTTAGGTAACCATCGAACCATCAGAAATTTTGAAATGGGGGTCGATGAACCTAGATCTTTACTTGGCTTAAATACCGCGCCAAACCCTCAAGAATATTTGCTCGCCGCACTTGCCGGCTGTATGTCAGTGGTTTTTATGGCTGGCGCGTCAATGATGGATATCAAAATTGAATCGCTTCAAATTGACACTGAAGGTGAATTGGATCTCACTGGTTTCTTGCACGCAGACGGAGACAGTACAGCAGGGCTGCCAAGAATTGACTACTTCATTCGAGTCAAAGGGACTGGTACTGAAGCGCAATATCAACAATTGATCAACCGTATTACTCGCCACTCACCGAACTATGCAACACTCGCTAGCCCTGTTGAGCTAGTGCCGCATTTAATTATTGAAGATTAATAATTAAAACACGCTAACTAGAGTTAGAGATTAAGACATAAAAAAAGCGCTAAATAGCGCTTTTTTAATTGTAGATTGATGGGCTAGGATTGATAAAACTGGCTAAGCAGGATTAGGCTCCATTTCATCAAATGAAACCTCTAACTCTTCTGAGTCGGCCAAATAATCACAAATGTTATCAACAATATATTTAGCATCATCACCAACACCTGTCAGCGTTGCTGAACCACGAGTCCATTGCCAAGGTTTGCCTATACAATATAACCCCCCCTCAACATTAGAAACACCGCGCTCCTCTATTAGTTCTCCACGTTCACCTAGAATTCCAGTCAATTTTAACCAAGAATAATCGCAATGATAGCCAATAGCCCAAATGACACTTTTGATCTGAGCCATTTTTCCGCCTTCAAAATAAACTTTATCAACAACTGCCGCTTCTACTTTATTTTCAATTTGAACACCGTCTTGTTTTAAGTGGTTTAAACCTAGTTTTCGTCCAGGAAATGGCTGTTTCGATTGCATGTACTTTCCTAGCCAACTATTTTTTGTTGCTTTCAAAAAGCCTAATTTATCCAACCACCAGAAATAATCTTTACCGAAAATTTGCTGAGGCTTAACAGGCCGTCTACTGCCCGTGGCTAATACCACTTTATGGCTTCTACTCAGTTCTTTAGCAACCTGTCGTCCTGTAGCACCGTCACCTACGACTAAAACAGGACCTGCTGGTAGCTGTGAAGGACGCCTATAGCTTTCAGCTGTAAATTGAGAAACATTATCTGAAAGATTGCTCGCGCAATGAAGTAAGTTAGGCTTTTGAAAACCGCCTGTGGCTATTACAACAGCTTTGCAGCTCACTTCTTGAGCATTACCTTTTGAGTCATTATAAGTCGCCCGGTAAACTCCACCGCGCTTATCAACGTTTGTGATCTCACTTCCTAGCGTTAAAGGAAATTTAAAGTGGCTGGCATATTCTTCTAAATAATCACCAACTTCATCTTTGCCAGGATAACCAGCTTGATTGCCATTCATTTTTAAGCCGGGAATATGACTATATCGACGAGTAGCAAACAAGACTAACGAGTCGTATCGCTGACGCCAGTTATCACCGAGTCTTTGGTGTTTTTCGACAATAAGAAAGCTTATGTTGTTTTGACTTAGATGATAAGCGGTTGCTAGGCCTGCTTGACCCCCGCCGACAATAAGAACATCTATACTACGCATCAATTAATATTCCAGAATTCTTAAAACAGGCAATATTCTATAATAAAATACCGTAAATATCAATTTCAGACTAATTCTAGCAATGCAATCCATCGCTTTCACCTTCAAATCCTTTTGTTTAGATACTCAAGCTGAACGGCTTAAATTCTGTGTATTTGTTACCTGACCTTTAGCAACAGCAATGCCTGATAAAATACAACAAGTGAAACTTCCTTTACCACGCAACATAAACTCAGCGTATTCACAGCCATTATCAATATCCTCTTCAGCAAGCTCCAGCCTTTGACACTCTTCCATAATAATTGCGACAACCTTATCAGCCTTGCTCATTTCAAGCTCCTTTTGGCTCATGGCTAAATCCTTTAACCAGTTAACTCCAAGTGACATTTACTATTCATTACAATTTGAGATAAAAACGTAATCCTGCGCCTAAAGATTTGTAGGATATTGGCTATTAATTAATCAATATGAGTCTCTAGCTTAATATCGATTCCGCAATTCTGGTAAATCAGTTAAATACTCAACGAACTCCACTTCATAACCATCAGGATCAATGAAATAAACATTTTCTCTATATTGATCGCCAGCGCTTTCAATAGCAATTTGAAAACCAGCATTCTCTAGCCGTTTGATTACTCCTTTTATATCACTTGTCACAAAAGCAAAATGAGCCAACCCAACTTTGTGACCTTCCAAATCTCTATTTTCATCGACACCATTATCGTTAAATGACAAATATTGATAGTCGTCGCCAAAATGTATCCAATTTCTCGGTTTACCGTACCAATCGCTTTTGCCTCCACCGCGCACCTGCCAATGAGGAAAAGCTGCCTGATAAAACGTTAATGCTCTCGGAATATCTTTTACCACTAAATTGATATGTTCTAATTGGATCATTTTATTTTCCTCATTTATTGATGATTAATTTACCCGCCAAGGTGGGTTCAATCGATTTTCACCGGCCCAATAAAGTTTAATTTTATTGCCGGATGGATCTAATAATTCTACTTCTCGCCATAAATAACTTTGATCAATCACACTAGTTTCAAACTCAAGACCTTTCAACTTCAATTTTTCTACCAACTGATCGAGATTCTTGTGTTCAAAATAAATTGTAGTCGCGTTTTTGTAATTCGTTTTATCCAGCAGTAATGAAAAACTGCTGTCCCCTTCTGGACATTCAAATCGTGCATAATGCGGGCTATCAACGATCAAAGTAAAACCCAAAGTCTGATAAAAAATCGTGGCAGTTTTGATATCTTTTACCGCTAAAGTAACTTGGTTTAAATTCATATTTCCACCTTTAATTCTAGGTAATTACATTGCATAACTATATTCTTCTTGATTAGGATAAGGCCTAATTTTTTGTTGAATACGCAACCCATTTAAGACCGTAGCGTACTGAAATAACATATGCAGGCTATACTCAATCCGCTGCCTCAAACTGATGTCTCTCATTTCAAGAGACTCCGAATCGTCTCCCTTATTTAATACTGTTTCAACATTTCTGATAATCAAATGGTCTGGCACAGCGACCAGCTTGTTGTTCTTTAATGCATTCATTCGGAGCTCTGCAATTGGGTAAGCGCCATTAATACCGCTGACAACAGAGACTAATAAAACAGGTTTATGCGCGGTATATTTTTGCTCACACATTAATAGAAAGTTCTTTAACAAAGGTGATGCCATTCCGCCCCACTCTGGAGTAATTAAAACGATTGAATCTGCTGATCTAATTTTTCTCTCGATGATTGGCCAATCACTTCCCTTTTCTTGTTTAGTTACTTTTTCACCGTCCCAAAAAGGTAACTGGTGCAAACACAACTCAATATGATTGACTTGAGAATATCCAGTGGATTTATCGCTAATAAATTCTGCCACTTTTGCACTTTGAGAGCCGATCCTTTGACTTCCGCTTACAACTAATAAGTTCATGACTGTTTCCTATTACGACGTATTAAATCTACCACCCAATTAAGTAAACAAATTTGTTTACTTAATAATTAGTAATATAATTGCTTTACTAATAGATGTAAAGAATTAAATAAGCTATTTACTTTACTTAATAAAAAATTAGTTGATAATAAGGTAAGGAGAAGAGTATGAAAACCACAGAAAAGATCATTCAGTTGCTAAAAACTCATGGTGCAATGACAGCAAAATCTCTCGCAGGTGAGCTGAAATTAACCACAATGGGTATTAGACAACACATGTTAATGCTTGAAGAAACCCAGGACGTTTCTTTTGAAGATAAAAAAGCAACTCGTGGGCGGCCTACCCGTTATTGGTCACTCACAGCAAAAACCAATAGTCATTTTGCCAACGGCCACGATGAGCTGACGGTACAGCTGATCGACTCGGTTAAAACAATATTTGGTGACTCAGGTTTAGATAAGTTGATTGACCACAGGGAACATACTTCTTTAAAGCTATACAGCCAAGTGTTAGATAAAGCAGACGGACTTAATGGCAAGCTAGAGGTACTGGCCAAACTCAGGACAGATGAAGGGTATATGGCGACAATCGAAGAGTATGACGACGCATATTGGCTATTAGAAAATCACTGCCCTATTTGTGCAGCCGCGACAAAGTGCCTTAATTTCTGTCGCTCTGAACTCAACTTGTTCCAAACATTATTAGAAAACTACGCCTTGGTTAGCCGTGAAGAGCACATTATTGAGGGTGCTCGTCGATGCGCTTACAAAATAGCGCCTAAATGACCGCTCTCAATCATAAATTCACTTTTTTGCTTTTAGCTGAAATTTTGCAAAATATTTAATAAAGAGTCTAAACTCAATAGTATTATATAACCTCCAGAAGTCTTATTAAGTCGCTTAGGGAACAGGGATGTTCGATATGAAACAACCACTCGTACTGATCGTCGACGATGCGCCAGAAATTGTGCTGTTTATTAAAACTGTACTTGAAGATGATTACCGAATCGAAACGGCATACAGCGGCGAAAGTGCTCTTGAAATGGCTAAATTAAAGCAGCCTGATCTTATATTGCTTGATATATTAATGCCTGGCATGAATGGTTACGAAACCTGCAAAGCACTAAAAGACAATCCCGATACTAACAAGATACCAATCATCATGGTTTCTGGTATGGACGAAGAAGGCGATGAGGTCATTGGCCTACAAGCTGGCGCAGTCGACTATATTACCAAGCCTATTTCAATCGCAATTTTGCAAGCTAGAATCAACAATCAGTTACTATTGCTGGCGACGCGAAGAGAGCTTGAACATGCTCATCACAAAATTTCAACTGAACGAAAATATATCGAAGTCATTATCGATAAAATGCGTAATGCTTACGACTTTAACAGTCAATTCGTCCGACACGCGTCCCACTCGCCAGAACTTAATAGTGGAGATTTAGTTTTATCGGCATTTCGCCCCGATCACAGCCAATGTGTGATGGTAGCTGATTTTACCGGGCATGGTCTTCCAGCAGCCATTGGCGGAACTTTAGTGACTTATATTTTTTATAAATGCATCAGAGAAAACAAACCATTGCCTGCAATCATCTCAGAAATCAATACTGTTTTATCTAATACACTACCGGTTAATATTTTTATGGCGTCAGCTATTGCTGAAGTTAATCCTGAACGTAATCAAGCTAAACTTTGGAATTATGGTATGGAAGATATTCTGCTTTTAAACACCGATAATTCCTGGCAAAACCTGTCGTCAATGGGCTGCGCGTTAGGCATAATTAAAAGCCCTAATGTTGACCCTCATTATGACATTGAGTTAGATTCTTTAGCCTATTTATTTCTGCTAACAGATGGCGTTACTGAAGCAGCTGATCATGAAAATCAGCAAGAAATGTTTGGAATTGAACGATTAAAGACCCTTTTGCTTTCTAGTATTCAACAAAATGAAAGCTTAGATAAAGTTTTAAAGCATATTACCGAATACGTAAATTCGCCTGGTGACTTTGATGACATGACTTTATTAGAGCTCAATATTCATTAATAAGTAACCATTTACGATTTCTAAGAACAAGCACATTAAGTTGCATTTACTTCATTTTGCTCTATAATGACTCACATGCAACTAATGAGGTTTTTATGAATACTGATCATCAAATTCAACCTGATCCAGCCAATGTTCTTGGCAAAGCGGTATTAGAAACGGCTGATTTTCTTGGTTTACCCGCTGAGGTACTAGGAAATATCATTGGTCGAGATCGCACCTCAATCACTCGCCTGAAAAAGAACCCGGTAATTGATCCCACCAGTAAAACTGGCGAGCTCGCTTTATTATTAATTAGAGTTTATCGCGGTTTATTTGCCATTTTAGGCGGTAACCAAGCAGCCATGCGAGAATGGTTGCGTCAAAATAATTTATCCCTTCAAGGGCAACCTTTAAATAGGATCCAATCGGTAGTAGGACTAACATCAACGGTTAATTATGTCGACGCAATGCGAGGCAAAATTTAAATCAATCAATGAAAATAGAAACCTCTTAATAAATAACAATAACTTATAATAAAAACTAGTTTTAACTATTCTATGACAATTTCTCTCTGGCAATCGGCAAAAGCTAATCAGTATATCGCTCCTCTGAGCATGAAACTCTACCGCATGGTAGAAAACCAAGAAGAGGTAGCCACCACACTCATCACAAGCAACGCAGCCGAACAAAATATTTTAGAAGAACTACTCGAACTCAGTAAACCGTCACAATCAAGTGAGCTTGAAAAAAGGCACTATTTAATTAAAACTCCCTTTCGTTACCCGCCACTTGCTTACGGATCTCGATTTGGCAGTATTTTAGAACCGAGTCTATTTTATGGCGCAAAAGACAGACAAACCGTATTGGCCGAAGTGGCTTATTACCGTTTTCGTTTCTTAGCCGATATTGAGAATAGCCAAGCACTCACACAATATAATTTACAATCAAATCATACGGTTTTTTATGTCAACGCTCACTCAGAACGAGCGATACAATTAACTAAGGCTCCTTTTAAAGAGTTAAAACAAGAATTAAGCGCGCCAGATAACTTTAATCTGTCACAGCTTTTAGCCAAAGACATGCGTAAAAATGGCATCGAATTATTTAGTTATTTTTCTGCAAGGTCGCCAAATGGCATTAATGGCGCGGCATTTACTCATAGCGCAATAAAATCTCAGAGTCCAAAAGAAATGGAGAACTGGCAATGTTTGACTCAATTAAATCGAGTAGTTTTTCATAATACTGATAAAAAACAGATTGAAGAATTTAGCTTAGAGTCATTTTGTATCAACGGACAATTGCCCATAATTAATTAACTCGATCAAAAAAGGCAGCCGAAGCTGCCTTTTTAAATTGACAATTTTATGCTTTATTTAAGCAACCACTTTAGCCACTGCTTTTTCAAACGCCGCCATGCCTTGTTCAATTTCAGCTTCAGTCACTAATAATGAAGGAGCAAAACGAATTACACTAGGCCCTGCCATCAAGATCATTAAGTTTTGCTCAAGTGACGCCACCATAAAATCACGTGCTCGGCCTAAATACTCTTCTTTTAATGCCGCGCCAATCAATAAACCTTCACCGCGTATATCATCAAAAATTGAGTATTTTTCGTTAATCATTTGCAGTTTAGTTTCATACAAAGCGCGTTTATCTTTAACGCCATTTAAAACAGAAGCGTCATTAATAATATCAAATGCTTTACTACCTACGGCGCAAGCCAGTGCATTTCCGCCATAAGTACTACCGTGAGTTCCAACTTTCAATGCAGCAGCAAATTTTTCTTTTGCTAGCATTGCGCCAATCGGGAATCCGCCACCTAAGGCTTTAGCGCTCGTTAAAACATCAGGTGCAACATCAGTGTGCATATAAGCAAATAACTCACCGGTACGGCCCATGCCCGTTTGAATTTCATCTAAAATCATTACCGCGTCAAACTTGTCACACAACTCACGAACTTTAGACATAAACTCTTTTGATGCTGGAATAATTCCACCTTCACCTTGTATAGGCTCCAACACGATAGCGCAAGTTTTATCCGTTACTGCTTTTTCTAACATATCGATATTATTAAATTCTAAGTGAGTGATACCTTGAGGCAACGGTTCGAAACCTTGAGTGTACTTTTCCTGACCACCGACACTTACGGTAAATAAAGTACGGCCGTGGAAAGATTGTTTAAATGAAATGATTTCATTTTTATCTGAACCAAAATTTTCTGATGCGTATTTACGCGCTAATTTAAATGCTGCTTCATTCGACTCACCGCCAGAGTTAGTAAAAAACACTTTATCAGCAAAAGTCGCATCAACTAATTTTTGTGCTAGCTCTAGTGCAGGCTCATTAGTGAATACATTACTCAAGTGCCATAATTTATCCGCTTGTTGTTTTAAAGCGCCAACCAGTTCAGGGTGACAGTGACCTAATGCATTAACCGCAATACCACCGGCAAAATCGATATATTCGTTACCATCGGCGTCCCAAAGTTTTGCGCCTTCACCTTTAACCGGAATAATTTTGAGTGGAGAATAGTTTGGCACCATTACTTCATCAAAAGTTGCGCGAGATACATTTGTCATTTTTTAGTCCTGTGATTTATCTTTGTGTCAGAGTAAGTATTATTTGCTGGTATCATCGCTAATTTTGGCCCGAGTTTCCAGCTTTGATAAGGCTTTTTTAATAAATAAATTTAACAAATAAAAAACTCAAATATTGGCGTAACTAGCAAAATGGTCTCAAGTTCCAATCTCGCGTATAATGCCATCCCTTTTGTGAATATTTGGCTAAGGTTTAATCAGACCTAAATAACAGGATAAAATCAATATGATGGTAATTCGTCCAGTCAAAATGGAAGATCTTGATGATATCGCGCTTTTGTCAACCCAAACGGGTAGTGGCTTAACCACCCTTCCAACCAAAAAAAGCCGTTTGCAAGCCAAGATCCAAAATTCTATTGACGCCTTTGATAAAACAGAAGGCAATCCATCGGATGAATGTTACTTATTAGTATTGGAAGACACTCAAACCAATAAAGTAGTCGGAACAAGCGGTGTTGTCGCAGCAGTTGGTAGTACTCAGCCTTTTTATACCTATAAACTCAATACCGAAGTACATTACTCCAAATCATTGGATATCTATCGCAAGCTTAATTTTTTAACTTTAACCAATGATTTCACCGACGCTTCTGAAATTTGTACTTTGTTTTTATCGCCCGACTTTAGAGTCAATGGTAATGGTCAATTATTATCCAAGTCTCGTTTTCTATTAATGGCGCAGCATCCACAAAGGTTTGGCGATAAGGTAGTAGCAGAAATGCGTGGCTTTTCAGATGAAAATGGCAATTCTCCGTTCTGGGAAAATGTCGGCAGACACTTCTTTGGAATTGATTTTGATACTGCTGATAGGGAAAACGGTGAAGGCAACCAGCAATTTATCGCAGAGCTTATGCCACATCACCCAGTCTATATTCCGATGTTGTCTGAAGCCGCACAAGCAGTATTAGGCGAGGTACACCCGCAGACTCAACCAGCAGTAAAAATGCTGAAAGCCGAAGGATTCCGTTATACCGGCTACGTTGATATTTTTGACGCTGGCCCTACCATTGAATCGCCAGTAGATGAAGTAAGAAGCATCAAAGAAAGCTTTGAACTTGAGGTAGAAATAGGTCAAATGGCGGAATCAGGACTTTCAAATGTTATGCTCAGTAACACTCGACTAAGAGAATTTAGAGCGTGCTTGGCAAAACTTGTAACACCAGAAAAAAATAAAGTCACAATTAGCCCGGAAATAGCACAAGCACTTATGGTTGAAGCAGGAGATTTAGTCAGAGTAAGGTATTACTAAACCACGATTTAGCTAAGCAAAACGTGATTTATATTCCGCTACCAGCAAAATGACTGCTAGTCTTGCTTAAGGGTGAGAACGAACCAATATTATTGTAACTCGGGTATGTACGCCCAAGTTACAACTCTATCAATTGATTAATCTTTTGCAATTTCCTTAATTAAAAAAGCAGATAGTTCAGCCCCTGCTTTTAAAGTTTCTTCAGCCCCTTGGGGTTTATCGATTGAAGTATTTAAAAATGGTGCAATCTCCATCATATCTGCACCAGTAATTGGGTATTCTGCCGCTAAGAGTTGCAAAATTGTCATTGCATCTTCAGTAAATAAACCATCAGGTTCAGGTGTGCCAGTGGCAGAAGCCACGCTAGAGTCTATCGCGTCGATATCAAAACTGACGTAAAGCTCATCGACACCATCACTTTTTAACTGCTCTAGAATCATTTTCGCAGTAGTGTCGGCGCCCGCTTGTTTAACTTCATCAGCCCAATACTGTTTAACCCCAAAAGTTTCTTCCCAGTGTTCTTTGGGTTGACCGCTCGAACGAATGCCAATTTGGATCAAATCCGATGGCGAATGTAAGTCATCTAAAATATGAGTACACCAAGATCCGAAACACAGATCAATGCCTAAGCGTTCAACCATTAGGTCGGTGTGTGCGTCAAAGTGGATAATGGCGGTACGAATGCCATGGCTTTTCTTGGCTTGTAGATAAGCTTTGGTTAATGGATAACTAATTGAGTGATCACCGCCAATACCAAATATTCCTTTATCTGGGAACATTTCATAAAAGTCTCGCGCGATATCTTCAGTAATTGAAAGCGGACTAACGTGGAATGTTTGTGTCTTATCTTTATGCGTTTCTTCATGATCGTCTTCATAAAGGGCTTTTCGGCAATTATCAATCGTGGGTTGATTAAGGTACTTGTCATGTAATAAGTGTGGGATCACTCGAATATCCCCCATATCAAAAGCTGGCATTTCGCCGTGGTGTTGACGAATAGCGTTACGTAAAAATAATGGCCCCCAATTTGCGCCTCGAAGTATACCGCCGCCACAATCGGAGCTGATCCCTAATATAACTGTTTTACTATGGTCAGCGAGTTGTTTTAACGATTCTTTCCATAACTCATCAATATTATCCAGTTGCCCATAAACAGCCTGATGAAGCGCTTCTTTTCGCTCTTTGGCGGTATTCACCGTATAAACGCCGTTCCCCGGAGGGCAACAACAATTTTCGACTTTAGTTAAAAATTCTGACCAGCTTTCGCTCATAATTATTATTCCTAGCATTTGCTCAAAATAGAGCTTTAGTAAATCTGATACTCCTATTATCCAGAGCTAAAGCAAAATTGGCAATATCTAACCCAAGCTAATTAAAAATGAAGACTCAGTTAATTAAGGCTCTATTGCAATATAGAGCCCAAATCATTATTCTGCTTGCAACCTTTAAAAAATAAAGAGAATAACAATAATGAATTTAACCGCAAAAGTATTACTCGGCATGGCGCTCGGTTTGGCCGTGGGGCTTATTATCAACCTGACCAATATGAATGCCGAAGGCACATGGATTAATGAGTACTTTGTTAATGGTTTCTTCCACGTGGTTGGAAAAATGTTTGTTAACTCATTAAAGATGCTAGTGGTGCCATTAGTTTTATTTTCTCTAATCTGCGGCGTTTGCGGTATAGGTGATATCAAATTATTAGGCAGGATCGGCTCAAAATCTTTTGCTTTATATATGTTAACCACAGCCATTGCGATAGCAACAGCAATTGCCATTGCTGCAACTCTTGGTATAGGCGAAGGAATGAATGCAGTATCTGAGTCTACTTTTACCGGTAAAGATGCACCACCACTCTCTCAAGTTTTGATTGATATTATTCCCAGTAATCCAATAGCCGCTATGGCAAATGGTGAAATGTTATCCATCATCTTTTTTGCCATTTTGACTGGTGTTAGCATTTTACTGGTTGGTAAAAAAGCAAAAGGTTTAGTTTCAAATATTGAATTATTAAACGAAGTAATGATGAAAATGGTTAGCATTGTAATGTCATTAGCGCCTTATGCGGTTTTTTGTTTATTGGCTAAAGCGATTGCAAACCTCGGCATTGACCTTCTATTCCAATTGGCTGGTTACGTCCTAGTACTAATTGGTGTATTACTATTTCATCTATTTGTTACCTTGCAAGCCGTTCTGTTTATATTTTCTCACTTAAGCCCAAAAACCTTTTTGAGAAAAGTTCGTAACGCACAAGTCTTCGCATTTAGTACCTCAAGCTCTAACGCGACTATTCCGGTGACACTCAGAACAGTTACTGAAAGATTAGGAGTCAACAATTCCGTCGCTTCATTTACAGTCCCTTTTGGCGCGACGATCAACATGGATGGCACGGCTATTATGCAAGGCGTCGCAACAGTCTTTATCGCCAATGTCTACAATGTCGATTTAGGCATTGCTGGTTACCTCACCGTGATTTTAATGTCGGTATTAGCTTCAATTGGAACCGCAGGCGTTCCAGGCGTTGGACTGATTATGTTATCAATGGTGTTTGCTCAAGTTGGATTACCAATGGAAGGTATTGGATTAATTTTAGGCGTAGACAGAATACTTGATATGATCCGAACCGCAGTGAATGTTTCAGGAGACGCAGTAGTATCAACTGTTGTAGCTAAAAGCGAAGGTAAACTTGATGTTGATACTTTCAACGATCCCAACGCAGGTGTTTTTGATGATGAAGAAACTCATATCGATGAAGCTGCCGAAAAAGAAATGGCACAAGCAGTGAAAGCCGCTCACGATAAATAATTTTTCTTTATACCTATTCCGTCCTGAAATAGTTTCGAAATTTTAGGACGGTAATTAAATTTAACTAATTCTATTAACCTTTATTTCCAACCAAATTCAAAAACTTTTTACGATAACTTTTACCAATAGTGATATCATGAACACCTATTAACAAG
>Ga0114899_1001022_pt1 | contig 17402 bp, 16 predicted proteins | sample MalvireepMed_215_FD_83497 | JGI IMG/M metagenome (GOLD analysis project Ga0114899, IMG submission 83497) | Marine viral communities from the Global Malaspina Expedition - Malaspina viral metaG DeepMed_215 | ecosystem: Environmental > Aquatic > Marine > Oceanic | place: Mediterranean Sea...
CGCGTATATCGTTCAGCACAACCTGAACCGCAGGGTCGGAACCTTTGTCGTGGAGCAGGTCTTCGACGGCCACGAATACGTCCTCGACCTCTTTGAGTGCCGACAACGCGGCCTGGAGCCGAGTAGAAAAGTAGGCTATGAAATCAAACATACTTACTTCATCCTCCACTCCATACGGTGTTCCTTACAGCAGCACAACGGTCCAGTCCACATCGTCGCCACTGGTAGCAGCATCCACCCAGAAGTCTGCAAACTTAGCACTCCCCTCTCCAAAGGTGATCGAGATGGACTCCCCAGGCTGCAAGGTCCAGCCATCAGTAGCTGATACATCACTAACTCCTAAGAAGACATTCCCCGTGTTGCTAGGGCGACCTCGGACATCGATGGCCTTGACTCTATCGCTCGTGTTGCTAATCTGCACCTGCGTGCCTGCTGTTCCAACGTCTGTGGTACCTGAGTCAAAACGCATCTGCTTTCCTCGATACTTATGCTAGTCTGTGCGCCACTATGTTGGAACCTATCAGGACCTTCGTATCAGAAGCATTGGCTGTATTCTGCGCCCATTGAAATACGACGTTACCGGCTGTACTACTGGTCTTCACCACTGCCTCTTCAAGGAACGCCCAGTCTGCCGCTTTGCCGTCTACAGTTTGGTTACTGGACGAACGGTAATGTTCCACGAAACCACCGGTGTTGTCACCTTGAAACAACGCTGAGTATGTTGCGCCGCTGGGTACGACCGTATTGTATTTGAAGTTGGCAGTCGTATTGCTGTTGTACTTGATAAAGTATCGAAGTATCCACGTCTCGTTGGCTCCTAGAGCGACCACTAGGTGGTCGTCATCCTGTGTCGTTGTAGTATTATTGACGGTCTCATCCGCAGTCTTCAGTGCGATCTTGTTGCGTCGAGTGAAATCGTCGGACCGGATCGTGACCATCTAGCTCTCAACCGCCGTGATGCGTGTCACCCCAGCCTCCCCGTGACCCGTCTCCTGGACATCTTCCATGCTGGTGATGTCCACGTAGTAGTTCTGGCTGTTCCCGGTATCGTCCACATAGGTCAACTCCACCATCGTGCCTTGCTCGAAGGCCGTCACCAGGGCGGCCTTCTGTTCCTTGGGACTGCGACCAGCGTAACGTGAGGTGCGGTCGATGTCGAAGGTGAAGCCGTACCTGGCCTTCAACTTGCGCCGCCACTCCAGACTGAGGGATTTCAGGTTTGGAGATGACGTGGCGGTATCACCATTCAGGGTTATCTTGAACCTGATGGCCCGGAAATCAACTCCAGGCTGAGAGGTGGTATTGGCAACCGGAGGGGTAGCAGTGGTGCCTATCTTGGGAAATTCTGCGGAGGTAACCCCATTGCTGGCGGTTCCAATGATACTGAACTCCGACTTACCGTCTGATGTGGACGCACTCTCATAGGCGACGTTGGCGTAGTTGAGGGCATACTCTACCTTGATGATCTCATCGTCAGTTATTTTCGTGCAGTCGAGACGGATTCGGATGGCCGTTTTGTCGATTTCGTTCTGCCCCGCGTTGAACCAGGGCGTGACCAAGAAATACCTGGTATCCGAGGACTGGTCGTAAGTGATGTTTGCCGCATAAACATCGGGATTGACATGCCCTGTGTCCAATACGCGGAATTCCAACCTCGCAGCGTCGCTCCAGTAGAGCCTGTAGTAACCACCAGCATCACTGGCGTGTACTGTTCCCAGACCTCCGCCGGGAATTGCCACAAAATGCCAGCCGATTCCGTTGTATTCCCAAATGCTATCGTTGGTGGCCCCGTTCACTTGAGCGATCACCCCGGAATGAACCGGCACGAGGCGCACTATGTCGCCCACATCACCCCCGGCACCGCTGTCCAGACCGGCATCCCTATCCAGTCCCACCGAGGTGATAGTCCCTCCGACCGGATCGTAGCGCCAAACGGCCATGTCGCCTGCGGCAACGTAGATCTCGCCGTTCCAGGTAGCCGCACCGTGTTTGGCCGTGCCGTCCTGGGGGAAGGCCACCTTGGTCTTCACGAATCGAGCATTCGCCGCATCGTGGGCATAAAGACCTACATTCGTACTGACGTAGAGGATGTCCTCACCCGCTGCATCGGGGCCAGTGAAAAGCTCGTTCACGTACCCTGCTGGCAGGGACAGCTTGGCATCATTGACCTCGACACCTATTGCGGTAGAGAACCAGAGTTGTCCCGTATTATCTATGCCCCAAAGACGATCATCCCAGAACGCAAGACGAATTGTGTCTGTCGTGTCGTCTGTGTAACTCGTACTTGAGGTGTAAGAGTACCCCCCGGTATGTGCAAAGGCCACATACTCAGTACCTCCGAGGGTGAAGTTCAGAGAGTCTGTGACGGCTGCGGGGAAGTCATGCACCTTGCTGCCCCAGCTTCCCGCACTGACACCAGAGGCCGGGGTGTAGACATAGGCATCTGTGCCACCGACTAATGCACAATGCAAGACGCCCGCCCGCTCGTTGATCTCCAGGATGGTTCCAGCAGCACCAGGGTCGGCGGCCTCGGTCATAACCTTGGGCAGTGTTAGGTGCCCTTTGAAGCGTGTCTCGCAGCGATTAAAATGGGAGCGGTTCATCCCCTCTTTGCCATTGGTGGAATACAGGCCGATACCGCCTGTCCAGTCGTCCCAGACAACCAGCGAGGTGCGGGGGTTGGAGTCCTTGTCTACGTCGCCAAAAACCCGCTTTTGAGGGTACTGGGATTGGAGAGTCTGTCGGACACGACCGCCACCAGACAAACGGTAGCGGTTACCCGCCCCGTTGAGACTGATCTCGCTGCGGTCCTTGACCCTCTGTGCCACGGCGCTACTCTACGATCCGAACATTCGTGAGCATTGGCATCCGGTTGAAGTAACCGTTACCGATACGTTCCCAGAACCCGCTCTGGTTCCGGTTCTCCTCACTCGCAGGGGCAGCAGCGAGTGCCCTCGCAGTGGCACGAGCTATGACGAAAGCGTCGGAAACTTCCGTGGTATCAGTATCCGCAGATAGCAAGGCTGGCTTGTCGCCACCTATGATCTTGAGCATGTTGTAGCCAATCATCGAACGAGCCGAGTCGGTCAGTTGTAACGTGCGGGAACTACGATCCACGCTCCAGAGCCGCCTCGGAACGTCGGTGAAGGACTGCTCCTGGGAATGCGTGGCCCTTATACCGTCGATCCACAGGGTCCCAGCGCCTATGTCTGCGTCGTCCTCAATAGCCACAGATACGATAGCGGTATCCTCGTCTGCCTTCGCTAATTCCACCCGGCAGAAGGTCCACGTATCCTCCGCCAGGGCGGGGAAAGCCAGCAGTTCCACGGGCGAAGCCGCCTCGGACGTATCGTCTAAGAGTAGCTTGAGTTGTCCTGCCGTGGTAGTGCGGCTACTCCGGGCCCACCACTCAATGTGGGTGTAGTCAGATAGGTCCATAGCCGTGAAGTCCTTAGAGGCCACCCTATCACCCGCCGAAATAGAGACATGTAGGCCAATTCTGATAGAGGCAGTCCCTTCCTTCTTCAGGTTCGTGTCCAGGGTCGCGGTGTTACTACCATGCGACAGCCAGGCAGAGTTCGCGTTGTCTATGGTCTTGCTCTTGAAGACGCTACGGTACTGGAGCTTCTGGATCATGGAGATCCCAGATGGGATACTGAACCCCTTTTGGGCTCCATCAGCAAATAGCGAAATGTCCTCTGCGTCGTCGTAGAATCTGTCCGTAGCCTCTAGGATGGCGTCGTTGATGTAGCTGTAGATCGCATCGGGTCGGTACTCCTCGTCCCAGAGGAGGTACGTTTCTCCCGAAGAGGGGGTGCCGGTAAGGGCATCATGCGTCAGTGCCCCGGAACCATTATCGTCGGTGACACGCACAACCTCCCCAGTCTCACCGCCACTGGTTGCATGGAGCCACTTGCCATTGGCATCATCTGCCCCACCCTTCCACTTGGTATCAGTGTTGACGGTGGCAGACGTATTCGAGGTCCAAGAGCCCTCGAATATGGCTCCGAGATTGTAGCCTATAGCTGTTTCAAGCTGTAGCCTGGTTCGGCCCTGGATGACTGCCATCTATGCCTCTGTTGGAATCTGATCTGGCTTCTCAACCCCATTAGGCGAGATGCCCAGGCTCTCTGCCGTAGCCTTTAGCTCGTCAAGTTCAGCCTGCAACTCCTGCCGTTGCCGCTCGGACATTATGCGCCGAAGCTGCTCCGCTGCTAGTGGATTCTCTGCGACCAGAGTCTGGATGTCTTCCTGTGTTATGCCTTCGTTCATCTAACTTGCTGCCGTGAATGTCTTGGGAGTCCAAGAGGCTGCGGCCTGGGCCTGACTATTAGCCTGAGCCAATATAACACTAGCCAATTTGTTAACTTCTAAGACTTGCCACTTGACATCGGTGTCAATCTCGTCATCATTCTCTGCCACGTTCGCACGAGATAGTACCCTAGTGGCCGAGTCCAGAACCACTGACTTGGTAACGCCGCCTGCCACCGCCACACTGATAGTTACGTCGCCTGTTGCCATATCTTATGCTCCTATCGCTTCCACTAGTGCCTTCATCTTGGTGTTCTCTTCCTCTAAGGCAGTAATTCTCTCACCTACTTGCATCAATGCGCCGTGATGCAGCATTTGTAGCTTAGTCTGGTTTACCATTGCCTTCGGCCTACCGTTCTCGATATGCCAAGAGTCCTTACCAATCACGCCAATCTCCTCCAGCATATGCCTACGTTTCGTACGTTCTGGTGAGCCGTCGAATTCCAGCATCTCGTTTTCTAAGTCATTTATAAGCGCGATGTCGTCATGGTCAGCGTAGGCTACCCATTCCACATCAGCATGTCCAGAACCCTCCATGTCAAAAATGAACTTAGTTACGCCATATGCAGTGAAGACCACTAAGTTAGAATCAGCGTCTGGAGCCGTGTCGCCAGAACCGCTGTTTTTCCGTGAATCCACCATGAAAAATCCGGTGGCAGTGGCGTCTCTGTCGCTATCGACGGAAGGCGCGTGAGCACGCAGCAACCACCCAACTGTGCCGGTGTCTGTTATTGCCCGTGACATAACCCCGCCATTTGCATCGTACTTGGATATCGAGAAATATGTGTCAGTCTCGGCTCTCGTTGTCATGCCATGTGCTACATCCGACGACTTGAGCGCGAACGCCTCATTGTCTGCCGCCCCTTGGTTAATGGTGAGGCCGGTAGTCATCCCGCCGTTAGAATCATCTCCAAGGAATAGGGCACTACTACTATTAAGCCTCATCCTTACGCCAACAGCGGTAGCGAAGTCTATTACGTCAGTGTCGAGATGATAGTTAAACCAGCCCGCGTAGTCACTACTAGGACGACCGAAATAAAGACCCACCGTCTCGTCGTTGGCGGTTCCCAGAACCTGGATTTTAGCGTTGGCTCCTTTTACGGTTAAAGGATACGCGGGAGTATCCGTGCCGACGCCAACCTTGTCGTTATCTCCCTCAACTACCAATGCAGAGTTATTGCCTACTATGAAGTCGTCACCAGCGTCCGTGCCAAGTGTGACCGAAACCGTCGTACCCGCATCGGATGATATTGTGTCTAGTGCAATGTTGCCGACGTTGGTGATGTTGCCATCGGAAAAGCTAGTAGAGGCCATACCGTGACCGAGGTGCAGAATAGCCTCACTGCCATCTGCGAACAGGAACTCCTTGGAGTTCCCGCCGTCGTTGACCAGCATCTGAATATCGCCGTCATCGGTGATGTTGGAGATTATGAGCGAGTTAGCTGCGGTCGCCTGGTGGTCGCTGGTGCCCACAATGACTCCAGTTAACTCTTCATCTGCCGATAGCGTGGTGCTCCGAAGGTAGAATACTGCGTCGCTGTCGGTACCAAAGGCGTACCCTACGTTGTCATCAGGAGATAGGACGTTTATATCTAGCTGGCCGCCCGAGCCCACTGCCCGCACGAGATACTGAGGAGTAGTAGTCATTATTTAACCCCCGGAAAATAGATGCGGTTGTTGCTGGAAAGACGCCTCTTGATACCGTGAGTCCGTATCTCGTTGAGTACCTTGCCGATCTCTTTCTTCTGCTGGGCTGTCGGGGCCGGGAGATGCTCCTCTTGGTTGAGGGAATCTATCCAGGTCTCGACCTCCTTGCCAGCCAAATCCTCTATCTCGGAATGGGTAGCATCAGCATCGGCGGTTATCCAGACTTCCTTCTGCTTGCCCTTGTACTTGAACGTGAACTTGTAGATGTTAGCCTGCGGTCGATTGCCAAGCTCACCCCGCATCTCAGGGGGAGATACCGTGGCAGTGGCGTCGTGACTTACACCTTCGGGAGTCCAAAGATTTCCGCTAACCACCTGTCACCTCTAAGTCACATCCCACCGGGGCAACCCTGTTACGGATCGGCCCCAGTGGGATCTGGAGTTTAGTCGTTATGCTCTAGTACAGGTTCATCAACATGACGGTGTGATACTCATCGTTCACACCTGCTTTACCATGTGTCCTAGCAAGAGCAGGAGTCGTGTCTGCCCCAACGGCAAGTAACGAACCTGCGTGGTTAGAGCTAGCACCAACGAGTGTGCCAACGGCAGGCGTTCCGTCTATGGCAGCTACGCCCATGCCTGCAACCTGAACCCACCCAAAGTAGTTCGCAGCAATCTGACAAGCTGCCAGGCCTACAAAACGCCCCGCTACGGCAGCAGGAGCTACTACAATATCCTTGTAAGGGCTCTTAATTAGGCCCGCTGTCTCTGTACCGTTAGTAACCGCAATAACTGTCTTATCGGGCTCATCAAGAGTCAGAGCCAACGTAGCAGAACCGTCCGCCTGGGGGTGACTCTTAATCTTGTAAAATACCCTTGACCCCGCTGTTGAAAGCGTCGGTAGGTTGAAGAACAGATACCCCTCTGCATAGAGATTCTTTGCAGCAGCGGTTGCACCAAGCGTGACGGTGACTGAACTGGCACCAGCAGCCGTTGTCGCTACCGCTAGATCTTCATCATGATTACCAGCAGGAGCCTCGCTTGCTACAATCATTCCTTCTTCAATGGCAGTACCGCCATTTTCTACATATCTGTACTTTCTGCCATCTGCAAACACCATCTCAGCCCCAAGGACTTGCCTCTGTGCGGATGTAGTCTGTTTTTCCCATCCATAACTACCGCTTACCGTCGTTGGAAAAGCCATTTCATAACCTCCTTCAAGGTCGTACTTACAGGTTTCTTATACACCCTGCGATCAACCGATATTGTAATCCAGAGTAGCCTCGGTCAATCGTTACAGCTACTCAGCAGGCCGATATTTTGCGGGGGCCTCGGCCAGAAAGTTCGGCCCCACTATCCTACCACTACCTCTTGGTGCATGTGTCTCCGATGTGCATTTATTGAATGCGACGCATTCTTCCCTTTTGGCGGGACAAAATCACAATCGGGACACTTCGTCATCTTCCGTCTCTGCTTCGTCCCCGCCTTGGGTGCCGTGAATGCACCAATCTCAGGGACCGTTGCCGGGAGAACCTGCTGCCTCTCTTCGGGCAACTCGGCCTCCGTATTGATCACAAACTGTGACCAGTCACGTTCCCTACAAGACTTGCACCCACAGTCCTTGGTAGGCGGCCACGGTAGGACCGCGTTCCTCGCCAGCTTTACCGTGGTGTAGGGATCACCTGGTTGGTTGGGCACGTATTTCCCTGCCGGGGCAACCTCTGTCCCATCTACGTTAAGATGGGGCCGGTGTCGCCAGCAGTTGGCCCGTGGTTGCCATCCATCCAGGTAATCCCCCTTGAATCCAAGTTTCGACAGTTCCTGACGTATCTCACGCCGCTCCTCAAGGTTCATGCCTACTCCTCCCCTATGCGCTGTGAGTCGGTACCGCTGCGTCATAAAGCAACGCTGCGCCCTTACTACCGTCCAACTCGAACACGCCGTAGTCGGCAGTCATGACAAGCTCGGTGCCGCGTAGGGATGCGTCTCGTTCCCGTTCGGTCCTCACCTTGAGAGAGGTCAGGGTCGCCATCGCACCCTTGTCGGCTATCGCGCCGTAGGCGTCATCAGCACTATCCACGCTGATGTTCCCGTCCTCAAACAGGGGCACACCGTTCAGGGGCCGCAAGCCGACGTAGAATTCCTTCAAAAGATCTTCGGACCAACCGTGCGGAACCGGGTAGGTGGCAGAGGGTGTTACTGCACCGGCCTTGACGAACGTAGCGACCGCGTTCGGGTGGTGAATCATGTAAAGCTGACTACCAAACTTGTTGGCCTTGGCGTAAGCAATGCAACCAGTCGCATTGATAACGGTGAAAAGCTTGGTAGCAGCACCCAGTGTTGCGTCCAGGTTCTGGTACAGTGCCGTTACGTCGTTGTCCTTCTTCCTTGCCATGCCGTCACCAAGCTGACGCCCCACCATGTTGAACACGTTGGGAACGCTCTGGCGAACGAGCTTGTCGGTGAGGACAACCTTGGCACCAACCTCCGAAGCGGTCAGGTCCACCGTCGTCATCCCGATATCTTCGTTGTCTATGATGTCCTGGCCGTCAGTCAGATCCGAAACCGACATCTGTCCAACCTTCGGTACCGTGACCTGCTTGTTACCCTTGCCGAGGGTGAACTGTTCGGTGAGGGCCATTGCTGGAGCATTGTGCTCCTCTGTATAGCGCACCGCTGAAACAACGATTCTCTGTGCATTCTCAAGCGAACCCGTAGTAGCTGCCTGGACCATGTTTTACCTCTTTCTCGGGGCCTCAGAACCCCATTGACCTTTGAACTGCTTTGATATGAGCTTCCGTTCTCGCCCCGTTGTTGTACTCGTCTAGCAACCTATCCTCGCTGCGTGTCGGTGAGGCGGTAGAGACACCGTTATCCATCACCTGTGCAGTAACCGAAGCCTTCTGTGCCGCTGCTAGCTGCTGCTTGGTTTGCTGAACCATCTGGAACTGCCTTGCAGCCGCCTCCATCGACCCTGGCGTGTTGTAGACCAACAGATCCTGTATAGGTACCCCAAACTGCTGGTTGAACAGTATCGCAGCCTGGTACTTAGCCTCTTGTTCCTGGAGAGCCTCTTGTGCTCTGTGATTGGTCTGATAGACTGTCTGGTCGTTCTGCCTCTGTTGCTCCGCTGCCCTGGCAGCATCCTCTTCGGTGTACCCCTGAGATGTTAGATCGCGTCGGACCTGTTCGGCACGACGGTCTATCTCCTGAACAACCTGCTTACTGCGCTCTGTCTCCAACTCCATCCGAAGCCGTTGCACTTCAGCCGCTTCAGCCTGTGGCATTGTCGGGGCAACCGGCACTTCGGGTGAAGCTGGAGCAGCGGTCCCAGAAGGAGGAGCATCCTCTGTCGCCGCTGGAACGGCCTCGTTAACAGTGGGCGGAGTGATATCCCCTGTTAATGGCGGCGATCCCGGTGCCCCATCTTGGGAAGCGGGCACCGTGTCATCGGTGAGGTCCGCATCCTCTAGCTTGTTAGGATGCTCTATCTCGGCACGTATGGATACTGCGGCTGCCTCGTCGGGGTCTGCCTCTGGTGCTACTGCTGCCTGTTCGTCTTGGTTCTGTGTAACCATGATGTTTGCTCCTCTTTTTCGACAATAAAAAAAGCCGCCCTGATTACAAGGCGACTTCGCGCACTATGCCTATTCAACCCTACAGGGCTCTAGCCCGTCTATCTAATAGGTACCATACCTATACTCATTGCGTCAAGAGATTGATAAGGGCTATGTCGTAGCTAGTTATATCCTCGTGACTCTCCCTAACGAACTTGACGCTACTACCGCAACCACGGCATTTCCACACTATGGTGCCCCATAGCCCCTCACCGTGCTTCTTGCCGCAACGAGGGCATCGTACCGCTTTGAGCTTCACCTCTGTCATGGGAGGATTTTCTCTAAGTCTGCTAGTGCCTTCTGGGCTAGTAGAGTCAGTTGCTTGTTGGAAGCATCGATGTTGCTACGCTTCTCGGCACCCGACATTGTTCGAGAGTTGTATACCCCTCTCTGGTATTTGCGAATATCAGACATAGCTCCTGCGACTCTGCGTAGAGCCCTGGCTGTGGCAGAATAGTGAACTCCGCCATACTTATAGTCAAATCCGAGTCCTGCACTTGGGTGAGAGTCCTTGTATTTCACGACTGCATCCTGCCGCCCCAAGGCAATCAACTCTTTGTACATCTTCTCCTGCCCCTCAAAGTCCTTTAGTGCGTCATAGAATTTGTCTACGGACACACCGCTCGAACCATAGGGATCTCGTACCACGAACGAACGAAGAACCGGTATGTCAGCCAGTGTCGGGTCTGGGTCAGATATCCTGTCAGCAATGCCGGTGGCCCTCAAGGCTGGATCCAAAATGTCTGTCGCGTACCTACCGAGGCCACCCGTATATGCGGAAAACACATTGTCAATCTGGGCGGGTGATAGATTTACCCACTTGCCCAGTGCCTTAGCGGCCTCTGTCGTTCGACCACTGTACTGCATCTCCTTGGGAGCATCCTCTCGGTCTCTAGGTACTATTGGCCTATCCAAGAAGAAGTTGTGATTAGTCGCATTCTCCACGAAAGGCAACACGGCTTGTGGTGCCCAACCAGGCACCCCCTCGCCTACTACGCTCTTGAGTGTTTCGGTGAGCATCTCAGGATCTCTTTCGTCCAAGAACTCAAGGAACCTCTCAGGTACAGACCCGAATACCTGCCCCACCAAGAACGGTTTCGGGAACCTTAGCATCGCGTTTGGAGTAGGTATTATCCAGAAAGTATCTTTCTGCCACTGTGGAATCTCTTTATATCTAGGGTCGTTGCGGTTGATGCTGTATAGCAGAATGGAAGGTAAAGTTATTCCAAGGAATGCTTTTGCCGAGGACTGTATTGGCCTCTCTGTGAACGCCGTCTTTGCACGAGTCCAACCACCCACATTGGCCCCGAAAAAAGGAATTATTTGGTTGACTGCCCTGGTAACTACCCCCATCTTGGAAAAGTCCTGGCTGACTTCTCGTGCTGAGAACCCAGCAGCCATGGGGCTTTCGCCAGCCGCCAATCCTCGGCTGAACTCTCCTAGCCGTGTACCTTTTTCACCGACTTCGCTCAGTGTCCTCAATAGGTCAACAGGGTTTTTTATGTAGTCCGTAAACCCTTTTTCTTCGGCAATCTCTTTGACGGTTCTCCCAGTCATGGCTCGATCTACCGATACCAGGTTGCTGTGTTCCGCACCGGACATACGGTACAGATGATAGTCATCGGACTTGTTCAGCATCTGGCCCATGCCCTTCATCCAGTCAATGCCAGGCAAGAAGCCGAACTTAGAGTATACGAATGCTGTTAACTGATCGCGAACGGGATTCTTGACCATGAAGTCTGGTGACAAAATCGCCCCTGCCCTTAACCACCTGGCAGGGGCTCCGAAGAACTTGCCAAACAAACCGAGGTCTACCTGGTCTATGTTAGTCAGGGACTTATATAGGTCTGGATCTACGTCAAAAAACCTCTTCTGCCCGTTAATCATAACGGTTACTTCATTAGCGCCCTTGGCGTAGGTTGCCGGTCGGAATATGTCAACCAGCATATTCGCATCAGCTTCACTCAATCCCGAAATGTCTATCCCTAGCTCCTTCGCATTGACCTTTGCCACCTTGGATACAGGAGCCTTCTTAGCCTTGAACAACGATTGCATTTCGGGTGACTCTGCAGCCATTCGCGCCATCATCACCCCAACCTGGTTTCGGTCTGCTGCCTCGATTAGAGCATGGGTATTCTTAATGATGCTTTCAAGTGGGTTGATGATGCGACGTTCTGATCCCACCATACGCTTGATGGGAGAGACTATGTTAGCCATCTTGTTTCCAGTGAAACCCTGTGTCTCCATAGAGTCCATGACCCGATGGAACGGCACATAATCTTTATAGGTTCTGAGACGAGCGACCATATCGTTGGATAAAAGACCTGATTCGCGAGCGTACTCAATCAAGTCATCCTGATACTTGTAGACCTGCTGGGCAGTTCCCCTGAATCCTGGATTTGCTCTATCCAATTCAGCGATAGATTTCAGGGCGTCCTGCTTGGCAATCCCAGTAACTATGCCCTTGTCGGCAAGCTCCACTGCTCTACGTGAAGTCAGGTAGGCAGAGAAAGCCTGGTGGTTCCCGGCATCCCTGACAGATTCCAGTATTTGATATAGTCCCGGCCCCTTGAAATCAGGTACTGCGCGTCCACCTTCCGTCTTCCAGTAGCGTTTTCCAAAGGTGCCCTTCTCCAAAAAGGTATTGGACTTACCAGAAATACCCCTAAGCAACCTGGCCCAGATGTAAGGGTTCTCTTCAAGGCTTACCTCTGATCCAAGTTCCTTAGAGACTGTGACGAAACGGTCGATTGGATGTAGGTCATCGGCAATAGCTCTTTTCAGCCCTGCTAGCCCCGACCTAAACCGGTCTAATAGCCTCTGGCGAGGTTCCTCGAATGAGATATGGTCCATCACCTTCGATGATGATGGAGGCAAAGATCCCGCATCGGCTACCACTGGTGTCCCAGGGGGGATTTCTCCACCGCCACGGGCGATGGTAGCGGCTGTATCAGGTGCTTCAGGTGCAGCCCTGGCCGCTTGGGCACGAGTTGCCCTGGCTGGTAGCCCATACTTCCTTAGAGCTTCCTGTCCAGCATAAGCCTCATCGTATAGCGAAATATCGGGATCAGGTACTCTCTGTGGGCCGGGTACAGGTGGCCTCGGGCGGGCGCTCGATGCTCCCATAGTTAGAGGGCTACGTGGCCTCGCAGAGGGTTGCTGTGGAGTAAGCCCAGGACTGCCATAGTACGGCGGTTCTGGTGATATCTCTGCCCTTACCCGCCGCATCCCCGTACCAAGGCTAGCCCTTTGCAGTTCCTCTGTCGTGGGTATACGTCGAGTCGGAACATCTGTGGGTGCCTCAGGACGGCCCGGATATAGCGGGCCTGCCCCAGGAGCCCGTGCTGCGGGGGTGGTGGGGATATCGGCAGCCCGTATGACAGGGCGCTGCCATAATTCTTCTAACTCTTTAGTTGTCGTGAGTATTAAATGACGTACATCTATCCCTGTTGTACTTTGAAATTGTCGAAATACATCGTTACTCGCCATACGGGCAGCAACTAATGCGTCCTCATCAGTGATCTCACGAAATACATTGCCGGCCCAAAAGCCAGTTGGTTCACCTTGTGTAGGCTTTGCCAGTTCGTATGCTTCCCCAGCAGCTTTTTCGGCTCTTGCGCGGGCAGAAGCTACTAATTCTTGTTCCCTCAATCCCGCTAATGGAGGCCTTGCAACAGGCCTACCCATAAGATCTAGGTTGCCTTCAGCATCAATTCTCCGTAACTCTTCTAATTCAGCCTTTGCACCTTTCCATTCGACAGGGACATCACCAGCCCGTGCTGCGGTGGGGGAAAGCTCCGCTGCCCTGGCTTCCAGTGCGGCTATCTCATTACGAATCTGTTGTATGGCTGATTCAGTGCTAGCAATATGCCGCTCATCCAATTCGTTAGCGTCAGCTATATACTTTCTCTCTTTGGCCGTATACCCCGCAGGTCTCTTTGCTGCCCTTAGTTCTGATTCGGCATCATCCAGTGCTGCCCTTAACCCCGATATAGATTCGGGATCAACAAACATATCTCGTTGTTGATCGGACAGATCTTGTTTAGCAGCCCTTACTGCATCTTCGGCATCACTGATATCAGTGAGACGTTGTGTTTCTGTTCGTGCTGTAGGGGGCCTATAGCCTTCTTGGCCTATGCGCTGTAGGTTGCCGATACGCTTAGTGTACGGTATAGGATTAGCAAGTTCGGCTTCGCTCAGAGCAAGCCGCCCTTTCAAGCGGTCTAGCTCAGTAGATATATGTTCCAACTGTTCAGGTACAGGGAGTGCCTCTTCGGCCTTCCTGGCCTGTTCCGCGCCTTGTGCTTTCTTTGCTTCTTCAAGATTGCTCTTTAGAATCCTGACATTATCCCTGAGCGTTTGCTGGGTTGTCTCGTTGGCTTGCCAAAAGATATGTCTTTTCTTAAGAATGGAGTCGATACTGTCGTACCAGCCTACCTTGGTAGCATCGAGTCCTTCATGCTTTGCAAGCCTACTGAGTTCTGCGTTTGTCCACCCTACGCCAAAGCCCGCATCCGCTGGTGGGCGCACTACCTTTCCAGTTTCCAGCAAGCCTTCTAGCTGAATCTGTGCCTCGGACAATTCCTGTTCGAGGCGTTGGATATTGGTGTCGGCAGCAGACACACCCGGTCTCTGGATAACTTTGGGGTCAAGAACCAGGATCTCGTCCTGGGCACGAGTGATGTATAGGTACCGCGCAAACACCGCATCGTGCCCTGCGTCTCGTGCTAGGTTTCCAATCTCGCTGAGATCATCTGCGTTCCGAACCTGATGCCACACGCCACCTATACTGACATCGAATGGATCCATAGACTCGCCTACGAGAACACTCTGTCCCCGAAGCTCTGGTACTTCGCGGTATGTTATTCCTGGGTCAGAGGCATCGATGATAAGAGGATTTTCCACGTTGAGTTGGGTTTTATATATGTTCTTGCCATATATTCCCGCCGTTTCTGGATGAGGGGCAAAGTAAATACCTTCTCCTATGCCACCCGGATAAGACGGTAAAGTAGTTTCGATATCGGATATATCGAACGTCTCATCGGAACCGTGGTACACATCAAAAGGCTCACGGCCCGCTTTGACGCTCATGGCTTCCCAGGCTTCCCCAGCCTCTAGCCTTGCCATATCTGCTTCCAGGGTCTCTTTACTTAGAGGACCACCTAAATCATCGGCAGCCCGTGCAGCGGCACTTGGACCAAGAGGCGTCACCGGGGGAGGCGTCTCAGGAAGCACCCTGCCCAGTACTTGTGCCATCTCTGCCGGTGTGGCTCTTGAAGGAGCCACCACTGGTTCTAAGACATCAGAGAAGTAGGGGGCAGGTTGGTTTATGGGTAAAGGTGTCGCCGGTGACGGCGCTGGAGTCGTAAGGACTCTCGATGGCGGTGGTGTCGTACCAAAGCCCGCCCTTTGTAGTTCCGCCGTTGTGGGGACGCGCCTCAATCCTTCCGCTGCTGCGGCCTCGACAGGCTCCCGAACCGCAAGGGCCGTAGAAGGAACCTCAGCAGCGACTCTAGCACCCCGTCGTAAGGCCCCAGCCCCTCGGATACCTTTAATTACCGCGCCAGGTATCTTGCCCACAGGTAGTATCGCGGGATCTCCTATTATACTCATCACTACCTGCTCCGACATTGTGCGCGTAGTTTGAAATCTTTCGCGCAACACCCCAGCCAGTTCCGGTCCACTAAGATCCCCGCGTCCGGTAAGGAAATCCTTTACCAACTTCTCGGCTACTGGGTCGCGTGCGTACGACCAATCACCACTTGGCGGGTTGATTTCTTCCCAACTGGGCATGTCTGCGGTGGTAACGGGACCAAATCCCCATCCACCAGTGTCTCCGCCAGTCACGTCCCCAGCATAAGCCTGATGCACAGCGGACGCCTTCGCCCCCTCCAATATAATTGGTGCCACCACATGCGCTATCGGGTCAAAAAATAACTCGGCTTGGTGGATGCGCTTGGCATAGTTCGCCATTTCCGCTTCTACCGCCCTCTTCGTTTCAGTTCCCGCAACACCGCCGCCCATAGGGTGTACATACCCAGTCTCCCCAAATTTTTCTAGGAACTTGCCAGGGAGACCTTTTAAGAAATCCACAAACCCGCCGCCACCACCATCAGCCTCTGGTACACGCTGCTGGGGAGTAGTGGAAGAAACCGCAGGGCCAGGGGTCGGAGATGGTCTGGTGGGTTGCTGCGCAGGGGTACGACCGGAAGCCGCATCCTCGTATTGCTTTTTGAAGAATGCTCTGAGGTCTATTTCTGGAGTGGGAGTGGGCGTGGGCGTAGTCGGCTGCGTAGTGGTGCGCCCGGAAGCTGCATCCTCGTATTGCTTTTTGAAGAAGGCTCTGAGGTCTATTTCTGGAGTGGGTGTAGGCGTAGCCATTTAGAACCTGAATGCCGCCTGCGGAGCGAACCTACCCCTCTGGCCGCCTCTCATGGATGGCGGTAGCGAGGCAAAACGCTGACTGAAAGGCAACTCGCCAAGGAACTCTTGGAACGACTGTTGCTGGAACGGGTCTTGTCCCTGCATGATGTTCTGGGATAACTGCCCGGTGAACTCATCGAATATAGGCTGGAACTGGTTTCGGAAGTAGTTCCGTTGGGTCTGCCCTCCAGCCGAGGGGCCGCGTCCAGTGAACTGGTTACCGAACCCAAAGTACGTCTCACGCGGCGCTTCACCGAGGATATCGGCCCAGAAATCATTCTGCATTGCCATCAGTCAGCCTCCTAGAAGCGTCCGCCTTGTGGTCCCATGAACTCTGCCAGGTACTCACCAGCCCTCCCAGGGTTCTGAACCATAAATCTATTGAACCGATCTCTCGCCGTAGCTGCGAAATTTTCTCTCAAGAATGGCGCTACTGAACCAAGCCTAGACTGGAGAGCTAGCTGGAACTGGTTCTCTGGGTCTTCCAAGTATCTTTGTGCTACTCCGCCCGTCCCGGCCCCGAACCCGCCTTGCAATGCACCCAAAGCCCGATTGGCTAGACCCTGAAACGCTCTTACTGAAGGACGTGATTCTCCAAAGGTTGAGCCACCAGGTTGAACATAGGTTCCTAACCAATCCTGGAATGACCTCGAACCACCAGTGATCGGGTCGGGGAGGTTCTCGCCCAGGGCTTCACGGGTCTCGAACATCAGGTTCAGAGGGGTAAAGCGACTCTCCAGCCCCGCCCTCAAGAATGGAGATGCACCGGGGTTTAACTGTTGGCCTATATAGTCTCTGAATGTTTGTTGTCTACCAGCCCTCTGTATTTCAAACCGTGCCCGTGCCTCATCCTCAGTTTCGCCAGTCGTACCAAATACCGATGCTGGTTCAGTGGGGCCCATTTGCGATGGGTCCGTAACGACCGCAGGAGTCGGGGTCAGAGGGTATGTACCACCTAGTGGATCATAAGGTTCAACAGCTTGGCCGTAACCTAGATCATCTTTGAAGATTACAGGCGCATCTTTGATCCACTCATTGATTATATCCAAGTGTCTGAGGTCAGGCACTCCTCCAGGAGCAGCTTGTTCAAATAGAGTTTGTAATGATCTCCAGGCTTCTTCCAGAGAGAGTTTCAACTTCTCGGGGTCATCATCGACGCCTCCGGGTTGATAACGGAGTTTATTCCTAGCATATATCCTGAGAATATTCTGTACTACCGTATCATTCAAGCCTGGTGTTGCCATCGGTCGTCTCCTTTAGCCTAGCTGCGCTAGCTGTTGCTGCGAACCCGGTCGTGGGCTACCTGGGGGCACGTTAGGTCCTGCCTGTGGCGTCGGTGCGGGCGGTGGGCCACCAAGGGCGGCGTTGGGCAGTGCTCTCGGGTCTATACCCGGAGGACCTCCTC
>Ga0114899_1001025_pt1 | contig 17394 bp, 10 predicted proteins | sample MalvireepMed_215_FD_83497 | JGI IMG/M metagenome (GOLD analysis project Ga0114899, IMG submission 83497) | Marine viral communities from the Global Malaspina Expedition - Malaspina viral metaG DeepMed_215 | ecosystem: Environmental > Aquatic > Marine > Oceanic | place: Mediterranean Sea...
ATACAATGCCGTTGAGGGGCTGAACCTCACTTTTACAGGCACCTTTCAATGGAGGAACGACACCACCACCAGACTGAGAATCTCTCCTTTTGTGAGATATGGTTTCGCGAGCGAACAGCCCTATGCTAAAGTGGAAAGTGTTTTTGGAATCGGAAAAGCAGAACAAAGAAGCACCATTCGTATTTCGGGAGGTAGTTATGTAGAGCAGTTCAATCCTGATCTGATAGACCCATTTGTGAATAGCCTTTACACGCTGATTCTGGAACGAAACTATATGAAGCTTTATGAAAAGCAGTTTGCGAAGGTGAGTTACGCGAGAAGGTTCAAATACAGGTACACGGTGGGAGCAAGCCTGGAATATGCGAATAGAAATGAGCTGTTTAATAATACAGACTATCTGTTTTTCGACAGGGAAAACAGGAGATTTAGTGACAACGCTCCCATTAATTACGAGACTGTAGCATCGGGCTTTGAAAATAACAGTGCCCTGATTACCAACTTCACTTTAAGAGCCAGGCCATGGATCAAGTTCAGGAAATACAATGGCCGATTGATCCCCATTTATGAAAGGTCTCCAGAGTTGAGACTCACATACAGGAAAGGGATTGATGCTTTGGGTAGTGATGTGAATTTCGACCACCTGGAACTGGGTATTGATACGGATATCAGATTGGGTGTAAGAGCGATCATTGATGTGAATGCCGAAGTGGGTAAGTTCTTCGGAAACCCGACACTTGAGTTTATGGATTACAAACACTTCAGGGGTAACAGACTCGAAGTAAGCCCAATGGATGTAACAGGCAGCTACCGAATGCTCGACTATTACAAGTACAGTACGGCTCAGGAGTATGCTTCAGTACTGACGCATGTGCGTTTCAGAAAACTAGCTTTGACCCATATCCCTGCCATACGACTGATGGGCATTAAAGAGAACCTGTTTGTCAATTATCTGGCCACACCAACTTCAGATAACTATATGGAGGTGGGTTATACCATAGACAACATCTTCAGGGTGTTCAGACTGGAACTGGTGCAGTCGTTCCAGGACTGGAAGGCCAAAGACTTCGGAGTTAGAATAGGCATTTCATCCATTTTCAATAATTAATTGAAGCAAAAGAGATACTGCCCTCCTTTGTTTGCTTTAAAACTAATTAATTAGTTAATTAACTATTATTTTAATTTTAAAGCCATGTCATACCAAAGAAACCGCCCCAATCAGGAGGTGAATGCCGGCTCAATGGCCGATATCGCCTTCCTCTTACTTATTTTTTTCCTTGTTACCACGCAGATTGCTACGGATAAGGGTTTGCCAATGATTTTGCCACCGAATACTCCGCCAGTAGATACACCAATCAATAACAGGAATATTCTGAAGATTCAGATCAGCTCATTGGACAAATTATTATTGGAAGATGAGCCTTTAGAAAATGTAGCAGACCTTCGTCAGGTAGTATATGATTTTGTCTTGAACTTTGGTGCGCCCGGCCAATCTAAGAATGCAGATGGAGTGAGCGATCAGGAGGTTTTCAACTCCCTGCCTTCTTCCATGAAAAACTATATCAGAAGCAATCTGAGTAACAACGAGTCTTCCGATGGCCCAAGTAAGGCTATTGTTTCAATTAAAACGGATAGGGGAAGCAGCTACGAGAGATACATTGAAGTGATGGACGAGGTATTTGCTGCCTATTACAAAATTTATGGCGAGCGCGTGGGTTTGAGTGCAGAGGAATACAGAAAGCTCAACCGAAATGATCCACAGCAAAGGTACCTTTACGATAAGGGCAAACTGGGTATCAACAAGGCCGTTTCTCTTGCCGAACCAACCAAAGCAGGTGGGAGCTAATTAAACCCACTTTCGGCCTAATCTTTGTTTTGTCTTTACTTCAATCGGCTTTTGCCTTACTTTCGCAAAAAAAAAGAGAGATGAAAAGACTGGTGATAGTATTATGCCTGATGGTCGTTGGGTTTGCAATGTCTGCTCAAAGTGCCTTTAAGGAAGGAACACACTATGAGGTTTTAGACAAGAACAAGTCCGAAAAACCAATTGTAAAGGAGTTTTTCTCATTGTTCTGTCAGCATTGTTTCCAGTTTGAGCCATTCATGGACTCATTGGCGTCTTCACTTCCGAATGGTGTTGAATTTGTAAAGTCACATGTAGACTATTTGCCAAGAGACAATAAACCGGTTAGCTCAGGTATAGTTAAAGCCTTTATTATGATGGGCGACCTGGGTAAGGAAAAGGAGCTTGCCGCCAAATTCTTTGCTGCCATACACCTTGGTCAGGCACCTGTTGCCTCAGAGAACGATATCAAAATGCTTTTTATAGATAGTGGCGTTTCCGGTTCTAAATTCGATCAACTGTACAACAGTAAATCAGTGAAAGACAGGGCTAAGGCCATGTCGGAATTGTGGATCGAATATGAAATCTCCAGTGTTCCTACAGTGGTTGTAAACGAGAAATATAAGATCAATATGAGTTCTCTTAAAAGCATTAGTGAACTCATTGATATCACGCTCTTTTTGCTGAAACAGAAATAGTCCCCACTTACAAAATCGCTGTTGCAGATTAGCTATACTTCTGTCAAATTGAGGGAAACCTTAATCTGATGAAGAAGCTATACTTTCTTTTAATACTGGCAGTTGTTCTTGGCTGTCAGTCCGGTCCGCAGACGGAAGTTCAAAAATGGGAAGATCATGCAGCCCGGGTGGAGATTATCCGTGACGACTTTGGTGTTCCTCATATCTATGGTAAAACCGATGCCGATGCCGTCTTCGGAATGCTTTATGCCCAGTGCGAAGATGACTTTCCGAGAGTAGAGAGAAACTACTACTGGGCTATCGGCCGACTGGCAGAAGTGGAGGGAGAACAAGCCCTTTATTCAGATTTAAGAGCCCGACTTTACATGACCATCGATGAGGCCAAAGCCCATTATGAAAAGGCTCCTGATTGGTTAAAAGAATTGTGTCAGGCCTATGCAGATGGTATCAATTACTACCTGCACACTCATCCTGAAGTTCAACCTAAAGTGTTGACCAAATTTGAACCATGGTTCCCCATGTTCTTCTTTGAAGGTTCAATAGGAGGAGATATTGAAAGTGTTTCAACCCGTGGCATTTCTGCATTTTATGGTCAAGGCCAGGAAATGGCCTTGGCGGAACTAACTGAAAAGGAAGACATGCTGAAAGAACCAAGGGGGTCTAATGGTATTGCTGTTTCAGGTGAGCATACCGCTTCTGGCAATGCCATGCTGCTCATCAATCCGCATACCAGCTTTTATTTCAGAGGAGAGTCTCAGGTGGTAAGCGAAGAAGGCCTGAATGCCTATGGTGCCACCACCTGGGGGCAGTTCTTTATTTATCAGGGCTTCAATGAGAAAAATGGCTGGATGCACACGTCCACCAGGGTAGATTTCAAAGACGACTTTTTGGAAACAGTGGAGGAAAGAGATGGTAAGCTTCAATACAAATATGGAGACGAATGGAGAGATGTATGGACTTCTGAGGTTACTTTGAAATATAAGGATGGCAATGAAATGAAGGAAAGAACCTTTCCGATGTACAGAACCCATCACGGACCCATCACGGGAAAAGCGGGAGAGCAGTGGATAGCCACCGCCTTGAACTGGCAGCCGGTAGATGCCTTGATTCAGTCATTCACCCGAACCAAAACCAATAACCATGATGAGTTTTGGGAGATGATGAGAATCAGAAGAAACTCATCGAACAACACTGTATATGCAGATGCCGATGGAACAATTGCATATTATCACGGTGACTTCATTCCTAAACGTGACCCTCAATTCGACTATTCAAGACCGGTAGATGGCTCGAACCCTCAAACGGATTGGCAGGGGATGCATTCCCTGGAAGAAATTATCACAGTGGTTAATCCTGAAAATGGATGGATTCAAAACTGTAACTCAACACCCTTTACCGTTTCTGCCGAGTTCAGCCCGAAAAGAGAAGACTATCCTTTCTACATGGCTCCGGATGAAGAAAACTTCAGGGCCATCCATGCCACCAGGGTTTTGAAGGAAGCCAATGACCTGACATTGGACGGTCTGATCGATCTGGCCTACGATCCATACATTCCTGCCTTTGAAAAAGTAATTCCTGGCTTGGTTGAGGCGCTGGATAAAAACCCAGGTAAAAAGAATGAGCACAAAGAAGCCTATGATATTTTAAAGGCCTGGGATTTCAAAACCGGGAAAGAGTCAATCGCCATGACAATAGCGCAATTCTATGGAAATGCCTATTACAGAAGTGGCGAAGTGCCGAGGGAAGGTGATGGAATGGAAAGATTTGAATATTTAGGAACCCAGCTTCCTCATGCCAGGAGAATTGAAATCTTTGAAAGGGCTTTGAAGAATATTGAAGATGACTTCGGCACATGGAAGCTCCCTTGGGGAGAATACAACCGGTTTCAGAGACTCTCAGGAGACATTGACCTGAAATATGACGATGATAAGCCGAGCATTGCTGTAGGGCTGGCCTCCGGTAGATGGGGGGCTTTGGCTTCTTTCGGGGCGAGTACGCATAACACCAAAAAAATCTACGGATCTTCCGGTAACAGCTTCATTGCCGTGGTAGAGTTTGGGGATAAGGTTAAAGCCAAGAGCATGCTGGCCGGTGGACAGAGCAATGACCCGAATTCACCTCACTTCGATGATCAGGCGCAGCGCTATGCCGATGTTCAGTTCAAAGATGTGGCCTTCTACAAAGAAGATGTGCTGAAGAGGGCGGAAGAGACTTATCGTCCGGGGAAGAGGGAGTGATTTGATGATTTGATAATGAAAAGGCTCCTTTCCGCCATTGAGCAAGAAAGGAGCCTTTTTTTGATTGCCAAATTTGTTCCGGCCTTATTCGTTTCTAAGGTTCTCGGCAGGGTTGGTCCTGGCCGCTTTAGTGGCTTGTGAACCAATAGTGAGAATGGCAATAGCAAGAACCATCAAGGCACCGCTGGCTAGCTCCCAAAACCCAATGGAAATAATATACTGCATATTTTGGGCAACTGTGGTTCGGAAAAGATAAACAGCAATAGGTATGGCAATAGCAGAGGCTACTGCAAGAATAATAAGGTAGTTTTTCGAGAGCAAGCCAATAAGGTTATAGAAGCTGGCACCCAATACCTTCCTTATTGTCAACTCTTTGATCTTGGACTCAGCGGTATAAACAGCCATTCCTAGGAGCCCAAGAACAGATATGCCAATAGCTATGATGGCCAGCAAACCGTAGGTCTTTATGGATGAGGAGAGATTCATGTATGTTCTCTCAATATCCTCGCTATAAAAGCTGGCCAGCAAATCGTGGTTTTTGTCCAGGCTCTGCCAGGCAACGCCAACCTTTTGCATTGTTGCAGCAAGATCTGTGGATCTCAACTTCAGATTGGCCAGGTAAAGCTGACCTTCATCCGGTTGAATGAATGCAAAGGGTTGAATGTCGTTGTAAATTGTTCCATAGTGGAAATCCTTCACCACCCCTGCGATTATCCGGTCGTCATTGTAATAGTGGAATTTTTTGCCCACGGCATCTTCAGGATTACCCAACTGAAATTTCCTGACGAATTCCTCATTCACAATCATCTGTTTAGACTGAAGTTCATCATTCAATTGAGTTCCAGCCAGAAGTTGGTGATTGAGGTTCGAAACATATTCATCAGTCACTTTCATGCTGTAAACCACCGTAGAATCTGTGGTGCCTTCCAGTCTTGCATAATCTGAGTTGGTACTTCCAGTACTCAGCAAAAATGCAGAACCCGAAATGTCTTCTACTTCAGGAATCTGGCTTAAGGCGGCTTTGACAATTTCATAATCATTGCCTTGCAGTTCAACGTTGAGAATGGTTTCAGTTTCATAACCCAAGTCGAAGTTCAGGGCGTATTGGTATTGTTTGTACGCTAGCGTAACCAACACAGCAAACCCTATTGAAAGTATAAACTGAATACCTACCAGCGCCTTTCTAACATTTACACCACCAGCTATTTTCATGTTGGTTATTCCCTTAATTATGCTCACAGGCTTGAACCTGGTCATAACCAATGCCGGTATGCAGCCAGATAAAAAGCCAATGAAGATGGAGAAAAGGATAAAGCTAAGGTAAGTTTTGGCCTCCAGTTCGAGTGTGGTAGTTCTTGAGATATAATAATTCAGGCTAAGGAATTCAGGACGAAGAAGTCGGAAAAGAAAGAATGCCAATACCAAGGCTAAGAGCGACACTAAAACTGATTCGGCAATGAACTGAGTAAAGACCTGGCTTTTCCTGGCTCCAACCACTTTGCGAACCCCAATCTCCTTGGCTCTTTTAAGTGATCTGGCAATTGAGAGATTCGCATAGTTGAAACACGCTGAAATCAGAACGATCAAAGCCAGAATAATCATTGAGGTAATATTGTCTTTTGGAACCACTGTCCATACCTGATTGTATTTGCCATCTCCAGGAAAAATATCGGTCAGGCCTTCGTAGGTCAACTGCATGCTGTATTGTTCAACCTTGGCATTTTCGCTGTCAGCAATGTTTTTGAGGTTACTAAGGAAGGCCTCCATGTCTGTGTTTTCCTGTACCAACACGTAGGCATAACTGCTCCACATGGTGTTCCAATCGAACAAATAAGCGGTTTTCTCATTATTTCTTACCGTACTTAGGGAAGCCAGTGCTTCGAAGTGGAAATGCGTGTTTTTCGGCAGTTCCTCCAAAACGGCCGTTACGGTAAACTGCTTTTCATTTCGCTCTAAAACTTCACCTACAACATCAGTGGATCCAAAGATCTTTTCTGCCAGACCTTTAGTGAGCACAATCGAATAGGGTTCGAGCAAAGCTGTTTCCAGATTCCCCTGTATAGCTGGGAAACTGAAAATCTGAAGGAATTCCGCATCGGCATAGTATCCTGAGTAGGTGTATGTGATATCATCAACCTTCAGGTCTCCGTTAAAACCTTTGTACATTCCGGTAACCTTTTCAATCCCGGGTACTTCTTCACGAATTCTATCCGCGGTAAGGAGCGAAGTTGAAGCATAGGCTTGCGGTTGCTCCTGCATGAAGGTTCGGATGTTGTTGATCCGATAGATGCGATCTTTGTTGGCATGAAATTGATCAAATGAATTTATTTCAGAAACAAAGGCAATGGTTATGAGACCAACAGCCATACTCATGGCAAGACCAAAAATATTGATGGCTGAAAACAGGCGGTTGCGCAACAGGTTTCTGAAAGCAACCATGGTATAATTCTTAAACATGTCGATGTTGTTGTTATGAGTTTGAACTTTGACTTTTCCCAGCACCGAAGGCCGTATCAGTTTTAATACTTCCATCCGGTATTCAGCGCGTGCTTTTCTTTGACCGTATTGTTGAGTGTTCGAATAGAATTCCTCCTCCAAATCACCCTGCAGCTCCTCATAGAAGTCATCGTGGCAGAACCATGCCAGCAGACGGGTGAAATATTTGGGAGGCTGGTTATTCATTTCTGAGTGATTCGGTGGGGTTTACCTGACCTGTTCTCCACGACTGATGTGCAACTATGCCCAGAACAATTGCCCAGGTTCCAACTATTGCGAAAAGCAGATGAGGAGTAGATATTTCCAATGTTATGGCTATTGAAGGGAAAATCAATTCTCTAAACACAAGGTAGACAAGGGGTAGGGCCACAAGGGTAGAAATAGCAAGTAGCTTAAAGGATCCCCGTGAGAGTAGGGCGATGATTGAGTTGATACTGGCACCCAATACTTTTCTAATTCCAATTTCTTTGGTTCTGCTTTGTGTAGCATATAGGGCTATCCCAAATTGCCCCAGGAGTGCAATCACCACAATGGATATTCCGGTGATCGTCAATAAGTTCATCATGTTGAAAAACGGCTGATAATTGCGCCTGATTTTGTCAGTAACAAATTCCGCTTCCAGGGGTTTGTCTCCGGCTATTTTTGGCCAGAAGCTTTCAAGTTTGCTCAATACCTTGTCGGTATTTGAAGGCTGAAGCTTTATAGTGGCATAATTGGTCAGAAGAGTGTCTTTGACATTTCTAATCATTAATGGCAGACTGTTGTCTTCCAACCCATTGTAGATATAATTGTCTAAAACGCCTACAATCTGAAGTTTTTCTTCAACGTCATAATGAACTATAATTACCTCAGTATTAATAGCATCCAATGCCGACACACCAATTGAAGCAAGAAAAATTTCATCTACCAGAATTTCATTGCTCAATCCTTCTGTAAAGTCAGAACCGATAATTAACTGTGGAGAATAAACCTGGCTAAAGCTTGCATCGCTTGTGGCATATCGGGTTGAGAAGGTGTCCATCCGATTTGCACTAAAGCCAAATCTTCGGGACATACCGCCAGTTCCCGGGATTGTAGAGGTAAAAGAGAAGTTTTCTATTTCTGGAACTTGACTCAATTCTGCTTCCAGCAACTTGGGCTCTACTTTCTTGAGTCGAATGGCAATAAGGTTGGCTGAATTGAATCCGAGATCCGTATGGAGTATCTGATCTTTCTGGTTTAAGCTTAAAACAACAAACAGAATGCAAAAAGTAGAGAAGGTGAGTTGAATGCCAACGAATACCTTTCTTAGGGTTGAAATTCTAATGCCTTTCTTGTTAAAAGACTCATTGATTGAGGCCAAAGGTGAAATTTTCGAAAAGTAAAGAGAAGGTAAGAATCCTGCAATAAGCCCAACCAGCAGGCTGAAACATAGAAACCAGATAATAATTTCGAGATTGAGCTGACTGGTGAAAAGCGCTGAAAATTCGGAGATATACATCTCGAAGAGCGGAACCAGATACTTATAAAAGCACAGAGCTAAGGCCAGTGCCAGGAGAGAAAAAACTATTGTTTCCACCAGGATTTGACCGATGATTTGACCTCTGGTACTTCCGTTAATTTTCCGAATACCAATCTCCTTGGAGCGTTGAATGGCCCTGGCGATCGAAAGATTAGTGTAATTAAATGATGCCAAAGTAATCAACAGTATAATTGGCGCAATGAGAATAACCAGGGTTGTATTTGAATAAACATGCCTGTGATCTGCTATGAGTTCTTTGCCGAACATTATGCCTGAAACCGGTTGTAATTGCAAGCTGTAGGTATTGCCATCGGAGATGGATGAGGTCATTTCATGACTCAGTTGCTCAAATTGAGCCTCCAGTTGGTCCATGCTGGAATTCTGACCCAGTTTAATGTAGCTGTAATAGCTTTGATCATAATTTTGCCATCTCTTTAGTCTTTCTTCAAATTCTTCCGAACTCATCCTGTTCCCCAGGAATTCGATGTTCGATAAAAATTCAAAATCGAAATGAGACCTCTTTTTGGGTGATTTAATGACGGCCCTGACAATCGCCCCTGATCTACTTTGTTTGCCAATGGCACTGTCATCTCCGAAAAGTTTTTGGGCAAGTTCATCGGTGATTATGATAGAGTTTAAATCGTTAAATAGGTCATAGGGATTTCCCTCTACCACTTCAAAGTCAAAGAGGTCTAAAAATGCCCGGTCAATGGGGTAGCCTGTCAGGGAAATAACTTCCCCTTTCTTCTCAAAGCTGCCCCCCATATTGGTAAGAATAATTGAAGAGGTTTCAATTTGAGGGATTGAACCCAAGTGCCATTTCAATGCAAAAGAGGACGTAGCCCAATTCATTTTTCCATGAGGGCCCTCTACACTTGTGGTGATTCTGTATAACCTTTCTACATCTTTGAAACCTTTGTCATACTGATAGCCAGTGTAAATCATGTTCACAGCAAAAAGACAAATGGTTAATGCTGCAGCCAATCCAAAAATATTAACTGCACTAAAGACCTTGTTCCTCTTTAGGTTTCGAAAGGCCAGTAAGAAGTGGAACTTCAAGAGGGAAGTATGAATGACCTGAGGTAGTTTGAATTCTCGTTTTATCACCGATGTTCTCACCATCTTCAGCACTTCCTTCCGGTATATAGCCCGGGCTTTTTTTACTCCTTTGGTTCTGGTGTTTTTAATGTATGATTCTTCTAAGTCTCCCTGGAGCTCTTCAAAGAGTTCATGGTGACAAAGCCATTTAAATACCCTGGTCCAGAATCGTGGTGTCTGATGGTTCTCCATTATCCCTGAACCTTTTGAAGTGCTACTTTCGGAACGCTTCTCCACAGATCTTCTCTCAAGGATTTGGCCTCTTCCAAAGCACTCTTGCCCAGGTTGGTTACCTGATAGAATCGCTTCCTTCTTCCGCCCCTTTCGGCAGTAGCCCCTCCGTATTCTGAGTTGATAAAGCCTTTTTCATCGAGGCGGGTGAGGGCTGTATGTAAAGCCCCCCGGCTTACACTTCTGCCGGTTCTTTTTTCAATTTCTTCCTGTATGCTCACTCCATAAGCGTTTTCCTCCAACACCAAAATAGTGAGCAAAACCACCTCTTGGAATTCGCCTAGATAGGTACCTTTCATTCTATTTAATTCTTAAATGGAGATGAAATATATAGATTAAATTCTTAAATGAAGACTAAATATCTGGATTTGTTAATTACTCAATTTGATAATTTGAAAATGGTGTTGTCATTTTCAAATTATCAAATCGGGCAATCAATACATTATTTACTCGCTTCTGAGGTTCTTAACAGGGTTGGCCATAGAGGCTTTAACTGTTTGAATAGAAATGGTGAGTATGGCAATGGCTGCCAGTACCAGTATTGGTATGAGAAACAAATCTGTGGATATGGAAATGCTGAAGGCAAAGTTTTCAAGCCACTTCTGCATGGCGAAGTATGCTATAGGAATGGCCAGCACATTGGCTACCAGGATGAGCACTAGATAACGCTGTGAAAAGAGCATGGTAATCTGGCTGCTTTTTGCACCTAACACTTTTCTGATTCCAATTTCCTTGGCCTTTTGTACCACGGTGTAGGAGGCAAGCCCAAATAGCCCCAGACATGCCGCGAAGATGGCAAAGCCTGCAAAGGCATTGAAAATCTGGGCAAATTGTTGGTCCTGCTCATATTGTTTGTTGAAGAAGTCATCCAGGAAATAGTATTCAAGTGGATTGCCCGGAAAAACCGTGTTGTATTGGTCCTCTATCTCAGCAATGATACCTCTTGCGTTCTGCGGGTTCATTCTGATAGAGAAGAATCTCGCTGTAGCAGGGACGTAGAAAAATGCGCTTGACACATAGCCCTTGTGCAAAGATCGCCAGTTATGATCCTGTATTACCCCTCTGATTTGAATGGTATCTCCACTAATGATAATTTTCTGATGAACTGCCTCCTGGGCAGAGCCTAAGTCGAAGGATTTTACAGCGGCTTCGCTAATCAATACCCCAGGGTCCATGTTGGCCTCGATAGATACATCGGAGAAGTCTCTTCCGGCAATAAGCTCCATGCCATAAGTAGGCATAAAGCCTTTGTCAATCCAAGTGGCGTCTATGCGTTTGTCAGCGCTCGATTCGGCACCTTCTTTTCTGGCAGTTGTTCCAAAAGTATAACCAGCTCCTGGTATAGATCTAGATGTACCGAAGTTTTCAACCCCGGCAATGGATTTTATTCCGCTTGAAAAGGCTTCGAAGCTTTGCTCATTCAGTCCGATTCTCGGACCGCGGACAATCAGTATTTGGTCCATATCCATCCCCGTGTCCAGATTTTTCATGTACTTCAGCTGCTTGGAAACAGTGAAGGTTCCGGCTATCAATAGGGTGGAAATCACAAACTGAAACACTACCAAACCTTTTCTCAGAGTGTATTGTGCTTTGGAAGTAGAAGAATTGCGTCCTTTCAAGGTCTGTGTAGTTTTGAATGAAGAAAGGATGAATGCCGGATAAAGTCCTGCCAGGAGTGGCCCAACAATGGCCAGTGCCAACAGTCCAATCAATATCACCGGTTGGCTCAAATCCATTTCAAGCGGCTCGTTAATTACTGAACCCAGCACAGGAAGCAAAAAGTAGGTGATGACAAGGGCGAAGATCAAGGCGATCAGATTGATCCAGAAAGACTCGGTAAGGAACTGGGCAATAAGTTGAGGCCTGATAGCTCCCATTGCTTTTTTAATGCCAATTTCCATTCCTCTCTCGGTTGCTTTTGCAGTGGAAAGATTGATGAAATTAATCCAGGCAATCACCAGAATGAAGGCAGAAATGATAATCAGGAAGTAGATGGAGCTCATGTTGCCAGCCAGGGCCTGGTCACCATCTTCATTGTCGATGGTTGACCTTAAATGTGCATCTACAATCGGTTCCAGGCCAAGTTCCACTTTAAGGCTGCTGTCTTCAGCAAGGTCGGGGTCATAGCTGTGCATCAGGTTTAGAATCTTGCTTTCAACACTTGTTTCGGTGCTGTTATTGTTGAGTTGAGCATACATGAAGAAGTTGGTCCAGCCCCAGTCAGCCCCTTCAGCCTTGTACTGATCGCTTTGCAAAACCCTCTGCATTGGCAATAGAAAGTCGAATTTAATGTGAGAGTTGGCGGGTACGTTTTTCAGAATACCGGTAATCTTGAATTCCTCACTGGTGAAGTTGCCGTCTACTCTCAACATCTTGCCAACGACCGACTCATGACTTTCACCAAAATATTTTTCTGCCATTCTTTCTGTAATGAGAATGGAGTTCGGGTCTTTGAGTACTTCGGATTTTTCACCCTGGAGAAGGGGGAATGAAAATATGTTCAGGAAAGAAGGGTCGACAAAGAACACATCCTCTTCATAGAACGGCTGCGGAGTACTGGTTGATGTTGGAGCGGTAACAATTGCACCGCCAAAATAGGCATGTACACGGGCCGTTTGCTCCAACTCCGGAATGTCTCTCGATAGGGCAGGGGCAAGTGCGTAGCCACAGTACAGCCCTGTATTTCCGTAGACCCCATTTCTGTAAGAGGTAGTTGTAACGCGAAAGGTGCGATCAGCCTTTTCATGAAAGCGATCGAAGCTCAGTTGAAACAGCACATAGTGGCTGATGATTAGGCAGGCGGCAATGCCAATGGCTAGGCCTGTGATGTTGATGAACGAATAAAGTTTGTTTTTGGCAAGATTGCGAAAGGCAATCCGTGAATTGATTTTAAACATGTTGTTGCTGTTTAGAGTTTTTGAGAATTTTCGGATCGCAAAGGGCTTGAAGAACCTTAACACATCCAGTGTATAATATAGCCTGGCTGACCTTGCACCAGACTTATAGAATCGTTTAGCGAAATCTTCTTCAATATCACCTTCCACATATTCCAGTAGCTGGGGTTTACAATACCACCTGAGGAACCGTTGTGCCAACCGTGGAGGCTTCAATTTTGGATGATAGTCGTTCATTTGAATTCCAGTTTGAAAACAACATCCGGGAGAGAATTCCACAAAGACTCGCGCTGCTCTTTGGCCTCGGCAAGCATCTTTACACCAGAAGAGGTGATGATGAAATACTTCTTTCGCTTACCACCCCGCATATTGGTAGCCTCTCCGAATTCACTTTTTACATAGCCTTTTTCTTCCAGTCTTACCAGAGCCGCATGTATAGTGCTCAAAGTCACATCGCGACCTGTTTGGTTGAGTATCTCTTCCTTAATGGAAACACCGTATGCTTCGGGGTGCAAGCTTCCAATTGTAAGCAGTATGAGCTCCTGAAATTCGCCTAGATTTGTTCCTTTCATTTTATTTAATTCGTAAATGACGATTAAATATATGAAGATAAAATTCGTAAATGACGATTTAATAGAAAATTTGATTGAATCCGAGTGTATTTAACTTGTATTGAGGTATCAGAAATCGGGCTTGAAACGTATTGGTAGGAGGTAAAAATGGTGACAGAATCCCATCATGAAAATTTCAAATCTAAAGCACCAAATTCCAAAACCGGAATTCTGAATTGGGTCTTCATTTTCAAATGATCGAATCAACACCTTGTCAAATCAACCCTTAACTCCATCAGGGTCTCTCGCAGAGGACTGATGAGAAGTTTCAAAGGGCAAGCACCAAATTCTAAAGTTGGAGTTCAGAATTGGGTGCTCATTTTCAAATGATCAAATCAACACATCTTCAAATTATTTACTCATTTCTCAAGGTGCTGGCAGGGTTAGATCTTGCAGCTTTCCAGATTTGTGAGCTAATGGTTAAGAATCCCACCACAAAAATGAAAAGCACGCCAAGTCCTATTTCATTTAGCCCTATTGAAATTCTGTTTACCTGGTTCGCCAGAATCACATTATCGAATAGGTAATAAGTTGCAGGAATAGCAATAGCTGCAGCTACCACCAGTAGTAGCATAAAACCCTTTACCAGAAGTTGTACAAGGCTGCCTTCTGTAGCGCCAAGCACTTTCCTAATGCTGATTTCTTTGAGCCTCGTTTCGGCAGTGTAAACCCCCATGCCTAAAAGTCCCAGAGAGGCAATTGAAATACTGATGAAGGCAAGGAATGAAACTATACTGAACATTAGTTCATACCGGTCATATGCTTTGGCAATATGTTCCGAGTAGAATCGGGCCTGAAAAGGATGCACCTTGTCGAAACCATCCCATGTAGCTTTAAGCTTATCCATGGTAGCAGGAATGTTATCCGTAGTGAGCTTAAGGTTCAGGAATTGAATGTCGTCCAACCTTTGTCTAAAGCCGAAGCATTCTATAGGCTGGTCAATTGGCGCATAATGGAAGTCCTTTACCACTCCAATAATCGTCAGCTTGTCCGGGCCTACCTCTAATTGCTGGCCTAAAGCTTCCTCGGGAGTACCCATGTTGAATCTTTTCAGAGTAGTTTCATTCACAATAACCTCGGTTTCCTGACCTGATACCGGGCTCACTTGAAAATTAGACCCAGCCAATAATTCATGGCCAAGCATATCCAGATAATTTTGGTCGATTGATGAATAGTAGAGTGTGGTTGAATCTAGCGGGTCTTTGTATTTAAGATAATCTCCCCATCGCTCGCCAGTTCCTAAAACCATTGCTGACATTGAGATTTCCTTGATTTCAGGAATGCTTTCAAACAGGCTTTTAACCTGCTGAGGGTCATTGCCAGCCAGCTCAACATTGAGAATGTTTTCACCATTAAAGCCCTTATCAAAATTCATAGCGTATTTGAATTGGTTGTAAGCCACATTGGCTGAAATAATAAAGCCCAATGTCAGGGTGAATTGAATAACGATCAGTGCTTTTCTCAGGCTGACACTGGAGAAGAGTTTGGCACTGACTGTGGATTTCAATACCTGGATGGCTCTTAGTTTTGATAGCACCAATGACGGGAGCAAACCTGCTGTGAAACCAACCATTAGGGCAAAGAGTAGGAAATACAAAGCCGTAATAGGTTCAAGTTCAAGTTTCAACATTGTGGACATGCTTGGATTCAGGCTTAAGAATAGAGGTTTGATGAATTGGTACACCGCATAAGCCAGAATAAGTGAGAACACGGAAATGACACAGGCTTCAACGATAAACTGTGAGAAAATCTGTGTCCTTTTGGCCCCCACTACTTTTCTTATACCCACTTCCTTCGCTCTTCTTAATGAGCGGGCGATGGATAAATTAGTGTAGTTGAAACCTGCCGAGAGGATCACTACAAAGGAAAGTATACCAAGAATCCAAAGTGTTTCACTGCCCATGGTTGCTCCAAGTCCGTTGTACATCTCAGGGCCGGTCATAATACCTAAAATAGGTTGGGTGCCCAATTGTATGGTGGTGTGCTCTTCCCTGGAGTTTTGATCCTTACTTATCTTGTCCAGACTAGCTTGAATTTTTTTAATCGAGTACCCATCCTGTACTTTGAAGTAGACATAATTCATCCACATGTTTTGCCAGCTCAACCAGCCGGCAGCACTTTTTTGCATTTGTTCCTGGTCCAAGGTTGAAAAGGAACCGAGAATCTGGAATTGAAGATGAGAGTTGAAAGGAGGTTTTTTAACAACTGCTGTGATTTGGTAAGGATTTTTCCCCTTCATTAAAGTCTCACCGGTAACATCAAGCCTGTTGAAAATCTTGAGGGCGGTTTCGTCTGTTACTACCAGACTTTTGGGTTCAGCAAGGGCCGATGCCGGATTTCCGTAAAGAACCTCAAAAGAGAATACCTTAAAGAAGACTTCATCAGCCCATATTCCACTAAGTGCAAATTTCTCATTCCCGGTCTCAAAATCTCCGTTGAAGTTTCTGCGCATGATAGTAGCCGCTTCCAGACCCGGAACCTCATCTTTTAATCTTTTGCCTGCAATTATTGAGGTTGATGCATAAAGCTCCGGATCTTGCATGTCCAGGTATTTGTAAGCGTTGGTTATTCTGTATATGTCTGAAGCGTCCTCATGAAACCGCTCATAGCTTTTTACTTCCGTGAAAATGGAGATCATAAGAAGGCATACCGACATGCTGACTGCCAGTCCGAATACATTGATAAAAGAGAATAGCTTGTTCCTGGCTATACTTCTCAGCGCGGTTTTAAAGTAATTTCTAAACATAATGATGTTGAATTTTGAGCTTGACATTTGTTTAATGGCGAAGGGTCTGAAAAAGCGGATAACCCCCCATGAATAAAGTAATCTGGCCCTTCTAAGGCCTTTGGTTTCCAGGTGATCGTTAAAGTCTTCCATCAGGTCTCCTTCTATATCTTCCAGAAGATCTGGCTTGCAGAACCAGCGGAGGAACCTGTTGGGTAACTTTGGCGGTATTTGGAATTGGTTTTCAGGCATGACCTAATTTTACCTGTAAGGCCGCATCGGGAATCATTTGCCAGATGGCTTCGCGTTGCTCGCGGACTTCAGCCAGGGTTTTTGCTCCAAATGCTGTGACCGTAAAGTACTTTTTGCGTTTACCCCCTCTTTTGCCAGTAGATTCGCCCATCTGACTTTTGACCATTCCTTTGTCTTCCAGACGATTCAGCGAAGCATGGACCGTGCTGAGTGTAACAGATCTTGCCGCCAGTTTTTTGATTTCATTCTTGATTGAAACCCCATATGCTTCGGGGTGAAGTGCCGCTATGGTGAGCAAAACAAGCTCTTCAAACTCCCCTATGTTTGTTCCTTTCATTTGTATTTAATTCGTACTTGTCGACTAAATCTATGAAATAAAATTCGTCTTTGTCGATTTAATGGAAAAAGAAAAGGTCATCGACTGTAGAAATTGATGACCCAGACTATGAATTAGTTGTATTCAGTTGTGGCCTATTCTGCTCTCAGGGTATTGGCTGGGTTGGCCTTGGCTGCTTTCCAGGTTTGGCTACCAATAGTGACAAAACCTATGACGAAGATAATGATCACACCTAGAAGGAGTTCCAAAAGACCTATTGGTGCTCTGTAGGCTTGTTCAGCCAGAATAACAGAGTCGAACAGGAAGTAGGCAATTGGCAGTGCTATGGCTGCAGAAAGCAGCAGCAAGAGCATAAAGCTTTTAGAAAGCAGTTTCACTAAGCTTTGCTCAGAAGCCCCAAGCACTTTTCTGATGCTTATCTCTTTCAGTCGGGTTTCAGCCGTATAAACTCCCATTCCTAGCAAACCTAAAGAG
>Ga0114899_1001030_pt1 | contig 17292 bp, 31 predicted proteins | sample MalvireepMed_215_FD_83497 | JGI IMG/M metagenome (GOLD analysis project Ga0114899, IMG submission 83497) | Marine viral communities from the Global Malaspina Expedition - Malaspina viral metaG DeepMed_215 | ecosystem: Environmental > Aquatic > Marine > Oceanic | place: Mediterranean Sea...
GGTCTTACTAACCTTCTATCCCTTACAGGTGTTACTACCCAACCATTACTTTTTTCAGGTAACTTAAGTGAATCAAACCACTCCAAATCTTTTTTAAGAAATTGATGTCTTACTTTAGGTGTCTCCAAAAGTAATTCTCTAGTCATCTTTGATTCCACTTCAAAAGCTTTTTCTAGTAAATCACGAGTTTTATAAGTAACAACTGCCCGAATATCATGAGAAGCATAACGAAATAATCTACCAAATGCTTGTATAAGAGTATTAATATCACTGTCCATGTCAAATATTAAAGTGCCAATTCGAGGATATGAAATTCCTCTACTAAATTTAGCACCCCCTACTAAAACATGAGAATCTTCTTCTAATACATTTAAACTAAAGCCCGAGTTATTATAATTAACAGCATGTAACTGCGAATTAACAGAAGTTAATCCTTGAATAATTCTATTGTGATCAATAGTAAATCTACTTAAATTGATCATCGTGTTTCTAGGCTCTTCACGAATTATTTGATGTATAGTATTAGAAAATTCAGCGTGATATAATTGTTCTATATCTCTTTCATTAACTAATTCCCATTTTACCTGTTTGAGTCCTTTCCACAAAGACCGATCATAAGGGGAAATGACTTTAACATCTTTATAATGAATATTATTAGCTGCCAGTAAAACTTTTGTTGCTGTTATCAAGTTAACACCGCCCCTATTATAAACTCCATCTTCTATAATAGCATCTTGCCAATTATCTTTCTGAATTCCCTCTTTAAAGCCAAATCCAAATCCAGGTTGAGTAGTGTCTACCTCGTCAATAAAACCTTCTTGAACTCCTTTATCTAATGAGAAAATAGTATTCATTAGTTGATGATGGTAAGTATTATTTAATCCCACAAATACTGTGTTGCCGATATTTTCACTTGGTAAACAACGATACTGCATAACATGGTTTTTAATATATTTAAACTCTTTTTTGTCAATTGTGGGACAAAGCCACTTTATATTTGGTTTTAATGCCCGAGCCTTAGTAAGAAAATCGTTTTTAATATCATTTAAGGCATGAGTCACGTAATTAACTGTTTTACCTTGAACACAAGCATCCGCTGCTTGTAATATTGTCTCATATGATTTTCCTGATTGTGGTTCTTCAGACACAGTTGCAGATACCTTTGTATGTGCATATAAGTTATCACTCATTTTAGTTCCTTTCTTTATTATAACAAAGAATCATTCTTTATTATAGTAATTATAACAAAGAATGAAGGACTTAGCAAGGATTTAGTAAATCCCATTACTACTACCAGAAGTAGGAAAATGAGTTTTCTTATTAATCCCTTTTCATCTCGGACTTGTTTTTATAACCAAGTTTTACTATTACCACTCAGTGTTTTGTAACTCTTCAATTCTTCTTTCTAGAACACTCGCAGCTATTCTAAAATCAGTATCTTCTTCAAATCTGCTCTCCAGAAAAGTAACTTCCTTTTCTAGAATTGAAATATAATATAACTTCTTATGCCTCTTTTCCTCTTGTAATTCATAACCGGCTCTTTGAGTAGCGTGCCAGTCGTCCATTTTTCCAAAAAGATTACTCATGATATACACTTCCTTTCTTATCTTGTGTTAGACAAATAACATTTCGTACAGGGGCGTATCCTTTATTACTAATAATACACTGACCTTCATCACTTAAAATCCAGTCTAAATAAATCTTAACTATTCCTACTGGTTCCCCATTAGTATACATTAATAATGGTCTAGCGATTGGATAACTTAAATCACTTGCAGAAGCAACTGAAGGGACAACGCAGTCCTCTTCCCCAATACAAGCACGATTAACATGGTCAGTTGCATAAGCTAAGCCACTATAACCAATAGCACACGGAGTTTTTTCAATTAGGTCAACCACATCTTTCGAACCGTGCATATCTAATGTTCCCAAACGATAATCTCGTTTCGGTCCTAAGACTACTCCTCGAAAATATGAGTATGTTCCAGAGCTATTTTGACGACCGACTATAATCATTTCTTGGTCTTTGCATTTTGGAACTTCTACGTTGATCTGTTTCCAGGAATCAATTTCCGCATCTTCTCCATAGATTTCTGCTAATTGAGGAAGAGAGATAGATTCTAAAGGATTATTCTTGTGTAAATAAACTGCTAGAGCATCATAACCAACTATATGTTTAATTGGTTCTATTCCTCTCGATCGCGCTAAAGCAATTTCTTCTGGCTTGAGTTCTCGACTAGAATTAGCAAGATCACAAGTTCCATTGATTAATGCTGCTACCCCAGTACCTGAACCGCCTCCAGAAACGGCAACGCTAACCTCAGAAGTAACTTCTTGATAAGCTTCCGCCCAGGCTTGTGCAACATTTACTAAAGTATCTGAACCTTTATTTTGAATAATCGTTCTTGCATCCGCTAATACTGGGATGCAAAATAGTAAAATTATTAGTATTCTCATAAGTCTTCTTTCACCTCTCCTTTTAATTCTTTTATTCGCTCCCTCAAAACACTCACCGCAGTTTTCAAGTGTCCTGTTGCGTAGGGTCGGTACCTACTTTTTAGTATTTCAATTTCTTTTTCTAAAATTCTAATGATAATATTTTTCCAAATGATATTCATTTTTCAACTCTCTTCCCAAGTTTCTTCAATTATCTTTCCATCTGGTGCCCATTCCAAGAGCAAACCAAATCTTTGACAATTATTGTAATCTGACAACCACTGTTCGGCTTTCTCGAAACTCTCAAATTTCATATTATGTGTCCCTGTCATTCCAAAATACTCACCTTCAGAATGTTGCTGGATTTTCCACTCATGCTTATGAAAGTGAACAATCCATTCTTTATCTTGTGGAGTAAGAGTTCCGACAGCTTTATTGTGTTCATCAACAATAGACTTTACAGGACCTCCATGATCATATACCCACAACTTCATCTTACAACACCATCATTAAGCAGCAAGGAATTGCTACCATTAATAACGTCAAGCAGGTGCCAAACATGACACCCGCTAAAAACGTTTCTATATAATTACTATCTTTCATACTCATTTTTCCGGTTAGAATAAATTTGTACTACTTCTCGTTTTCCTAAACTTGGATTACCCGCAGTATCCTTAGAAACTTCTTGAAATTCTGAGTAGAGAAATTCTAATATCTTTTTTACATCTGCTGTTGACTTAATATAATAATGTGAAGGAGTAGCATACTTTTCAAAGTTTTCAATTACTTTTCCAGCTAACCCTCCTACTCTTCGCATCGCATAGTCTGCTTCTTCTTTAGTGACCCATTCCCAATCAGGATGAATCAATGGTAAGTTAATCTTTTCTCTTCGCTTTCTCACCCAAATTTGCCAGACACAAGGTACTTTACAGTCATGTACTTTATCGTCATCATCTAATAAGAAAAAAGAATTTTCTGGGAGAATCTTCTCCGAATATAAACTCCATTCTAAAGAGAGCCTGTTTTGAACTGATACTTTTCTAAAAGTTCGCGGTACAACAAAACCAATTAAGGTCGCCCACTGAGCTGCACAATTAAAGAATTGAATTGCCAACTTAGAATTAGTTCCGAAAGGTGGATTTCCAATTACTGCAATTCGTTTACCTTCTGGTGGGGTCCACTCAAAAAAGTCCTGAGTCAGTACTTCATCGTCATCAGGCTCAATATCTAATCCTATTCTTGGTGTTGGCAACCGACGAAGAAAAGTGCCCGCTCCAGCACTTGGTTCTACCCATAAATCAAACTTACCCTGAATGCTCTCTATACATTCTTGAGCAATCTCTGGTTTAGTGTAAAACTTATCAAGCTGCGATTTCTTCATCATTCTCAGTTTTATATTTTTGTTTTAGAGCATAGGCTTCGTCATTATTAAAAACAAGAATTTCACCATCTAAAGCATGAACTCCAAATATTGGAAAGTTTTCTATATCAGATTTAGAAAACTTATGATAAATAATAGTACATTTGTCAGCCCAGGCAAACATAATACGAGTCCATGTTTCCTCTGCCATTTTGGTAGGGTTTGCATAAAGAAAACGAGTAGTATATTCTTCCTTACTAATGTTACGAACACTGTCAGTTCCTTGTTCCCATTTATTTTTAACAATCTTTCTTAAAGCACTTCGAGCTTTTTCTTGTTCTGGAGTTGTCCAGTTAGCGTCTTCTTCCAGAATATCATTTACATACTTCAGACTAATTTTTTCCTTAATATCATCGTGATCATATTCCTCTATTTGAATATATCCTGTTATCAGTACTAACCCTCGATATTTTTTCTTTTGTTCTTCTTCAGAAAGTTTCGCTGTGTAGTCCACTTTGTCATATTTATGGCTAGGAAACTGTCTTACTGCATTAGTGTGATCTCGAGTTCTTAATGCTAATTCTTTCTTTGCTTTTTTCCAAGTTTTTTTATCAGCCCCCTCATGTTTTTTTAAAAATTGCTCAATTGTATCATTATCTGCTAATTGATTTTCAAATATTTCAAAATCAGAGTCCGAACAGGCTAAATAACGAACAGGATGAATATTATAAGTACCAAAAAGACGTCCTACCATTTGTAATAAAGCATCTCCCCACCGTGGTAAAGAGCTGCCATATATCGCAGTTACAGGATTGCTACCATTAGAACAACAAATTGACTTAGCACACTTAGAAAGATGTCCCAAATCAAAAATTATAAAGTGGCTATACTTTTTAGTCATGTGATCACATAGTTCATGATGATTATCAAATGGAAGTGAAGTAATAACGAAGTCCTTGTTCTCCCAAGTAATTTCCCAATAGGGATGCTCTCTAGCATCGTTAGGCTCTTCTAAGAGTCGTTTATCTTTATCATATTTTGTACCAGCAGTTACACATACCCCCATCCTTATGTTTTTCTGACTGCAATCTCTAGCTGTTCCTAAAGCAGTTTCATAAAGATCAAGAGTATTTTTTCCTACTCTAGCCAGAAAACAACTTGTATCTTGACCCCTATCCCACAATTCAGTTAATATCTTTTTGCCTGCCGTACAGTCAAATAAAGAGGGATGTTCTCCTGTTCTAGAAACTTCTCTCACCTTTCCCTTCCTAATCCAGTGACTTTTGAGAACACTAGTAGAAATATGTTGAACATCCTGAGTATAATTATCAGGGCGCCAACTTTCATAGAATTTATATTTTCCATCTTCTCTCCCTAGTTGAGAAGCGTTAGTCCCAGAGATATCAAGTAAGAATGTTCTAGGCATTTTTCGAAAATCCGATATTAAAACATCTCTAATAGGTAGTTGTTTTTTAAATTGTAACACTTGTTCATCTGGAACATTCTCTAAATCTTTTTTATCTTTTACTGATGTATGTAAATCATCTGTAAAAGCTATATGATATCGACTCTTAGAACAATCTACGAATTTTGTAAGAGCCACTTTATAATGATTAAAGTTTTTTCCATCCATTCTCGCATGGTTATTGATCCAAATATGAACACACCCATCTTCTATATTCTTTAAATGGGTACCTGCGCGAGATACTTGAGAACTATCACTTTTAAGAATAAAAATTTTATTTTCTGGGATACCCCAATCAATAAGTTTTCTTCTAATATGTTTTTCTTCTTTTATACTTTCAGTGGTAACATAAGAACAAGATACTTTACCCTTGAACTCCCTATAAGCATGTGCAATAATTGCGATAGCAGTCCACGACTTATGGCCTTGAATTTTTCCTGCTAAAATAGCTTGTCTTATCGCAGTTGTATCAAGAAGATTCTTCATTTGATAATCTATTTTATCAAAAATTTCTCTCGCGCGAATATTTATTTTATTTTTATTAAGCATTTAAAAATCTTTCTATCAATATATTAGTTGTCTTTATACATCGAATATCTTCAATTCGAGAATAATCATATCCTCGATATATCGGAGAAGTACTCGATGGTCCGATACACTTCTTCCAGTTTGTGCCATTAATAGAACATTGCCAACGACGTTGGGTTTTTGAATCAATTTTTCTCAACCAAGTAATAGGACTATTAAATTTCTTAACGTCTTTTTGTACTTGGGAAGCCCACTCTCTGGCTTCTTGATGAGTTCCGTGAGGCCAGTTAACACTATTAAGAGCTGCATATTTTTCCTTTACATAATCTAAAGGAACATCTCCTTTTAATGTCTGTAATAACTCTTTTGAAATATATACATGATCTATTGCGTAAATTCGATAATTTTTATGTCTTGCGACAGTCCACCAATAAGGATCTTCATTTTCATAAAACACGCCCAAGGAAGCTAATTCAGTTCCTGCTCCACCCATACATTTAATGCTTGTAAAAACATCAGGAGATTCCTCCATGTCCCATTTTTCGTTGTGATTTTCTTGAGTTTCTAATCCATGTTGAGCACGAATTAACTTCTGAAAATTAAAACCATGTTTCTGACGCGCTGCCATTATTAATTCTTTCTTTTTAGTGTATTCTTTAGTATAACAAATAAGTTTCTATATAATTACTATCTTTCACGGTTTCATCTCGTAAAGAAGATTACCGTCCTCATCTTTACAAGGTGTCGGCATTCTCTGTACTTCACAATACATATCTAATTCTGGCCAAGTATCTGGTAAGATTGACTTTTGTTCCGCTACACAAGCAGTAAGAAGAAAAAGGGATACTAGAAAGACCTTACTCATGCCACAGAAAACTCAGGAAGCGGTAAAAGTTCCTTATCTAACTGCATGTAATTAGTATAAAGTTGATCAAAAGTATAAACCGCATCTTGCTTCCTCATAATGATTCAAATAGCCTTTCCAACTTCTTTTTCCTTGTTGACTTTATAGTTGCCTAAATAAAACGATAATAAAGATAATTAGTACCAAATAGAGCGTTAAGATAGGTAACTTCTTCCAATGTTTAAACTTTTCGTCCTCCTGAAATAAAAATAGACTGTACTCCTACAAACTCATTCTTATGATGAGCAGTTAAAACTACTGTTTGATCTTTCCAAACAGAATAAATAAAATTTTTTACTACTGCCTGCATCATGGGAGAGAATAAAGCTAATGGTTCGTCAAGCAAAACAATTTCTGGATTCACCAAAAGTAGCCGAGCTAAGCATAATTTTCTTTGTTCTTCTGTAGATAGACTTAACGCTGTCTCCCTTAATTTATCTTTTACAGCGTCCCATAACAAAACTTTTCGTAAAGTTTCCTCTACAACTACATCCGCTTCATCACCATAAGGATACTGATTACTAATTCCAAGTCCAAACAAAACGTTTCTCCGAATAGAAATAGGAATCGGATTAGGAATAGTAAACAAAATCCCCACATGGCGTCGTAACTTCTTTCGATTTAAAAAACAACCACCAAAAGTGATAGTTCCTTCACTCCGACAATAACCTGTTGATTTATTAACACGATTAAAACTTCTTAACAAAGTAGACTTACCGGACTTTGCCGTTCCCACTAATGCCGTAACAGTCCTCTTCTGAATAGTAAAAGAAATATCAGATAAAACTTGACTAACTCCATACCACACACTGAAATTATTTACACAAATTGCCTCATTTAAATTCAATTTCATGGCTGGTCGGTGGTAAGGGTGGGGCAACTTCATTATCATAATAATAAAATCCATAATATTGTAACAAACAGTGGGCGGATTTCAATACAGGCGATACGATTTCAGAACCCATCATTTCTGTCTCATGCCCTTCAATAATATCTTCCAACGTTTCCAGAAATATCTTTTCAGTAGTTTCCTCGTCAAGGTATCTCATTTATTAGTTAAAAAACTCCTTCTAACTTTCTTCGAGTAGTAAACTGCTCTCTTTCCATCGCAACTCCAACTGTTGTCGCCCATCCTGGTTTAGCTTCTAACTTCTCTATTTTAAGTTTTATTTTCAAAACACGACGGTCTTCTAAAATTAAATCCATTACTCGATCAGCTAACGTTTCTACTAAATTATAGTGAGTATCTTTTAAAAAAGATTCCAACCTTTTTATAACTAGAGCATAGTCAACCACACCTTTAATGCTATCTTCTTTTTTTTTGGTGTTAAAAACCGTGAGTACCAAACTAAATCGAATTTGTTGAGGATGTTTTTTTTCGTGCTCGTAAACTCCGACTCGTCCTGTTAAAATTAAATTTTGAATAAAAATTTGATAAGTATTACTAAATATAACAGACATTATATTATTTTGATAATGCAGCCGCCACATCCGTAAGAGTAAGGGGCCCACTTACTTCAAAATTTACATCATTAACTTCACGAATCCAAAACTCTCTCTGAGTACTGTTTCCTAATGGAGTTGCCATAAACCAACCCCAATCAGTCCAACCAGTACAGTCACTTGGTTCCGGATCAATCTGAGTCACGCGCCAAGTATCTCCATACTTTTGGAGCCGCTCTCTACCATTTCTTGTTTTGGCAGTTAACTTAACATAATTTCCCATTTCTAAGTCCATGAGTGTGATAATCGCCTCTTAACTTCTTTATATCCTGCCAATAAGTCACCTGTATCATACCGATACAAATCCTTATCAAAGGAATCTCCAGTATCTGTATCCCACAACCTAACCGTATCAGGACAGATTTCATCTGCCAGATAAATGTTTCCTTCGGCATCTTTTCCAAACTCTAATTTAAAATCAACCAGAGCTAATCCAACAACTCGAAAAACCGCATGCAGAATAACATTAATCTTCCTAGTTAAATCTTTCATCTTTTTTAAGTCTTCCCGAGTAGCCAGACCCAAAACAATAACCGCATCTGAATTAATTAGAGGATCTCCAAAATCATCATCTTTCAGACAATACTCAACAATCGGACTTTTAAATATTTTACCATGCGAAATCCCATATCTCTTACAGAAGGAGCCAGCCGCTACATTTCGACAAATTACTTCAATTGGAATAATCTCCAGCAATTTTACTACTAATCTTCTCTCATCCATTCCTCTAACATAATGAGTAGGAACATGAAAGTGGCCTAAAAGTTGAAACATATGCTGACTAATCCAGCAATTAAGTTCACCTTTTCCCTCAAAAGAACTCTTTTTCTCATTATTAAATGCTGTAGCATCATCTTTAAAATACATCGTAGCACAATCAGGCGACTCCACAGAACTAAAAATCTTTTTCGCTTTACCTTCGTACAATAAGGTTGTCATTACTCTTCCTATCTTTATATGTTATATGAATGTAACGAGCTTCTGCTACATTCGTTGGTAATTTATGAATGTTGTACACCATAGAACTTCTATCCTGATGTAAAATTCCTCCTGGTAGTGCTGCCCAAATAAAGAAAACTACCAGAGCAGCCAAAAAATCATATCTTAACATTATTTTTTCTCCTCTTTTTCTTCATAAACTGTTTCTTATAAGACTTATTTTTATGTATATTTGATAATCCTAAAAGAGGTCGGCTATCATAGTGATTCTTCATTTTATAAGGCCCTTTTTGGTCATTGTAATGTAAAAACAATTGAGCTTGATGATCCCCGTTGAACGGCTCTCTCCAATGTTCTACTTCACAACCCTTATATATCAATATATCTCCTACATCCAAGTATATAGCTGATCCTTCTATAAAAATAGGCCAAAGCTTAGGAGCTTCATAACCTAAAGGCAAACTAACTGAAATTTCGCAAGCAGGTCTATCCTTATGCTTTTCCAGAACATCTCCACTTCTATATAATCTATGATAAGAATACGTTGGAACAAGTTTTTTACAAATTAAATCCCCTAAATTGTCTGTCCAAGAAGCTAACAGGGTGTCAAAAACCATGTCTCCGTATTTTGAATAAGACCCAGGTACTTGTTGATCCTTATAAGACCCATGTTCATGTTCGTTATAAAGAGCAGAAGCGTAAGTTTTTAAATAACTACCCTTCGCAGCAGAGTAATAAACATAACTATATAAAAAATCAAGCAACCCAGGTTCTAACAATCCCGAAACTTTAACATATCCCCCGTTATTTAATTGCTTAGCAGCCTTCTTAGACGAAATCATATCTTAATTTGTTTATCCAACTACCTCCCAAGTACCGTCTGGCTTTCTACAAGCGGTTCCGTGTGCAGATTGAGTTTCTCCCCCAATTGTAACAGTAGTTTGGTATTCTCGGCAATACTGATTCGCATCAGGTGCATAAACATTTAATGGGGTTATAGTACCAGAATTACCAGAATTAGGATTACTCCAGTTACTAACATGACCATCTTGCAAATTTTCCAAAGCGTATTGAGCAGTCCTTTCCGCCTCTAAACTATCAGCTCGGTCTAAACTGGCTCCTACACTGTTGCCTAATAATGCTCCTAAAAATACTCCTGCTCCTGTAGCAGCTAACTGCCCTTTTCCGCTTCCTACCTGGGCTCCAGCAATTCCTCCCGCAGCAGCTCCTAATAAAGTTCCTAAACTCTGTTTCGGGCCACTAGCAGTATCGCAACTTCCTAAAATTAGTGCAGTCGCACAAACAGTGGCTAATAATAACTTATTCACATTCTTTCTCCTTCTTATCTGCATACTTCAAAAATCTTAACAATCCCTCTTTAAGAGATTTTGTTTGTTGCTGTTTCATATCTTCATAATCTGCCAAATGAAAATTTGGCGGAAGAGCGCTTTCCTCTATAAGTTCTTCTCCTGTAATATCCAACTCCTTCGGTCCAAAAAGTTTTTCACGAAGTATTTTGACTCTTCTACTTGTCATCTTGGACTCCCCAAGGGGAGTTGAACCCCTGTTGTCGGCGTGAAAAACCGAAGTCCTAAACCACTAGACGATGGGGAGAATAATTTTATCACCTTCTACCTTAACCTCTATCTTTTCTAAACAAGCCCCCTCACAAGGGCCCCACACACAAAACCCATCCTCAATCCTAAACTGGGCCCCATGAGTAGCGCATTGAATTAGTTGCTTATCAAGTGCCAAAAACTTATCAGGTAGCCAATTTAAGGGAGTTCCTCGATGAGGACACCGATTCTTATAAACATAAACCCCTGTTTGAGTTCTAACTACAAAACAGGCACCCTCGTTAAACTCTTTTGCTTCATCTATCTTCAGAGTTAGAAGACTAATCGTTAAAGTATCCAATCAACCTGTGTCGTATCAAGAACATCGACACCCTTCTGTTTAGATCGCAATACCATATTAGCACCTCCTCTTTCTCCACAAACTAAAACTTTCATTAGTTTGCCTCTGGAGTAGCAACGCATCTTTCATCTTCTGGACACGTAATCAATAAAAAATACAACATAGGTAATACACTCGGTTCTATTCTCCATACCGAATGAATACCCGTTGACTCACCCACACCGTACATAGACCCCTTCTCTAACCAACCTTCGCCTGGCGGATTGTATCTAGAACGTCCTGCCATAAGAATAAGTTTTTTGTATACTGTTTTTACTGTATACTCTCCTGGCATTTTAAAATCCATAAAGTTACGAACATCGTCCATCTCGTGGTATTGACCATCCTTTAAAGCACAGAGAATGAAAAAACGGTCACGACCTACCTCACCACGCAACATCCTATCAAACCAAATCTTATTTTCATCAGGATTTTTTAATGTAATATCCCTACCTAAATCACCCATATCCTCAAAAAGATTAATAGAATCAAAAGGTCTTGGTAAACTACCATCTGGATTGACAAGCATCATCTGACCGTTATCATGTATTTTTTCAGCTTCATCAAGAGGAAGATCCTCATCAATGGAAAACTCAGTATCGGGAATAATCTCCTTAAAAGGAACATAATTTGGGTCAGCAGCTGCTTCTCTTTCTGCCCAACTTTCATAAAAATTTAGAAAGTCATCTGCAACTCTTCGATTTTTTCCCTTTCCGTAAGAACCTGCATCAGCAGAAAACGCCAAACCTAAAGTTACTAAAACCAACGGAACATAAAATATTTTATTCATTATTCACCTTTTTATTTGTCTCAGTTCAACCGTTGTTTCATTCATTTCTACTCATTCCTTTCTTCACTTATATTACTTATTCTTTAATTATATAACAAAAATTAGCATTTGCCAACATATTTTTAACAGCAATTTCTTCCAGTTACATCCGAAGGAACTACATTATAGATATTAGAAATACAGGCAGACTGTATCAACATAAAAGTTTGATCTGGTTGAAGACAGGATGCCCACCCAATGTTATACCCACATGGAACATCACGATAAGAAATCTTAAGCCTAGCACACACCTCATCCTTGAACATACGGCCACCATTATCTTTAAGTAACTGAAGAATCTTATCTCTAAGAGAACCATCTCCGTTTGCTATATCAACATTATCGTTCATCAACTATACTATCCTCTCTTCCTAAGTGAATTCCACATTCTGTTTTTTGACTCCCATACCACCGTCCAGCACGAACAGAATCATTTGCTGAAACTCTTCGTGTGCAAGGTAAACAACCAATCGAAGTATACCCCTGAGCAACAAGAGGATGACGTGGTAATCCTCGCTTTTCAAACGCTGCTTCAATACGTTTATACGACCATTTTAATAATGGATTAATTTTAACTTTTCCATCCGTAGCTTCAATAGCTTTTAACTTACTTCTCTCTCCACCATGATAAACTTTACGACCAGTAACCCATGCATCAAAGCTATCTAATGCTCTTTCCAAGGGTAAAACACGTCGAATATGACAACATAAATTAGGATTATGAGCCCACAAGTCTCTATTAGAATCGTGAAGACGCAAATCAGAGGCACGAGGACGCATTACCCTAACATTAGTTAAACCTAATTTTTTCACTACTTCTTCACGATAAGCAATTGTTTCAATAAAAAGCTTCTCTGTATCTAGAAATATGACTGGAGTAGCTGGAGCTATTTGAGCTACTAAGTCCAACATAATTACAGACTCTGAACCAAAGGAAGAAGCTACTGCTATTTTACTCTCAAACTCTTCCAGAATCATTACTTCTAAAAGTTCTTTAGCATCTAAATCTTCGTATTTTTCTTGTAAGTAATTAGCTCGTATTTCTGCAGTATATAAAGCATTTACCATGTCAACCCAAGTTGTAACTTAACTTCAGAACTTACCTTGTCTATATCAAAAGGAGGATCAAAGGTAGTTATAACTTCTACTTCATCTATCTCGTTTACCTGAAGAACAGCCTTTCTAATATCATTAATTATCTCGTCAGCCATCGGACAAAAAGCACTGGTTAAAGTATGTGTGACATACGCTTTAGGAAGCTCATGCAAACTAATATCGTAAATAAGACCAAGATCATAAACATTAACTGAAATCTCAGGATCATAAACTTCTCGTAAATTTTTAATAATTTTTTCTCTTAACACGTTTCCCACGTAGAGTCTCCTAATTTTCTAACAGTAGCCACATATTCTTCATACGGTGAGTCCCATTCTTGCGGTCCAATTAGTGTCAATATTAATTTATCTTTGTTTTTATATAAATAATAATGTTTTAATAAAACAGGCTCAAACCCGTAATCAGCACTTGCAACTAAATAAGCAATTTCTACCCTTTCTTTAATTTTTTCTGACTGTTTAATTAAAACAGTAGCTTGTTCTTTGAGTACCTCAATTTGTTGATTTACATGGTGTTCCATCACGACTAGTGATTCCTTTTTCACTACCGAAATTTCTTTATTACCTCTCCATACTACATTTTTCATGTATACTTATTATTATTATCCAGATTTTCATTTGCTAAACCGTTTAAAGTCAAAAGAAGTAAAGGATTATCTACAATAACCGTTGTTAAACCATTAGCAACTGCATTTACCACAGTTTCCTCACTATTCTTGCCCTTAACAGAGTTGGATAGACCCCAATGCAACCATATTCCGTGGAGTATCTCATGAAGAACAGTATTAAGCTTATTAACAGGATCTTGCAATGAAGCTATTTTAATTTGTTTATCTTGATGAACAAACTGACCTTCAAGATCTTCTGAAGTTTCCTCCACAATCGCATAGTTCGTATAACCAATTTTAATTTTGTCAATCATAATGTCTTTTCTTCATGGTTCTTTATTATAACAAAAAAAGAAGCGAAGAGCAAGATCTTCGCTTCTTAATTTAATCGCAACGGAGTTTAAAATTTAACTATTACTACTCCTGCTACTCTACTAATTGTATCGTCGGTTGCTGAGCAACCTCATAAGGATCAGTATCTACTTTCCACTCCGCTTCGTTATTCCAATACCCACTCATCGCCGCTTCTTCAGAGGGAGCTTTTATTTCCCATATTGAATCAACTCCGTATGGTTGCCAAATACGCCAAAGTTTCTCACTCATACCTTTTCCTTCAATATACGAATAATTTTAATACTCCGTAAAGGAACTAAAGTAGTGTACGGCGGCTCATCAATCAATAACGCACTATCGTTAATATCTAGTAACGTCCCAATCGACGTTACATCGTCAGCGATTCGCACATTAATTTCTTGACCAATCGCGTTTTGAAGATTTCTCTTTAAACCTTCTTGTAGTTGCATTTTTTTCTCCTCTCAAATAAAAACTGCATTTAAAAACCCAATAAACGTGACGGAACCAGCAATTGCATTTAAAACAATTAAAGACCTATCATTCCAAAGACAACCGACTACCATCCACCCAAAACATCCTATACAGGTAATTAACAAGTCAATCGGAATACCAAGCATAGACGATCTCATAACCAGTCCTGCCATCACAAAAAACGAAGATACCCACTTCAAATACCAACTAACATCAGGTCTATTTGGAGTAACTTTATTTAATCTATTTTCCACTTCAATGAACCGTTGAGCTAACAGATTCGTCCAATAATAAACCTAAATTTTCTCCTAACCACTGAGCATAAGCTTCTGCTTCGTCATTCGAGTCAAACCCTTTAAAACAAACAATAACTTCTTTTTTATCCACTACAGTTCCAACTGAAAAACTAATTTGTTGTCCCACGAATTCCTCCGTTAAAATATTTACGCTGTAAACTTTTTAATACCACCGTCCAATAATTGACAGCCCACACAGACTGCGCGTTAGTTTTAGTTTTATAAGCGTTTTCCATCAAACGAAGAACGTCCTCGTCACTTCTTCTTATTTCACTAATCTTGTCCATATCTTATAAGGGTCTTCCTTTTCAAAAACATTACTAATTTTATAGGGATAATTACTCTCGTTAAACCCAAGAACTACCCCTACTTCTTCTTTTAAATTATTCGCCCAAAACTTTGCCATTCGAGTATGCTTACAAGTTCGTCTACGCCATGCAGCTGGACAAGTACAGCCTCTCGATGATACAGTGTACACATCTAAAGGCTCCTTACTCGACCCAAATTTAGAAATTTGAGTATCTATATTATTCTTTTTCCTAATCATATACTCCATTCTAAAAATTTCCTTCTGCTACTTGGAAAACAAATAATCCTTTAGCACGCCACATATCTACTACAGACTTCCTATCTTCAAACACAATCGTAGGATCATACCCATCACGACGCATTTTAATTAACATCTGCTCTTTAGCATACACATCCTTCTTAAAATCTAGATCTTTTCTTAGGTACATCGCATCATAAGAAACTTCAATATCATCTAAAAATGCTCTAGTTACCATTAAATAACGGCGCGGTCGCCCAGAACAAATAATAATACGGTGTCCTGCACTCTTCAAAAGACGAGCCATTAATACTACCGAAGGAATCGGAGGATCATTTCTCATAGCTTCATAAAACCCATCCCAATCCTTTGGTTTGTCTTTAATAAAATGTAAACGATGAGTAGCATCCGCTAATGTACCATCAACATCAAAAATAATATCACGAGGATCGGAATCCATAGTGGAAGTAAAAATAGGATCAGCATTACTTACTGCAAGACTTATTGCTGAAATATTAGACATTTGTTATCTTTCTAATTATAATGTAATTATAACACAAAAAAAGCGGAGAAGCAAGAGCTTTTCCGCTTTATCTATAGAAAGGAATACCATATCCTGCCATTCAGTTTTGTGTAAAAAATCTTTGAAACTTGATTTGATGTACAGTATGCGTCATTCCTAATTTCTATATTTATTATAATCTAAAAATAAAGTCAGAGCAAGTATAAAATTACAATACTTGCTCACAACGCAAAAAAAAGAGGCAATTATAAATTGCCTCTGTGTCAACACAAAGAAAGGTAAACTATGTTTAAATAAAAATGGGTGGTGGTGGTTAACCCGCCGTCGTGTCGTCCAACCCTCAGACCGCGCCTTTCTGGATGGCAATCCTCACAGTGTTTTAAGTCTTGTGACTGACTCCGTGTATTTATTGGTAAACACGTCACCCCTGAGAAACTGATTAACCACTGGTCTCAGATCAGAGGTATGTATTCTAACTAAAGTACCACTTTAATGTATAGAATTACATATTTCATTTTACCTTATTGGCTGGCTTACATATCTACCTAAGTAGTAATGTAGTACCACTCCATACACTTGGGCTAAAATGCTTCAAGAACATTTTTGGAAGGTATGAAAAACCTTAACTCCTAACGAGCTATGAGTTACCACCGGCAGTTTTTTTTGAGCCTTTCATAAAGTCCAGCTCAGGCAAACCGCTACCTATTTCAGTTTATTATCAACCCGATAAAAGGTGATACACGGTAAACTGAAAAACCGACTCGCTTAGGCTCCGAAGCAGGGATTCCTTGGGCTTCTTTTACCTTTCGCGGAACGCCAGTCCCTTGCTGGCTTAATTCGAAGGTTATTTATTCGATTTAAAAACTTCCATTCTAGTCGTATTAAATCCGATTGAATGGTAATCGCCTTCTTTAGTCCGATCTGCGTCAATACCTCTACAGATCGCTAGAGTTAGGGTATCTTAACTATACAGGATCGTGCCTGTATTCACAGTATCAACTTCCTCTGAAACCTCAGTGAGATTTCGCGCTTGATACGCTCGCACAACCAACTTCACCGAAACTCAATCTGATTGCGTCATTAAAAGTCTTACGACTTCTCGGAAGGAACTCCGTAATTTCGGCTTCGGTAACTTTTTGCTTGGTGACTACTCACGGTCGCTCAATTACCGTATTTTTATATTATAACAAAATTTTTATCATTAAGCAAGATTTTTTTAACATTCGTTATTTTACTTACTGATAAAAATTTAATTAACAGAAAGGAGGGAGGCTGTAGCGCGTTCCGTGCTACCGTTGGATCATTAACCCTTTTTTTATCTTGTCACCAGAACTAGTTAGACTAGGTGGGAAGTGGTGTGGGAGGATGATGCCTCTCAATGAATAAAGGATTTGCCGAACTTGCAAAGGCTTTGCTGAACTTGCCAAGGACTGTAAAAAACCTGTTATTCACTTAATA
>Ga0114899_1001032_pt1 | contig 17279 bp, 8 predicted proteins | sample MalvireepMed_215_FD_83497 | JGI IMG/M metagenome (GOLD analysis project Ga0114899, IMG submission 83497) | Marine viral communities from the Global Malaspina Expedition - Malaspina viral metaG DeepMed_215 | ecosystem: Environmental > Aquatic > Marine > Oceanic | place: Mediterranean Sea...
AGAGAGAGAGACAAGATTACCACCTTCGATAAACCATGCCTGAGAAAACGGGTTAAAAAAGGTCAATATTTCAGCAGAAAAAACACCGTAACCACCGCCAGCGCCACCATCACCGCCATAGTGAAAATACCCAGCGGCCCACATTAATAGCACAACGCAAAGCGGTGTCAGGAAAGCAGAGAGAATACCGCAACGAAGATCAAAAGGCTGACGCCATGCACGCTTCACCCATACCGCGCGCAGCCACCAGCCGGCCCACAGCACGCCAACCATAAAAAACAAATAGAAGTGCACTAATACCGCCGCAGCCAACAACACCACCCAGCGAAACACCGCTGACCAACGTAACTGAGCGTGAAACAGGACTAACCAAAGGCCAAGCAAAATTAACCAATGCGAGCTAAGCGCCTCATGTCCGTGCGCTCCCAAGCCCCGCATAGTTGCCATAGGTAGAGAAGCGAACAGCACACCACCCAAACAGGCAGCCCATTGAGCAACACCGCTACGCTGCAGCAGCGCACAAGCAACACCCGCGTTGAGCATTAAATTCACCAGCATCACCAGCCCCAAATACTGGAAGGGGTCAGGCAACCAAGTATGGAAAAGCTTTAATGGCAGCGCAATCAGTGGAATGGAGTCAGTGTAAACAATGCTGGTGCCCACTTCACTGGCTAAATTGCTCATCGCTCCTAATGGCCACTGCCACTCATCACGGCGAAAAAAATGCCACCCCATATAGTGCTGAAGCGGGTCATTCTCATATAAAAGCCACGTCACATTACGTGGATCTATTAACTCACCGTACAAATAAAACGCCAGCCACCCGCCCATGGCGGCAGACAAAACGATAGGCAACCACCGGTACGGTCTATCAGAAATATACGACTCAGCAGTGGTAGGCATTAAAAAGCGCGACCTTCTCATCTAAACTCCATCTTCATCGCCTCTCGGCGTTTAAGAAGGGCGCATTCTACCGGCCCCTTAAAACATCGCAAAACGTAGCTACCTGCCAAGCTCATGCTTAAAGCAGGCACACCCCAAACTGCTTTACCACACCATAGCGACGGCATTCAGGCTTTTGTGCATCATCGCGTAGGATTACCACATCACCTCTCTGTGCATTGTGATAACCCGAGCGTTTCTCTACCGCCTCAGGCGTAAGCCGAGCCCCATGAGCCACACGAATATCACGAGCGCCCTGCTGTACTAGCAAATAATCCAATAAACGCTGCTCTTCCAGCTCGAAAAAACCTACCTGCTTAAAGACCCGGCCCGACCACGGCTGCTGCCCAAGCACGTCGGCAACCACTTCCCCCTGGGCAGCTGCACTTGCCTGCCAATCCACAGGCGGGCTTAAATTTCCCGCGTGGCGAGCATCAGCCAACTGCAGCACAACAGCCACTAAACTCACTGACCACCAAACGGACTTGGGTAACCGCAAACACCATGCTGACCACCAAAGTGCAACCACTATCACAACAGCAAACGCTAACGGAGCAGCAAAGCGCCCAGTTACCCGAAAACTCTCATAGAGGGGAAGAAAAATACTAGGGATATCCACCCGTAACCACACATGTCCCGCCATGCGTAGGTCAAACGACATAGCAAAAAGCAGGAGTCCACTGGCAGCCAGTAACATTGACCACCAGCGATAACACGCAGCAGTATCGCCAAACAAAGCTGTTGGTGATAAACAGCGCTGCCACACCGTCATCACTACACAAGCGAATACCAACCACCATACCCCTGTACCCAGGTATAAAATGGCATCGCCCTGAGTAGGCTCATGAATATCATAAAGGTTACCCGCCACTCCCCAGCCTAACGACTTAGTGAAAGCAGCGAGGTCAACGCCATAGGCCTTGGCTCCCCCCATTGGGGTGCTTTCCGCCTGAAGCGCCCCAACAGCGTATAACAACAAGAGAGGTAAGATGATGACCCACGCCATCGCCCACCAGCGCCGAGTCATCACTAGCCCTACTAGAATGATCAAAGCAGCCATCGCCCCCAAATAGGCATGGCTCCACACGGCCACTCCCAGTGCCAGCAGAAATTCCCAACGGCGCCACCAAGAGACCGACTGGCGCACCAAAGGCACCGCACACATCGCCCAAAGCACCACCCAATACGAGCCCAAAGCAATATGCTGCGCACCTATTAAGCGCACCATCACAATAAGGTTAAACGTCAGCAACAGTACCGCCAGCCACCGACCAGCCGGTGTGGGGTGCAAGGTGCCTACCAACCGCCAAGCCATGACAGGCCACAGCACCATATTGATAACCACCAGCCAGTGCAGAGAGAGCGCAATGCCGGTCAGTTGATAAATACCTTTAGCGATAAAAGCAAACCAGGGCGCACCATCGCTAAAAAAGAGATTAACCCCTCCGAACCCAGGGTTTTCACCTAGCGGCCAATGCCACGGGGCACGAATAAATAACTCGAAGGCTGCCGCAGCGTTTGGATAGTCCGTATCGATCATCAGTGCCCCATTAAGAACCCCTAGAGGGCTCCCAATGACCACCCATACACTCATAATTCCTAATAGGCCTGCTGCGAAGTACCCCAACAAGCGAATACGCAATGCCGGAGGCATATTGAGAAAGTGTTGCCAACGAACCATAGCAGCCTCAAAGATCAAAAATGCACGCCAGTCTACTGATAACACTACGCCACGTAATGCCATTTTTTCTTTGAACTGCCTAAAAAGACAAAAAGAGGTGCCCATTAGCACCTCTCTTGCGCGCAGTAGCCTGGTAAGGATAAACCATTACTTAACTATCGAAGTCGAATGTAAACTCATCATCATCATTCCCAAACACAGTATCCAAATCCTCAGGAACAGCCGCAGTTCCAGGGTTCAAGCGAGCGAGACGACTGAGCAAATGAGCTTGCTGCAGAGAAAGATTCAGTGCATATGCCAACGGTAGCGCCTGTGCGCTACGCAGATTGAGGAACGCTTGGTCGTCCAACTTAGCCAATGCGGTCTCATCAACCATGTGCAACCCAGGGATACGCATCCCCAATGATGCCAATAAATGTTCTGGCCAGGGGACAATCAATTGCGCTGTGTCTAAAGCTGCCAGTGCTTTTTGAGTGGCCCGGTGTTTACCATGATTAGCCTTCAATACATCTAAAACCGCCTGAAGAGAGTGCGAGGGACTGCCATGATTATCGAAAAAAGGCTCGGCCCCTGGGGTGTTCAAATCATCAGCCAATAAGCCACTGTCACGATCAAAGGTCACCACACCTTTTTCCCCAACATTAACCACAGAAAAAGGCCAAGTAGCCAATGACTGGGGCCGATATTGGCCTAACCATTTGCCATCTTTGATAAATAAATTGTGATTAGGTTGTAAGCTTGCCACGCCCACTAACTTCCATTCGCGCCCTTCTTTTACTAACGCCAATGGCATTGCCGAAGCCGCTTTGGCAAGCTCACCTGCATGCAAAGGAACCAGAGCATTGTGAGCAGCAAAATGAACGTCCTGAGGAGGTAGCCAAGCTAATCCCTCACACTCTTTTGGACTAATCGCTAAGTAGTTCGGCATATACACTCCATAAATTATGACCGGTGCCATTATCGCAAACCATGATCAGAAGGCACAGACAAAACTCAAGTAAATCCCCGCTGGCGACCCAATACCAAAAAATAAAAAAAATATTAAAAATCAATTAGATAAACCAAGCCAATCAAAAGCCATGCATAGAAATTACCAACAGATAAAAGCTAATTATAATTTATGATCTATTTCAAAGCCTTTGGCTATCGGAATGAGCACACCACGAAAGCTAAGTCAATATTGCTTTTATTTTCCAATCCATTACATTACTCCGCGTCATCCCAATCAGACTCGCCTCGACAAGAAGCGCTTTTGTTTACACAAAAGTATGTTTGTACAAGGCTCCACTCACAGAAAGACACACGATAAATACAAAAAACATAGACACAAAAACAGATAGATATAAAAACAGTGTCATAGCCTACCTCTGGCGCACATATTTGTAAGCACTCACTTACTGAAACTAATGAAAAGCAAGGCAAAAAAATCATGACGTTAGACGAAAATATTCAGCTGCTCTACATCACTTACTTCAATCGTGCGGCAGACCAACAGGGGCTTGCATACTGGAAAGAGCAGTTGCAAGAGGGAGCCAGCATTGATGCGTTACATCAAGCATTTGCGAATCCTGACGTACAAGAAGTCAAAGACCTTTACAGCACTGTCTCCAGCTCAGAAAGCTACATCAGTACGGTTTACCGCAACTTGCTCAACCGTGAACCGGACCCCAGCGGCTTAGACTATTGGAATGGACGACTACAGCAGTTAATGGAACAAGGCACTCCGCTCGAAAGCGCAGGGCTTTCCATATTGGCCGCTTTTATGAATGCCGCAGGTGGCGTGCAAGGCGTTGATGCCAGCACATTGACAGCTAAGCTGGCCATTGCCGAAACCATTACCGAAACCACTCGCGAAACACCTGAAAAAATTCTTGAGCTATCGCAGCAATACCTCACCACATCTGACCTGCACCAACTAAGCGACGCAGAGTTAGTAGATCTTACCCAACAAATTAAAAGCCTGGCTCAAAGCTCTCCGAATGATTCCTCAAGCTCTGATACAACGCCGCCAAAAATGATATCAGCGGACGTTCTGGAAAATGGCGAAACCATTGTTATCACCTATTCCGAAGCGCTCACTGGCTCACCAGCAGCCAACAGCTTTAGCCTAGACGGCCTAGCAAATGTCACAAACGTAACGCTTGAAGGCAAACGACTAGAGCTGTCACTCGACCGCCCCATCGCCTCCGGTACAAGCCTGAGCATTCGCTATACAGAAGAAGCATCTGCTGCTGCACTGGCCGACAACGCCAGCAATAAAGCACTGGCTCAGCTGCTTGAAGCAAACATCACCAATAACTCCGTAATAGAGCCAGAAGATAGCATTAGCGGTACTGCACAAGACGGCTACCTCCGCGGTGCCACTGTCTTTATGGATTTGGATGGAGATGGTGAAAAAGATGCGGATGAACCGCAAGCCATTACCGACTACGAAGGCAACTTTACTTTGATAGGTGGTAAAGGCGGCCCCATTATTGTTTATGGCGGCACTGATATCAGCACCGGCCTGGCAAACATAGGCATCTTCAAAGCCCCACCTGGCGCTACCATTGTCAACCCGCTCACAACGCTTATTGCGGAAATGGCAGGGGACACGCCGACCGATGAAAGCATTGCGGAAGCCCAAACCAAAGTTATCAAGGCTCTTGGCTTATCTGAAGGCGCAAACCTACTTTCCAACGACCCTATAGCCACAGCGCTCTCTACAACAGCGAGCAGCGAAGAAAAGCAGGTAGCCCTAGGGGTTCAAGCTGCATCTATACAAGTTGCTAACCTAATTTCGGCCACATCCAGCCTTTTAACAAAAGATGGGGATGACAGTGCAGCAACGGCTAAAAGTGCGGCCACCACTATTGCTAATATTCTGAATGACAGTTCAGACAGCGTAGACCTCTCTGATAGCACTACAATCACAAATGTTTTTAAACAAACAGCCACTGCGACTAACAAAACTACCGAAACAGTAGAGAGCGGCTCAGCGGCTGCCTCCTTATCCAACCTCAACGCACGTGTTAAAACGGCCGTATCCGACACCAGCAAAGCCCCTGAAGATGCCCTAAAAGAGGCAGTAAAAGCACAGTCAGTCGCCCAAGGCTCACTAGCAGACAAACTAAAATCAGGCGAAACTTTCTCAGACGACGCTATCGAGCAAGCAGTGAACGCCGCAGAACCCAAAGAACTGCTGCCTGACTTAAAACAGGATGAAGCCCCCTTTATTATCAGTTCTAGACCTGCCGATGACACCGCCAATGTATCTCCCCAGGCCAAGCTGCTGTTCACCTTTAACGAGCCGGTTCTAGCCAACGCAGAGGGCACCATTAGCCTGCACCCTGCAGAAGGAGAGCCCCTGATATTCAACGTCACTGACAGTGAACACGTGACGGTTGTGGGCAACAAGGTTTGGCTAAACCCACGTATGAACCTTGATGTTGACACGAAGTATCACGTGACTATCAGCGCTGACGCATTTGTAGATCAAGACGGCGAGGCATTTGCCGGTATCAGCGATAGCCAAGAACTCAACTTCGCCACCAGTGACAAAAGCACGATTGTCGGCACCGAAGACAGCGATTACCTCACCGGCACTGTAGGCAACGACACAATTCACGGCCTTGCAGGTGATGACTATATTGAAGGTGGCCCAGGTAACGACACCCTATTAGGCGGAGATGGTGATGATTACCTACACGACACCCAAGGCGTTAACATCCTAAATGGCGGTGCGGGCAACGACGAACTACGTGGCCACCTTGGCGATACGTTTATTGGTGGGTCAGGTGAAGATATCTTCGCCCTTCAGCCTTACAAAAGTGGCGCCCACCCTAGCCAAGCTGATTGGCAACCTGCCATTTTTGAGGACTTTACCCCTGGTGAAGATACGCTAGATTTAAACGATATTTTGCTTAGCCTGCCAAATTATACGGGTGGCAACCCGTTCGACTTAGGCCTACTCAGCTTAACGAATGACGCAAGTGGTAACGCAATACTAAACACTAAATTGGGGTACTACGACTATGACTACGACAATGAGAGTCCAGTAGCCCTCATCGAATTTAAAGGGCTAACCCCTGAGCAGCTGAGCGCCAACGACTTCTCACCTTCAGGCGTTGCACCAGACGGCAAACCAGCGCCAGGTGAAACAATAACGGTTAGCGGCGATGCATTAGGAAGCGTTGGTGATGACGTTATCACTATCGCAGATAGCAGCCGCTGGAACTATGTCAACGCGGGGCCCGGCGATGACGTGGTTCATGGCAGCATATTTAGCGACGATATTAACGGTGGTCTAGGCGATGATAAGCTATACGGCGGCGCTGGTGATGATTACTTGTATGATATTGATGGCCGCAATGAACTTAACGGCGGGGACGGAGACGATTTTCTCTCCATTGCCGAAGGCAATACCCTGACCGGGGGCAGCGGACGAGACACCTTCCATTTGTCGTTATACACGCATTACACTGGCGAATCTGGTCCTTTACCTGAAGACGTAGCGGTTATAACTGATTTCGACGTCAACGAAGATATCATAGATCTCAACTTACTTGTCGGCGGTTATTCCTCTTTAGAAAACTACACTGGCGGCAACCCCTTTAGCGAAGCGCTAGGGTTTATGCGTCTAATCGACAAAGACGATGAAAGCGGAACCTGGCTTGAAGTTTCCCATGAAGGCGGTGGTCATAATTACCAGCCCCTGCTATTCCTAGAGGGCGTAAAAGCCGACGACTTTACCGCCGACAACTTCCTTCCAAAGGGTCTGGACCCCACCGGTGCTGACGAAACAGGCATGGTTATTACCGGTACCGACCAAGACGACTACCTCGAAGGCGGAGTAGGCGACGATACACTTAAAGGCCTAGGGGGTAACGACCATCTACTGGGCGGCGCTGGCAACGACACGCTAGTAGGCGGCGACGGCAACGACTTGCTAGAAGACTTGATTGGCACCAATCACTTCGACGGTGGTGCAGGTGATGACACGCTAGTAGGCAGCCGAGGTGATACCTTTATTGGCGGTGAAGGTAGCGACACGTTCCTGATTGAGCTTTTCAACTGGCGTGGCGAAATGGGAGACAACCCAGCCATTATCGAAGATTTTGAAACAGACCGCGATGTTATCGATTTCTCGCTAATCGTTCACGAAGATGATGATGGCAATAGCTATTCTAGCTTCATTGATTACACTGGTGGCAACCCGTTCGACCCTGAACTAGGGTTCCTTGCACTGGGACGAGTGGGGGATGACACCCAGATCAATGTCGACCTTGATGGTGTTATGGGTCAAAGCTACGAAATGACGCCTTTTATCACGCTCATTGGGGTCAGTGTTAACGACCTAACCTCAACAAACTTTCTACCTGAACTTGAACTGGTAGTAAGCGGTGGAACGGGGGGCTAACGCCACCTGCATTATTAAAGCGCTGGCAGTGTTGCCAGCGCTTTAACTTCCGTTTCCACCACGCGCCTTGTGAACACTTACTACTATACTAACGGCTTAAAGGCCCCTTACTGTGGCTCACGTTGTAACGCCAGCGTCATGCCATCTACCGCAATGCACACCACCCCCTCTACTTCGCAGGCGGTTTCAATAAGCGTAGGCGCCGTTAACGCATAAAGTACGTTTGGTTCGATAATACCCGCCTCCAACGCCCTCCGCTGCTCGCTAGCGGCTGCATAGAGCAAACCCGGGTTAGTACGCGCAAAATAAGCCACATTGCTAACTACGTTATAGCGTGCGGCCAACCAGCTAATAGCGTTGACACGGTGCCAGTCGTCCCCTGGTAAAAAGCGAATTTCGTGGCTACTTTCAAGCAATGTCACCACCTCAGGATCCTCTCGCCACGCAAACGGCCGCACGACAGGCATACCAGGTGCCAATTCAATCATTTGTTGCCTCACATAACGCTGCCACTGAGAAACATCCCAGGCCTGAAGTAACAGCACCCCTACTAACAGTGGCCCCAGCCAGCGCAACGGCATACGCCGTACAAGCACAAGTAGAGATAGTAGCAACAAGCCATAGAGCAGCGGCCAGGCCATGCGGCCCGCCGAGCGTAATCTGTGTGTCAACACCTCTATCCATGAGGGGTAGGGCAACGATATTGTCCACTGTCCAACCACGACCTGATCACTCAAGGCAAAAATAAACAGCCCACATAGCGGAAGCAGCAGCCAGCATTCACGCCAAGTCATTGGCCACACACGCCCTGCCGTCATCACCCCCAATGCCGCAGCCCACAACACCCACACCCCAGCCCCAGCGTACGCAAACCCCTCATATTGACCTGCGATAGGGGTATGCCAACCGCGGAAAAGCCGGGATACACCAGCGAAGCTATCCCCTTGAAAGAACTGGCCAGCGCTGCCTGGATTAAAAAAGCTCAAAAGCTCCGTAGAATAAAGGCCAAAGCCCATTTCGCCTTCTACCACCAGCGCAAACTCAAAATAACCCGCCACATACATTCCCGCTAACACTGCAACTATGCTCAACGGCGCTATGGCGGCCAATAACATGACATGGCTGCGACAGTTCCTATGGCGCCACAAAGCAGCCAGCCACCAAGCAGACCAAAGCACACCAACCATAAAAAACAGATAAAAGTGCACCAGTACCGCGATGAGCAACAGAGCCAACCAACGTATGGCATGCGCAGTATTCACGCTGGGCATTAACACAAACCACATAGCCGTTAATACCAGCCAATGGCTCGATAGCGCTTCGTGCCCTAAAGCGCCGGGACCGCGCATGGTTATCATGGGCAACGACACTACCAATAGGCTACCCGCAAATGCCACCAGACGGTTGGTACCGGCCCAGCGCAAAAGCCCTGCTGCTACTGCACCATTCAACGCCAAATTCACCAACATTACCGGCGCAATATACTGAAAAGGGTCTGGCAACCACGCGTGCAGTAATTTAAGCGGAATCGCAATCAACGGCATTGAATCGGTATAAACAATGGAGGCCCCCACCTGGCTACCCAGCGTAGGTAATGCCCCCAACGGCCATCGCCACTCATCCCTGCGAAACATATCCCAGCCGCTGAAATGCTGCAGGCTATCGCCTTCTTCCAGCAGCCACTCCACATGGCGGGGGTCTAACGCAGGGCCATAAATCCATAACGCTAATGCAATGCCTGGCAGGGCTGCCAGCAGCAGTAACACCGGGTCAAACACACCACGCTCAACGCCTACCCAGGGGGCATGGCTCCGCGCCTCGGTGTTTATTAAACAAGCTTTAGTGCATACATCACGCGGACGGAACATGAATGAGCTCTTACAAAAGACTAAAAAAAGTGGCCTTAAAAAAGGCCACTCTGCGCTTATTAACTATTTTTAAATTCAACTATCAAAATCAAACGTCAGCTCGTCGTCACCCTCACCAAACAGTTCATCTAAATTCTCCGGCGCGGCCACACTGCCAGGGTTCAGGCGCGCCAATCGTGTTAATAAATGCGTTTGCTGTAGCGATAAATTAAGCGCATAAGCAATTGGCAGCGCCTGGGCTTTACGCAGCGTTAAGAAAGCATCGCTCTCCAGCTGGGCCAGCGCCTGCTCATTAATCATGTGCAAGCCTTTTACTTGCATACCTAGAGAGGTTATTAAGTTTTCCGGCCATGGCGTAATAACCCCAGCCGTATTCAGGGCTGCCAGAGCACGCTGGGTAGCTTGCTGCTTGGCATGGTTCTCCTTAAGAATGGCCAGCACCGCTTGCAGTGCAGGGGCAGGTTCACCATGGCTATCGAAGAAAGGTGCTGCGCCGGGTTCATCAACAGAAGCGGCTAATACCCCGCTCTCACGGTCTAGGGCCATAATGCCTTTCTCGCCCACATTAATGACGACAAACGGCCAGGTTTTTAGCGCTTGGGGCTGATAATTGCCTACCCATTTACCCTCTTTAATAAATAAGTTGTGGTTGGGTTGAAAACCAGCCACGCCCACCAGCTTCCACTCACGCCCTTCCCGAACAAGCGCTAACGGCATAGAAGAAGCCGCCTTGGCTAGCTCCCCCGCATGCAGCGGTACCAGTGGTTGCGTCGCCATAAAGCTAACATCGCTGGGAGGATGCCACGCCAGCCCTTGGCACTCTTTCGGGCTAATCGCAAGATACTGGGTCATACACACTCCATAAAAACACACAAACTAATTTCAAGGACTCATTCCAAGAGTTGGTGCCACCCACTCGATGTCACCAACCCAATACGACAGCCGAAGAATGGCTCACACTAGCCAGGGATCATAAACAATCCCGTCACCAATAAGCTCGGCAGCGTTAGCTTGGTTTTCTGGACTTTCGCTAAAGTTAGCCAGCAGTTTCTCGCGGCTCATCCCCTGTTCAAGCTCATTCAACCAATAGGTATATCCACCCGCGTCTGGCTGACGCGCCAACACATTGGTGTAGAGCGCATCAATAAATCCAGTATCGTCTACGCCTGCGCCGTAGCGCTGAGTGAATTCATCGCTATCTAGAAACGAGGCCGCCACTTCAATAAGCGATGCGCCTTGGTCCATCGCATGGATCCAGTAGCCTAGCCCTTCCTCATCAGGCTCGCGACCGAAAGCTGCCTTATAGATGCGGTAAGCCTGGCCCGCCCCCAGCTCGATATCTAACGCGACGGCCTGATCGTTAAAAATGACACGCTCAACCGAATCCAGCTCGAAATACCGTTGCTCGCGACCATCCGCCAGATAAAAAGCCACCTCATCACCCGAAGCCAACTCACGTGCACGACTATGCATCTCGTTAAGTACCAGTGAATCCGTGCCGTCCCCACCCTGGAAAATAATCAGCTCCCAAGGTGCCATCGCGTTGACATCCACATGCAACTGATCATCGCCCCAGCTGGTCGCAATCGTGCGCGCGTACTCCAGAGGTGGTGCAGCGGTGAGCGTAAGCACATCGTCGCGAGCGCTGCCGATGATGTAATAGTTATCGGTTTCAAGCGAGCGCACCACGGGGCTATCGGTGTCGCTGACATGGTTCCCATACAGGTGCTGAAGGGCCAGAAGATCAAATGGGCCAAATTCACTCACCGGCCCGCTACCCGGCTCATAATTGTAGGACATAACGGTGTTGCCCGTATGATCCAGCTCCTCTGGCAGAAAAGGCCCCTCTTCGTGGTCAAAATACTTACCCGGATGCTTCAAACTAAGCGCATGACCCACTTCATGAAGCATCACATCTCGAAAAGCATCACCCGCAGGGTCACCTTGAAAGATAGGCTGCGAATGGTTAAGAAACACAATAGGCTCCAATCCGCCTGGCGTTTGATAGCTCACATAGCCCGCCTCGGCGGCTTCCGCTCCTTGGCCATAAATACCCGAGCTTGTACCAAAGCGCATCATGGCAGGCTCATTCGCCCCCACCTCACGAAAACGAACGCCCACCGCATCAAACTCACTTGCGAGTACATTACGCACCACATCACGCTGGGCTGAGCTCATTGGCGTAAAGTCATGCACTGCACCGCTTATCGCCGTTTGGCCTGCAGGGGCGTTTAAGTTCTCCATAAACCGATAGCTAATCGTCAGCGATGACTCCGAAGGCAAGCCAACGGCCAACCCAACATCGTCATGCAACAACGCATCAATGCGAATATCCCCGGTCATTTATATTCCCTTTTATTTTTTAATAGACGACCCAACGTTCTACCCCAAGGCCAAATAAGGGGTGTTATCTTACGTCACCTGAGCAAGCAAGGCGATCTGAGGTCGAGGTTAAGGTACTATCTAGAGATGGCATAAGAGTGAGGCGCGGCGCTCTTGGGCGCTGCATGGTTCGCGCCTCACATGAAGCAGTAGCGCTTACAAGACTTCTGGTGCAGGAGCCGCTACTGATGCGATTGCCACATCAAAATTAGTCGCGACAATGCCTAGCAGTTCAATAAATCCAGAGTCTTCAAGATGTTGACTTGGTTTAGAGAACACAACGCCCTCTTCGGCCGCTGCGCTCAACAAGTCAGCAAGTTCATAACTTGCTTCAGACGTCGCAACGTCCAAGCTGGGTATTTGATTAGCTAAATTTTCTATACCCACCAGATGCGCATAATTGCCTTCGCCAAATGACAGCACATCGGAGGTCATGCCGTTTGAGGTTGACCCAACCACATCGAAAAGCACAAGGAAAGAATCCGCCTCGCCATTGTTCGAGGTATCAAACCCGATAGTGAAGGTGAACATTTCATCAACGTCTGATTCGAAAAGCTTATAGTAGCTTGTCTGGTTGGATGAAATAGCGATCGTTTCCACTTTATCTAACAAAGGCCCTGCTTCAATGGAGGCAGCACCTGAGCCATCAAACTCGCCTTTTTCATACTCGTAAAGATTTTCAAGCTGACTAACGGAAAAATAATCCCCCCCAATATCAAACATCACTGTGTCTGCTTGCCCAGATGTGCCTAACTGAAAGCCATGAACCCGAATTTCTTCAAACTCTTTTGATAAATCAATAACAATGGTGCTAGACCCACTATCATTATAGAAGCCGTACTCATCGCCTACGATCATCTCTTTTAGCTGATAGCTGCCCTCCCCGTCACTCGGTATAACACCGCCCACGTAAAGATCAGATGCTTGCTTTACCACAAAAAAGTCTGAAACTTTGAGAGTGCTATCTGCTAAAAACACCTCGGCTAGAGAGTAATTACCCCAACGACCCTCTGAGTAATAAAGAGGGCTGAATTCAGTTTGGTAAAATATTTTACCAATGATAATATCAGCCGTATCAGGCAGGGGCATTATGATATCCCCATCGCTCCTGCTAGGGACAATAACATTGCCACCGACAAAAGAAACATCCGGGAATTTCTCAGCCAGATGATAAGCCTCGATGGCTTCATATGAATGAATAACACTGCCCAGCTGATACTCGACTTCACCGTTCTCGATTCCCCATGCAGTTACCCAGTATAAATAATCGCTAACAACCAGTTTATTTCCTGCAAGATCCAATGACGTAATCTTAGCGTTTAAGATAGGTTCAGATTTCACCCCATCCCGCATAAACACCGCATAGTCTATATAATTAGCCACACCATCATGCACTGAATCCATCCAAACGGTTATGTCGCCCTTGGCTGTCCCTGAAAAAGAGACCACCCCCAACTCGTTAATCTCTGCATTGAAAGTCTTGGTGGGCGTATTGTTACCACTGGAGCTACCACCACCAACACTACCTCCCCCCGTGCTCGGCGCTTTGTCTTCATCTTCATTTGGCCCTGCGTTACCCGCGGCAGGTAGAGTGTCTAGCAGCTGATTTACCGCACTCTGGATATACTCGCTGACGTTGGTTACAGAAGTCACGCCCGCCAGTAGCTGGCCAGCAGCCTCAATGCTGCCGTAATCCAGGCCACGCTCAGCCATGTTCTGGGTGAACTGCTGGGCAACCTCAACACGGTTTTGGATGGTGGTGGTGTCAGTGCCTTGGGCACCGTTGGTGATATCCAGCGCCAGCTCGATCAGTGAGCTATCCCCACGTGCGAGCATACCGGTATAAAACGCTAGGCCTTCCTCTTCGGCCGGGCGGCCTAAAATCTGCTGGTAGAGGTTGTTGATCAGCGCTTGTTCGCTCAGATTACCGAAGCGAGACTCGAACTCAGTAGACGTTGCAAAGGCATCAATCACCGTGCCCAGGTCTCCGCTACTTTCTTCCACGCGGGTGGCCCAATACCCAAGGCCTTCCGGGTCAGCGGGGCGGCCATAATAAGCGATGTACAGCTGTTGAATTAACGTCGTATTTTCCATAACTGGCCATTGTTCCCCGTTTTTCTATACTTATGCCAAATGGCTTATTAGCACGCTTACCAAGCGCATCAGGGCAGAAAGTACCACGTTTCTAATCATCTTCTCGTAATACATTCGCTTCATTTTTGTAAGAAATATCTTACAAAATTTACACAGTACGGCTTTTCACTTTGCTGCTCACCCTGCCTAAACTGCCCAGCTATATAACGGGCGCGTAGGGCAAAGTGCTTTTTTCAGTTTTCTCAGCCAATAAAAAAACCCCCAGCCGAGGCCAGGGGTTAGATCGTACGTCATTTGGGCAAGTAAGCGGTTTAACACTTACTGCATCAGGCAGCCTGTGCTGCACCACCCGATGACTCAAAAGGAACAAGGGGGAAATTGCCCTCCCCCTATCACCTAGGTCAGATGACCTTAGGCAGGTTCTCCAGCGGTCAGGTAACCGTTGGAGAACTCGATGTCTGCAGCAGATACACCGGTCAGTGTAATTTGAGTAATATCCCCGGCAGTAGAGGCATTACCTGCAAATGCTTCATTTTCAACATAGAGAGTCAGATTGCCTGACAGCTCTTCCCAGAAGATTTCCTGAGTTGCAGAGTTACCGACGCTTTCGGTTGGATCCCAAGCTTCGCTGAGTTCAACCAATGAGAAGCCTTCACCAAAGTAGATGCGATCTTCGCCAGTTCCACCAAAGTTAGCAACTGTAAAGTCGGCAAAATCTTCAGAATAAAGAATGACGTCATCATCAATGTCAGCAGTGCCGCCTGCAGCGGTACTAGCAGCACTAACACCATCTACATCGATAGTGGTAGTAGAATCTGCAGCAGTCCAGACATCTACACCAAGACCATCATCTTCATCTACGATAGCTACCAATGCGTCTTCGACGTTATCGTTGACGGACTCAAGCTCATCATCAAGGCTACGTGCGGCTTCAAAACGCTCGATAGCTTTATTCAGATCTTCTAAAGATGTTTGACGAGAGTCTAATTCAGTAGCAACTGCCACCCCATCGGTAGCACCAAACACGAGGGAATTTGAATCGATCGTAGCATTTGAATAGAGGTTATTAAGTGCTGTAGTAGCGCTATTCAAATTAGTAGTAGCATTATTATCAGCTACCTGTGCATCACGCTGAGCCTGAAGGTCATCACGCAATTCAGTAATGCCAGCAAGATCGGTATACTCTGCAGCAATAACAAATTCACCGCGCGCGTTAACTGTCATAATATCAACAGCAGTACTATCAATTGTAGCCTGTACAGCCGTAGCATCTACAATAGTAGTTCCAGAATTGACTACGTTGGTATTGGAAGCGTCATTATCGGTAGCATCGAAAGTACCGATTTGACCATTTGCCTCAGCTGTAGCTACAGCTAACTGCACTGTGGCTGCATCTTTAGCGTCATCAGCACGGTTATAGTTACGAATTGCAAGTGCGAGTCCATCTACAGCAGCAATTGCCTTTTCGTAATCACTAATGCTCTTTTCTGCCTTAGCAACGCCTTCTTCAATCGCCGCGTCTTGAACAGCATCAGCGCGACCAGCAAAGCTAGAAACATCAGCACTAAAATTAGCTAACTGATTATTAACTAATGTTGATGCGTCAAAGTACTCACCAGTAGTACCGTTGTTAATGGCATCTGCAATCTGGTCAGCGGTTGGTTCGTTACCAGAGCCAGCAGCCGTGTCCGCAGCAGCCTTAACGAATTTGTTGCCTTCGTAGGCTTCTTCCAGGAAGTCTCCGCGAGCGTCCTGAGCTGTTTTCAGAGTCGTCAGTGCTTCAGTGAGCGCTGAAGGATTAACGCCAGGCTTAGCAGCTTCTACAGCAGCAACAGCGGCTTCCAGGTCGTAGTCAGCAGCAGCGCCGAACTCAGCGGTGTAAGCAGCAGCAGCTTCAACGCGGGCGTTGAAAGTTTGCGCATCAATGCCGCCAGCAGCGTTGATGATAGTGGTAGCGATTTCGGCCAGAGTCTTTTCGCCACGCTCCAGAACGCCAGCGTAGTACGCCAGACCTTCCGGATCAGCTTTGCGGTTGAACGCTTGCTGGTAAATAGCGTCGATCAGGGTAGCGTTGCCTTGGCCTTCAGCTTTGGCAGCGTACTCTTCAGAGTTACCGAATGCGTTGATGATGGCGCCTTCGCCTTCTGCATCCAGACGGTCGGCCCAGTACTCTTGGCCTTCTTGGTCAGCCGGACGGCCGTAGTAGGCTACGTAAAGCTGCTGTACGCGATCTAAAGATTCTTGTGTTGCCATGGGACTATAGTCTCCTTGCTTAGCGGTGGCCGCTCCAGTAGCGAAGCGAACCTTTCATTACCTTGAGCGCTCAAGGTGAAGCTTATGCGTTGCCCTGTTGTACATTGGGGTGGGCAACATGAGTGGGGGTTCCCTTTACTCATTTTGCCTCCTTCGCACTAGGCTACGCGGGTAATGTATAGGGCAGAATCATGGCAAGTCAATGATACCGCCGTATGTTTTATGCCTGTGTAACGGCACAACTCGCGTTACTTAAGGGGAAAGTATGGCACCCTAACGGGCGTTGTGAACCTTTCCCCTCGTATTTCCTTATTTTATTGCGTTTGGTTAAACGAGTTATCGAACTGTGTTCGCAAACGCATTAGCGCACTATAGACGCTATTTGTGAACGCTGCAATCGGTGATTTGGCGGGCGGCCCCCGCCCAATCAAACGCCTGTTCGGTACGGGCGCGGGCGCTGGCTATCCGTGCTTGGCGCTGCGCTTCTGGGCTTTCAAGCAGGCGCTTTAACGCGGCGGGCCAGTCGGCTTTTTCTGCCAGCCATACTTGTTCGGCGCTAAAATCCAGCCCGCGGTTGCCAAACGGGGTGGTTAACACCGGCACGCCGCTGGCGGTGTAATCGAGCATTTTTAAATTGCTGCCCGACCCTGAGAACATCGGG
>Ga0114899_1001039_pt1 | contig 17149 bp, 19 predicted proteins | sample MalvireepMed_215_FD_83497 | JGI IMG/M metagenome (GOLD analysis project Ga0114899, IMG submission 83497) | Marine viral communities from the Global Malaspina Expedition - Malaspina viral metaG DeepMed_215 | ecosystem: Environmental > Aquatic > Marine > Oceanic | place: Mediterranean Sea...
ATTTTCCATTAATAGTAACAACACTGGTTACAGGTTTAGAACAGAGCTTCTTTACTTGATTTGTAACAGATGTTGGTATTTTATCTCCTGTTTCATTTACTATTTCCAATTCAAGTTCATCAAGCTTAGCTGGAATAGGTTTCCAGTAGTCTACCCTTAATGTATACTCTGCCTTAGCATTTACAACTAATGAAACACTCCAATTGCTACTGGAATACTCCTTTATTGCTGTTTCGTCTGTACCTGACCAAAATGTAGAGCCTGTACCATGACTATGCCACCATAGAAACTTTATATTGTCTCCATATTTTATAGCAGACTTAGTATAGTAATTAGCCAACTCTTCCTTATCGAGTGTACATGTGCTACCTGTTACTTCCTGTTTTAGAATTGTAGGATGCTTTATTATCCAGTCACCATCCTTGTTTTCTTCCAATATTGCCATACCGCCAATCTCCGCACCGTCAAACTCTTTCACACTTGCCTTTGCAAAATATATTATCTTGTCAAAGTCTTTCTTGCTTATTCCTATCATTGAATCCTCCTTTAATAGGTTGTTAATTAAAAATCAGTTTCTCCTAATGGTCCTCTTGCAAACTCTTCATCTTCATGCCATTCACCTGTATCATTATTACCATGCATTTCTATTGCCATCTCTTGAGCTAGTTGTCTTGTCCTTTCTTCCTCTAACTGCTTAGCCTCATTGTCCTTCTCTGCCTTCTTTTCATTTTGAACTAACATAGTATATTGGTCACATCGTGGTCCGTCTTTATACCCTCCTTTCATCAAAACACATTCAACATTTATACAATCTTTTGTGCTATTGATAAAGGTTCGTCTACAGTCTGCTGTATTCTGACCCAGATTCTCTGCTAATTGACCGTATTTCTTAGGTACACCAGCATATAGACGATTTGGCTGAACATATGGGTTTGTATAGCCTACTCTGAAGTTTGATACCCAGCTTCTTAAGAGTGTTCCATAGTCTACAAAGTTCATTCTTCGTAATGCTCCATATAGCATACCATCCATTTCACCAAAACAAGGTTGACTACCTGATGGTCCCCATCTATCTATAAAAGGAAATCTTATGTTCATACCTTTATTAGATAGAGCATTACAAACAGCAACTGTCTTAAAAGGCGTACCATAACGTCCTACCTGAGATATATTTGTTATAGTAAAATCAGAATCATTTCCATTTTCTATTATATCCTGATAATAATTAGTTACTACTTTAATTATATCATCCATAGTATAAGTAATCCTGATATGTACTGGATAAGCTGTACCATCAGCCATCTTTCCATAAGGTACTATAAAACTACTCTCTTCATCAATAATACCATCATCGTTACACATAAATACCTTCATATTTACATCATTTATATGATAGTGAAGGTTAATTTTTCTGTTTCTACAATTATTACTACCAGAGAGTCTATACCTATAGTCAATACCGTGCTGCTTAAGAACCTCTCTATCTTCTTTATTAAGAGCGATATTCTTTTGAAGCTCATTTAAATAGAACCTTACACCTTCCAGGATTCTTTTGTGCATATAGGTCTTAGTATTTAGCCTTGACCAATCCTGTATGTAGTCACTTAGCCTGGATTTTTGTCCAGCTAAACTACTTAGATTTGAAGAGAGAAGGTCTAAGTCTGAACTAAGACTATATATTGATTTATCTTTACCCTTCTCTTCACATTCTTTAGCACTATCAATAATAGACCTGCATCGTCTTTGGATGACATTAGACAGCTCTATCATCAGTTCTCTTTCGTGTGTTTCCTCTGAATATGGAGTATCTCCTGATACAATGACATCTTTTGTGTCTTTATCTCGTAATTTATCTATTAGCTTATCAGTATATCCAAGATTTACAGCTACTCTAAGAAATTGTCTACACCTATCATGGAAACGTCCTACTTCAGAGTAATTTCTACTAACACGCTCAATTCTTTCACTATTTAAATCATATATATTATCTTTCATTCTTCCTCCATGATAAGGGGGGCATCATGTAGACTACCCCCCAGATTATTAGAGAATTGCTCCTCTATTTAGTGGACTTACCACCTGTTTTATCAGTAGCGATTGCACTGACGCGCATCTCTCTACCGCTATTGTCCTCTGCACTCCGTAAACGCCTGGAGTCCGAGGCTGTTGTGCCATCAACACTAATGATGACGTTAGAGCCGAAACCCAGCTCACTTCTCAGCTCTCCTACTGTAGTAGAAGTAGTTGAGGTAGTAACGAACTCTCCCGAGCCGTTCTGCAGTTTAATGTCTATTGACATATGTACCTCCTGGTTTAGGGTTAACCCTGACAGTCTTTGTGACCACCAATTTCTTCTTTAACTTATCTACCTTATTTAGCAGATACTTTACTTTACCTAAAATATAACTCTTATCTACCTCGTCCATGTCCCTGTAGTAATCATCCATATCATAGGGTATTTCATCCCATCTTGATTCACCCATCTTTATTCTCCCTATTTTAAACTATTTAAATTAGTTTGACACTTCAGGGGAGCAAGTATCTCAGCTCACTCCCCCTCTTGCGGTCAATTATCTCCGCTGATGGTATTCCTCCATCATTACAGCCAAGGCCTCACTTATAGTATGACCTATGCCTGTACAATGTATGAGACATCCTGCTGTGAAACTCCAGAACATCTCTGAAACCTGAATACGACCGCTATTTACCTCATCTGTCTCAGCCTCCACACCCATCCATAATACCCTGTTATTTACAGTCTTCTTTTCATCCATCCGAACCTCCTTAATAGCTTGATTACGAAACAACTTTCATACTTCCGTAACCACCATTCAAGATGATGTACTTGATTGTCTAATGAACTACAACGCTGGTCTAACTTAGCGAGCCTTTCATCCTTAGCATCACAGGCCTTACAATTCACGCTACTATCCTTTTCCATTGTCTAGCCTTTAAAGATGTGAGTGACCACGGTTTGCTAATACCATGTTCATTACACCATTGTCTTACTTGAGTACGCCTGTTCTTTGCATTGCCAGCATCAAGTATAACTTCAGACTCTAACCTGTCTTTCATCGTCAACCATACTGCTTCAGTAGGTGTACTAAACAAGTAACTAAGTACCATTTTAATGAATCGCTTCATTTTGTTGCTCCTTAGGCTTTACAGCCCTGTTATTTAAAGAAATCTTTGCCTCTTGCCTGTCAGCCAGTTAAGACAGGTTTCATTATCAATCGTATAGTACTATCGAAGTAGTACGTATGATGGGGCTATTTATCAAGAGGCTTAAAGAAACGGGCTTTATTTGTTTTTCAGCGAGCCCGCCAACGCTGATGTCTACCGCATGATCTGCATTATCCAGTGCTTAAGATGATATGTTTATTCTACTGGCATTGGTGTTCCTCCTGTAAGTTAAGGGATTTACAATAAATATACTTTACCCTTGAGTTGGGTCTTTTTAGGCCCACTGTATGCGTTAAATGATTAGACCCTCATAAGAGAGCCTAACCATAGAACCTCAGGAAAGCGAAATCATTCTTTCTTCAGGAGTACACCAAACCTACTGATTAACTCCAGTATGTTCTCTTTACCTCTGATAGTGGAAGATTTCGTTTTACTGATGAATGCACCGAGTCCCTTAGTAAACGGTCTAACCTCACCATCCTGCCAATCCTCATGGACTGAAATGGTAACAAAGAATTGCTCTGCTACCTCTTCTATCTCAGGTTGTATGTCACCATCATCACCAAAGATACTTATACCATCAGCATCTTGTAGCAATTCCTCTAACAACTCCAGAGTCAAGGCGTCAAAGGCAACAGGTTTACCATCTACCTCCAACTTATAGCCAATCAGGTTACCTTTTCTGTCCAGTTCACTCCAACCTATATGCATATTATACCTCCTTAGGGTAAGTTTATTAAGGTTTGTATTTAATTGATAACAACAGGGAGTACGGGGGCATCCCACAGACTGTGGGGGAAGAGTGTAAAAGTACCACAGAAACACAATTCTCAACCGAATATCAGTTGACCACCTAACGTCTGTGGGGGGTGGGTTACCAGTATACCTCACCACTACATTCATGGGCTATTTTTTGAAAATATGAAAAAAGTATTTGTTGTGTAGGAACTTTCGCTATATACTTGCGTAAAATTGTAGGTACAATTATGACAAAGTTATGCATAGTAGTTACATACTTAGCTACAATAGAGAATACAAGTGTTTCAGGAGTATATTGGTTTAATGGGGGGTAAGGGGGGTACAATTAGTAGAGTACATAATGTACTACAGACTGTATTTAATAATGTATTCTATAAAGTAACGCCTTCCTTAGGGAAGGCTGTAGTTGACAGTAGGAGTATAGGTGGTACTACCACTGGTAGGTACAGTGATAGTGATTTTGAGGAAGATTTAACTTTAATCCTTGACATGCCTCTAAAGGATGGATATGAGATTGTGGAGCTGAGATGAAATGGAAAGACTTTTTAGACGACATTGGGAGCTTACTGGAGATGGTGGAAGAAGATATTATGAGAAAGAGTATGCCATCTACACAAAGGATGAGGCCGATAACGAGGGAATTGATTACAAACCCTGGAAATCCTGCAGAGGAGGAGATTGGGGACTTAGTACTGATGGATATGTTGCAGAATGTCTTAAACGACGTGAGTATAAGTCGAAACCAGGCGTCTACCCTAAGGGAGTATCCTACAATCTTGTCTTTCCTTATGGACAGGCATTCTATTCCGCAAAGTATCCCGAGAGAGGCAGTCTTGAGTACCGAAAACATGAGAAAAGTGGAACGTACACCTCAATCTCAGCCAAAAGCTCATGGGAGCTTGAGCGAAACAGAACTCGCACCAAAAATTTTGTACAAGCTTATGTTAAACAATATCTCGGGGGAAAGTTAGATTACAATGTTCTGGGTAGAATTTACAGGTCTGATGAGAAAACCCCTGTTGTCAGGGCTAAATCTCTTTTAAAGAAGAGATATATAAAAGATATGATTGATAAGGAATTAAACGAAATACTCACATCTAAGGGGATAGATGAGGGTACTGTGTTTGATATGCTGATAGAGGCTGCTGATATGGCTCGGAATAAGGAACAGGCTTCTAATTTATTGAGAGTCGCAGAAAATTTTATAGATATTTTTGGAATGAAGTCTAAAAAAGAGGTATCTAAGGAATTTGAGGCTGATATCACGTATTTAGAGGGTATAGAGGATACAATTAAGCTTGAAGGTGCAAAAATAGAGGATACGAGGAAGATTGAACAAAAAAACTAAGATTTTATCCCAAATGTCAGATAATATGGCATTATTTGGTAAAATCACTATGCCAAACATGTTTTCATCTAATATAGCTCCGTTTCATCACGAGTTGTATGAGATGTTTCACAATAAGGATTTAAAGAAGATTTGTATTCAGGCCCCTCGTCATCATGCAAAGTCCTCCATCGGTGCATGCGTCTTCCCTATACATCATCTTGTCTTCGATGAGGGGCCAAAGCTTGTATTATTATGTTCTAAGACACTTGGACATAGTATTAGGCTGTTAGATACAATAAAGAATGTATTGGAGTATTCTATGCCATTTAGGGCGTTATTTGGCTACTGGGGTCAGCATTCAGCTAAAGCGTGGACAAAACAGGAGGTTGTACTTAAGGATGGTTCTTTAATTACTACTCGTGGTACAGGTCAGCAGGTTATTGGACTTAAGCATGGAGATCAAAGACCTACTCTAGTGATTGTAGATGACCCTGAGGATATGAATAACACCAAAACTACAGAAGCTATGGATATGAACCTGAAATGGTTACTGACTCAGTTATTGCCAGGAATGGACGCGAAGCGTGGCAGGATTGTAATTATTGGTACTCCCCAGCACCAAAGGTGCATTGTAGAGACATTGCCTTCAATGGGTGGTTGGAAGTGCAAGAAGTTTAAAGCATTGCAGGATGATGGTAAGACTTCTTTATGGAAGGAGATGTGGCCTGCGGATAAATTAAAGGCTGAGAAGGCAGATTTAGAGTCAATTGGTAAGGTTTCTATGTTTTATCGTGAATATCAGTGTGAAATCGTTGGAGACGAGGATCAATTGTTTAAAAGTGAGGATATTCAGTACTATGATGGTCGAATTGAGCTAAATGATGAGAAAGAGCCGATTTTGCACTTAAAAGAGCCTTTTGAGGCAGAATTGCCCGTTCATACGTTTATGGGCGTTGATCCTGCATCCTCGACGAGACAAACGGCTGATTATTCGACTATTGTGCCTATAGCTATTGATAGAGATGATAATCGCTATATACTGCCCTATTATAGGAAAAGAGTTAAGCCAATGGACCTTGCTGATGCTGTTATGGTGTGGTTTAACAGATTTAAGCCTCAGAAGACGAAAATAGAGACTGTAGGCTATCAGGAGATGTTAAGAGACTATTTAAGGCGTAAATGTGAGGAGATGAACATTTTTATCCCTGGTTTGGAAGTAAAGAATTCTCCGAGGATGCCTAAAAGTGTGAGACTTGAGGGACTTCAGCCTCCATTTTGCAGGAAGAAGGTATTTATCAGGAAGGACATGAGTGAGTTGGAAGACGAGTTATTGATGTATCCTAGAGGAAAGCACGACGATTTACTGGATGGGTTGTATTATGCTATGAAAGGCTGTTATAAGCCTCATGCCCCGTCGCATGATAACACCACCAGTCTAAAAGATAAGCGGGGCACATTTAGTGACTTTGATTGGATGACGCTATAATGCCGATGGGATACGAGAAATCTACTGTTGAGCGTATGGATATGACTGCTGCTGAGGTTTTGAAAGAGAAACGTGGTGGTTCAAAGCAGGGAAAGGTTCATAAGGAAGTATTAAGGTCTCAGGAGATACTTGAGGAATACCAGAGGCAGAGGGAGGATTGGGCACAGAAGTTCTATGAGGATCAGCAGTTTCGCTCTGGAGTTCAGTGGACAGAGGCTCAGGAGAAGATATTGGAGAAGAGAGGTCAGTCTGCTATTGTTGTAAACAGGATACATCCTATTGTAGAGACTGCTAAAGCTCTTTTGACCTATAATAAGCCTCAATTCAGGTCTACAGGCCGTGAGGATAGTGATAAGAAGACTGCTAAGATATGGAGTGACCTTGCCCAGTGGGTTTGGGAGATATCCAATGGTAATGAGGAATTTAAGCAGGTAATTGATGATTATTACGTTGGTGGTCTTGGTTATATGATGGTATACCAGGACGCTCATGCTGATATGGGTAAAGGTGAGGTTATGTTGCGTAATATCTATCCTTTGGATGTATATGTAGACCCTAATTCCCGTGATATATACTTTAATGATGCTGCTCATATACTTATAGCGAGGTTAATGACTGATGAGCAGGCTAAGAAGCTTTATCCAGATTATTGGACTATAATTAAGACTGCTGATGAGACAAATAAGGATAGATATCCTTCTACAGACTTAAAAGCACAGGAAGCACAGGCATTTTTACCTGATATGACCCAGACTAGTGAGAATATACATACTCACAGGGAATATATAGAAAGATACACACGTATTAAGGTTTCAAGGTATCATATATTTGAACCTCATAATGGTTATGAAGCTACTTATGATGATGATGAGTATAAAGTTTACAGGGGACAGCCAGCTGCTATTATAAAGAATCAGCAGGGTGAGAATGTAGTTACTGATGAAGATGGTGTTATGGAGATAATGAAGATAGTACAGACTATTGGACCTGTCTTCCATATGCAAATGCCTCAACAAGGTCAGATGGGGATGGAACAGATGCAGCAACAGCCTCAACCTCAGATGGTACCTGGAGAAGAAACTGATGACCCAATGGCGATTCCAGGGTCTACTACTTACCTTGAGATTGTAACAAAGGGTGATTTGGTAGATAATGAGGTTGTATTGTCTAATGAGATACGGGAGAACAGGATAAAACTTGTTGTCAGTGTTGGAAATAAGCTAATGTATACCAGGATTATGCCTTGTGAGGTGTATCCTATAGTTCCAATGGTTAATATTCATAATAGAAATCCTTATCCACTGTCAGATGTACGGATATTCAAACCTTTACAGAAATATATCAATAAAATTAGAAGTCTTATAATAGCACATGCTTCTACATCAACTAACGTAAAATTGCTTGTTCCCAGGGGAAGTGTTAATAAAAAGGAGATTGAAGAGGAATGGGGCAGGGCTGGTACAGCTGTAGTAGAGTTTGATGCTGAGTTGGGTGCTCCTGTGGTTGCAGGACCTGTACCATTACCTAATGAACTCTATAAGAATGAGGCGGATGCCAAGTATGACCTTGAATACGGGTTTGGAGTACATGATATTATGATGGGCTCTGGTCAAAATGCTCCCCAGACGTTTAGAGGCACTGTTGCTATTGATGAATATGGACAAAGAAGAAGCCGTTCAAGACAGGCTGATACCGAAGGTCACTTAAGACAGTGTTTTAAAGTAGCTATTCCATTAATGCAGCAGATGTATACTGAGGAGAAGATTATAAGACTTGTACAACCTGATGGTGTAGTTAATGAAACTACTATAAATCAGCCAGTTGTTGACAGATTTACTGGTCAGGAGTTAGGTAAGGTTCATGATGTTACTTCTGGCAAGTATGATATTATTGTTGTTGGTGGTTCTACTATGCCTTCTAATAGATGGGCACAGCTTGAAACTTATATGCAGATGTTCCAGGCTGGACTTATAGATCAGTATGAAGTATTGAAGAAGACAGAAGTAGTGGATACCGAGGGAGTAATGGAGAGAATTGGCATTATACAGCAACTGCAACAGCAGAATCAGCAGTTGCAAGAAGAATTAAAGAAGGTAAGTGGTGATTTACAGACTTCAGAGCGTGAAGAGGTTCATGCTAAGAAGCGTTTGGAGGTAGAAAAGTTTAAATCGGGGCTTGAGAACCCGAAAGAGAAGATTAAGGCAGCTACAGCATTATATGATGCGAGACTGCAGGATGAGTTGCAGAAAGCGAGAGCTAATGCATCTGACCTAGAAAAGGTTAAACCCTCACCACAAGCAGGGAAATCATAATAATAGGAGAAACAATGGAAGAAAATAGAATAGAATTAGCAGAGGAACCTAAAGAAGCAATAGCCCAAGAAGAAAATCAGGTTGAACAGCCATTTGCTACCCAGGAAGCAAGTGAACCTGCACATCCAGGTGACCCTTTCGAGGAGTTGTTTACAGAAGATACCCCTGCATTTGGTACTCCACAGGAAACTGTGGAATCAGTAGAGACTGATGTTAAGGAGGAGGGTGTTGCGAAACAAGACCCGAATCAACATCAGTATTGGCAAAGTCAGTATGATAAAGTCAAGGGTGAGTTTGACAATTTACAATCCAAATATCAGGAGGTAGAATCGCTTGAGCCTATAGCCAAGTATATACAACAGAACCCTGGTGTACTGGATAATGTCACACAGTCGCTTTCCAATGGTCAACAGGCAGGGCAAGTCCCTCAGGAACCTCAGCCTGAACCATTGAAGAGACCAGATAGACCGACAAAACCAGCTGAATATGATGCAATTGATGCATATAGTGACCCTAATTCCGCTAGCTATAAATACAAGGAAGCTATGGACGGTTACAGGGATGGCATGATTGAGTTTCAGGAAAAGAGAAATGAAGCCATGGAAGGTGCTTTACGGCAGGAGGCTGATAGACAGCAGCAGATGATTCAGCGTCAACAACAGGCTCAACAGATGAATAACGTAAAGACACAGCTTACACAAGGTTATAGTTTCTCAGATACTGATGCTGATCAGTTTATATCTGAAATGGCACAACCAGAGTCTATTACAATGGATAACCTGGTAGCGTTATGGAAGATGAAACAATCCCCTTCAGGCGAAGTGTTAGCTAATCAGCGTAAAGCTGAGGAGATGCAACGCCAGAAAGCTAAACTTAACATACCGAGTACTGTAGGAGTAGCACCTGCAGAGGCAACTACGCAGGCGAGTGTAGAAGATAGGGTAATGGATGCATTGATTGACGATTTTAAGTCGCAAAATCCCTTTTAAGGAGGATTTATTATGTCTACATTCTATAGTGGACAAGGCGGACAGGGCTTAAATAGTGGTGTCAGTATTGATGACTCTAGGCGAATGTTTGATTTCGGTAATAGAGTTGCAGAATTGGCCCCTCAGCAGAGTCCTTTCTTTGTCTACCTAAGTAAGGTTGCTAAGAAACCTACAGACGATCCAGTCTTTAAATTCTTAGAACAAAGGCATCAGTGGCAGCGTCGGAACTTTGAAATAAAGACAGCCGATACTCTCGCAGATGCAGGAGCTATTACTGCTAATGGTACAAATACTCTTGCAGCAAATGAGGATTTACTACTCACGGCAAAGTATGACCAGTATGGAAAAATTTCTTCTGGTTATTCTTGTGATTTTATTATGCCTGGGGATGTAATTGCTCTTGAAGCTGATGATGGTGTTGTGTATAAGTTCAGAGTTGACCCTGATACTACGTTAACTACTGGTACAGGTACATTCTCTCAAACTGGTACTAACAAAGAGATGCATCACGAGACGGATAATGCTTTGACAACTATTGTTGCAGAAGCTGTTATCCCGATGCAGGATGTTCCTGAAAATACTGTAATGTCTGTTGGGAATAAAGGTCAAGTAATTGGCTCGGCATTTCCTGAAGGCGGTACAGCTCCAGAGGGTTGGCAAGATAAGATGTTCGATAGAGAAGGATATTGTCAGATATTCAAAACTGCAATCTCCACATTCTCTGGAACAGCTATGGCTACCAGTTATCGCGGTATAGCAAACGAGTTCAAACGTGTATGGGCTGAGAAGCTTATGGAACACAAAATGGACTTGGAACAGGCTTTACTGTTTAGTACTGGTGCTGCAAGTAACGAGCAGTCTACTACTGCACCAACTAGGACAACTAATGGTATAGTACCTTATACTGAGTCTAATGGTAAAGTGTACAATATGAGCTATGCTTCTTCTGGATATGATGCTTTCTTGGATGCAATGGAAGATTTCTTTGCACCAGAGAGTGGAAATTCAGGGAATAAGCTTGTATTGTCTTCACGGAAGGTAATCACTTACCTGAATAAGCTAGGTAGCGGTTCATTTATGAACAATTCAGTCGGTGCTGACCAGTATCGTTTGGATGTTAACTCTATTCCAGGTCAGTTTGGTCATACAGTCACAAAGGTTAGCACTATATTTGGTAATCTTCACTTTGTTCAGGAGCCTTTGCTTCGCGGACCTTGGGAGAATTACTGTGTAGCTGTTGACATGAAGAATGTCGCTTATCGTCCATTGGTCGGTAATGGCACTAATCGTGATACCCACATATTAACCAACGTACAGAATAATGATGTAGATGGTCGGAAGGACATGATTCTAACAGAAGCAGGTTTTGAAATATCCGTACCAGAAACTCATGCTGTATTGAAGTTCGCATAAGGAGGTATTGAAATGGCTTGGACAAAAACAACTAAGGGTAAATCAGTACTTCTTCAGGAAACAGTTACTATAGCTGATTCTGGCGGTGCTAATGCAACTTATATACCAACATCAGTTATTCCTAATGATTTGCTTGATTGGGAAGATAAGAAGTTCTCTGTTAGTTTAAAAGTTACGGAAGTATCTGCTACTGATGGAGATGTTGATGCATATGTTCAAACATCACCTACTGGTCTTACGACAGGAGATGTTGTAACGCCTGGTAGTGGAGTACACCCAAATTGGATAAACTCAGTTACTCTAAATTATACTATAGATACATCTGCTACAAGTGTAGCTTCATTAGAAGCTGATTGTACAGATATTTATGGTCCCTATATGAGATTCTGGTTATTCACAGATGGGGCGGATATTCAAGATGCTTGTTCGATTCAAGTTTCAGTAGCTGGGGTTGCTGGAAGTGAACAACAAGGGTTACAATCTGATGATTTCACTAATGGCGTAGGTGCTGACCCATCATAAATCTTAAGTTGACGAGGTAATAGCGTCATATACAGATCAAGGCTTAGGGAGGCTCGATACCTCCCTGAGCCACTAAAGTGTTAGATAAGTATTTAAATAAGGATGGCTCTCTGAATTATCAGAAGCTATATAAGGATATGGAAAAGATAAATGGTTTTAATGCAAAGGCTCGAAGAGAGAAACATTATATCCATATTACTACAGCTTATAAGGCACATACAAAACCAGAAGAGGTACCATTTTAATTATGAGTAAGAAAGGAAAAGTTGTTTACAGTGGTAGTGTTGGTACTCCATATCAAAGTGGAGTAAAGCCAGACTCTAGGCGTAAGCTTAACCAGAAGAAGAAAAAGAAGAAGTGACTCAAAAGAATATGATAGAGATGGTGCAACAGCATCATCCTGACGTAAGTGAGACTCAGATACGCATATGGTTGAATCAGGCATTGCGTGAGTTCTGTAGGACTACAAGAATAATAGAGGGTGTAGATACTTCTTTAACAACTGGTGGTGATAGCAGTACAACAGATTTGCGTTTTTATGACTTACCAACTGGTGTATTAGAGGTTACAAGTGTAGATTTTGATGGGTATACCATTCCAAGATTGATTGGTAGACCAGATTTAAGGGATTTAACATAATGGCATTAACAGACCAGCAAGACCATGTATATTGGATAGAGCGTGATAAGATTGGTATAGCCAAGTACGATTCCAGTGAGGATAAGGATAATCAATTTACTGGTCCAGCTGTAGGTAAGGCTATTACATTATTTGTTGTAAAGGAAGCCACTGCCTTAACTGCAGATTTAACTGAGAGACCTGGAATTCCTGAAGAATTCCATGATGCCTTGATATTCAGGGCTATCCAGAGGGGATATGAGTTAAGAATGGCTCAAGACCCTAAAATAGTTAATACTGCATCTTATTTCAGGGCTGGCTTTGAAAAGGCTGTAAAAGAAGGTAAAAAGTATGCTAATAAGGGTAGGGATGGCTCTGGTTATCATATTAAACATCATGATTTTTAGGAGTGATATAGATGGCAACATTTAGTGAAAGAGTAGCAGATTTAGTAGGTTCTGTTTCTGAAGCAGCTGCATTGTCAGTATGGCTTAATGATGGTGTTCTTGATGTTACTAAGAGAAGTATAATGATAAATCCAATAGATGCAGAGTTGTTTATTGCTGAGACAGACCCATTAACAGCTAATGCTCAGAGTGTTGCATCATCTAAAATATTTACAGTTGTTAGAGAGGATGGTACTATTAATCAATGGAGACCATGTAGGAAAATATCTGCTGCAAGGGAGTATTTAGTTGTAGATACTGGTAGTATACATTTAGCTACTAAAACTAATCCAGTCTATTTTGTAGATGTAAATAGTACTGTAAATGTATTTCCTGCTCCTTCAACTACTGGTGATAGGTTTAAGGTATATTATGTAAATGAGTCTCCTAAAGGAGATGGTACTGCAGATGCACTTGCAGCAGGACATACTACAATAGGTTATTTTCCAAGTGATAGAGTACATTTAGTAGTATTATATGCTTCATTGCAGGAACTCCAGAGAAAGATGGCAGATAATGTTCTTAGTATTACTGCTGTGCCTCCAGATGTACCTGTTCTTTCGGTAATTAACTTTAGTGGACCTAGTTCTTTAGATGCATCTACTCCTACGTTTACCTATACAGCTCTTGGTTCAGTAACTGACCCTGGTACTTTTACTTTATTGGCTGTACCTCCTGATGTACCAGATAGTCCAACTTTTACATTAGGGAGTGTTGGTACTGTCCCATCATTAGCATCATCAGAAACATTCAGTGAATATCTTGATTCAAGTCCTTTAGGGCATAATGATCCAGATGCTTTTGTATTATTATCAGTACCTCCTGATATACCTGTTTTAGAATCATCTTCTGTTAGTATAACTGGTACTGCTCCCTCATATGATAAACCTGAACAGGTTTTTGATATTGGCCAGTTTAGTACATTTTTAGTAGACGATGAAGACGTGGAACTTGCTCAGGTTCAATTAGGGAGACTTCAGCATGAATTGGGAGAATATCAGGCAGATATTCAGAATGAATTAAATGAATTTGATAAAGAAAATGTAGAATATCAGGCTGAACTACAAAAAGCTTTAAAAGATGCTGATATTGGTAGTCAAGAAGATGCAAGAGCATTACAGCAATATCAAGCCGAGGTTCAGGGATATCAAACAGAAGTACAAGCTGAAGTACAAGAGTATACTCAGAAATTCAGTAGATATACTCAGGAAGTCAATATGTCAATGCAGGCATGGCAGAAACAGGAATCTGATAAGATAGCTTCTTTTCAGGCTGAGATAGCTCAATATAACGCTGATATACAGCTCGAGGTTCAGAAAGCAAAACTAGAGCAAAGTGATGAATATATTCAGGAACTTTCAAAGTTTCAGGGTGAAGTACAGGAATACCAAGCAGAAGTTTCTTCTGAAGTACAGGAATATACTCAAAAGATTTCACATTATCAGGTTGCAGTACAGCAGACATTGGCTGAATTGCAAGCTGAGAATCAGAAAAATATAGCTCAAGGTCAAGCTGAATTACAAAGATTTACAAGTGATAAGGATAGGGATTTGCAAAGACAGTTGCAGAATGCTATCAATGAGGCTAAAGATACTTTTGATAATAATGCCCAAAAGTTACAGTTATTTCAGTCTGAAGTTGGTGAGTATCAGGCAGAAGTGGCTGCAGAGACACAGGAGGCTACTTTAAAGACTCAAAATTATCAGACTCAGTATACATGGATAAAACAGCAATATGAAGAGGGATTTATTCCTTTTCAACAGCCTGAGAGGAGATAATGGCAAGGAAAGTATTATATAAGAATCATTGTACTCCACAGGAACAGATAAGTTCAGGCGGTAGGTATTATCTGGATAGTGACTGTGGAAGGAGGTTAACGGGTGTTGAGGAGTTTACTTTGGGTGGCTCTTCAGTTGCATATGTTTCTTCTGAGCCAGTTACTACTACACCAGAATCATTAGGTGCTGATAAGGATTTTGTTTTTATAAAGAATACTAGTGGAGATGATGTTTTAGTGGCATTTGATGGTAATGCGACTTATCATACAAAGCTTTCAAATGGTGAGGCATTGGCTGTGCAGTTAAGAGGTACAGATGTTTCAACTAATGAGGTATATGTTAAATCAGATGGAACCTCAACAATAGAGTATTATACGGGGACATAAATGGCAACACCACAAGATAGAAGAATAATATTTAGTAGTTATGTAGTACCTAAGGAATCATATCCTACTACTAATCTTCAAGAAGAGACAGAAGAGGGATTTGATGTAGGGAGAGCTTCTTATACTAAGGATAGAGTAGATACTACTGTTAATAAAAGATTAGGTGGTAAAGGAATTGCCTCAATATCAGAAGCACAATGGAATGATGGTTGGACATCAATGTTTCATCCTAAAGGCGGTGTGTGGGAGGATTTAGATAGTGATGGAACTGACACTGATGTTATTGGTAATCGTTGGGAGGATGAGTATACATGCTGGGATGGGACTCTTCTTGTAAAAAATGCCAATACTCTTACTCCAGATTCAGTAGATGATGCTATGTTATTTTTGTATATAAAGAATGTTGGTACTACTTATAATGCAACTGTTTTTTATGGGGCTAATAGTGGGGATAGGGCTTCGGGTACTATGGATAGTGCCTATTCAACTTTTACTTCTAATGATACAAATTATAATACAGAATCAGATACATGGGATGAAGATTATAAAATACTTATTCCACCTGGGGCAAGTATTTGTCTTAGGGGTGATGGGAGTAATCAGCAATGTGATGATATGTATGTAAGTTGTGATGATGCTGGGGCTGGTACAGAAATAGAATATTTAATAGCAAAATGATGTCTTATTAAGGAGTACTGAAATGGCAACTAGAACAAATTTTAGCGGGTATCCAATATCAAGTGGATATGTACAGCAATTAATAACAGAAAATACTGATTTATCTACTATAACAGGAGCAGATACAACTACTGTAGTGTATGCAGCAAATAATACAGCTTCTGCACTAGAGGTAGGTACAGCGTCAGTTGCAATATCAGATGGTTCTGTTAACTTTAATGTTAAGTCTCATGATGGGACAAATGGATTAAAACTTGGGAGTGTTTTAGTAACAGCGTCAGCTGCTGAGTTGAATTATCTTGATACGACAACAGGGGTTGCTTTAGCCTCTAAGGCTATGGTTGCAGATGGAAGTGCTAATATGCTTTTTAGGGACACTGGCGGTTCTGACTATAAGTTGAAGTTTGGTACTGGTAGTGATATGACATTATACCATGATGGTTCACATTCATATATTACAAATGCTACAGGAATTTTAAAATTAGCTACTGAAACTTCTGGTATAGCAGTTACTATAGGGCATACAACTAGCGAGACTACAGTAGCAGATAATCTTAATACAACAGGCCTTATTAGGGTAAATGATACAACTGAGGCGACATCAGCAACTGATGGTTCTCTACAAACTGATGGTGGATTGAGTGTTGTAAAGGATTGTGTATTTGGTGATGATGTATTTCTTCTATCAGATTCAGCAGTTCTTAATATGGGTGCTGGTAATGATTTTACAATAACTCACGATGGAACAACTGGAGCGACACTTGCTGGTAATCCTATTACTATAACTTCTGGAGGGACATCTACATGGTCTACTTCTTCTGGTGCTCTTACAGTAGATTCAGCTGCTTCAACCTTAACACTTGATGGACATACAGGGGTAACTGTACAGTCTTCAAATTCTGGTGATATAACTTTAGATTCAGTTGCTGACGTTGTATTGGATGCAGCAGGTGGAAATTTTGAGTTTAAAGATGCAGGTGTTACACAATTAACTATTGATGTAGATAGTACTGCAGGAGATATTGATGTAAACTTAAATGTTGATGGTGACGATTTAGTCTTTAATCAATATGATGGTACTGAAGTCATGCGATTAACAGATGATGTAAAAGTTGGTATTGGTGTAGCGGTTCCAGAAGCAAAACTACATATTTTTACTGGTGAAGCTAGTATTGCTCCAGTAGGTAGTGCAGATGAGCTTGTTATAGAAGGTTCTGGTCATACGGGTATGAGTATATTAGGTGGTGCA
>Ga0114899_1001043_pt1 | contig 17095 bp, 14 predicted proteins | sample MalvireepMed_215_FD_83497 | JGI IMG/M metagenome (GOLD analysis project Ga0114899, IMG submission 83497) | Marine viral communities from the Global Malaspina Expedition - Malaspina viral metaG DeepMed_215 | ecosystem: Environmental > Aquatic > Marine > Oceanic | place: Mediterranean Sea...
AAACCCGAAGCCGCCGCCTATGATAAGGTCTTTGCCATCGACGGTTTCCAAATCGCAGCCGCCGCGATGTTCGAGGATGATCCACGCAACCTTGCGGCCCCGCACGCCTTGGGGATGCGCACGGTGCATGTGGCGCCCACACGTGGCGAAGGCGATCACATCCACTACCATACGCAAGACCTCTGCGATTTTCTGACACGGGTGGTGGGCTGATGACCTTTGATTGCGATATCCTGATCTCCGGTGGCGGGGTCGCCGGGTTGACTGCCGCGGCCGCTTTTGGCGCGGCAGGTTTCGACGTGATCTGCGTCGATCCCACACCGCCCGTCACCGACGGCGCGGCCGAGGGCGCCGACATGCGCTCTACCGCGCTGCTGCAACCAGCGCGCTTGCTGCTGGAAGACGCCGACCTCTGGGACCGCCTCGCCCCCCATGCCGCCCCTTTGCAGATCATGCGGATCGTCGATGCGGGCGGCGAAGACCCGAGCCCCCGCGTCACCCGCGAGTTCGATGCCGCCGATATCTCAGACGCGCCCTTCGGCTGGAACTTCCCCAACTGGCTGCTGCGCCGCGAGATTCTGGTCCGCCTGAACGCGCTGCCCAACGTCGATTTTCGCCCCGGCACCGGCACCACCACGCTCTTCACCCGCAGCTCCGAGGCCCGCGTCGGTCTCAGCGACGGCAGCCGCATCAAAACGCGACTGGTGATCGCCGCCGATGGGCGCAACAGCCCGATGCGCGACGCCGCCGGGATTGAGGTCACCACCCGCCGCTATGGCCAAAAGGCGCTGGCCTTTTGCGTGACACACCCCATCCCGCATGAGAATGTTTCGACCGAAGTGCACCGCTCCGGCGGCCCCTTCACCCTCGTCCCCCTGCCCGACCGCGACGGCATGCCCTGTTCCGCCGTGGTTTGGATGGACGATGGCCCCGCGACTCAAGCCCGCGCCACGCTGGATACCGCCGCATTTGAGGCCGAGGCAACTGCACGCTCAGCCAACCTCTTCGGGCCGCTGACCCTCACCAGCCACCGCGCGCTTTGGCCGATCATCAGCCAAGAGGCCAAGCGCCTCTCCGCCGAACGGGTGGCATTGGTGGCTGAGGCCGCCCATGTGCTGCCCCCCATCGGCGCGCAGGGGCTCAACATGTCGCTAACCGATCTGGCGACGTTGTTGGATCTGGCCCGCAAATCGCCTGAAAAGCTCGGCGATGCCGAGATGCTAGAAGCCTACCACAAGGCCCGCCACACAGACATCAGCCTGCGCGTCCGGGGCATTGACCTGCTGAACCGGGCTAGCCAAGCCAGCAGCCCACTGGCCCGCGATGCACGGGCGGCAGCGCTTAATGCGCTCTACGCTCTGCCCCAAGTGCGCAAGATGCTGATGCAAATGGGGCTGGGCCTGCGCCGCTAACGCACGGCGCAGCCTGTCTTACAAAACCTCGTCGAGCACAGCCGTCAACCGTGCCACGGTGGCGTCAACGTCATAAAGCTTATCCAGCCCGAACAGCCCCAGACGGAAGGTGCGGAAATCATCCGGCTCTCCCACCTGCAACGGCACCCCGGCAGCAATCTGCATGCCATGAGCGGCAAAAGCCTTGCCGTTCTGCACATCGGGATCGGCGGTGTAGCCAACCACCACGCCCGGCGCGGCAAACCCGTCAGCCGCTACCGAAGTCACCCCCCGTGCGGCCAGCACCTGCCGCACCGCTTCCCCCAAACGCCACTGCGCTTCTTTCAACCGGTCAAACCCATAATCACGGGTCTCGTTCACCGTATCACGGAACAGCCGCAGCGCATCCGTCGGCATGGTCGCGTGATAGGCATGCCCCCCCGCCTCATAGGCTTTCATGATGTCGCGCCACTTGCGCAGGTCGATGGCGAAACTGTCCGATGTGGTCTCATTCAACCGCGCCTCTGCCCGCGCGGACATCATCACAAGCCCAGCGGAAGGCGACGCGCTCCACCCCTTTTGGGGGGCCGAGATCAGCACATCGACGCCAAGCGCCTTCATATCCACCCAGACACAGCCAGAGGCGATGCAATCAAGCACCATCAGCGCGCCCACTTCATGCGCCGCCGCAGCCATTTCTTTGATGTAGTCATCCGGCAGGATCATGCCCGAGCTTGTCTCCACATGCGGGGCAAACACGACCTGCGGTTTCTGCGCGCGAATAGCCGCAGTAACCTCGTCAATCGGCGCGGGCGCAAAGGGCGCGGGGCTGGCGTTGCCCTGCATCCGGGCCTTCATCACCTCGGCACTCTTGGTCAGATCGGCGCTCTCAATGATCTGGCTCCAACGATAGGAAAACCACCCGTTGCGCACGACCAACACGTCTTGTCCCCGCGCGAACTGCCGCGCCACGGCCTCCATCGCATAGGTACCACCGCCGGGCACCAGCGCCACGGCGTCGGCGTTATACACCTCGCCCAGCCAGCCCGAGAGGTCGCGCATGACCTGCTGAAATTCCGCTGACATGTGGTTGAGCGACCGGTCGGTAAAGACCACGCTGAATTCATCAAGCCCCGTGGGGTCTACCGTGTCGAGCAATGCCATCGTTCTTCCTCCATCTTTCGATCAAAGGCATATGGCCCGCCGCCGCAAAAGGCAATTGACGGCTAAAGCGGCCCCGACAAACGTTCTTCGCTCAAAAGCACATTGGCCTCCACCTCCCCCGCGCCGGGCAGGGTCATGATGCGCCGCCTGAGCACACGTTCAAAATCCGGCAGGTCGCGCGCCACGACTCTTAACCGATAGTCGAAAAGCCCTAATACATGTTCAACCGTTTGCACTTCGGGAATAGCACTCACCGCCCGCTCGAAATCCTCCAAACTCACCCGCCCCCGCGTGGCCAGTTTGATGCCCAGAAAAACGGTCACGCCAAAACCCAACGCCTCGGCATTCAACCGCAACCGCCGCCCGACAATTGCGCCGCCCTCCTCCAACCGCCTGATGCGCCGCCACGTTGCAGGCTGCGAGAGACCAAACCGCCGCCCCAAGGCACTCGCACTCTGTGTGGCATCCCGCGCCAAAGCGCGCAGCAAGGCGCGGTCAATCTCATCAAGTTCAATCACAGCGGCAGCCCCTCCTGCGTCTTGATCCGCGCCACATGCATCAAGGCCTCAATCTCGGCGATATGTGGCAGGGTCAGGATGCGGCTACGGTAGATTTGCTGATAATGCGCCATATCCCGCGCGATGATCGACAGCCGCAGATCGACCCGGCCCAGAAACGTTTGAAGCTCGATCACCTCAGGCACCTGTCGCGCCTCTGCCATGAATATGTCGAAGGCATTGGCCTGCGTCTTGTCCAGCGTTACCCGCAAGGACACCTCCAAGGCATAGCCAAGCGCCGCCCAATCGACCACCACCCCGCTGCCCTGCACGATCCCCTGATCCTGAAGCCGGGCAATCCGCCGCGCGGCCTTGCCAGAGGTGATACTACACCGCTCCGCCAACTCGCCGGGGCTAAGACTCGGCTCCGCCTGCCAATAGCGCAAAATACGGCGATCCAGATCATCAAGCATGAATTTTCCGTTTTCCTATGAAACGACGAATAACTATCTTCATTCTTTCACAAATACCTTTGCGATGACAATGGCCACGAGACGCAACATCGCTATGGTGAACCCCAGATAGAGATCAACCAAAGGATAAGATCATGCGCGTTTACTACGACCGCGATTGCGACGTGAACCTCATCAAGGACAAGAAAGTAGCGATCCTCGGCTACGGTTCCCAAGGCCACGCCCACGCGCTGAACCTGCGCGATTCGGGTGCCAAGAACCTCGTCGTCGCCCTGCGCGAAGGCTCTGCCTCCGCCGCCAAGGCCGAAGGCGAAGGCCTCAAGGTCATGGGCATCGCCGAAGCGGCCGCATGGGCCGACCTGATCATGTTCACAATGCCCGATGAGCTTCAGGCCGAGACCTATAAGAAATATGTGCATGACAACATCCGTGAGGGTGCCGCCATTGCATTCGCCCACGGCCTGAACGTCCACTTCGGCCTGATCGAGCCCAAAGAAGGCGTCGACGTGATCATGATGGCGCCCAAAGGCCCCGGTCACACTGTGCGCGGCGAATACACCAAAGGCGGCGGCGTGCCCTGCCTGGTGGCCGTCGACAAAGACGCATCCGGCAAGGCGCTGGAAATCGGTCTGTCCTATTGCTCTGCCATCGGTGGTGGTCGCTCGGGGATCATTGAGACCAACTTCCGTGAAGAATGCGAAACCGACCTCTTTGGCGAACAGGCCGTGCTCTGCGGTGGTCTGGTCGAACTGATCCGCATGGGCTTTGAGACACTGGTCGAGGCGGGCTACGCCCCTGAGATGGCCTATTTCGAATGCCTGCACGAAGTGAAGCTGATCGTCGACCTGATCTATGAAGGCGGCATCGCCAACATGAACTACTCGATCTCGAACACGGCGGAATACGGCGAATATGTCTCCGGCCCGCGCATCCTGCCCTACGACGAGACCAAGAAGCGCATGAAAGACGTGCTGACGGACATCCAGAACGGCAAGTTCGTGCGTGACTTCATGCAGGAAAACGCTGTTGGCCAGCCTTCGTTCAAAGCCACACGTCGCATCAACGACGAGCACCGCATCGAACAGGTCGGCGCCAAGCTGCGTGAGATGATGCCGTGGATTTCCGCAGGCAAGATGGTGGACAAGGCCAAGAACTGAGCCATCTCCCCCTCAAGATAAGACGACATCGACCCCGGCCTTGCGCCGGGGTCTTTGCCTTTACGCCGGAGCCCCGATGAACACCACGCCTCAGATCACCCGCACCAGTTGGCTGCTGATCGCCATTCTGGGCTTTGTCTGGGGCGGCACCTTTCTGGCCATCGAAATTGCGCTGACGGGCATTACGCCCTTTTGGCTCGCCGCCTCTCGGATCGGGTTTGCCTCGGTGGTGATGCTGGCGCTATGGGCCGGGCGCGGTTTCGCGCTCTTCGCCGACCGCCCGACGCGGGGCGTGATCGCGACACTGACCACCATCGGCATTATCAGCTCAGCCGTGCCGTTTTCGCTGCTGGCGTGGGGGCAGCAATATGTGACCTCTGGCTTTGCCGGCGTGACCATGGCCTCGGTCGCGCTGATCGTCCTGCCCTTGGCGCATTTCCTACTGCCGGGAGAGCGTATGACCCCGCGCAAGGTTGGCGGTTTTGTCATTGGCTTTATCGGCGTGGTGGTTCTAATCGGCGGGCAGGCATTTGAAAGCACCGGCGCCGCGATGGAGACTGCAGGCCGTATCGCCTGCGTCGGCGCGGCATCGTGCTATGCCATCAGCTCGATCCTCATGCGCCGCTTGCCGTCGGTAGACCCGATCGGGCTGGCCACAATCCTTATGCTGATCGGTGCAGGCATTATGTTGCCTGCCGCTTTTATCAGCGAAGGCCCGCCGCCCCTGCCCGGCCCCAAGATCGTGGCCGTCTTGGCCTTTCTCGGGCTGATCCCCACCGCAGGCGCGGCCTTTTTGCGGGTCTATGTGGTGCGCACCGCCGGGCCGGTCTTTATGTCCTTGGTCAATTACCAAGTGCCGGTCTGGTCGGTCCTCTTGGGGGCGCTGGTCTTGTCAGAGCCGCTGCCGATGTCGCTGCTCTATGCGATGGCGCTGATCCTTGCGGGTGTCGGGCTCAGCCAATACGGCGCACTGAAACGGCTGTTCCAGCGCGGGTAGGACAGCCTAGCTGCCCACCGCCCCATTCACCGCGTCCACCACGCTGTCCACGGCACGCTCCATCAGTGCTGCGTCTTCATGTTCGGCCATGACACGGACCAGCGGCTCGGTGCCCGATTTGCGGATCAACAACCGCCCGCCTTGCGCCAGATCGGCCTCGGCCTGCGCGATGGCGGCTTTGACCTGCGCCTCTTCCAACGGGGTCTGCCCAGCGGAGAACCGGACGTTTTTCAGCAGTTGCGGCACCGGGTCGAATTGGTACAGCAGCTCTGAGGCAGGTTTGCCCGAGCGGACCATCTCAGCCAGAAACTGCATCCCGGCCATAAGGCCGTCGCCCGTGGTCGCGTGGTCGGTCATCACGATATGACCCGACTGTTCCCCCCCGAGGTTGAACCCCCCTTCGCGCATCCGTTCCACCACATAGCGGTCGCCCACGCTCGTGCGCTCCAACCGCAGACCGCGGTCGTCGAGGAAACGCTCCAGCCCGAGGTTGCTCATCACCGTGGCCACAAGCGCCTTGCCCGCAAGCCGCTCTTCCTCGGCCCAACGGGCGGCCATCAGCGCCATGAACTGGTCGCCGTCCCCGATGCGGCCATTCTGATCGATCAAGATCACCCGGTCTGCATCGCCATCAAGGCAGATGCCCACATCGGCGCCATTCGCCACCACGGCCTCTGCCGCGGATTGCGGCTGGGTCGAACCGCAGCCATCGTTGATGTTGAACCCATTGGGGGCCACGCCCACGGGGATCACCGTCGCACCCAATTCCCACAGCGCCATGGGCGCCACGTGGTAGGCCGCGCCATGGGCGCAATCGATCACCACTTTCAGCCCATCAAGACGCATCTGCCGCGGGAACGAGGATTTGACCCGTTCGATATAGCGATAGCGGCTGTCGTCGATCCGCTTGGCCCGGCCGATCTGATCCGGCTCCGAAGGCGCGACCCCTTCCGCGACCAGCGCTTCGATTTCCTGTTCGACCTGATCGGAGAGTTTGAAGCCATCCGGGCCAAAGAATTTGATACCATTGTCGCTGGCCGGATTGTGACTGGCCGAGATCATGACCCCCAGATCGGCGCGCATCGACCGCGTCAAAAGCCCGACCGCAGGCGTCGGCACCGGCCCCAGGAGCAGGACGTTCATCCCCGTGCTCGTGAGGCCCGCCGTCAGCGCGTTTTCGAACATATAGCCCGACAGCCGCGTGTCCTTGCCGATGACCACGCGGTGCACGGTGTCTTTCTCACGCCGGAAATAGCGCCCCACGGCGGCACCGATGCGCAGCGCCATTTCGGCGGTCATGGGGTGAATATTGGCGGTGCCGCGCACGCCATCAGTACCAAAGAGTTTTGTCATAGCTGTTTTCCTGTCAGTGCCGCGCGGTAAAGTGAAATGGATTGGATGGTTTGCGCCACGTCGTGGACCCGCAAGACTTGGACACCGTGGCTCAGCGCCGCCAGGGCGACAGCGATGGACCCCGGTGCGCGATCTTCCCCAGCCGCGCCGCCCCCTATGGTGCCGATGAAGCGCTTGCGCGATGCGCCCAGCAAGATCGGCACGCCGAGGCTGTGGAACAGGCTGAGATTTGCAAGCAGCGTGAGGTTGTGCTCAAGCGTCTTGCCAAAGCCGATGCCCGGATCGGCGATAATGTTGTGCCGCGCGATGCCCTCGGCCTCCAACGCGGTGATCCGTCCGGCCAGATAGTCATAGACGTCGAGCAGGACGTTTTCATACTGCGGGTCTCGTTGCATCGTGGCCGGGTCGCCTTGGGCATGCATCACGCAGACCGGCAGGTTCCGCGCCGCGCAAAAGGGCGCGAGCGCCGGGTCAAAGGTCAGCCCGGCCACGTCATTGACCAAATCTGCCCCCGCCGCGACCGCGGCTTCGGCCACGGCGGCCTTGCGGGTGTCGATGCTGATCGCTCCGGGTCCAGCAGCGCGCAGCCCTTCGATTACGGGCCGAACGCGCGCGATCTCTTCGTCCTCAGGCACCGTTTCGGCCCCCGGACGGGTCGATTCGCCGCCGATATCCAGCATGTCGACCCCCGCCGCCCGCATCGCCGCCCCCGCAGCGACCGCGATCTGCGGATCGGCATGACGACCGCCATCTGAGAAACTGTCGGGCGTGGCATTGAGAATCCCCATCACGCGGGGGCGGTCGAAAGTCAGCCCTGCGATGGCCGGGCGCGGCGCGGTCAACGCCGCCCGCGCCGCGAGGGGGAGCGCGTCTGCCGTGATCACATGCGGCGCCTGCCCCCGCGCCAATACCTCAACATGGGTAAACCAGCCCCAGCCGCCCGCAAGGATCAGCGCGCCGTCGGGCCGCGCGGGACCGACCTGAACCAAGGCGCGGTGGTAATCGGACATCAGGCGATCTCCGCATTGTCGACATCGAGCACCCGCACCGGGAGTGCCGCACCCTCGGGCCGGTCTGCACCGACTAACACCAACTCACTCGCGGCAGAGGTCTCTGCGAACCACGCAGCCAAGGCCGGTGCCGCGCTTGGCGGGGCGGCAGGGCCGTCCACCGCATCGAGCACGATACGCGCAGGCGCCCAGATGCTGATCTGGCCGTTTTTCATCGCCCAGTCCAACTCTGTCCGGCTGCCAACCACCGCGCAGCGGGGATCGCGCGCCCAGAGCATCCAAGCGTTCTGTTCGATCGCCAACAGGTCGATGTGGCGTTGTGCTTTTTCATCTCCGGCCCGTGGGGCCGCGATGTCAGCGGGGCCAACGCAAAGGATCACGGGCTGGGCAGAGACTTCCAATTGGTCGAGCCATCCGGTCAAACGGTCAGAGGCAATCGCCGCATTTGACAGGTAAACCACGCACGGCTGCGGTGCCTCTTGGGCGGCGTCCTGCGCTTTGGCACCGCCCTCCCGCGCCCGCACGATCTCAACCCCAAGCGCACCGGGGCCACGGTCAAGCTTTTCGATCCGCACGAAAACCCGCATCGCCTGTGGTTCGATCAAGATACGGTCCGCCACCCGTTCGGCCAGCGTTTCCAAAAGGTTGAGCCGTTCAGCGGCGAGCTCGGCCGCGATGGCCTCGGTCACGCGGTCATAGGACAGGATGCGGTCCACGTCGTCATCGACCACGCCCGTCAGGGGGGCCACCTCGACCACCACGTTGAAACAGACCCGTTGCGTCACGTCACGCTCGGCCTGAAAGGCGCCGATCTCTACGTCAACGATATGATCGCGCAGGGAAATGCGGTCGCGCGGCTCAGGGCCGGCCATCGTCTTTGCCCGCTCGGAAGGGTGGGCAAAGGCAAGTCGAATTTCGTCGTCGGACATCGGCAGCGCCTATCGGATCAGGGTATCGGGCCCCGTCGGGGGCGCTTCGATGCACATTTAGCAGGCCCACCGACGGCAGGCCAGCACCCGAAGGCACATCCGCCCCCAAACTCTTAATTCGAGGCGGTTTTCCACGTGTGGCGGTAGAAGAGATGCTGACCGATCCGCGCAGTCTTGGTATAGACCCGCGCCCAGTTGGGGTTCACGGCGGTGGTGTGGTAGTGGGTCGCGCCATTGGTCAGCTTGGGCGCGGAACCGTCGATGATCGCACGCGCCACTTTGGAAACACGGGCAAAGGCGCGCGGCTCATTGATGACTTCTTTGTAGCCGTCGCAGGTATAGGTGAACTGGCACTGATACTTGCGCCCCGTCCCCTGATTGATGACGCCGCAAAGCGTGCCGGGAAAGCGGGCCGATTTCACCCGGTTCATGATCACTTCGGCCACGGCGAACTGGCCTTTGACCGTCTCACCGCGCGCCTCGAAATAAAGCGCTTCGGCAAGGCACTGCAACTCGGCGTTGCCTTCGGCTTTGGGCTGGCTGTCGACCCAAGCCGTCGAGAATTTCACATCTGTCTCGCTGGCCGACACAGGCTGCGCGACCATCTCCTGAAGCCGCGCCGCACCGGCGGATTTCAGACCTTGAATTTCAATCTGCGCAAGATCGCTTGCGCTTTCGGAGCTTGCTTGAACAGCCAGCGGGCTGCTGCAAAGAGCCATGGAAAGAGCAAAAGAGATCGACCGGATAAAACGCATCATGCGCCTCGCATCATTGTTAGGGCTGCGGGGCGGATAGCCAAAAGGTTCCGGGCGGTAAACCCAACCGGGCATTATGTGCAGAAACTTGCCGAATTATGGTATAAGTTGGGCTAGAGCCCGCCGTCCCTACCCGATCTTGTGGGCAATGGCGAGCTGGGCCGCCGCCAAACGTGCAACCGGTACGCGAAACGGCGAGCAGGAAACATAATCAAAGCCCGATTCGCGGCAAAATGCGATGGATTCGGGGTTCCCGCCATGCTCCCCACAGATGGAAAGGGTGATTCCGGGCTGGGCTTTGCGCCCCCTTTCCGCCCCAAGTTGCAGCAATTCGCCGACCCCATCGGTGTCGAGCACATGGAAGGGATCCTCTGGGTAGACCCCTTGTTGGACGTAATTCGACATGAAGCGCCCCGCGTCGTCGCGCGAGAGGCCATAGGTCATCTGCGTCAGATCGTTGGTCCCGAAACTGAGAAAGGCACAGTGCGGCGCGATATCATCAGCACGCAGACAGGCGCGCGGGGTCTCTACCATCACGCCGAGACGGTAGGTGAAGCTCGCGTCGCGCTCGCTGCGCACGGCGGCGGCCACGGCATCGACGCTGGCTTTGACCAGTTCCACCTCGCGCCGGGCGCTGACCAGTGGAATCATGATCTCGGGCACCACTGGCTCGCCATCGCGGCTGGCTTCGATTGTGGCCTCAAAGATCGCGCGGGCCTGCATTTCGTAGATTTCCGGCACCGTCACCCCGAGCCGCACGCCGCGCAGGCCCAGCATCGGGTTATACTCCGTCATCGCCGCCACGCGCCGCGTCACGTCAGACATCTGAAGGCCAAGCGCCTCGGCCAATTCGCGCTGCCCGGCTTTGTCTGAGGGCAAGAATTCATGCAGCGGCGGATCAAACAAGCGGATGCACACTGGCTGCCCCTGCATGATGCGGAACAACTGGGTAAAATCCTCGCGCTGCATGGGCAGCAGACGTTCCAGCACGGCACGGCGGTCTTCGCCGCTTTCGGCAAAGATCATTTCGCGCATCACGGTGAGGCGACCGGGCTCGAAAAACATATGTTCGGTGCGGCAGAGCCCGATGCCATGGGCGTTGAAATTGCGCGCGGTCTGCGCATCGGCGGGGGTGTCGGCATTGGCGCGAATGCCGATGTCGGCCACATCCTCGGCCCAGCCCATCAGCCGGGTGAACGTATCATCCAGCGCGGCCTCTTGCATCTTGGCCGCCCCCGCCAAGACCTGCCCGGTCGAGCCATCGACGGTGACCTGATCCCCCTCGACAAAAACCCGCCCATCAGGGGCGATGATCTGCCGCTGGGTCACGATAAAGCGCATGTTCGACGCACCGACAACACAAGGAAGCCCCATGCCGCGCCCAATCACCGCCGCGTGGCTGGTGATCCCGCCGCGTTCAGTCAGCACGGCCGCAGCGGCATGCATGCCGCGAATATCCTCAGGCGAGGTCTCACGCCGGACAAGGATGCAAGGCTCCCCCCGCGCGGCGCTTGCCTGCGCGTCGCTGGCGGAAAAGACGATCCGCCCGGTGGCCGCCCCGGGGCTGGCGGCGATGCCGCGCCCGATCACGTCGCGTTTGGCGCTTGGGTCAACCTGACGGTGAAGCAGTTCCGACAGTGTGCGCGGCTGCACCCGCATGAGAGCTTCCTCGCGGCTGATGATCCCTTCGTCAGCCAGCGCCACAGCGATCCGCACCGCCGCACGGGAGGACCGCGCGACCTTCACCCCGTCAAGGATATGCAGCTTGCCTTGATCGATCACGAACTCGACCTGCATCTCGGCCCGGAGCCGTTTGCGCATCAGCGCCGCGTGGTCCTTCAACTCGGCAAAGGCATCGGGCACCAGCTCTTCCAACGACGGCCCGCGCGGATCGCGGGTGAGATACATCGCCGCCGCATCGCCTTCGAGCGCATCACGGCCCTGGCTTTGGCTCAGATAGCGCCCGGTGATCTGCGGCAGGCCAGTATCGCTATCGACCAGCTGCAACACGCCCGAACCGCATTGCCCCTGCCCCACGCCAAAGGCCATTTCCTGCACGATCAACCCCAGCCCCGCATCCGCAGGTGCCCCCTTGGCTTGCCGCAACAATCGCGCCGAAGTGCCGTTCCACGCCCGCGCCATCGACCGCAACACGGCAGCCAGCTGGGTAGCCGGGTCTTGGGGAAAACGCTCTTCGGTTTCGGCCTCATAGGCGCGTAGTGATTCCATCAGCGCCGCGCGGCCATCGCCGTTCACATCGTCGAACATATCCGGATCCAGCCGGGCAACATTGACCGCATAGGACTGCACGAACCGCGAATAAAGCGCTGCCGCCGGGCCTTCGCCGATGGTCGTGGCGTAATGTTCGAACAGCGCGTCGTTGATCCCGATGTTCAGCACCGCCCCCGGCCCGCCCCAATCAGGGTCTTGGCTAGAGGGGCGCACACAAAGCAGCGCGCCTTTGGGGAATTGATCGACCACCGCTTGGATATCAGGCAACTGCCCGCGCGCGATCTGTTGCACTGCGTTAAAGGAAACCGCCACGGTAGAGGGCACCGGCAACTCAAGCCGCACAAGGCGCTGCAAGCATTTCGCCCGCCCGCCGTGGGTGTCATTGGCAATTGGCGCGGTGGGGGTCACCAGCGTGGTATGGGGATCGTTCTGCACTGCGGCACCTTAATCGTTCCGGTGCAGCATAGGGGTTGAGGCAGAAGGGGCAAGTAATCTCGCCCCCTCAACGGTCAGCCATCCAGTTTGGTCAAGTCCGCTACGGCGCTACAGATCGTACGAATGCGGCTGAGCAGATTGAGCCGGTTGCGCCGCACGGTGGGGTTGTCGGCATTGACCTGAACCGCCTCGAAAAACGCATCAATCGGCCCGCGCAGTTCCGCCATGGCGGCCATCGCGGTTGAAAAGTCCTGCGCCGCCATCGCCGGGGTGATCTTGGCCTCGGCTTTGTCGAGCGCGGCGAAAAGGTCTTTCTCGGCTTCGGTTTCCGCAAACTTCGGATCAGCGCCAAAGGAGTATTCCACGCCATCGGCCTCTTCGGCTTGGCTGAGGATGTTGTTGGCGCGTTTGAAGCCTTGGATCAGGTTCTCGCCGTCGTCGGTTTTGAGCGTCTCTGACAGGGCGCGGGCGCGTTTGACCAAGAGGGTTAGATCGTCGCTGCCCTCCATGGCGATGCAGGCGTCGATGATGTCGTGGCGGATGCCTTGGTCGCGCAGGTAGACTTTGAGGCGGTCGTGGATGAAGGAGAGGAGATCGGCTTGCTTAGCTGGAACCTGCTTCCGAAGGTTCAAAAATTCAGTCGAGTGAAGCACATCTTTGTCGCTATCAAGGACAGCCTGAAATGCCGCGGCAAAATCTTCTTGTTTCGAATACTCTTCCAGCAAAACGTTGATGTCCGCATCGATTATCTGAGAAGAGGTAGTTTGAATATTACGAACAAGTCCCGCAAGTACCGGACCCGTTGTTCGGAAGGACAAGCCATTCTCAACCAAAATCCGAATAACCCCCAAAGCCGCGCGGCGTAGCGCGAAGGGATCCTTGCTCCCGGTCGGCTTCTCATCAATCGCCCAGAACCCCGTCAACTTGTCGATCTTCTCGGCCAAAGCCACAGCAATCGACACCGGCTCAGTCGGCACGTCATCGGACGGCCCCAGCGGCGCGTAGTGATCCTTGGCCGCATCGGCCACGGCATCCGACAGCCCAGCCTTGCGCGCGTAGTAGCTGCCCATCAGGCCCTGCAATTCGGGGAATTCATAGACCATCTCGGAACTCAGATCGGCCTTGGCCACCCGCGCGGCCTGCTCGGCCTCATCGGCGTCGGCGGCGACCAGCGGGGCAAGCTCACGCGAAAGGGTCGCCATGCGGTCGATCAACTCGGCCTGTGTGCCGAGCTTGTTGTGGAAGGTGACGTTTCCGAGCGCCTTGACCCAAGTCTCCATGCCCGCGCCCGAGGTCACGGTGCGCAGGTCGTTGTCCCAGAAGAATTTCGCATCCGACAGCCGCGCGCCCAGCACTTTTTCGTTGCCCGCAAGGATCGTGGCGCCATCGTCGGCGGTGGTGCGGTTGGCGACGGTGACGAAACGCTCGATCTGACCGGACTTCGGATTGCGGACCGAGAAGAACTTTTGATGCTCTTTCATCGAGGTTTGCAGCACTTCGGGCGGCAGGCCGAGAAAATCCGCGCCGATGCGGCCCATCAGCACGACGGGGTATTCAACCAGCCCGGCGACTTCGGCTAGAAGCCCTGCGTCTTCAACCACTTCCAACCCGGCGGCGAAGGCCATATTGGTGGCGTCATGCCAAATCGTGTCGGCCCGCGCGGCGGGGTCGAGCACGACGAAGGCGCGCGAGAGTTTGTCTTGATAATCCTCGAACCCCGAGACTTCGATCTCAGCCGGTGCAAGGAAACGGTGCCCGCGCGTGATGTTGCCAGCGGCGATGCCGTCGATGGTCAGCGGCACCACCTCGGCCCCAGCCTCATCGCTGATGACGCAAAGGATCGAATGCAGCGGGCGGACCCATTTGAGGCTCCCCGTGCCCCACCGCATCGCCTTCGGCCATGGGAAATTGCGGATGGTCTGTTCCAGCACCTCGGCCACGATCTCAGCCGCAGGGCGGCCCGGCTTTTCGATCTTGGCAAAGAACACTTTGCCTTTGGGCGTGTCGCGTTCTTCCAATTGATCGCGGGTCAATCCAGCACCGCGCAAAAACCCTTCGATGGCTTTCTCGGGCGCGTCGGCTTTCGGGCCTTTGCGCTCTTCGACCTGTCGCGGGCTGGCGGCAAGCATATCGCCAAGCGCCAGTGTCAAACGGCGCGGGGTGGTGAAAACGGCGGCGGAGCCATAGGTCAGACCGGCTTCGACCAGACCGTTGGTCACCAGCTTTTGCAGGTCTTCGCCCGCACGTTTCTGCATCCGCGCAGGGATTTCTTCGGAGAAAAGTTCAATCAGCAGATCTGGCACGGGCGGCCCCCAATTCTTGCCGCGATGGCGGCGTCTCATCGGGGGCTTGGATAACGAGTGCTAGGCGGAGGGTCTAGCCCCCCGCCCTGCGTTTAATCCAACAAGGTGCGGATATCGGGGTCGGAGAATTTCGGCACCACCCGGTAGCCCGCTTCGACGAAGTTATAGACTGCAAAGCCGATCAGCCCCAACCCGGCACCGCCCAAGAGGAACCGCCCAAAAGCCATGCCGCGCAGGCTTTGCAACGCCTCGCCCAGACCGCCCGCCTGTTCGGGATTGGCCGTCAGCGCCGCATAGCCCAGCGAAAAGGCAACCAGCCCCAGAATACCGCCATAGATAATCAGGCCAATCTTCACGATGGGGTCGATGCTTTCGGTGAAATGGGTGCGCGCCAGATGGCCTTTATATTTCCCGCTCCAGCCTTTGTAGGCGTAGTAGATGCCTGCGCCCAACAAGATCAGCGCGCCTGCGGCCACGATATAGCGCCCGGCGGGCATTGCCATCAGCTTTTGCGTCCAGTCCTGCGCGGAACTCCCGCCGGAATTCTTGCCGCTCATCGCCAAGGCCAGAACGGAAACGCCGATACCGCCGTGGATCAGCCCGGTCGTGACTTGCCCCAACCGCGCGATCAGCCCCTTGGCGTCGGTGCCGTGATCTTCGACATCCTTCACGCCCGCAGCCACGCGCCAGACCAGATAGGCAAGCAACCCGATGCCAATCGCGATGAGTGCCGGAATACCGTATGGCTCATCCCGCAGCGCCGCGAGGGCGTCTTTCGTGCCCGAGGCTTGGGTGCTTTTGACGGCGGCCAATAGGGCCAGCCCCCCGATGATCGTATAGATCACCCCGCGCGCGCCGTAGCCCGCGCGCATCACCCATTTCAGCCCCTCATGTGTTTTTTCCGACATGTTCGCCCCCGTTCTATGTGGGGACAAGCGTTCGGCAGCGCCAAAAGGTTCCGCGCAAACAGGCCGCGCCTGCGTTTAAGGTCAGTCGGCGGGGCGCTCGGGGCAAGCCTCTCCTACCACGGTGCCGTCATAGGACTTCTCGCCACAGTCGTTCAGCTCATGCCAGATGTAGCCACGCCCGTCATCGGTCAGCGCCACGATCCGGTCGACGCCGTAGTGCACGTTCTTGCCGCCCAGGAAGGTCAGCGCGGTGCCGGCCTCAATCTCGGCCCCGATGGCGGGGGCGTCGAAACAATCGAACCAGCCCGGCGCGTTGCGCGGATCGGTGGGGTCGGTCATCTCATAGGTCTCGGTCGCCATGGCGAGGCTGATGTCATGCTCAAAACAGGCACGGAACCGGATCGGAGAACTGTCGGCGTCGATGGCCTGAAGGTTCTCTGCCGCGATCTCTTCCGGCTCTTGCGAGGTAAGCGATACCAGTTCGACCTTGGCCTCTGGCACCTCGTGATAAAACCCATAGATCTGCAAATAGTAGAGTGCAGCCCCGGCGATCAGTGCGGATACAAGGATCACGATACCGACAATCTTGCCGCTCATGCCGCGCTATCCGCCTCAGGCGTCCAGCCGCCCGCGCGGGTCTGCACGAAGGCATCGGCACATTGTTTCGCCAAGGCCCGCACCCGCCCGATATAGGCCTGCCGCTCGGTGACTGAAATCACGCCGCGCGCGTCGAGCAGGTTGAAAATGTGGCTCGCCTTGATGCACTGGTCATAGGCCGGATGCGCCATGACGATGCGTTTGCCGGTCTTGGGGTCCTCGGCGGGCTGCTCAAGAATGAACTGGCAATGCGCTTCGGCCTCGTTGAACTGATCCAGCAGCACCTCGGTATTGGCGGTGTCAAAGTTCCAGCGCGCGAATTCTTCTTCGGTTTGTTTGAACACATCGCCATAGGTCAGCGGAATTGGTGCCTCGGGGCTGTTGAAGGGCATGTCCATCACGTGATCGACGCCCAGCACATACATCGCCAAACGCTCCAACCCATAGGTCAGCTCACCCGAGACGGGGTGGCAGTCATGGCCGCCGACCTGTTGGAAGTAGGTGAACTGGGACACTTCCATTCCGTCACACCAGACTTCCCAGCCCAGACCCCAAGCGCCCAGCGTCGGGCTTTCCCAATCGTCCTCAACAAAACGGATGTCATGCAGCGCCATGTCGATGCCGATGGCCTCCAGTGAGCCGAGGTAAAGTTCCTGCAGATTGGGCGGGCTGGGTTTGATCAGCACTTGGTATTGGTAATAATGCTGCAAGCGGTTCGGGTTCTCACCATAGCGCCCGTCGGTGGGGCGGCGCGAGGGCTGAACGTAAGCTGCGGCCCATGGCTGCGTGCCGAGGCTGCGCAGCGTGGTGGCCGGGTGAAAGGTGCCCGCGCCCACTTCCATGTCATAGGGTTGCAAGATCGCGCAGCCCTGCCGCGCCCAATAGCTCTGCAAT
>Ga0114899_1001044_pt1 | contig 17089 bp, 18 predicted proteins | sample MalvireepMed_215_FD_83497 | JGI IMG/M metagenome (GOLD analysis project Ga0114899, IMG submission 83497) | Marine viral communities from the Global Malaspina Expedition - Malaspina viral metaG DeepMed_215 | ecosystem: Environmental > Aquatic > Marine > Oceanic | place: Mediterranean Sea...
ACAAAAGGCTAGGGTTGTTGGGGCGGTTTTAGGATTACAGCTATTTCCTAAGAAGCATATTTATAAAGAATACTACGACTTAACTGATGAAGAGATAGATGAGTTGGAAGCCCTTTTGGATGAAGAAATGGAGAAGATGCAAGAGGCTATGGGTGATCCTATGGGTGGAGGAATGGCTCCCCCTATGGGCGGAGGTATGGCTCCTCCTGGGGGAGAACCTAATATGGATATGGAAGCGGGGGGCCAAGAGTCGGCTGAAAATGTACCACCCACTAATGTAGGAGAGGATACTATAATAAAATTGGAGAGATTAAAGAATCAAGTTCTTCTTGACGAAGGTGTAGATAGCTTAAAAGGAAAGGCTATTATACGGGCGGTTGCTAGGCTGCAAGAGAAAGTAAAAAAATAGTTTACTTATATAGGGTTTAAAAGAAAGTATATAAAATACCTAGAGGAATTAATAATTATGTTAGATAGACTTTTTGACACGCGAAATAAAACAGTTACTTCGCTTATAAAACTAGGAGATTGTCTTGGACGATCTCTTCGTGAGAATGTTGTTTTATTTAGTATTGATGGCGATAAGGAAAAAGTAAGCTATCTCACGGAGAGTGATAAGGTTGTAACAGGAGATTTTGCTGTAGATAAGGACATTATTTTAGAAAACATCGAAGTAATGTCAGTTGATTCATTTCAAGATCCTCAACAGTTTGATACTTTTATCTCTGAAAAGATTTCAGACTTCACTACTAGTTTGAATGAGAATAAGTATACGGATACTGAAGTTAGTTTTGAAGAAATTCTTTCTCTATGGGAAAATCGGCTTAAGTTAAATGGTGTTAGAAACAAATTACAAGAAAAATCTCTTAAATTTGATAATTCTTTAAGTATGACGGGTACTGAAGAATTTAGAAAATTTGTTGAAATTCTTCCTCAAGTAACTACATTTCTCGCAGAAAATAAGGAAAAAATTAGTCAAGTACCTGAAATTATAAATGCCTTTAAACTTTCTAACACTGTTTCAGTGGCTTTTGATTTCCCCAAACTTGACTATGCTCAACTTACAGAAGATAAATCCTATAGGTTAAAAGACGGGGAATACACCTCCATCTACGAAATGATTTGTCGCCAAGAATTGGTGAAACAAGAACTTCTAGAGGCTAGGAGAAACTTTAGTACTGTTTGGGCAAATAACAACAAAATTCGTGCCCTGGCAGGTATGCTTTTTGAGTCTAAAGAATCTGTAGAAGAGGTTCTTGCAGAAGCGGTTGTGGAAATACCTTATCTGGCTCTAGCTTCCAAGAAGCAACTTTTTGAAACAATAAAAAATGCCTTAGCTTTAAGTGAAGGTGTAGACATATCTGAGGATGAAGTGAAGAAATATGCAGCCACACTATTTGAAATAAAGAAGCCCGTTAAGGACGAATTTCTTCGTTTTCTTAATGAAAAATATGGAATAAATATACAAAATCTAAAGGAGCCCCCTAGCTTTAAGAGTTTGATTAACACTCAAGTTGTTATTTTTGAATCACTAGCTAGGCTGTCTCCCAAGGGTAGTGTTCAGAAGCAGGTTCTTTCTGAAGTAGCTGGTATGCTAAAAACTAAGTCTGGTGTTGAAGGGATTGATGTAAATGATCACCTGTACCTCATGTTTGAGGATGCTGGTTATATTGAGGACATTAACGAACGAATGGATCTTAACCCTGCTTCCTATGGTGAAATAGCACAAGACTTTAAATCAATAACTGATATTTTAGAACTAATTCGTAGACACGCCGAAATAACTGCTGGTGATGAGCAGTACGAAGGTGACGAGGTGCTTGATAAGGAGCCTGAAGAGATGCCTGATGAAATGGGTGCTGAAATGGGTGCTGAAATGCCTGATGAAATGGGTGCTGAAATGGGTGAGGAAATGCCCCTAGGCAATGGGGATGAGGATATGGATGAGCCCGCTATGGACGCAGATGACGTTGGTCTGCCACCAGAACCAGATGTAGAGGATATGGGAGAAGTTCCAGAAGAAGAAATGGAGGTTCCAGAAGAAGAAATGGAGGTTCCAGAAGAACAAGCAAAGGAGGAACTACTTAATAACCTTGCTGAATTAGAACAATTAATCGGGGATCTCCAGCAAGACTTAGGTCTGGCTAACGGTGAAGAGGGTGAAGAGGGAGAGATGGACTTTGACGAGGAGCCAGGAGAAGAAGAGCCTGGGCTTGATGCGGTAGGTGACGAAGACGAAGATATTGATAATGACGGTGATCACGATGGTAGTGATGAATATCTTGCTAAGCGCAGGAAAACAATAGGAAAAAAGATTAAAGGAGAATAAGATCTATGCCAATGAAGCCGTTTACTAGAGTTACTCCCGGTATTGAAGAGGGGTGCGTTTCTGCGGTTTCCTTAGTGGATACTAAGGGGAACACTTTCAATTGTAATTTTGTAGAAGTGTCTCCAATTATAGGGCAAGGCGCATTAAGTTACTTTACTGCAAGCGTAAGTGCGCAAGGATCACCTCTTCTGGGGTCGGACACTCACGGATCTTCAGGGGTAATGGCTTCTGCTGGTCCAAGTTCAGTCGTAGGGGTAACACGTACAGCGAACGAATCTGGACCAGGAATCGCTACCATAGATCTTCCCTTAGGAATGATGTTTAATGAAGTACAGATTTTGAACGAATGTGGTGACGATGTTAAATATATTGTTAACTACGGCGTAAAAGTAGTTCACGGCCAAGGCTGGAAACTACAATTGGAAAGTTTAGGAATTTAATTATGGCTGGAGCTGCTGGTAATGGTGTTGTTGGTGTAACTTTCACAAAGGTGGTCGCTGGTGTAGATGGGTTCAGGGTTGAGCTTGAGGACACTACAAACACTGCTGTAGACTGTAACTGGATTCAAGTTATCCCTACGCAGGATAATGCTAACGATGTGTTTACAGTAGAACTTAGTGCTATAGCAACTAATTTTGCTGATGCTAATGCTGCCACAGATACAGGTAACGCCACTAGTGGTATACTTGGTATGAGCGGGAGAATGTCCCAGCCAACCGATGGGGTAGAACTACACTTAGGTCCCCTCTTAACTGCTAATCACATTGGGATTTGGCATAGTGGAGGAGCTACTAAGTATTTTCTAGTTAATTATGGTTCCGAAGAATTCCCAGGTAGGAAAGAGTCTAGAGCTGTAACAACCGCTAGAGCTCGAAGATAAATGGCTGAGTTCTCTCCCTTACACCTGTCTGGGACTAGTACCTATCAGCTAAGCGAATATGCGTCTGGAGACCATGTTCCATCTAGCATGGTGAATCTGGGGACGATACTTCGTGAAGTAAAAGATGACACTTCTCCCACTTTAGGGGGCACTCTAACTTGTGATGGCAAGGACTTGTCTGGAGTCCAAAATCTAGAGGTTACTGGGACCACAGCTAACCTCGCTGGGAGGTCATTTGATGCTTACACAGGAGCCTTATTCCAAGCTTCTGATGTTGGTTTAACCATCACAAGTACAACAGAAGTGAGTGCTACTTGGGCTGCGACCACCCACAAAGACACCGCTGTTTACACGCATACGAATACCGAAGCTGGGGTAACAGTTTTGAAGGCTGGTACTTATAGAGTTAATTTAAATTTTATGTGGAGAAAAAATAGTACTGCTACTGGTCCTGATTATGTTTATACTCAATTGAAGATTAATGATACTGCTTTTAATCCTTATAAAATATATGCCACTTTTGATATTGCTGGGGGCGGGGTTAATAATGACTATAGTTCAAAATCTGCCTCTTGGATTGTAGATTTTGCTGCTAATGATGTAGTGGCTATTGACGCAAAAATGGCTGCGGGTACGGGTAGTTATGTTTTAGTTGATGCTGGTACTAGTTGGAATATGGAGAAACTATCCTAGATACTATTATGGCAACTCCAGAAAAAGAAAACGGCTGGGATGAGTGGTCAAAGCATGTTCTAGCAGAGTTAGAACGACAGAATACTAATATTGAAAAACTATTCAGTTCGACTACTCAATGTCGTTTAGAGATAGCCAAGCTTCAGGTGAAATCATCTGTATGGGGTGGTATTGCTGGCGCGGTAACGGCTCTTGCTGCTATCTTTTGGAATAAACTAGTCTAGCATATGGCCTTGTTTTAGTATTCTGATTAATCTCCAAGTATAAGATTGTTTTAGATTTTCTAACTCTAGTACCATATTTTCTAGTGACCTTAGACCTTTCTCGTCAATATTTTTTTGTTCAATAAAAGAAGATAAACTACCTTTAATAGTTCTTAATTTTTCTATATCCCCTTGGTCTAAAACTCCTAGCTTCTTTTGTAACTCTTCTAGTTTTTTCATAATATTTCTACCTCGTGTCCTTCTGACAAATAGTGATTTTTTCTTAATTGAGAGTGCTTTTTTAAGTACTTTACATTGTCCATAAAATCATAGATATATACCCTATCTTTAGATTCGTGCCTTCTTAAAGCACGGCCCAATGCCTGTAATGTGGCTATCTCTGATTTTAGCCCACGGGCATTTATAAAGTGAGTCAGCTCTTCTATATTAACCCCAGTCTGTAGAACCTTAGTTCCAATTAATATAGTTGATTCTTTTGCTTTAAGAAACTTAGATATGGTTTCATATCTAGAAGTTATCTCATCATCCCCCCATAGTCTAAACGACCCTTCTAATGCTTTGTGTAATTTTTCAGCATGTTTTAGATTCTTTACGAGAATTAGGATCCTAGCCCTCTTATTTTTTTGTTTTATAAAAGAAATAATATCATAGATTTTTTTATTTCTCTCTTCATTTTCTATAATAAAAGTTTCATAAATTTCAGTGTAACTTAGGTTTTCATCAGATCCAGACGCAGAAGGGAGTCTAATTAGTTGTATCAGGGGTTTAGTTAACTTACCCTCTTCTATAAGATCGTGTGTTGAGGTCTCCTTCCAGATGTCCCCAAATGCCCCTATGAGATTTAGTTGAGGTATTCCTTCCGAAGAGGGAGGTGTCGCTGTAAACCCAATTCTATACTGGGCTTTGGGAAATGAGTTTATAGCAGCTAAAGTTACTTTTCCATTAGCAAACTCATGGGCTTCATCTACAAGAAGAACCTCTGTATCCTCTAGGTGAGTATCTAATATTTTGTCTATACTTTGGACGGTACACAACATTATATCCCCGTAAATATAGCCTTCTCCAAAGCATAATCCTACATTCTCTATCCCACATTTTTTTGTAAGGAAATCATAAGTTTGTGTTAGAAGTTGTTTTGCATTAAATAGAATAACCATCTTTCTTCCATGTAATGCTTTAACTATGCCAGCCATAATTAAGGTCTTACCAGAACCAGTAGGGGATTTTACTATACCTCTTCGATCAGTGAGAGCTTTATTGATAAAAGTTTCTTGGAAAGGGTAGTAATCAAAAGCTTGAATCTTCTGTATCTCTGGTGAGGAAGGTAATTCTGGATTGAGGACTATTTCTGGTGAGCACTCAATTTTTGCTAAATCTTTTAAGATTTTGTTCAGTAGTCCCGTTTTGAAGACCCCAGTTTTTGAGATAAACCTCTGCTTTCCATCCCATCTGCGTTGCCTGTAGGCTGTGGAAAATTCGTATCCTGGGACATTGAATGTATATAACTTTACCAATTCCCTTAATAGCTGGGGATTATCGGTACAAATTTTTGTTTTAATTGTGCCTACTTCAATCCTCATCACTACTATTATAGTTTATCTAGGAGAAATTTTATGGAAAATATACCTATTCCAGAGGCTGGTCAAGCTAACGATAGTGATATCCTGGGGAGGATCTTAGAGAATTTACCCCCAGAAACTGTAGTTGAAATTGATTTGCCTTCTAGGAATAAATTTTATTCGTTAGAGGATCCCACAAAACCCGTTACTATGAGGCCCATGAATTTTGAAGATGAGAAAGTTCTTGCTTCTCATATAGAAATGGGAGGGAACACTAACCCAGTTGGGCTTCTTTTGGGAAGATGTCTTTCTAATTTAAAGGCCTCTAACCTACTTTTGATGGACAAGATTTATTTAGTAATGAAGTTGCGGGAGATTTCCTACGGTGAGGAGTTTCAAGCATCTATAACCTGCAAAGCTTGCCATAAAGATACTGATGTTACTTTTGATTTAACACAACTACCAGTAAATTATGTTTCTGAAGACTTTACTCTACCCATGTCTATTATGCTTCCTGTTCTTAAGAAGGAAGTAAAAGTTTTGATGCCTACGACAGAAGATGAAGATCTTTTGGTAGACACTAGTAGGGCTATGAAAAAGCTTTGGAAATTTGTAGCTGAAGTTGATGGATGCTCAAATAAAGCTATCATCTCGGAAGTAATTAATAAACTACCCTTAAGGGATGTTCATACTATAATTGATGCTATAGCATCACAGGAGTACGGAGTTCAAACAGAAGTCCAGTTTCAGTGTTTACATTGTAAAGAAAACACTTTAATGGACCTCCCTATAACTCCTGATTTTTTTACCGTGAGCTAGAATCTAACTTAACTTTAGATTCTATCTTGCTTGAAGCCTATATACTGGTACATAGGATTGGTTTTACCTATCACGATGTCAAGTCTTTCACAAGGGCAGAAAGGTTGATATTCTTAAAGTACTATGAACAAGAAAGACAGAGAGAGAATGACGCTCTAAGAGGTTTTTAAATAATTATGACAAAGATTGGAAGTTATGACGCTGTTGATAGGCATAATAGGCCTAATGTTTCTCAAAGAGTTGCGTTAAGGGCTTTCTTTTTAAATGACGGGGTATACCAAGATCCAGTAGACATTAGTGGCGTTACTCTCTTTGCTACAGCAGCCAATATATCTCCAAGTTCCGTTGTAGATGCCAGTACAGGTTTGCTTAAGAGTGGGTTAAGCAAAGATTTGGTTCGTATGCACTTCGCTAGCTCTGTGGATGCTACAGCCTATGTCCCAGATAACGAGGCCAGCGGAATTTATAAGCTTGGAACTGGGAAATACGCGGTAATACTTGATGGAAGTAAAAGCCTTAGCGGAATGTATACTTTACACGGTTCGGGTGTAGAAGTAGCAAATACAGCAAGTAGCCTTGGCGAATATATTGATATTTGGACTGTAAAGCTTCTTGAGGGTTCTGACTATAAATCAGTAATTAACGCTTTCAATCTTTATGCAGATACCTTCTTTACTATAACACAGCCTCTTATGGTACAAACTACCAACAGGCTGACAACTAAGAAGCTTGTGTCTGGTTCAAAAAGAGATTTGAAATTTAGTACAGAAGTGAGTGTAGAAAATAAAGATATAGATGATTCTATAATAAATATTTTTAAAGACTCAGCTATAACCAGTGCTATGGTTCAAATTGTAAAGGTTAACGATAACAGTGATAACCTCCCAGGGATGTACGAAGTCTCTGGTTATTCAGATACTTCACCCCTAGTTGATGTAACCTCAGATAATACAATTATCTGCCCCTTCAACGCTGATATTCAAACCTTAAGTAGCGATACTGTTAAGGCTAATATTGGAGGGACTATGGCTGGTGCATGGGCTGCGAGAGTTAAGTATAATCTTGTGGGGGATACGATTGTAACCCCCTGGCAGCATTTCATAGTTTCTTAAATTCAACATCCATTCTATAATCGTAATCATATTTTTGAATATTGTTGAGATGTTTCTTTAGATCATAGCCCTTGATGTGGGCCTCGTTCCAATCTTTTACATCCTCAGGAGGATGAAGAATATAGAATTCAGACATCATCTTTGCTTTCCGTAGTTTATCGGAACTCTTTATTCCTCTATACCCTGCCTCATCATTGTCATACCCTAGAATTATTTTTCCTGGGAAATACTTTAAGAGGTCAAGTTGAATTTCAGATAGGTGTGATCCTAATGTACAGGTGGCATTTATACCTTGTATTTGTAAAGATATTGCGTCTAACGGACCTTCGCATATAACTAGATGGTCTGCACATTCATCGAAAGGGTATAAAATTGTTGAAGGTCTAACTCCTTTATCAGAAGATGGGTTTAAGTATTTAGGAGTTCTATTAACATCTAGTGCTCTTGCTTGAAAATAGAACAAACACTTATTCTTCTTAAAAGGAATTATAATTCTACCTGCGTACTTCCCATCTAAGCAAATATAATATTGATCAGGTCTGGGATTTTCTAAATCAAAAAGTTTTCTTTCAAAAAGAAATAGCCAAGAATTTCTCACCGCTTCCTCTTCGCTGTCGCAGGATTCTGGCCCTATAGGAAGTAAGGAGAATTCATTTAAATCAGACTCTATTGTTACTTCTTCAATTAATTCTTTTTGTGTAGCTTCTTGGGGTATATCTTCTTCTAAATGGAAAGTCTTAAATAGTAATTCTGCTTTCGCTTGTCTATAGGGTAGATTTTCTACTATAGAATAAAATTTAGTGAAGTTACCCGATTCCCCAGATTTGAAATCCTGCCAAAGCCCCGTGTCCAGATTAATACTAAGATGCAGCTTCCAGTCGTTGTCTACAAATAGCGACGGCATTATGAACTCGCGTCCGTTGCTAGAAATTTTCCCAGTATCCCCGAATTTCTCGGAGATGTAGTCTCTAATATACTTGGGAGTGCTCACTCTCTATAATAGAGCAGAGGTTAAAAAATAATGTTCATAAATACGATATCTGAGTCGAAATATTCAACTTTTAAGCAGTGTAAGCTTAAGTACCGATACAAATATATTGATTACCTTAAAGAGGACGAGGGTCTTACAACTGATCCTTTGCACTTTGGTTCGTATATACATAAGATTTTGGAAGAGGGGGTTGAAGCTACAACCTACCAAGAACTAGAAGACTTAGCTAAAGAGTTTAAGCCTAATTATAAGTTTAACAATACCTATACTCCAAAAATTGATCTTTGCTTAAAAAACTTTTTGAGGTTTAATGCCTCTTTAGAAGAAACAGTAGCTACTGAATTAGTCTATAAAATTGATGTTAGAGATGATATTAGTTTGAATGGTATTATTGATAGAGTAATTAAAGGCAGTGATGACGGATATCTAATCATTGATTATAAGACCTCTAAACGGGAAAAAACAAAAGTTGAGCTTTATCAGGATACCCAGATGAAGGGCTATTGCTACGCCATACACAAGTTATACAATGTTCCTATTGATAAGATAGTTATAGCACATTATTATCCCATAACCGATAACTTGGTAACTTGCAGGTATAGTACAGTACAAATCCACAATTATATAAAAACTATTGTGGACGAAGTTTGGCGTATAAGAAAACTAAAGAAGACTGATTTCTGTGCCTCTGAAAACAAGTTTTGTAACTGGTGTAGTTACAAGCAGCTATGCCCGATATTTAACGACCCCCATACCGTAAACTCCCGCTTGGATGAGAGAGCTAAGAAACCTAAGAGATAATTAAAGTTTATCTTTTGAGAGCTTCCCCAGAATAAGTGGGTAGTAAAGCTCTATGTCAATAGTCTTAAAGAAGTTTAGAACAACTTCTGGGGCGTACTTACCTTTCTTGGTAAGGTAGTTATAAAGGGTGTCCGCCTTTATAGGCTTCTGAGAATTCAGTGAAGCCAAAAGCTTTAATTGGAAAAGCTTAATAAATCTTTCTGAGTACTTGTGCCTCCATTTCTCAACGAAGGCATTACTCAAGGTACTGTCCAATAAATCTATAAAATCAATTATCTCTATATCTAAATTATGATACATCTAGTTTAGTAAATATAAGAGGCGGGGATACCTCAATACCCTATTATAATGTAGAATGGCAAAATTTTCATTACAAAGTACACAGTTTTTTGATTATTTCAATATGACTGCTAAGAATATGACACCCACTCCTGTAGGGTCTGGTACGGCTTCCCCTGGGGATGTATTCTTTTTTACATATAATGGAGTTGAGCGCATAGTTATAGTGGTAAAATGCAAGCGAGGACCCGGCGTGTGGGTAGCAAGAACAACAAATAATATGATTCTATCTTGTTTTAATTTGACTGCTGGGGGGTCTCCAAGCGTAGAAACCCTTGAAATGATCCTAGGTATCCTATATAAGAATAGGAAAAAGTCTTCTTATAAGAGTAAAGATATTATGTTACCTGGGGGAGTGGTGGACAGTCTAAAGAGCCTTCTTGGGCAGGGAAATTATAGAACCTACTTAGTTAAGAAGATTTCCAGACCTAATAGATTATTAATAGAGAACCTCTAATGCCAGAAAACGAAAAAGCAGCAATAGGAAGACTTGGTAAACAAATTGGTAAGTTAGGTAATATCTTTACCAACTTAGTTGCTATAGTAGACCCTCTTCAATCTTTGGCAGAGGAAGCGGTTGTTCTAAATACAGCTTCCATTCGCATTAACACCTCTCTTAGTCAGAACCTAAAAACTGTAGAGACAACATTTAAAGACACGCCTCTGGGTATTGCCGCTGCATTAGAGGGGCAGGTAAACGCCATGCAAGTGGGTCTGAAGGGTAACACTGAGCAGACCAGTAAGCTGTTTACCCAAATGAAATTTACTGGGCAGAATGCTGGTGCTATGCTTGGTTCCATGCGGGAACTACAAATTGTCACTGGGATCTCAAATACCTCCAGAGAAAATCTTGTAAAAAGAACTATGGTTCTAAGTGAAACTTTCCATATTTCAACTGGTAATTTAATAAAAGCTTTAGGAGCTGTTAAGGAACAGCTAGCCACAGTCGGGGCTATTGCTGACGCTGCTGGAAGGACTGGCAGTGCTGCTTACGCTGAATCTGTTGAGACTCTGGCGGGTTTAGTGGGTCCTGGGTTTGAGAAGCACCTTGGGGCGGCTATGAAGATCTTTACCGATGGAACTGGTGAAGGATTATCTAGAGCCGTTCTCTTGGGTGTTGAGGGGTTCAGGGATTTAGAGACAACCATGAATATGGATTTGGCTACTCTAACCAACATGATTGGGATCTCAGCAGAAAGTATTAGAAATTTGGTTGGACCCATGACAGAGACGGGAGACGCTTTCGTAGGGTTGCGTATTGGTGAAGGAGTGTTCTCATCAAGAGGAATTGTTAGTATTCAAGCTTTACAGAGGGCATTAGAAAGTGTAGACATGGAGGCAGCGCTTGCCGCTGAACAATTTGGTGTGGCAACTGATAAATTTACAAACACTTTAGGGGCAGTTTGGGCGAGATTTGTAGAACCGTTTCAGAGGTTCTTTGTAGCCAATATAGATAACTTTACCAATTTAGTGACGAACCTGGGCAGAATATTAATACCCATAATGACTGGGATTATGGATATCGTTAGTGTTATTTCAAATTTCGTACTAGGTATTTTTGGCGGAGCCTTTGGTGGAATAGCTGATTTCCTTTTCGGAATAGATAAAAGCACTAAAGATACTGCTGATTCTACAAAAGTCCTGGCAGATAAAGTTTTGGAAGAGAAGCTAGAGAAGAACCAAATTACTGAATCTACTATAGCACTAACTTCGTTAATTGAGCATTTAACTTTAGGGGCGGGTACTGCTGCGGACCCAGCCTCCGATGAGCGCGTAGACATTAAGAATGAGGTTGCAAGAATGAGGCACGACTTAAGAATGACAGTTAAAGCTAGATTAAATACAGCAGGACTAAGTACACCATAATGGCAAAAATAGACTCACATAAGCACGCTAGTGATTATAGAAAGTTACCAGAAAGATCTTTCCTAAAATTTTACTATACTGAGTCTCCTGATATAGGTGGAGCTACAATAGTAACTCTTCCTTTCTCAGAGAATATTCAAGTAGTAGAAAGTAAGAAAGCAAGGTATACAACTTATAGCCCGTTCAACAGGTCTAGTGACATGTACGCATATACTGGGGCTGGGTCTAGGCAGCTAAAAATAACTTTTGCTATGTCTCTCCCTCATATATTAGATTTACACCCAGGACAGGGAGTGGCCGCAACTAAAGAGACTACGACTGAAGAAAAGAAAAAAGCGTTCGATACTCCACAGCCAACAAAAACAAAAAATCTAGGTACTGTTACTGCTTTTGCTGGGAGTCAGTTTCTAGATAATGAGTATAGAAATATGACAACTATAGGTCCTAAAGGGGCAACCTCAAGAACTAAAATTATTGATATTATTACTTATTGGATTAATATTATAAGAACTAGTGTGTCAAATAAAGCCACTGACCCTTCTTGGGGACCTCCTATTGTTAGGCTCACTCATGGTATACTATATCAGGATGTCCCCTGTATTGTTAAAAATTATAACATTCAGGTTGATGACAAGCAGGGGTACGATCAAAGTACCTTGTTGCCAAGAAGAATTCAAGTAATATTAAATATGGAAGAGGTACGAGTTGGGGATCTAGGAAAGTACTCCCCAGCATCCTTAGCGGGTGGTCCCTTCACACGGGACAACTTGGCTGGGTGGGAAGCCGTACTGGAACACGGTACAACTGATCCTTTGCCAATGATGGGAAATTCAGGCTCACAGGTTATAGCGGATATAGATGCCGAAACAGAGGTAGTGTCGGATTTCTTGGCAGCTACTAGCGGAGTCCCTCCTGTAGGATCTTTTGGAGGTTTTTAAACTAAAATGGCTAAAGTATCAGATAAGTCTAGATTTAAGGTAGGAGAAGTAAGACCCATACACAAAGAGGTGGCAACCCAAACTACCGTAGGAAGTGGGTATTATGAAAAACACCTTGCTAATATATCCCCTAGAAATTACAAGGTAGGATATGTCCCAGAGGGCTATGCTCATAGGCCAGATTTAATAGCTAATCTATTTTATGGTAGTCCTGCTTTTTGGTGGAAGATATTAGAAATAAATGGTATATCTGATCCTTTTGAAGGTCTAAACGCTGGAGACAGGATATTTCTTCCTAGAAATTAATGACTGCTTCCCCTATTTTTGTTCCTAATGTTCTTATAGGGACTGATGCCAATATTATTACTAATATCATGGGGGCTGGGGCTACAATTTCAGATTTAAGATCAAATCCAGCTTTGTGGTTGTTCCCTGGAGATGGGACCTCTAATCTGCTAAGTATGGAACATGATGTTTTAGGGGATAATGAATCCACCCGTATTACTTTAACTTTTATGGATCCTACCGAGGTTTTTGAGCACAGAATTGTAGATACAACTTTTACTGGGCAGATGGATAACACCTTTGGTTTTATGTGGAACCTCAGTAAGCTAGCGGGGAATGATTTAGCGGACGCTAACGCGGCGGGGGGAATTGGAGGTAAGGGTGATTGGGGAGGCTTACCTTCCGATATGGTGGCAGATCTTGAGAAAGAATACCCTCATACGGTTAAAACGGCAACATCGTTTGATATTGGTCCTGGGGGAAAGGCTGTGACTCAATATCAAAATAATGAAGTTACTTGGGGAGATGTAGAACCAAAGCTAAATAAGAAATTTGCTCAACATCTTCTTCAACAATTAATAAATGTAACTTATGGGGCAGAGGGGTTAGCTTCTTGGTTTGAAGGTAAAACAAGACAAGTTTCAAACAAACGACTAATTATCTCTTATGGATTGGGGCCAGACTTGGCTTCTTGGTCTGGTCCTTTTATATGTAAAATAATTGGAGCAGATTATAATTATACTGCTGACGGTGTTAGAACAATTAGTGTTACTCTTGTTCCTAATCTTGATATCCGTTTTAAAGTTCCTCTTGAAAGGTTAGGTTATGTAGGTTCTATTACAGGAGAATCACTACCTATTGCAGACAAAAAGAAAATTATCGACAACGATCAAGCTAACCCGTTCCTTACTACACTCCCTTCTCCTAAATCACAACAAAATTATCCAGTTCCGGGTGCGAATTTTTCCGCTAGAGATTTAAATATAATTTTTGGGGGTGTAATTAAAAATTATATAAGTGCTGCTCTTAGTGGTAAAAGGAATATTTTAGTATTCTTACCTGATATGAATAAAGTTTTTGGTACAGTATTAACGAAGGAAATTAGTGATCCAAGATATCAGAAGAGTGCTATTCCAAATTCAGGAGGAGGTACTTTTCACAGGCCTTTCAAATCAGCAATAGCTAGACTAGGTGAGCGTGGATCTAATTCAGTATTACGATTAGTAGCCCATAGCAAAGATGGAAAAGTATCCCGTAAAAATACTCATGAATGTTACCATGTTAAGGGAAATAAAAATGGTGATGACTTTTTAAAATTTGGCCCCGCTGGTAACGATAACGATGATAATTATAGACTATGGACTTTAGTTATGGATAATACGGGTTATGGTAATAATATGGAACCCATAGTAGACCTCTTTGCACAAATAAACGCACTAACCCCTGTAGATTTTGATTGGAAGTATTATGAAGAAATGAATGCGGATATTATAAAGATTTTATATGATGCAGGACTTATCCCTGATCCTGCTGAATCTGTGATTATTGTTGGTGATGATAAGATTATTAAAAATTTACTTTATCCAAGTGGGGCAGATCTTCAACTTAAGGGTAACGCCCCTGTTCTTCCTTCTTATGCGCCAATTCCCCCTGATGTTACTTTTCAAAAATGGGTTAGGTATAGAGAAAAATATAAAGAGTGGCGTATGAGTAAGGCTACTCATTATTATTCGCCATTAATTGGTGCAAACCCAGCTATTGATGAGTTTGCTGTGGATGCTTCTGGTCAAGATTTTGTGGAAGAGTTGGAGCCTAGTCTCGCTATAGCTATGCGAGATATGCCCGTGTTTAAATCTGGTGGGGTAGTCCCGAATATTCTATCTTTGAAGTTAACTACAGATAATCAATACTTTGCTGCCTTGCAGTCGGGTTGGAGCATGGCGGCGTATGCACATGTTCTTGCGGCAGGTGAACAGAAACTAACTGAAGGAGATACTATATACAAAAATCTAAATGAAATTATTACTAAAGTTAAAAACCTTCTTCCTGATCCAGAAGAAGTAGATGTTATAAATGCAGTTATTGAAAATGAGGGAGCAAATATGAAAGCTCCTACTAAAGAAATGATGGCTGAAACAATAATTAGATTATTCGAAAATTCAGGAAATATAGTACAAGGAAATACGGGGGACATATTACTCTCTAGAGAACATGAATTAGAGAATCCTATTGCTGCCTTTTTAGCCATCTATAAAAAGTGGTTTAATGCCGCAGTTAGATTGGAGATAGAGACTCTGCCTATGTTTCACCTTTCTGATACATTATGGTTAGGGAAACCTTGTTTGGTTCTAATTAATGAACCCGGTATAACGGGTACTCCGCCTCATGAGGCTTCTACCATGCGGAGATCTCTGGCTGGGGCATACACTATAATAGGTTTTAATCATATAATTTCAGATGACGAAGTTAAATCAAAATTTGTTCTTCGAAAAATTCCTGGCATGAAGGAGGAAGAATGGGGAGCACCAGAATTAGTTGGTAACACAACTGGAGAGAGTTGGCATCTTCCTGACTATATGCAGGAGGATATCGACCTGCTTGAGGACGCCGACATTGTTCAAGGAATGCAATAATGGGATCAAGAATAACAAATAATTACTTAGCGAGAGCTATTGTATCAACCAATAATATAGGTCAGCTACAGGATGGATCTTTTATTGCTGATATTATTGGGGGAGCAGAAGATGTTATGGTTACTTATGTCGCCGCTGCGTTCTCTCCAACTGCTGGGTGCATTATGATTCCAGAAGAGGGCCAGGAAGTTATTGTTGCTAATATTGATGGCGGCTGGTATTACCAGGGAACTGTAGTTTCGGACGCACCAGCAACACTTCCTAGTGAGCTTGATATTGATGCAGAAAAAGATCTTGCTCAGCCTCCGCATCAACTTATAAATTATGATACTGCGGGAAATCCTTGTACCGCTACTTTTTCTTATGATGGGGCAAGATTAGAATTATCAAGAGAGTCCACTTCAAACAGAGAGGATAGGTATGTTCTTCTTGAAAGTCCCACAAAAAAGAAACTTTTACTTTCTGATAATACTTGGTTCGATAGTATTATTTTGGAAAACGAACATGGTGACGGACTTACCATAACATCAAATAACGATTTTAAAGATTTAAATAGTCCCGTGAGGGGGGCAAAGTTAGAGTCTTGGGGTCCACTGAAGCTTAGGTCTGCTAGAGGAGAAATAGGGGTTCAAGTTAAAAATGGACAAGAATTAACCATTAGTAACTCCTCAAATGGGTTCTTTTCTAATGGCCCTCCTTATGGTAATGTTAATATAGAAAGCCAGTCACGGAATGTAAATATTCTTACTGGAGCTGATCCCCTTTTAGGTTTTACTGGAACAATTAACTTGTTCGCAATGGGTGCTGGGGGCGCTGTGCAGATTGATTGTGGTCTTGGAGGTATTACTATACATACAAAAGGTGCGCTTAATATTCAATCTGATCTGGGGAATATAGATATTGCGGCACTTGGGGGATCTATCAACATGTTTGCTACAGCAGGTATAAATATGCTTTCTCCTGCTGGGGTAAAGATAGACGGAGGATCGCTGGTGGGTATTGATGGAGCTATGATTCATTTAAATAATGGTATGGGTATAAATGCGGGGGTTCTTCCCGCTATTGTTGTAGTTAACGATTATGGGCATCCTTATGTTCCATATCCCGTAGGAGAAAGCGCAACTCTTGCTGTCACATAGCTAAATAATTAAGAGATAACTATGGTAAATTTAGAAGATATTCTTATAACTGCTAGCCAAGACCCTGCGCAGGGAGCTATGGCTCTTGCTGGAAATACTTTTGGTATTCCAGATTGTGCTCTAGATTTAGCAAAAGATCTCTTATCATTACTTCCTACGGCAGCACTGGTTGGCTGGTTAGCAAGCTTAAATCAATTTATTGCAGGTATACATAATAAAATTATTACCTTTTTAAACAAAATCTTTGGGTCTATTGGTCTAAAGGTTGTTGATACAGGGCATGGTTGGAAAATAATTATACCAGATATGGCCTCTCTTAAGTTAGATCCTCTTGGTATGTTTAGTATCTTCAGCCAAGTTATGCAGACTTTTGATGCTATAACCCAAGCGGCAGGAGAAATATATGCTGGAGTAAAGGGCATAGAATCTCAGATAAAGGAGTTAGTGAGCTGTTATAACCAGCTTCTACAGGCTTGGGGGG
>Ga0114899_1001045_pt1 | contig 17066 bp, 18 predicted proteins | sample MalvireepMed_215_FD_83497 | JGI IMG/M metagenome (GOLD analysis project Ga0114899, IMG submission 83497) | Marine viral communities from the Global Malaspina Expedition - Malaspina viral metaG DeepMed_215 | ecosystem: Environmental > Aquatic > Marine > Oceanic | place: Mediterranean Sea...
GAGCATGCGCGCCGAGAACGACAATGGCGCGAACATCGTCGCGCAGATCGCGCTGCGCGGCAACGGCATCGTCATGGCGTGGCAGGGCACCGTGCATCCCTTCCGGCTCAAACCGAGCTGGAAGGAAATCGAGGACCTTCCGTGGGAAGAGCAGAAGGCCAAGCTGTTCGACCCCGAGTTCAAGGCGCGCCTGATCGCCGAACAGCACGATTTTTCCGAGGTCAACCAGGACATCATGGGCCTGATCATGGTCGTTTGCGGCGGCTGGAACATGCAGTTCGAAATGGACCCCGACTTCAATTACGAACCGACGGCCGAGGAAAGCGTGCTCGAACGCGCCAGGGCAGCGGGCATGTCGGGCGATGAATATGCCTACGAGCTGCTGTGCCGCGACGAGGGCAAGGGCTTCATCTACCTGCCGATCCTCAATTACGCCGATGGCAATCTCGATTTCCTGAAAGACCTGCAACACGCCGACGACACGGTGAATTCGCTGTCCGATGGCGGCGCGCATTGCGGGACGATCTGCGATGCCGCCTCGCCCACCTTCATGCTGCAGCACTGGGTGCGCGACCGGGCGCGCGGCACGATCGGCCTCGAAAACGCGATCAAGCGGCAATGCAACGACACGGCCCGGCTCTACGGGCTGGAGGACCGCGGCGTGCTGGCGCCCGGCTATCTGGCCGATATCAACATCATCGACATGGACCGGATCAAGCTGGGCAAGCCCTGGCTGGCCTTCGACCTGCCTGCGGGCGGCAAACGCTTGCTGCAGAAGGCCGATGGCTATGTCGCGACGATCAAGAACGGAAAGGTCACATTCCGCGAAGGCGAATGGACGGGCGAGGCGCCCGGTGGCCTTATCCGCGGCCCGCTGCGGGCCGAGATGCTGGAGGCTGCAGAATGAAAGCAATCCGTACGGGCGCGAAACCGTCCACCCTCGATGCGCTGGAATGGGTCGATATCGACGCCGCAGCGGCGCCCGGTCCGGGCGAGATTACCGTCGATCTGAAGGCCAGTTCGCTCAACTATCACGATTACGCCGTCGTGAAAGGCATGATCCCGACCGAACCGGGTCGCATCCCCATGTCGGATGGCGCTGGCATCGTCTCGGCGGTAGGCGACGGGGTGACCGAATTCTCCGTGGGCGACCATGTGGTCAGCACCTTCTTCCCCGACTGGCTCGACGGCCGCCCGCCGTCCAGCGCGTTCACCCGCGTTCCCGGTGACGGGATCGACGGCTATGCGCGCGGGGCAGTGACTACCCCGACCCACTGGTTCACGCGCGCACCCTCCGGGTTCAGCCATGCCGAGGCTGCAACGCTGACCTGCGCCGGGCTGACCGCCTGGCGCGCATTGTTCGTCGACTACGCGGTCAAGCCGGGCGACACCGTGCTGGTCCAGGGCACGGGCGGGGTCTCGATCTTCGCCCTGCAGTTCGCGAAGGCCGCGGGCGCCACTGTCATCGCCACCTCTTCCTCCAACGAGAAGCTCGAACGGGTGCGCGAACTGGGGGCGGACCATTTGATCAATTACAAGGAAGTCGAAGCCTGGGGCCCGAAGGCGCTGGAGATAACCGGCGGGCGCGGGGTCGACTGCGTGGTCGAAATCGGCGGGGCGGGCACGCTCGACCAATCGATGCTGGCCACGCGCGTTGGCGGGCATGTCGCGCTGATCGGTGTGCTGGCAGGTTTCGCCGGGCCGGTGCAAACCGCGCTGCTGTTCTCCAAGAACCTCAAGGTGCAGGGCCTCACCGTCGGCAGCCGCGCGATGCAGCAGGACATGATCGCTGCGATCGAGGCCAACGGCATCAAGCCGGTCATCAGCGATACCTTCGCGCTAGCCGACCTCGCCGATGCCTTCCGCCATCAGGAAAGCGGGAGCCACTTCGGCAAGATCGCAGTCGAGATCTAGGGGCGCGGTTACCTGCCATAGCGGGGACCGGACACTGACCGGGTATCGCGGGGCCGGCCTCCACCGGCCCCCGGCGGCCCATCACGGTTCGATGATGATTCCCTTGGCGGGATCGACACTGCCGCCGGTCATCCTGACGAAAACGTCGCGTGCAGCAGCAAGGCCCGCATGGCGTTCAATGGTCACGCTGTCGCCGGCATCGGCAAGGAATATACGCCAGCTCTCGGCCATCTGGCGGCCCGCTTCCTGCGGCCCCAGGTCCTTGAACAGCGCGACCGCATGGTCGGGTGCGAAGAACAGCGTCGGCGCCGGTCCGGGCAGGTCCCCCGCCCCGCCGCCGCGCTCCTCGATATGTGTTGCACCCACCAGGCAGGAGTACTTCAACGCGTCGCCAAGATGCGCATGGATCGCGCCCAGCAGACGGGCGTTGCCGGCAAAATCGACCGATACCGAGGGTCGGCTGGCCAGTGCCTGCACGTCGTCATAGGCCAGCACTTCGTCGTAGAGACCGCTCTGTTTCACGAAAGCGACATTCCCCGAAGAGGTCAGGCCGATCCGCCGGATATCCGGCGAACGATGCCTGGCCGTACTGGCAAGGCCCATGGCAGTCTTGGACGATGCGCTGGTCAGGATTACCTGTTCGGCGCCGAACCAGTCCTGCGAGCGCATGAAGTATTCGATCAGGAAACCGGTCTTGAACAGCGGACCGAAGATCATCCGTTCGCCTTCGCGCGCCGGATCGTGTTCCGGGTCGGCTGCAAGCCGCGAATAGCTGTTGTAGACCGGGCTCATCGGCTGGCGATGTGCGGCCATGTCGGTAAAGCCGCTGGCGGACAGTTTTCCGGGCACGACGTCCAGATGCGTCGCCATCGGCAGGTAGCCATAGACCCGCTCGCCCACGGATATCTCGGACACATTGCTTTCGATGACGCGTGCATGCCCCCACATGGGCACGATGCCCATGCCGTCGGTGCCTGCCCACTGCACGGGGAAGAAGTTCCAGTATCCGAAGCCGTCGCCGACGACCGCATAGGTCACGTTGTTCGCCGTGACCGAGAAGCTTTCGATTTCCAGGCGCACCGCATCGTCGGCCAGCTTTCCTTGGTCGCAATCGACCAGTCGGGCCTCGCCGATTGCATTCTTGCGGACATGGACTTGCTGCATTCGCGTCTCTCCTTCGAGAGCGACGCTAACCGCAGATCTACGCCAATGCGAGCGCTTAAACCCGCATCGGCATGAGGACGTAGAGCGCGGGCGAATTCTCGTCCTTGCGGATCAGCGTCGGGGCGCCAGCATCGGCCAGATGGATTTCCACCGTGTCGGCATCGATCTGGTTGAGGATGTCCTTGAGATAGCCCGCGTTGAAGCCGATTTCGAACCCGTCGGACGAATATTCCGCCGGCACTTCCTCGGTCGCGGTGCCATTGTCGGGGCTGGTTACGGTCAGCGTGACCTTGTCCCGATCAAGCCCCATCTTGACCGCGCGGGTCTTCTCGGTGGCGATCGTCGCCACGCGGTCGACCCCCTCGTGGAAGCTCTTCGGGTCGAGCTTAAGGAGCTTGTCGTTACCCGTTGGAATAACGCGCGAATAATCGGGGAAGGTCCCGTCGATCAGCTTGCTGGTCAGGACCACTCCGCCCTCGCCGCCGAGCGTGAAGCGGACCTTGCTGGCCGACAGGTCGATCTGGACATTGCCGTCGAGCGACTCGTCGAGCAGCTTGCGCAGTTCGGCCACGGCTTTGCGCGGTACGATCACGTCGGGCATGCCTTCTGCCCCATCAGGCCGCGGCAGAGTGAAGCGCGCGAGCCGGTGACCGTCGGTTGCGGCCGCCCGCAGGACGGGTTCGTTGTCGTCCGACACGTGGAAAAAGATACCGTTCAGATAATACCGGGTTTCCTCGGTCGAGATCGCGAAACGCGTCCGATCGATGAGGTCGGCGAAGGTCTTGGCGGGCAGTTCGAAACTGGTCGGCAGATCGCCTTCGACGATGACCGGGAAGTCGTCGCGCGGGAGCGTCGGCAGCGAGAAGCGGCTGCGCCCCGCCTTGATCGCCATGCGGTTTTCCGCCGCTTCGAGGCTGACCTGCGAACCTTCGGGCAGCTTGCGCGCGATATCGAACAGCAGGTGCGCCGAAACGGTGATCGCCCCGGCACTGTCGACATTGGCTTCCATATGCTCGATCACCTGCAGATCGAGGTCGGTTGCCATGACCCTGAGCGAATTGTCGCCTTCGGCTTCGATCAGCACGTTGGAGAGGATCGGGATGGTATTGCGGCGCTCCACGACCGACTGGACGTGGCTGAGACAACGCAGCAGCGTCGCGCGTTCGATGGTGGCCTTCATGGTCCTACTTTCGTCCCTCTTGGGCGCCTGGCAGGCCGGAATCGCCCCACCAGCGCCGGAATACGGATAGTCACCCTAGCGGGGCGGGCATGGGGGGCAAGGCCGGACGCCGCGGCGCCGCAATTCGTTGGGGAAAAGTGGGTGAAATCAGCCCATCATCGCCATGCCGCCGTTCACGTGCAGCGTCTGGCCAGTGACATAGGCTGCCTCGTCGCTCGCAAGGTAGGCAACCGCAGCGCCGATCTCGTCGCCTTCGCCCATGCGGCCCATCGGAATACGCCCGTTGATCGCCGCTTTCTGCTCGTCGTTCAACGCGTCGGTCATCGCCGTGCGGATGAAGCCGGGGGCCACGCAGTTCACGGTGATGTTCCGGCTGGCAAGTTCCTGCGCGAGGCTTTTGGACATGCCGGTCAGGCCCGCCTTGGCGGCGACATAGTTCATCTGGCCGGGGTTGCCGGTATGCCCGACCACGCTGGTGATCGAGATGATCCGCCCGCCCTTGGCCTTCATCATCGGCCGTGCGCTGGCGCGCATCAGGCGGAAGCTCGCCTCGAGATTGATGCGGATCACCTGGTCCCACTCGTCGTCCTTCATCCGCATGGCGAGATTGTCACGGGTGATGCCGGCATTGTTGACGAGGATGTTCATCGAACCCAGCGTATCGACGGTGGCCGGGATCAGTTCCTCGACCTGCGTCGGATTGGAAAGGTCGCAGGTGATCTCGACATGGTCATGGCCGAATTCGTCGTTGAGCTGTTCGCGGAAGGCGCGCAGCTTGTCGCCGTTGGAGCCGGACAGCGCGAGGCGCGCACCCTGCTTCGCCAGCGCGTAGGCGATCGACGAACCGATCCCCCCGCTGGCCCCGGTCACGAGCGCGGTCTTTCCTTCGAGGCTGAACATCATGCGTTCTCCTTGGCGAAGTTTTCGAGGTCTTCCATGGTGACGAGGCTGACGGTTGCGGCCTCCTTGTCGATGCGGCCCACCATCGGGGCGAGCACCTTGCCGCCCACTTCGACAAACCGTTCGATGCCTGCCTCGCGCATCGCCAGCACGCTTTCGCGCCAGCGGACGCGGCCGGTGATCTGATCGACCAGCAGCGCCTGTTCTTCCGCCGGATCGGTGACGCGTGCGGCAGTGACATTGGCGAACAGCGGCACTGCAAAGGCCTGCGGGGGCGTCGTTTCGAGCGCGTTCTTCATGCGCAGCGCAGCAGGACCCATCAGCGAACAGTGGAACGGTGCCGAAACGGGCAGCTTGATTCCGCGCTTGATCCCGTGATCCTTCGCCATTTCGATCGCGCGGTCGATCGCCTCGGCGTGGCCGGAGATAACGACCTGCGTCGGATCGTTGTCATTGGCGACTTCGCAGACCTGCCCCTCGGCCGCTGCCTCGGCCAGCGCGGTGGCCTTTTCGATATCGGCACCGAGCAGCGCGGCCATCGCGCCGACGCCGATCGGAACCGCATCCTGCATTGCGATGCCGCGCAGGCGCAGCAGCTTGGCCGTGTCGGTCAGCGAGAATGCCCCGGCGGCGCACAGCGCGCTGTATTCGCCGAGCGAATGGCCCGCGACGCAATCGGCCGTGTCGGCCAGCGTCACGCCGAATTCCTTTTCGAGGACCCGGGCAGTGGCCACCGAATTGGCCATGATCGCCGGCTGCGCATTGGCAGTCATCGTCAGTTCGCTTTCGGGGCCATCCTTCATCAGCGCGGAAAGCTTCTGCTTGAGCGCTTCGTCGACTTCCTGGAACACTTCGCGCGCATGCGCGCTGGCTTCGGCGAGATCGGCGCCCATGCCGACCTTCTGGCTGCCCTGGCCGGGAAAGATGAATGCAGTCATAAAATCTCCTCGACCGCGCGACTAGGCGCGAGCGCCCCGCGTCTCAAGTCCGAAGGGGACAATCTTGTTGGCAGCATCGTGGCCGATATCCGCCCGGCCGAGGTAGGGGATGCCGCTGCGCCGGCACCAGTCCTGCGCGATGGCGACTTCGTCGGTGCCGAAGGGGCGGTCGTTGACGGGGACATCGCTGATGCGGCCCAGACGCAGGCCCGCGATTCCCTGCAGATGCTGCGTAGCATGGAACAGCAGGCGGTCGACCGCATAGAGATGCTCCGCCACTTCCTCGATCATGACGACATGACCCGACAGGTCGGGCGCGAGTTCGGTCCCCGCCAGCATCGCCAGGGTCGTCAGGTTGAAGGCCGCCGCAGGCCGTTCATCGAGATCCGGTTCCAGGCCATCGGTGCCGCCCTTGAACCAGTCCAGCGCGCGCTCGATCGCAGCGGCGCCGCCCTCGCGCCGGACGTCGCCCGCCAGCGGCCCATGCGCGACGCGCCCGATGCCATGCCTGTACAGCGCGGCGAGCAGGAAGCCGGTGTCGGAATAGCCGAGATAGGACTTGTCCCGCGCTGCCGCGTTCATTTCCGCCACCGCCTGCGGGGCGATGCGGTTCGAACCATAACCGCCCATCGCGAACCACACCGCATCGAATCCGGGATCGTTGGCGCAATCGAGCAAGGCGGCGAGCCGCACCGCGTCGCTGCCGGCGAAATGCCCGTCTTCGGCAAAGCATTGTTCGTGGAACTGCAACGATACGTCGCTGCGCCCCGCCACCAGCGCTTCGACCGCTTCTGCCCGTTCGCGCTTCAACCGCTTTCCGGGGGCGCAGATCGCAATTCTGACCATGCGCCCTGCTAGCGTGCTTGTATCGCGCGGCACAACTCAATAGCTGCACGCGCATGAGCGATATGCCCACTCCAGATGAATTGTTCGCCCGTCCCTTCTTCTTCTGCGGGATCGGCGGATCGGGAATGCTGCCGCTGGCGCAGATCCTCAAAGGTCGCGGCTGCACGGTCGAAGGATCGGACCGCAGCCACGATCAGGGCCGCACGCCCGACAAGTTCGCTGCGCTCGAACAACAGGGTCTCACGCTGCATCCGCAGGACGGCAGCGGGATCGTCTCGGCCAAGCAGATCCTCGTCGCCAGCGCCGCGGTGGAAGATACCGTACCCGATGCCAAGCGCGCCAAGGAACTGGAGTGCCTGCGGCTGACCCGCGCCGAGCTCAATTCGATCCTCTTCAACACCAGCGGTGCGGGGCTGGCGGTTGCCGGGACCAGCGGCAAGTCGACCGTCACCGGCATGCTCGGCTGGATCCTCCACGCCTGCGGGCGCGAGCCGACGATCATGAACGGCGCAGTGATGAAGAACTTCGTCTCGTCCGAACGCCCCTATGCCAGCGCGGTGGTCGGCGGGCAGAGCCTCTATGTCAGCGAGGTCGACGAAAGCGACGGGTCGATCGCGCTCTATCGCCCCGCGGTCGGCGTGCTGCTCAATGTCAGTCTCGACCACAAGAGCATGGAAGAGCTGCGCCAGCTGTTTGGCGATTACCTTTCACGCAGCCGCATTTCGGTGATCAATGCCGACGATCCCGAAGCGCTGGCGCTGCTGCCGCATGCGAAGGAAGTCGTCACCTTCGGGATCGAGCAGGAAAAGGCGCAGATCGGCGTCGTCCCCGGCTCGGTCGCGGAAGGCCCGATGCGGCAGGCCGCGCTGGTCGTCGACCGGCACGACGGCAGCGAACATCCGTTGATGTTCAACCTGCCCGGGCGGCACAATCTGGCCAACGCGCTGGCGGCAATCGCAGCGGCAGCGGCAGCGGGCATACCGGTCGCCAATGCGGTCGCCGCGCTCGCCGGTTTCGAAGGTCTCGCGCGGCGGTTCGACATCGTCGGCACCAGCCCGTCCGCCATCACCGTGATCGACGATTTCGGCCACAATCCGGAAAAATGCGCCGCCACGCTACGCACGCTCAAGGCGCACCCGGGCCGCGTTCTCGCCTTCTTCCAGCCGCACGGCTACGGGCCCCTGCGCCAGATGGGCGAGGAGCTGGCCCAGACCTTCGCGCATGAACTGGGTGACGAGGACCGCGTGATCCTGTGCGACCCGGTCTATTTCGGCGGCAGTGTCGATCGCAGCGAAGGCAGCGAACGGATCGTGCGGCTGATCGAGAAGGCGGGCGGCCATGCCGAACACATTCCCGAGCGCACGGCGGTGGGCGACAGGCTCGCCGAACTCGCGCAGCCAGGGGACCGGATCGTTGTCATGGGCGCGCGCGATGACACGCTGAGCGGATTTGCACGCGACCTGTTCGACCGACTGGCCTAGATCGCGGCGGGGCCCGCGGCCTCACGCGCCACGGCCCGGCGATATCCCTCGCGTGCGGTCAGCCGTTCGCGGTAGTCCCTGAGCGATTGCGGCACGCCCTCGTCCAAGCCCACCCGGCCCGCCAGGATCAGCGCGTAACCGCAGCAGATATCGGCCACGGTAAAGCGGCCCGCGCACAGGTAGTCGCGCGTTTCGAGGCGCTGCTCGAGCTTGACGAGGCGCTTCCAGAACCACTTGGCATAGGCCTCGCCCGCCTCGCTCCAGCCCTTATTCTTCTCGAACAGGGCGAAGCGCATATAGACGGTTTGCGGGAAAGTGATCGTGGCATCGGCGTGGTAGGTGAAATCGAGATAGGCGGGATAATCCATCTCGTCCGGCGCCACGACCAGCGACTGGTCCGCGCCCTTGGTGGCCAGGTAATGCGCGATCGCACAGCTCTCGGTCATGTGCGCCGCGCCATCGACCAGCATGGGTACCGTACCCAGGGGATTGACCTCAAGGTAGTCGGGCGTCTTGAAGCGGGGCGGGAACGGCAACAGCCGCAGGTCAATAGCGACCCCCGCCTCTTCCGCCGCCCAGGTCGCCCGCAGGCCGCGCGCCCCTGCGCAGGTGTAAAGGACCGGCGGCTCAGTGGTCGCCATGGGTAATGCCGATCTTGAAGACCTTGTGGATGAGGATCGCCAGCACGAAGCCGAGCGCGAGCCCCGTCAGGGCGGACAGCGCCGCATAGGTTCCCCAGCCGAGGATGCCCGAAAGTCCGCCGGTCACCGCTTCCACCGTGTGCTGCAGCCCATGCGCCCAATCGGAGGGACCATGGATGCCCAGTTCGTGCAGGCTGTGCAGGATGATGCCGCCGCCGACCCACAGCATCGCGATCGTGCCGATGAAGGACAGCGTGGTCAGCAGATAGGGTACCGAGGTCACCAGAAACTGCCCGAAGGCCTGTGCTGCGGCCGAAGTCTTCTCGCGCAGGTGCAATCCGATATCGTCCAGCTTCACGATCAGCGCGACCGATCCATAGACCACCAGTGTCACGCCGATACCGACGATCGCCAGCACGCCCGCGCGTACGATGAAGTCTTCCGCGGCCACCTCGTTCAGCGTGATCGCCATGATTTCGGCCGAGAGGATCAGATCGGTGCGGATTGCGCCGTTGACCCGCTGTTTCTCGAACGCCGCCGGGTCGGTGATCTCATCCTCCACAGTGACGCCGTGTTTCTGGCCGCCCAGCTTTTCCATCACCTTTTCCGCCCCTTCATAGGACAGGTAGCAACCGCCCAGGATCAGGATGAAGACGATGGCGCTGGGAAGCAGCCAGCTGAGCAGCAGCGCGCCGGGCAGCAGGATGATGAGCTTGTTCTTCAGGCTGCCCTTGGTGATGTTCCAGATGATCGGCAGTTCGCGCGCAGGGCTGAGGCCCGTGACGTAACTCGGCGTGACCGCCGCATCGTCGATCACGACGCCGGCGGTCTTCGAGCCCGCCCTGCCCGCCGCAACCGTAATATCGTCGACCGAGGCCGCCGCCGCGCGGGCGATGATCGACACGTCGTCTAGCAGGGCTACAAGTCCACCGGGCACGCACTACTCCTTCGTTTTCCAACCAATGCCGCCCTGCCCGCCCGGTTCCACCCTGCCAAGCCCCGAGATTGGCTTGCATTCGTCGCCAATCCCGTTATGTGCGCGCATCCCCTGCCTGTGGGCGGGGATTCGAAGAAAGCCGGAGGGGCCCCGCAATCCCGCGGACAAGCCAGCGATCGGCCACATGTGAAAGGACAAGGGCATGGCTCTATACGAGCATGTTTTCCTGGCGCGACAGGACCTGAGCCAGGCTCAGGTCGACCAGCTCGCCGCCACCGCTACCGAGATTGTCGAGAAGAACGAAGGCAAGGTCACCAAGACGGAGACCTGGGGCCTCAAGAACCTCGCCTACAAGATCGACCGCAACCGCAAGGCGCATTTCGTGATGCTCAACATCGAGGGCCCCGGTGCCGTCGTGGAAGAGCTCGAGCGCCAGACCCGCATCAATGAAGACGTCATCCGCTACATGACCATCCGTGTCGAAGAGCACGAAGAAGGTCCGAGCGTGATGATGCGCAAGAACGAGCGCGATGCGAAGAAGCGCCGCGACCGCGAGGAGCGTAACTGATGGCCCGCCCGTTTTTCCGCCGCCGCAAGTCCTGCCCCTTCTCGGGCAAGAATGCCCCGACGATCGACTACAAGGACGTCCGCCTGCTGCAGGGCTTCATGTCCGAACGTGGCAAGATCGTCCCCAGCCGCATCACCGCCGTCAGCGCGAAGAAGCAGCGTGAACTGGCCAAGGCCATCAAGCGCGCCCGTCATATCGGCTTGCTGCCGTACATCGTGAAGTAAGGGGAATAATCATGGATATCATTCTCCTTCAGAGGATCGAAAAGCTCGGCTCGATCGGTGACGTCGTCACCGTGAAGGACGGCTATGCCCGCAACTTCCTGCTCCCGCAGAAGAAGGCCCTGCGCGCCAACGAAGCCAACAAGAAGGTCTTCGAAGCGAACCGCGACCGCCTGGAAAAGGAAAACGCGGAACGTCGCAGCGAAGCCGAGAAGTCCGGCGAGAAGGTCCAGGGCGAAGAAATCGTCCTGATCCGTGCCGCGTCGAACACCGGCCAGCTCTATGGTTCGGTCAACGTGCGCGACATCGCCGCGTCGCTGGCCGAAAAGGGCCACGAGATCGACAAGAAGCAGGTCATCATGGGTGACCCGATCAAGGCGATCGGCATGCATGAAGTCCGCATCGACCTGCACCCCGAGGTCTCGGTCACGATCAAGGCCAACGTCGCCCGCAGCGACGATGAAGCCGAACTGCAGAGCAGGGTATCGACGTGATGGCGCAGATGTTCGAAGACGAACAGCGCGAGATCGAAGAACAGGCCGAAGCGAACCGGACCGACCCGACGCTCGAACCGGGTGAAATCCCCGCCGACATGCTCGAAGACGACATCAGCACGCCCGAAGGCATGAGCGAGACCGAAGCCAAGATCGAAGCGACCGCGCCCGAAGGCGAGTAAGCTTCGTCGCTTCGTGCGATCGACAATCAGGGCGCGGCGGCTTCGGTCTCCGCGCCCTTTTTGTAAGAACCGCCTGCGCACCCTATGTGGGTGGGCGACATAAATCCTAAAACAACAAGAGGCAGGAGCAACGCCCATGGAATCCATCGAACAGACGCTCGACCGGCTCGAGAAAATCTACGACGCTGCCGTGGAGCGGCTCCGCGAGGACGTGATCGCCTTCGGCCGCGAACGCGAGCTTCCCGCGCCCGAACGGCGCCACGACGGCAGCTATGCCTATCCCGAATTGCGCCTGCGCTTTCGCGGAGGCGACCAGCCTGCCGACCGCAACCGCGCGTTCGGCCGTCTCAATGCGCCCGGGCTGTACACCACCACGGTCACCCGCCCGGAGCTGTTTCGCGACTATCTGCGCGAGCAGCTCGAACTGATCAGCGAGAATTACGAGGTCGAACTCGAAGTCGGTTCCTCGAAACAGGAGATCCCCTTCCCCTATGTCCTCGACGGGGGCGCCGGGGCCGAGCTGGCAGGCGTCGATCCCAATCTGATCGCGCGGCATTTCCCCTCGACCGAACTGGCCGATATCGGCGACGAGCTGGCCGATGGCATCGTGCTTGAAAACGATGACGACCCGATCCCGCTGTCGCTGTTCGACGGGTTGCGGACCGATTTCAGCCTGGCCCGGCTGGCGCATTACACCGGGACCAGCACCGACCACTTCCAGCGCTTCATCCTGTTCACCAATTATCATCGCTATGTCGATGAATTCGTGGACTGGGCGGGCGCGCAGCTGGGCTCCAACGGCTACACCGCACTGGCCGGTGCCGGGGGCATGATGCTTACCGAACAGACCGATAATGCGCGCGCGCAGCTGTCCGACACCGCATGGCGCCGGCACCAGATGCCCGCCTACCACCTCGTCGGCCCCAATCGCGAAGGGATCACGCTGGTCAATATCGGCGTCGGCCCGTCCAACGCCAAGACGATCTGCGATCACCTTGCGGTGCTGCGGCCCGAGGCATGGCTGATGATCGGGCACTGCGGCGGCCTGCGCCCCAGCCAGAAGATCGGCGATTACGTCCTGGCGCATGCCTATCTGCGCGACGACCACGTGCTCGACCCGGTGCTGCCGCCGGAAATCCCGCTTCCCGCGATCGCCGAAGTGCAGCAGGCGCTGGCGGGTGCGGCCGAAGCGGTTTCGGGCGAACATGGTGCCGATCTCAAGAAGCGGATGCGCACCGGTACGGTGGTCACGACCGACGATCGCAACTGGGAGCTGCGCTTCACGCAGTCGGCCAAGCGCATGAGCCTGAGCCGCGCGGTCGGCGTGGACATGGAAAGCGCCACCATCGCGGGCCAGGGTTATCGCTTCCGCGTCCCCTACGGCACCTTGCTGTGCGTTTCGGACAAGCCCCTGCATGGCGAGATCAAGCTACCCGGACAGGCCAATGCCTTCTACGAAGAAGCGATTGCCGCGCATCTCCAGATCGGGGTCAATGCCTGCAAGCGGCTGCGCGAAGAAGGCCCCCGCCTCCACAGCCGCAAGCTGCGCGCGTTCAACGAGCCGCCGTTCAGATAGGCCCTTGGGAAAACCGCGGCATCAAGGTTAACGGCTTGGGGAGGATTTGCTGCCACCAGCCATCGCGATGTATATCGCGAAGCCCGAATCCAAGCCGAAGCCGCGCCGATTGCTGGGATTGTCCCAGGCTGTAATCGCGATCGGCGCGGTCGGCGGCCTGCTGCTGGCGCCGCCGGCTTTCGGCCAATTGGCATTCTACCCCATATCTCCTGCGGCGGACCGGGCCTTGCCCGGAATCGTGTTTCAGGACGGGCGGCGCGCTGTCGCCCGCACCGCGCTGGGCGGTGGTTATGTGATGCAGGGCGCACGTCCGCCGCTTTTCGAGCTTCTCTTCGAGCACGGCATCCTCGTTCTCGCCGTTCCGCGGGGCGGCTGCACCGGAGCAATCAGTGGATCATAACGAAATCAACGCGCTGCGCACCAAAGGCGTGATAGGAATTGCGATCGCGGGCTGGGCTGCATCGCTGAGCCTTGCCGCACTGATCCCGGCGATGGGCACGCAGGCCTTCCATGCACTCGCCGCGAGCGTCTTGCTGAACCTGCTGCCGACGATCGCGGCCTGGCAACGCCGCTACGACAGCGCTGCACGCATGGCGGTTGCGCTCATGGCTGCGCTGCAGCCTGCGCTCATGCTCTACGCGCTGCGCGGTGCTCCGTGGCAGATCGATATGCATATGTATTTCTTCGTCGCCATCGCGACGCTCACGATCCTGTGCGACGTCCGCCCGATCCTGCTCGCTGCGGCAACCGTCGCCCTGCACCACCTCATCCTGTCGATTGCGGCGCCCAGCTGGGTCTTTTCCGGTGGCGGAGGTGTGAACCGGGTGTTCATCCACGCGCTCGCCGTGGTGCTGGAAGCAGGCGTATTGTGCTATATTGCCACCACGCTCAATTCGCTGATCACGCGCATCGGTTCTGCGCTGGCGGAAAGCGAACAGGCCACGCGGTCTGCCGAAGAGGCGCTCCGCCTTGCCGATTCGGAGCGCGCCGAACGCAGCCGGCTGGAAAGCGACCTCGCCGCCCGTCGGCGCGAAGACATGCTGCGGATCGCGGCCGATTTCGAAAGCTCGGTTTCCGAAGTCACGATGGCGGTGGCCAAGAGCGCTCGCGCGCTGGACGAGGTGATGCATTCGCTGGATGAGAATGCGCGCGACACCGGGCAGCAAGCAGGCGAAGTCGCCGCAGCTGCCTCGCAGGTATCCAGTGCCATCGATGCGGTGGCCGGCAGCGTTACCGAATTGTCCCGTTCGATCGGCAACATCGCAGTGACCGCCGGTCGCCAAGACGAGCTTGCCAGCGAGGCAGGAACGCGCACCGAAACCGGCGGCGACGCGGTCCGATCGCTTGCCAACCAGTCGAAGACCATCGGCGATGCGACGCGTTCGATCGCCGAAATTGCCGAAATGACCAATTTGCTCGCGCTCAATGCCACGATCGAGGCTGCCAGCGCAGGGGATGCCGGCAAGGGTTTCGCCGTGGTGGCGCAGGAGGTCAAGCAGCTCGCCGCGCAGGCCGCACGTGCCACGCGCGAGATCGAGGACCTGCTCTCGGGCATCAGCAAGGGCACCGGCGAAGCTGAGAACAGCTTCGGCAAGCTCAGCGGGGCAATCGCCGAACTCGCCAGATCGGCGATGACGGTGCGCAGCGATGTCGACAACCAGCGGGCGGCGACCTCCAGCATCGAACAGACCATGGGCGACACCGCTGCGGGCACCGAACAGATGGCCCACAACAGCGCCGTCTTGGCGAACCGCGCAAGCACCACCCAGAAGCTGTCCGGCGATGCCCGGCAGAACGTGAAGGCGCTGCTCGAGACCATCCATTCGCTCGAGCGATCGGCCGGCGACTTCGTTGCCAGTATCAAGGCCGCCTGATTGGCGACCGTGACGGCGATGCCATTCTTCGATAGCCTGCTGTCGGGGAGGACATTGATCGCATGACCACAATACCCAATCGCTCGCGCTCGGTCGCGGGCCGGGTCGCCATCGTCACCGGGGCCGCCAGCGGCATGGGCCGCGCAACCGCGATGCTGCTGGCAAAGGAAGGCGCGCGCGTCGCGGTGACCGATCTCGATATCGCCGGATGCCAAACCGTGGCGGCAGCGTGCGGGGACGGCGCGCGCGCCTATGCGCTCGACGTATCGGACGCGGATGCGATTGCGCAGGTCGTGGCGCAGGTCGCAGCGGATTTCGGCGGAATCGACATACTCGTCAACAATGCCGGCATCTCGAGCTTCTGCGCACTCGAAGACGATGCCTATGAGGAGACCTGGCACCGCGCACTGGCCGTGATGCTGACCGCGCAGCAGCGCATGGTTCGCGCCGCGCTCCCGCATCTGCGGAAAAGCGATGCCGCGCGGATCGTCAACGTCGCCAGCACCGAAGGTCTCGGTGCGACGCCCGGCGACACGCCCTATGTCGCGGCCAAGTCGGGCGTGGTCGGCCTTACCCGCGGGCTGGCGGTCGATCTCGGGCCCGAAGCCATCACGGTAAACTGCATCTGTCCCGGGCCGATCCGCACAGCGATGACCGATGCAGTGCCCGACGAACACAAGGTGATCTATGCTAAGCGGCGGACGGCACTCAAGCGCTATGGCGACCCGGAAGAAGTCGCGCATGTGACGCTATCGCTCGTACTCCCCGCGGCGAGCTACATTACCGGCGCGGTGATCCCGGTGGACGGCGGGCTGATGGCGCGCAATGCGTGACGAGTAAACCGGCTGACACGTCGTGCGCCTCGGGTGTCCGCTACCCCGATGCCGCCGAGCCTGAAGGATCGACCTTCGGCCCTGCGCGTATGCAATAGGCCAGCGCCTACGCCGCGCGCCCGCCCGTTCAGGATCATCCCATGTCTCGGCCCGAAAGCATCAGCATCGATTTCCGATCTCAGCGCATCGCCGGAGTGCGCTACCCGGCGCCGCGCCCGAACGGAGCGAAGGTCCTCTTGAACCACGGCTTCGGCGTCACCCGCACGGGCGTCGGCCGGGCGTTTGTCGATCTCGCACGAGGTCTGACCAATTCGGGTTGCACGGTCTTCGCCTTCGACCGTCTCGGCCATGGCGAAAGCGATGGCCGCTTTCTCGATGTCTCCGTGCCGGACGAACTCGACCAGCTATCCGCCATGCTCGATCACGTGCTCGCGGACGGAAATGGTCCGGTGCACCTTGTCGGTCATTCGCTTGGCGGCATGGAATCGGCATGCCTGGCTGCGCGGCGTCCGGGCGATCTCGCAAGTCTGACGCTCTGGGCTGCCGCGGCGGTCTTCGTCGATGATGTGCGTAGCGGCCAGATCCAGGGCAAGTCGCTGGACATGCTTCGCGATACGGCCGTGTTCGATTTCAAGGGGCAGGCGCTCGGCCCGCGCTTCGTCGAGACGGCAGAGGCATTCGACCCTTTCGCAGAGCTAGGCGCTTTTACTGGCAAGGTGTTCGTCCACCAGGGCGAAGCGGACGAGGTCGTGCCGTTCGAATATGCGCAGAAATACGCCGATATCTGGTCGGAGAACGCAGTCCTGTACCGCTATCCCGATGCCGACCACGGGTGGAACCGTCTGCCGGATCGGGCGCTGCTGCTGCAGCGTACGCAAGCGGACATCGCTGGCTTGGCGGACACCGGGACAGAGCACTGACAGTGCCTCGGCCGAGCGAGGGCAATTTCAGACCGGCCGTCGCCGTGCGCTGACTATTCGCGATCAGCGCAAGTGCTGGCGTCAGCCCCGCCCCTTTGTCTTGGTCTTGCCGTCGCGCGCGCTTTTTTCGATGAACTCGATCACGAGCCCGGCAATATCCTTGCCGGTCGCCTTCTCGATCCCCTCCAGGCCGGGCGAGGAATTAACTTCCATGATGACCGGCCCGTGGTTGCTGCGCAGCATGTCGACACCGCACACGTTGAGGCCCATGCGATTGGCGGCGCGCACCGCGGTCGAGCGTTCTTCGGGCGTGATCTTGATGAGCTCGGCGCTGCCGCCGCGGTGCAGGTTGCTGCGGAAGTCGTCCGCCGCGCCGGTGCGCTTCATCGCCGCGACC
>Ga0114899_1001051_pt1 | contig 17025 bp, 14 predicted proteins | sample MalvireepMed_215_FD_83497 | JGI IMG/M metagenome (GOLD analysis project Ga0114899, IMG submission 83497) | Marine viral communities from the Global Malaspina Expedition - Malaspina viral metaG DeepMed_215 | ecosystem: Environmental > Aquatic > Marine > Oceanic | place: Mediterranean Sea...
AATATTACGGAAGAAGATGTTGAGGTAGAGGGCGGTTATCCGTTTCCAAGAAAGCGATTAGCTGAAATACAAGATGATCTTGTAGCACAAGGCGCATTAGGGGTCGGTTGGGTCATTAGCTTTCCGCAGAAGGATCGCCTTGGTGGCGATGTGGAGTTTGCCAAGAGCCTAGCGTCTGCGCCTAGTGTGGTCGCAACTTTTGAAAACGATAACGGCACTTATCCAATGACCACAGGTACAGTTATTTTGGGCAAGGATCATGGTGGGTTTAAGGCTAAAGGTGTGGTACAAAATATCCCCTTACTTCGTGAATCGGCTTATGAAGGCATTGCAGTTGCACCAACCGAGGTTGACCAACTGGTAAGGCGTATGCCATTATTACTAAGAACCCCTGACGGATGGGTTTCTGCCTACGGCACAGAGGTTCTAAAAGTTTTAACTGGTGCAGACACCTACCTAATAAAAACTTCAGAAGCAGGTATACAAGAGATTAGAGTTAAGGGACTGCCGCCAGTTAAGACCGATACCTTGGGCAGAAAATGGATCAGTTGGGTCAATACACCTGAATTTTCTTTAACAGAGATTAAAAGCACAGAGCTTATTAAAAATCGTTTTGTGTTTGTCGGTGTCACAGCAAAAGGAGTTATGCCTCAAGTGGCTACTCCGGCCGGTTTATTGGAACCCCATAAAATACAAACAGCGTTGTCCGAAAGCATTTTAATAGAAGACAGTCCGTTAATCCCTGATTATGCGTTGCTTGTTGAGTTAGGGATATATCTAGCGACAACGGTTCTGGTTTGGTTTTTCTTAAACTTTTTTGGTGTCACATGGGGGCTGTTCTTCTTTTTAATGTTAAATGGCGCTGTTGCTTATTCAGGCTATTATTTAATTCAGTCCAATTTGTTAATTGATGTTACCTGGTCATTAATCTCTGGCTTTATTACAGGTTCTATTGCGTTTTATTTGAATTTTAGAGAGCAGTACAGGCTCAGACAAGAAATTAAAAAGCAGTTTGAACACTACCTTGATCCCAGACAAGTTAAAAAACTACAAGACAACCCGGAACTGCTTAAATTGGGCGGCGAAAAAAGATACGCGACCTATTTGTTTACCGATGTTAGAGGGTTTACCTCTATGTCTGAATCGCTACCGCCAGAAGATGTAACCTATATTATGAACCGAGCGTTGACGGCACAACAACTATCGGTGCAGAAATACGAAGGCATGGTGGATAAATACATAGGGGACGCAATGATGGCAATATTCAATGCGCCTTTGGATCAACCGGCCCATGAAAACCTGGCCATTGATTGTGCATTAGACATTATGAAGAACATGGAAGAGCTAAATAAAGAGCTTAAAGGTAAAGGGTTGCCACCAGTAGCCATAGGCATTGGCATTAATTCTGGCGAGGCGGTAATTGGTAATATGGGCAGCGACAGTCGGTTTGACTATACGGCGATTGGCGATGCGGTTAACACAGCAGCACGGCTTGAATCGGCAACCAAAGAGGTGGGTGTGGATTTGCTCATAGGCAAAAATACTGCTCAATTTACAAAATTTAAGTTAAACTTAATAACAACCATTAACGTTAAGGGCAAGGCTGATGCCTTGGATGTGTATACGGTATAAGATGAAATCATTAAAAAAAAATACAAAATATAAAAAAGCAAAAAAAATGAATGCAGGAGGCTTAGTAAAATCTGGAATTGCAAGAGCTTGTGGTAAAGTTATGAATGACAGAAGAAAAGTTACTAAATATTATTAAAAAAGATAGGTGAATTATGAGTGATGAACATTATCCTAGCGGTAGGTTTGGCGGCGACATGGATCGAAATGAGGTTGAAATGGACCTTAACAAGTTCATGGCCATGGTACAAGAAATCGGTGCACTTAAAGACAAGATTAGGGAATTAGAAGACGTTAAGAACAATAACCCTTATCAAAAAATTATCTTTGTGGCTCAAGCTGTTGATAGCTGGAGAATATTTCCAAGGGTGTTTTTATCGGTGTATGTTTATTTACTCTATTACACAACCTTCTGGTTTATGGATTTACCGGAACCCAGCTTTGAACAATCGGGTTTAATCTCTATTGTTGTAGGTGCAGGTGCCGCTTGGTTTGGACTTTATGCTGGAACATCAGGTAGTTCAAAAAGTTTTAAGGGTGAAAAAGAATAAATGACCGCTAAGAAAAGAGATTATGCTTCCGAATATAAAAATTATCATTCAAGACCAGAGCAGAAATTAAACAGAGCGGCGAGAAACAAAAGCAGAAACGAATTAAAGAAACAAGGAAAGGTGAGAAAAGGAGACGGCATGGATGTTCATCATGCAGATGGAAACCCTCGCAATAGTAATAAAAGTAATTTAAGGATTGTTCCTAAAAGAAAAAATAGATCATTTAGTAGAAAAAAAGGAGGCTAGTATGGCTATCGGGTTAAGCAGTTGGTTTAAAAAAACCTTTCTCGGTTACGAAGAAAAACAGTTCGTGCCAGAGATGAAGAAGGCAAATATGTCGGTGATGATAAATCAACACCTAATATTAATGAAGCTTACACAACTGTAAACGTCAAAATAAAAAAAGATAAATGAAACTGGCTCTAGTTTTAGGGGGGCTTTTGTTTGTCTCTGTTTCTATTAATATGGTTATGTTCGCTAAATTGGACACAGCAAAAATAGAACTACAAACAGCCATTAATAATCAAGCGGTGCTTGAAAGAACTGTTCAAGAGCAAAACGAACAGATTGTAAAAGCCCTTGAATCGGCTAAAAAGACTCAAGCTCAGATTCAAAACTTGAACACTCAATACTCTGCAAGCCAAGCGCAAGTAACAAACTTAAGAAATAAGTTTGCTAAACATAATCTTGAAGGCATGGCACTCGCTAAACCTGGGCTATTGCAAGGGAAAGTTAATAAAGCCACCGCCAGAGTAATGGTCAATTTAACTACAATCACTAATCCAGAACAATTTGATGAAAAAGCTGCTGATAATACCACTACTACTAATTAACGGTTGCTCTTCGTTCTCTTTGTTCGGAGATAGAACCAGTCCACAACCACAAGTTAAGCCTGTGGAAGTGGTCAGTGTGGCAAAAAGAGCGCCCATTTACCACCCACCGCTGCCAGAACCCATTGAATCGGCTGCGATTGAGTGGAGAATACTCTCTCCTGATGTGATGCAGGAATATTTAATCGCAATTGAAGCTGGAGAAGAACCACGAGTCGCGTATTATGGGCTAACTTCTCAAGGTTATGAGAATTTATCGATGACAATGGGCGAAATTACCCGATACATAGAACAAATATTACACATTGTCGGTTATTATAAAGAGCTTGATGAAGAAGAGGAAAAGGAATAATGCCGTTATCTAAATACATTTTAAAACCTGGCATAAACAGAGAAGGAACTGACTACACGAATGAGGGTGGTTGGTTTGATGCCAATTTAATAAGATTTAGAAAAGGGTTTCCTGAAAAGATAGGCGGTTGGCTAAAAATAACAACCAATTATGTTTTAGGCACCGGGAGAGCATTACATAGTTGGGTTAACCTAGAGACTACAAAGTTTTTAGGCATAGGCACAACCTATAAATACTATATAGAATTAGGAAATACTTTTAATGATGTAACGCCAATTAGAGCAACCACCTCTGCTGGTGACGTAACATTTTCAGCAACCGATGGTGATGCGACCATTACTGTAGCAGACACCGCACACGGCGCTGTGAAAAATGATTTTGTTACCTTTAGTGGCGCGGCCAGTTTAGGGGGCAATGTTATTGCTGCGGTTTTAAATCAAGAATATCAAATAGCAACCATCGTTAATGCTAATAGTTACACCATTGAGGCTAAAGACACTTCCGGGGACACGGTAACCGCCAACAGTAGTGATTCTGGTAACGGTGGCTCAAGCGTTGTTGGTGTTTATCAGATTAATGTAGGCCTGGATGTCTATATCCCCGGCTCCGGTTGGGGCGCAAACGCTTGGGGCGACGGAACGTTTGGCTCAACTTCAGCCATCTCCGAAACAAGTCAGTTAAGATTATGGACACATGATAACTTTGGCGAAGATTTAGTTATTAATCCAAGGGCTGGTGGGATTTATTATTGGGATGAAACCAATGATGTAACGACCAGAGCTGTTTCTTTAAGCTCCTTAAGTGGCGCTAACTTACCACCAACAAAAGCTTTGCAAGTTTTAGTTAGTGATATTGATCGACACATTATTTGTTTAGGGGCTGATCCTTTAAACGATTCCGGCACAGCCAGAACAGGATCATTGGATCCTATGTTTATTTGTTGGTCTGATCAGGAAAATGCAACCGAATGGGAACCTACTCTGACGAACACTTCGGGGTCTTTTAGATTGTCTGCCGGGTCTTTAATTATTGGTGCTCTTAGAGCACGACAAGAAACATTAGTCTGGACGGACATGTCTTTATATTCCATGACTTTTGTTGGTTCACCCTATACGTTCAGCACCAACTTAGTAAATGAAGGGGTGGGATTAATTGGTCCTAAAGCCTCTGTCAATGCACCCAATGGTGTTTTTTGGATGGATTTAAAAGGGTTCTATTTTTATAACGGTGCAGTAGCACCATTGTCGTCTTCCGTGCATAGTTATGTGTTTAGCGATATTAATTTAACTCAAGCATTTAAAGTGTTTGGTTTTCTCAACAAAGCCTTTGATGAGGTCGGTTGGTTCTATTGTTCAAGCAGTAGCGATGAGATTGATCGTTATGTGGTCTACAATTATTTGGAACAGACTTGGTCAATTGGGCAACTAACTCGTCATTCTTGGCTGGATGAAGGAGTTGAAGACTACCCTAGGGCTATGGGTAAAGACACTTACAATTATTTATACAAACATGAAACAGGGAACGATGCGGACGGATCTCCTATGGATAATGTCTACATTGAATCCAGCAGTTTAGATATTCAAGAAGGTGACTATTACACTTTTGTTAATCGCATCATACCGGACATTAGATTTACAGGATCAAATAGCGATGCTGCCATGAACGTGGTGCTTAAGAAACGAAACTGGCCGGCTGAAAGTTTAAGCACTGCCTCTACTACATCTGTTACTTCTTCTACCGATAAAATTAATACCAGGGCTAGAGCACGTCAGGTCGTGCTGCGTTTTGAGTCCGATGACGATAATTCATCAGGTTTAAGAGAAGGGCTAGGGTTTCGAGTGGGAGCAACACGAATGGAAATTAGACCTAACGGCAAACGCTAATGGCAAAGCTTCTTGAAACGAGACTTCCTAATGCCATAGGAGAGGTTTCCCCAGATGTATACAATCGTTTGGTGCGTGTCCTTGAATTAAACTTAGGCACGTTTGATCCATCAGCAACGCCTCAACATAATTTAACCACTCTTGCAAAAAATAAATTTAACACTGGCGATATTATTTGGAATCTCAATGCTAAGAGTTTACAAGTCTTTGATGGCTCCAAATGGTATGATATTTATTCGGGGACGACCAGAGGGGTTAGCGCAACAGGGGCTGTTAGCTCATTATCAGTAAGCACCAACGGAGCAATATCCATTGATTTATAACTTAAAAAACAGATATACTGTAAAGACTCTCGGTTCGTGGGATCTTCGCAATATTTATATAATGCGAAAATGAGAGAAGAGATTGCAGAGCAATTAGGCGTAACTCCGACTCCAGGCGGGTTGGAAATTCTTTTGCGTCAATCCGAAAACAACAGAATGGCTCATGGCGGCATTGTGCATTTAGCTGATGGTGGTCCTTTAATAAATCCTATAGGTGGCTATCAGTCTAAAGTACCTGTTGGCACTATGAGTGCACAAGAGAGTGCCGATGCTCGCGCAATTGCTAATGCAGTAGCAAATCGAGCATACCTAACTAGAATGGCTCAACAAGCTGGTTTTAGTGAAGATTACAAGCCAGAGAGTACAGGAGACATTGTGAAAAGTATGTTTACTCCTGATCTTGTGGGCAATACTATACTTTCTGGAATGACAGGTGGTTTAGGACCTTTTATGAAATGGGGCGGTAAACAAATCTGGAATAAATTTGGAGGACAAGGGTCTAGAACTAGACTTATACAACAAATGGAAAAAGCTGGTGCTTCACAAGAAGACATAGATGCAGTAAAAAATATGTCGACCCATGAGTTTCAAAAACAGATGGAGGGACTAGTGGTTGAGGGTCAAAAAGTCAATGAGGAGACTGGAGAGACTGAAACCACTGGGAGACTTCCTTTTCAAGACATGAGCGCTGGTATGTCTGGTGCAAGCGCATTAATGGCAATGCCGGTTTATTCAGCGATGTATAATGTGGGCGGCTCTGGCGGCCATGGAAAAGGTGCTGGCGGTAACTTTGGACAAAACCAGCGAATGATTAGAAAAGAACAGAAAAAAATTAAACAAAGAGCTAACAAATACGACCAGTTTGGTAATGAGAGTTGGTATTTAAGCGAAGGTTATCCGCCTGAACAGGCAAATTATTATGCCAATACATTTAAAAACATGTACGGCAGTGGACAAGACTTGATTGATACAATGCATGGTCGTGGTTTTGGACGAGGCGCTTACGATGCCTTTGAGCGAGTCGCTGAAAGCCCACCCGAAAGTGCGGCCGACAGTCGTGGCAGACCACAAAACTGGAGCGAAATATTTGCTCATTATCAAGAAACAGGTTCTTTTGATGAATCTCCAGAAGCTCAATGGGGAGGTGGCTAATGTCTGAGAATATTTATGGTGGTGCGTTTCCTTGGGCAGACTTATTTGGCGTAAGCGGAATAGGCGGAGGCATGTCCGAGGAGGACATCGCATGGCAAGCGTATTTGGATTATAGCGGGCTTCCACAGGCAGGTGCAACGGGCGCTGACTACTTGGGCAACTTTCTTCCTGATATAGATTTAAGTGATTTACCTCCCGAAGTGGCTGAAGCAATTTCTGGTGACGCTGTTTTCGCAGATGAAACCATTGCAGACAGTGATATTGATTTAAGTGGCTTGCCTGGCTTGGCTGAACAAATTGCTGGTGGAACTCTTACCGCAGACGCTTCTGGTGTGCCGGGACCTGCGCCTATAGATGATTCGATACCTGGCGGTCCCCCAGATAATACAGTTATTGACGAAATCACTACTACTGGAGAACCTCCTTTTGGTTATAACATTTTAAATGCCATCGATACCCTAAGTGGTATTTTAGGAAATGTAGATTTACCATCTACTACAGGAATGGGACCATATTCTGGTTCTTACGCTTCTGATTCAGAACTAGCAGATGAAGTTAAAGATCCGCGAGATAGCATTGGCTATAATATGCTTTCTGACTCTCTGGGTGATGCTGGTGATTATATTGGCGAGACTTATGATGATGTTAGTGATTATATTGGTGAAACAATAGGTGGTCTCACGGAAGATCAAATTGCAGGATTAGCAGGAGAAGAACTGGGCACAGGCATAGGCACAGAAACAGCCGGAGAAGGAACAGGTACAGGAACAGATGCAACAACTGGTGAAGGAACAGATGCAACAACTGGTGAAGGAACTGGTGAAGGAACTGGTGAAGGAACAGATGAAACAACAGGTGAAGGAACTGGTGACGAAGAAGGCGGCGGAATCAAAGGCATGTTATCCAAAGCTTACGACAAACTCGGCATACAAGGAATCCTCGCACTACTTTCGCTCTTCGGTCTTGGAAAATCAATAGGCGCTTCAGGAGAAGAAGACCAGCTTAGTAGCGGTGGCATTGGATCATTTGCATCTAGTCAATTTGATCCGTCTGGATTTGGAGCTACAGCTGATTACGCCAACATGCCTGGCGGTGGCGTAGGGCAACCAACATGGTTACCAAACACAAATGCACCTATCTATTATCCGTTTGCCTCAGAAGTAACAAAACAATATAACGCTCAACAGGAAGGTCCCTTCTCATTTACAGCAGGACCACCACCGGACGCAATGATTCAAAATCTAACCTCGCAGAGAATCCCCGGTGTAACCTATGTCGCTGACGGTGCTTTTATGCGTCGTAACGGATTAACTGAGGGTCCGGGCACTGAAACCAGTGATGATATACCGGCCATGTTATCCGATGGTGAGTTTGTGACCAATGCTGAAGCGAACCGAGGCATCGGTGCAATGGCATTATTGAACCAAGGCATGCCACAAGAGGTCGCAATGAATCCAGAACAACAACGATTGGCAGGCGCTAGACAAATGTATTTACAACAAGCCATGGGACAGCAGTTGGCTAAAAAAATGAGGAACAGTTAATATGCCATTATCAACAACACAATCAATGGATGCTAGGGGTATAACCGCACCACAAGCGGGTTATAAATTTTATCAGCCTTGGTACGAAGCTTACCAAAGACGATTAGGCTCTAGTGTCTTCGGCACTCCAGGGGGTGTTGGCGGCTTAATGAACCAGCCTCAAGATATTCCACTACAGCAAACAGCAGGGCTTTCACCATTAATGATGCAGGCAAGATACGGTTTATCAGGAGCTAGTCCTTATTCACAAGCTTACGATACCTCGGCACAATTAATGAACGAAGCGGCTGGGGGCTATCGTGGTTCAACTGCCGGGTTTAATCCGTACACTATGATTTCACCCTATTACAATCCATTTGAAACTCAAGTGGTGGATGACACCTTGGAGAGAATGCGCCGAACTTCTGCCCAACAAGACATTGCTGGGCGTGCTCAAGATGTGAGCAGTGGTGCTTTTGGTGGTGCTAGAGGTCGGCTATTAGCAAAAGAAAGACAAAGAGAGTCAGAACGAGGCATTATGCAGGCACTTTCCGGCATTAGAAGTCAAGGGTTCCAAAGCGCTAGAGACGCAGCAATGGCTGAAAACGCAAGACGTATGGCTGCCATGAGTGGTGCAGCCGGAGGTTTGGGCGGTATCGCAGGACAAGTTCTAGGACTAGGCGGCCAACGACAACAGGAAGCGATGAATTATCTGAACATGATGGATCAATTTGGGACGGCAGGACGAAACATTTATGACACAGGCCTAGGTCGAATACAAGACGCAGCCATAAGAAGAGCAGCAGAACCTTGGGATAGAGTCATGAGAGGCATGGGCGTCTTGGGTGGCATGAGGCCGGGTGAGTTAATCGGCGGGTATGACACTAAAGTGTATCAACCTCAAATGTATCAGCAACCGACCAGTGCCGGTAGTACCATGCAAGGGATAGGTAGTTTATTAGGTTTTGGTAAAACTATAGCGGATATTTACAATATTTTTAATCCTACAGATGCAGCTACTGGTGGCTTTATGGAAAAGCCTAGAGACTATAACGCTGGCGGTATTGTTAGTGGCATTGTACCAATCAATATGGCTACAGGCGGTGATGCAGAGTTGCAAAACGAATTAGATAAGCTTGAACCAAGCGTTCGTGAAAAAGTAGTGAATTATATGAAAGAGAACCCTTGGGCGAGAAAGGCCGCTGTGGTTGGATCGGTAGCGTTGATGTTTGCTCCAATCCCTGGGGCTAGAATGGCGGCAGGGGCTAGATTGGCGCCTGGCTTAACACGAGGCGCACGAACTGCTTGGTCAAAACTAAGAGGTCAGGGAAGACAAGTTAAATCTAAGGGTGGAAAATGGTGGGATGTCGATTCTAGTCAAGGAAAAGCAATATTAAATGCTAATAAAAACGCACCCATGAGGGTAACCGGTGATCCTCAAAGCATTGCTTTGCGAACCGCTAAGTTTTTTGGTAAGAGGCCAGTAAGAACCCTTCTTGGAGGCACATTAGGCTTAAGTCTTCTTGGTGGTGAAGAAGAAGAAGAAAAAACACTCGATCCAGCAGCAACCGATGAATGGCTGGAGTTACAAAAAGAAGAGTTAGCTAAAGCAAAAACCAAAAAAGAAAGAGAAAAAATTATTGATGACATTGTTACCACAACAAGTCGTCTTGGTGAAATGATGAATGCTCCAGGCACAAGACAAGTGACTCTTGCTGATGCGGCCAATATTTTTTCAGAAGAAAGAAGAGACTTGCCACGAAGTGAGGCTATGCAAGCAGCACAAGAAATGGCTGATGAAACCGGCATGAGTCTCAAAGACATTATTGAGTTAACAGCACTACAGCCAGGGCTTGAAGGCAGAGTAGAATCACAAGAACAGCTTGCTCAAAGGATTATGAATGTTGGCTTATCACAATACGGTGCTAATCTGGAATTACACCCCGATGTTCAAAAATATGTGGCTGAAGGCATGTCGGCAGCAGAAGCGGCAGCAAAAGTTAAACTTGAAATAATGAGAACATTGAGAGGCTTAGACTATGGAACTCTTCAGTCTTATGCTGATCAGTTGGGCAAAGAGGTAATAGAACTAAACGCTAGTGAATAGATATGGCAGTAAGAATTGTTGTAGACGGCCAATCTTTCAATATTAAGGGCACAGACGATCCGGATGTTGCAAGAAAATTAGCCAAAAGAGAACTGAGAAAAAGATCAGGCGATTTTTCTGCTCTGGGTGAAACCTTTATTAAGGGTCCTATCTATGGTTTACAAACGGGCTTGGTTCAAGGCCCGGTTCAACTCGTCACTTCAATTTATGATGCGGCTCGTAATACCGACTACACTTCTGACGTTCAGGATTTTTTTACCAAACACAAAGTTGAGAAGCCGTTAAGTACAGCGGGGTCGGTGTCTTCAGCACTGTTTCAATTTGGGGTTCCCGCAAGTATGGCAACTAAAATAGCTAGAAGAGGCCTATTAAAACCCAAGGGAGACAAAAAACTATTTGACCAAGCTGGTAAATACGCTAAAAAACCAGAGTTTTTCAGACACACTGTAGCACCCATAGCAATGGCTGATCTTGCTGCGGCTACTTCTGAAACCCCTGAGTTTGGAATTTACAAATCTCTTACTCCTGATTTCTTTGCGCCGACTAATCCAGAAGAAGAAATCAAAGCGCTGGACGACAAAATTAGTGCACGAGAACGCCTAGGTAAAAGACTAAGGGTTGGCGCTGAAGGCGCGACATTGCTCTTGGGATTACCCTATCTTTGGCGAGGACTAAAACAAGCGGGTAGTGGGGTCGCTTCTGGGTTGTCTGAAAGTAAAGGTGTAATGATGGCTGCTCACTGGGCAAAAAATAAAAAGAATTATGTAAGGAACATGGTTGATGAGGGTCAGTACAACGCTAAGAACTTTACCATTATGGGTAAAGAGTTTGATTGGTATGATGTGATTTCCAAATTCAGAAGCCGAGGCGCTTTGCCAACTGAAGAAGTGGCTAATGTTAAAGCTGCAAAAACAGCTGGGATTAATCAAGAAACGACTTTTTTGGAATCAACACTGGATAATTATTGGAATGGATTTAAGTTCATTGAAAAAAACAACAAAATGTCTGGCGATGAATTGATTTCATTGGCAGACAATATGAATCTAGCTCTTTATGGAGGATTTAAGGAACAACAAAAAGCGCTTAAAGTGTTAAAAGAGGTTGATAGGAAATACTTAACCAAAAAAGATAAGTTTAAATCAACGATGCAAGACTATGACCTAAAGTCACAGCAAAGAATAGATAGAGCAAATACATTTAAAAAAAGGCGTGAGGCCATTAAGGAAGCAACCTTTAAGATTACCGAGGAAAACGCTCGAAGCTTTTCTTTTTTCAAAAACGCAAACCGAGCTAGAACACAAATGGATGACTTGAGCGAGGTTCTTATAAAAAAAGAAAACGCAGAGTTTTTAGATCCTGCTTTCGTAGAGGCTGTTGGAGCAAATTTAGGCACATACGGCTACACGGCCTATCGAGCATTCATAGATAACATTGACCATGTGGTTAAAAAGAACAGCCCTCAATGGAAAAACGCTAGAGAAGAACTCCTAAAGCAAAACAACAAAGGGGTTTCGATTGCAAAAACTCCAGAAGAGGCAGACCAAATATTAAAAGATTTGTTGACCAACAGGAATTTTGACAGCGCTTATATGAACCCAAGCATGACGCTTGAGGGCGTAAAAATGGGATTGTTGACAGGAAAAAAACTGAACACGCTACCAAAAGTCAGAGAGTTTCTTGGCGAGATAACAGGTAAAAAGGGAACGGCTGCTGAAAGGGTAACGGAAACCATTATGAAAACGAGAGCAACTGTTGAGAACCTTTCTAAAATGACATCGCAAATGAAATATTTGGATGAGGTTGCAGACATTAACAACCGTTTGGCAACAGCAGGCAGCACGCAAAGGTTTCTTTATAACAGTATCGACGAAATCCCAGAAGCAAGGAAAGCAGCGTTTCTTGATGAATACGGTGATGCTGTAAGGATTCCCGATAAACCAAAGTTTGGCGCCCTTGCTAATAAGATTACCACCAAGCGAATTGCAGACGCCTTGACCGGCTCACAACTGGGTTGGCTAGAGCAAACCCCAGGCGCTGTTTCAAAAACTTGGGCATCTTTCTTGGGGTTAAAGGGTGCGGTGCAAAAATTTAAAACCATCTATAGTCCAATCACTCAAGTCAGAAACGCGACCAGTGCGTCGTTGTTTGCAGCCATGAACGGCAACATCGCCAACGGTAAAACCCTACAAGACTCAGCTATGATAGTATTCGATATGCTAAGAAAAACACAAGGCACAAACATGTCTGCTTATTATGCCAATGCTCAGAAAAAAAATGTGGTTCAATCGGGTGCAAGAATCGGTGAAATTGATAGCCTTATTGATGACGCTGTAAGGACACTGGGGTTAAAGGATGGAAACTTTTTAAGCGATGCTTATAGAAAAGAGAAAAATAATTTTGCTACCAGGCTTTACGTCGGTTCAGATGACTTGTGGAAAATAGTTAGTTGGGAAATGGAAAAAGGAAAGCTGGCCAGAGCTTTTAATAATGCTGCCACAAGAAACAGCGCTTTTACTATATCGCCTAGCTTCTATAAAAGCATTTCTCCAAAAAGTATTCGTGAGTTGGAAAGACAAAAAGGTGTTTGGTCAAAGCTTGATGATAAAATAAAAAACGAAATCATCGAAGATATTGGTGCTGATGTGGTACGAAACACGGTGCCTAATTATTCAAAAGTACCACAATTCATCCAGTCGTTGCGACGAACACCGTTTGGTAATTTCATTGCCTTTCCTGCTGAAACCGTGAGAACTTCCTTTAACTCAACATCAAGAGCAATTGATGAAATTGCCAGCGGCGTCCCAGAGTTAGCAGAAGTTGGTATGCGTCGATTGATGGGTAACATGGCGGTGATGTACGGCATTCCTAAAGCGACCTACGAGTTTGGTAAATACATGACGGGTGCAGATGATGAGCAAGTCCAAGCCTATAAGAGAAGTTTTGCAGCGCCTTGGGAAAAGAATGCTGATCTTATTCCTATTAGAACCGACGAGAACGGCAACATCGTAGAGTTTTACAACTACACTTATACCAATCCTTACGAATATCTAAGAACGCCCATATCGGCTGTTTTTAATGCGGTGCAAAATGGCGAGACAAGAGGTGATAAGTTACACGAGGTTATGTGGCAAGCTTTTATCGGCTCAGAACAAACACCTGGAGCGTTGAGAGAATATCTTGAGCCTTTTGTCGGAGAGTCTATTGCAACTTCTGGAGTGTTGGATGTTTTAAGAAACGTCACTTATGCCTCTGGATCGGCACGCCCTATTTATAATTCAACAGATGGTTATGGAGAAAGGGCTGGAAAATCAATGGCGCATGTCTTTAATTTATTTGCACCGCCAATCATTCCTTTTAAGATAAAGCCTGGTGAAGTGGGTGATTTAGGTCCTGTGTTTCTTAGAGATTTACCAAGAGCAACTCTAGCATCTCTTGGTATCAGTGAAAAAGAATTATCAGCATCTAGCATTAAGCCAAATATTTATGGTCAGTTGGCTGAATCATTTACTGGACTGAAAACCATTAAGCCCACCATTGAAAGAACGCTTAGATTCAGAGCGTTTGACGCCAAAGAACAAATGCGAGAAGCAGTATCGTATTACACTTCGGCAACCAACAACCCAAACATTCTTAATCCAGAAGATCATGTTAAGGCCTTAATGAGAACCAACGAGGCTAGGTTTCAAGCCATGAAAGATTTGTCTATGGCAGTAGAGGATGCCAAATCATTGGGTGCCGATGAAAACGAAATCTATGAAGTGTTGAAGGGAACAAAGATTTCTAACCCAGAAATGATCATGAACCGAACGTTCATTCCTTATTATCCGTCCGCTTATCAAATTCAAAAAGTGCTAGATAAGGGTGGAATATTCCCAGAACAACAGCTTAGACAATCGTTCGTTGAACAGATTAAACCTACATTGCCTACAGTATCTTTCCAAGGCAGCCCATTTGTTCCTCCGGTTCAGTCAAAAAGAACAACAACAATACAAAAAGCGAAGCAAGACCCCCAGGGTTCAGCAGCGGTATTGTTACGCCAGAAAGAACTTGAGAAACTATTGGGCATTCGATAGTGCGTCGACGCAGAAGCAAGTACGGCGCGATCCGTGTTGAATACGATGGCCATAAATTTGATAGCAAGCTCAAAGCCGCCAGATACAAACAGCTAAAACTCATGGAGAAGGCCGGGCAATTGACCAACCTGGAATTGCAGCCGAAGTTTCCCTGTGAAGTCAATGGCAAGAAAATATGCACCTACATCTCAGACTTTCGTTACACGCTAAAGAACGGCAAGGAAGTGGTGGAAGATGTGAAAGGTGTGGAGACGGCCGTGTTTAAACTAAAGAAGAAGCTGGTCGAAGCGCTGTACCCAGACGTTACAATTGAGATCGTGAAGAACCCTCGGTTCTTTGTGGTGGCTGATTAGCCTCTTCTCTGGAAATTAGCATGTCCAGATAGAATCGCGCCTTCTTATAATCCTCAAGCGCTTTGTTCTTATGCGGGGCACGCCACATGTATTTAAAGATTTGCCCCTTGAGGTAGCCGACAAACTCGGATCCGCTCAGAGCTGATGCAATGGCATCGAGCGCCTCAATGGTCCCTTTCGTGTAATGAGCCGGGTGATTGACGGGGTCGTTCTTGTCAGTCATGGCAGAAACAACTCCTGGCATCGTCATCGAATAGTGATATTTGCTGTGCATCAAGTCGTGCCATTTCAACTAAGTCGGTATAACTTCGTGACTTGTTGAAGGTTGCGGTGCTGACCTTCTTATTTTCGTATTCTGTACCTTTGTTTAACTTCTCTATTTTTTGTTCTTGTTCGATCCACCAATCAGCCAAATCTGGTCGCTCTTTAATAAGGTTCAAAAGAGTCCTCGTGCCTTTGAGAAAACACAGATCACAATTACCTGCTTGAGTTTTACCGCTATGGTTTGGAAGTTTTAAGTCAAACTCATGGTTTTCCCAGAACCGGGCAACATCTTGAACCATGATCTTGTTGTCATAAAGTGGCACTAATGAAGTCCACTTGTTATTTCCTGAATCGTTTTGTTTTCTTTGTTTGGCAACACGGCTCGGCTCGTCGTATCTCAGACCAACCACGTTCGCCCACTCTTTATAGCCTTTGGCTCTCATAAACCGATTCATCACTTCAATCTTCATCTTGATGGTGCACAACCTGGCTACCACATTGGGCAACATTTTCTTCCTCTGTATTAACGCTTCAAATGGCTCGCCGTTTCTGGATGCTGTTTGATAAGTCACTTCTTTGGTGCGATAAATAGGCCGCTCTTCAAACACCTCAAGCTCTAGCCAATGTACCTTAACATTCCAGTTGGTTTCACAGTCACGAATAAAATCCAGTGTCTGAGGCATTTCTTTGCCGGTGTTAGCAAAAGTCACATGCACATCATCAGGGAGTACCCAGTCATAAGACTCCAATATTTTATAGAGCATATAGCCTGATGTTCTGCCACCACTGAAACTAATCAAGGTTGGGCAATCAAACTTTTCAGGTAAAAATATTTGTTCTTCATTGGGTTCAGCCATCTCTGGTCAACTCTTCTAGTCTGGTATCAACGCCGAACTCTTCCCGGAACCTTAACAGTTTTTTAATTAACTCAGGGTCGTAATAAGATTTAGACAGCTCTCTCATTTCAGTGCTCGTGAAAATGTTCATGCCTGTTTTATTTTTCGGGGCATTGGTTATTGATTTACCTCCCTTCATATAAGTTATATCATCCTCGCCTTTGCTTTCAATGGGAAGATTAACCAGGGCGGGTAGCCAAATGTGATCATCGCAACCTTGTCGCTGTGTTTCCTCATCAATGGCTTTATTAAATTTATTACATCGCCAGCCACCATCACCCTCCAGTACCGGCTCGCTGTGCTTACAATTACGGCAATTAACATCGTCCGGTAATTGTTCTAAAGTATAAATGGCCTGTTCTTTTGCCGACATAAATTTCTTAATTCGATAATCGGTGGGTGAGTAAGGAGACTCCGGCGGTTCTGTTGCAGCAATAATTTCACGGGCTTTTTTCTTCATCTTTTCCAAAACACCCTCTCTGGCATCTATAATCTCCGTATAAAGCGATGAATCATTTTTGTTATACACAACCACCAAAGTGCGCTTCAAGTTAAATGAAGCCATATAACATTGGATTTGAACCGCGTAGTTGGAAGACCATTGTTCGTAGCTTTCCCCTTGTTGCAGCTCATTGAATCGATTGTTGTTGGCCGATTTGACTTCCAGGAGCATCACTTCTTCAGGATTCTCCGGATCCACGTTCTTAACAACACCATCTGTGGAGCCACCCAAATGTCCGGCCAAGTGGGAACAGCGATATTGTTTGCCGTCCTTATCCACAGCCGATACATTAATCGAGCTTTTCTTTAGTGCATCAACCACCTGGTCCTCAATGCGATTGCCCAGATCAAACAAGCGCAGTATTCTGCTGTTGTCAATCATCGGGAAAGACCATCTAAACATAAGCCATAGCTTACGCGGGTTATCGCCAATGATGCTCATGCCCATGTGCACACGATGCTTTTGTCCTTGCTGTTCTGCTTTATCAAACTCTTCTACTATATTCATAGCGTTATTCTCCTTTCTCCTGCATAAATTACTTTGATGTTCTCGTACTTGCCTTCCTTTTTGGTGAGGATGCCGTCGAT
>Ga0114899_1001053_pt1 | contig 17010 bp, 21 predicted proteins | sample MalvireepMed_215_FD_83497 | JGI IMG/M metagenome (GOLD analysis project Ga0114899, IMG submission 83497) | Marine viral communities from the Global Malaspina Expedition - Malaspina viral metaG DeepMed_215 | ecosystem: Environmental > Aquatic > Marine > Oceanic | place: Mediterranean Sea...
CGACGGCGCGCGGGACGATCAACGTCTCCACCGCATCGACGCTCTTCGCGTCCCCGGGGATTGGGTCGGGACAGGGGCTCCAGCTCATGACGTGTCTCCTTTCAGCTTTTTCGTTGCAGGACGTCCTGCCATTCGGGGTGACAGTCGATCTGTGCCTTGGCGAAGGGGCAAAGCGGCACGATCTTGCGGCCCTCGGCGCGGGCGTCCTCCACCCCGCGGCGCACCAGCGCCTCGCCGACACCGCGGCCCCGCAAGGCTTCCGGCACGCCGGTATGGTCGATGATGATCGCGCTGGCGCCGAGGCGGGAGTAGGTCATCTCGGCCTCGTGGCCCTCGACTACCGCCAGGTAGCGGCCCTTGCTGTCGCCCTCTTCGCGGGTGATCTCGATCTTGGTGTCCATGGACGCACTCCTTACCCTTCGGTGTTCAGCTGCCTGCGCAGCCAGGCGGCCTCTTCGGCGACGATACCATGTCCGGCGCCGGGCAGGATCAGCGTTTCGACCTTGGCCCCCATGTTCTGCATCACATCGGCGCTCTTCTGCACCCGCGCCAGCGGAATATGCGGATCGCGCTCGTGACAACCGAGCAGCACCGGCACATCGGCCAGCCGGCCCACATAGTCGAAGGTCTTGGCCGGACGGTCGTAGAGGTCGGCCCGCGGGGCGCCGCCCGCCTCGCCCGTGCCGACCAGCCCGCCGGAGAGCGCGGCCACCGCACGGAACGGACGCGCCAGCCGCGCTGCCGCTTCCAGCGCCAGGCATGCCCCCTGCGAAAAGCCAATCAGCGCCACGCGTGTTGGATCGAAACCCTGCTCAGACAGGTCATCGAGCAGCGAGGAGATGACGCTCAGCCCGCTGCCGAGGCCCGGTTCATTGGTCTCCAGTGGCGCCAGAAAACTCTCCGGCCACCAGGACTGCTCGGCCGCCTGCGGGGCGATCACGGCGAGATCGGGCAGCACGAGGTGGTCGGCCAGACCGGCCATATCCTCCGGCGCGCCGCCGCGGCCGTGGATCATCACCAGAGCCAGCCGCGCGCGCTCCAGCGGGGCACCCGCCGTGACCAGCCTTTGCCCCGCATGAGGACCGGTGCCGGGGGTCGCGGCCCCGAGACCACTCACGACGGCACCCGGATCTGCGGCAGCAGCTGCTCGATACGGGCGCGGTGGGCCTCGTATTTCTCGGGAAGTTTCAGCGCCTCGCCCAGATGGGCCGGATCTTCGTCCACCGCAAATCCCGGTGGATCGGTGGCGATCTCGAAGAGCACACCGCCGGGCGTGCGGAAGTAGATCGCGTCGAAATACTGCCGGTCGATGACCGGGGTGATCTGCTGGCCCGCGGCCGAGAGCCGCGCGCGCCATGCCAGCTGCTCCTCTTGGTTCCGCGCCCGAAACGCAACGTGGTGGATGGTGCCGGCGCCGGAGCGCCCGATGGCGCGGGCATCCGAGGTCATCAGGTCAACGACCGAGCCGCGCTCGGGGTCGGTCGAGCGATAGCGGATGCGGGTTTCCGTCTCGCCGGTGCCGCCCGTGGCGGTGGCCTCCTCGGCCTCGCGCACGTAGCCCATTGCCTCAAGCACCGCGGCGGTGGCCGCGACCTCCTCAAGCCAGAGGGTCACGCTGTGAAACCCCTCGTCCCGCGCGCCGCCTTCGATCACCTCGACCCGCAGCCCGTCGGGGTCACGCAGCGCGATGGCGCGTTCGCCGAAGCGCTCGAAAGGTCCTTCGAAGTCGATGGTGGCCTCCGCCAGTTCCCCCATGCGCCGGTCCAAGTCGGGGATCGCATAGGCCACCGCCGACGTCATGCCGGGCCCCGCGCGGCCCGGGGCTGCATCTACGAATGGAAAGAAGGTCATGATCGACCCGGGCGCCGCGTCCTTATCCCCGTAGTAGAGGTGATAGGTGCCGGGATCGTCGAAGTTCACGGTGCGTTTGACCAGCCGCTGCCCGAGCGTGCGCACCCAGAAGTCGAGGTTGTCCTGCGGCGGGCCGGAGATAGCGGTGACGTGGTGCAGGCCGGGGATGGCTCGGGAAGTGCCTTGGGACATGGTGCTCTCCTTTCGATGCCAGCGGCGCGAAGCGCTTCCGGCGTATTGTGTCGGTCGGTTGGGAGCTTATGTAAGGCGATAGTTACCAAGTGAAAGTCGTTACCAAATGGAAACCACCCAGAAAAAGGCACCCGGCCCCGGGGACCGGGACGCAGTTGATATCCCCTGCGCGGCGGACACGCTGCTGCGCAAGCTCTGGGGACAATGGAAAACCCATGTAATCTACGTGTTAGGCGATCAGCGGGCCTGCCGCTTCGGTGTGTTGCGACGCCAGATCACCGGCATCTCTCCCAAGGTGCTGACCACCCGCCTGCGGGAGTTGGAAGCCGATGGGCTGGTTTGGCGCGAACAAGAGAATACCATTCCGCCCAAGGTGACCTATGGGCTGACTGAGACAGGCCTTGCCGTGCATGCGGTGCTGAAGGATATTGAAAAGATTAAAGTCTAAGTGCGCTCGAAAAAAGCAGAGGTAAAACGGGTCAATCAAGAGACCTATGAGTGCTGCCTTCAGTCAGCCATGTGCATCACGATGGTGCCCCGAAAAGGATCAGTTCGACCTTTTCCGAACCCTCAACGTAAGCATCGTGGCCTGGAGGGATTTCGAAGAAGTCACCTGGCGTGATCGCAGTTACCTTTTCTGTCTGGACCATGCGCACAATCAGTTTGCCAGACAGGCAATAGCCAACGTGGTGCATCGGGCAGGTATCCGGGGACCCAAGAAGCGGTTTTTCATTTTTCTCCCAGGTCCATCCAGGCTCAAACACAGCGCGCATGCCTGTCGTCCCGTGGCTCATTTTAACAATGTTGATCCCGCCAGCTTCCTTCATATCCAAAGCCTCATCGGGGTTCTCAAAACGTCTGATCTCGATTGCATTATCCATGGTCGGTCCTTTCTTTGTCGTTCATTTGTGCAGGATGACACTCTCCAAAGTGCGGAGGACGTCATGCACCATTGAGCGGGATGTCCCATCGTATTTCAGAGCAGTCATCGTGTTCATGATATCGTTTGATGCTGCCTCATATTCAGCAGCACTAATGTTCATCCCACGATGTGCTTCGGCCATACTGCGCCCCCGGTAGTTGTCAGGACCTCCGCTTCCTGCCGCGAAGAAATCACAGGTGTGCTTCTTAACTTCTTCGACATATTCGGGGCGGTCCTCGTAGGGTATGAAGCGTTCCCTAATGATCGGGTTGCACATATGCGCTGCGATGGCACCATCGACGATCCGCCGAACTCCCGCGGCCCCTCCAAGCCTCTCGAAGAGCGTGACTGTATTGAGTTCTTGGGCCAGTGACATGGACATGTTCGTCTCCTTTCGCGGAGTGACTGCAAAGTCGCTGATTAGGCAGGTTCCGATTGCACTGCTTTCACGTCAGCGGTTGTCAGTGGCTTTCCTCCGATCGCCCATTCGCCGCTGGCGAATTCATTTACTCTCACCCATGTGACGCCACGCATGGTCTCGCCTTCGATGGCGACAATCGCTTCGGTAACGTCTTTGATCATTCTTTGTTTCTGGATGGGGCTAAACACGCCCTCTATAAGCTGGATGTCGACGAGTGGCATGACTGATCTCCTTGGCTCCACCGGCCTGCTCAATCCATTCGGCTGATCCGGGGGTGGGAAGAGCCTGCGCCGAAGCCCGAACTTAATCCAGTTCAGGAACTGAACCTTTGTGGTATAGTATTTGAACCAGTCGTGGGCGCTGAGCCGTCGGAGCTTGAAAGCACGCGAAGGAAAGGAGGTCACGATGACAAATGCAAGTTACAAGCAATTTTGTCCGGTTGCGATGGCAGCAGAGGTTCTCTGCACTCGATGGACAATGGTGCTGCTGCGGGAATTGATCGCCGGTTCGACCAGGTTCAACGAATTGCGCCGGGGCCTACCGCGGATGTCTCCGGCTCTCTTATCCAAGCGCCTGCGTGAGCTGGAAGAGGCGGGCGTTGTGGCGCGTGAGCGTATCTCAGCCTCGCCCGATACATTCGCCTATCGGCTGACAGACGCTGGACGGGACATCCAGCCTGTCGTGGAGGCCATCGGCATGTGGGGTCAGAGGTGGGTTGAGACCGAGCCATCCTTGGACAATCTCGATGTAGAATTGCTGATGTGGGATATGCGACGCAACTTGAATACCGATCCGGTTCCCCCGGAACGGACGGTCATCGAGTTCGTCTATTCCGATTTGCCTCAATCGCAGCGCAAGTGGTGGCTTATCGTTGAGAGAAACCGAGCCGTAGATTTATGCCATGTCGATCCAGGTCTGGATGTCGATCTTTATGCAACGGTTGATCTGCGCACGATGACTGAGATTTGGATGGGTCTGCGCACTGTTCAGAACGCGGTCGAACGAAATGCATTAGTCTTGGTAGGCCCTTCGGTTCTAATCGACAATATGCAAGCTTGGCTCGGTCTGAGCCCATTCGCTGTGCAGAAGAAATTGGTTGGTTGATGAGCAAGTCAAGGTGTGATCTCAACTTGGTCCAACCTTAGCTAAGTGGCTGCCCGCTTTGGAGCGATTTATCGGTCAGCTGTTGAGTGGTGTTTTTTCGCTGAGTAATCTTCGGCGTCGAAGTAAGGTTTCGCATCACTGTGTTCACCATCGGTTGAGGACCCGCTGATAGTATAGGCCATTCAAGAAACGCTGAATTGATATGGCACAATTGCAGAGTGCTCGGCGCTGGCAGCCTGTTCGCGAATGTCTGCTTTCCGGAACTTTGCTGCCGTTGGCATCCATTAATCCAATGGCCACTTTACGATGAAGACAATTGCATCGAACCATCGGCGAAAGCTCTGCAGAATGTTGATAGACCCGATCATGCCCGGAGCTTATGTCAGGCCGAATGAAGCCAGTTCTCATCTACTTCGCCGCAGCGTTAGCCGAAATTGCTGGATGCTTTGCTTTCTGGGCTTGGTTCCGGCTGGACAAGAGCGCGCTCTGGCTGGCACCGGGGATGCTATCCCTTGCCGCTTTTGCCTGGCTACTTGCGCTCAGCCCGGCTGAACAGGCGGGACGCGAATATGCAGTCTACGGTGGCATCTACATCGTATCGTCCCTGCTGTGGCTATGGAGTGTGGAAGGCCATCGCCCTGATCTGTCAATGAGCGTTCAAAACTGCCCCAAACAGTCCAAGTTTTTGTCCGCACCCCCTCGCCCTTCCACCTTTTCTGGCGCGGATAATCCGCAGCGAAGCGCTGTTGCCCCCCTCTGGGGGGGGGCAGGGGCGCTCTCCAGCAAGACGTTCTGGCTCCGGCGCGCCGTCGATCAACATGACGCCGTTCTGGGTGAGGTTCTCTTTCCCCGGGTAAACATACAAGCTGCCAAACGTCTGCCGCGCAAGCTGATCAAGCGCGCTCCCAGGACCGGGCGGGACTTGATTGCGGTTGCGCACCTCGGGTGTCGCGCAGCCGCAATCAAGGTCTCGACCGGGCGGTGGAAGACGCGATGACGAACACGAGTAATACCGATGACCAAACCAACTAACGCTCCAGTCTGGACCCGCACCCTAAGGGCGGGAGATATTGTAGCTTTTAAGTTTCCCCACGAACGAAAGGGAGCTGAAGCCCCCAAGAGCCGTCCCGCCCTGGTGCTCGCCCTGCAGGATTTTGCTGGCACGCTATTCGCTGAGTTGGCCTATGGAACCACTCAGCCCATACGGTCGCGTGCCGGCTATGGTGTGACAGTGGTAAGCCGTGAGGAACTCGACACAGCTTCGTTACATCAGCCCACGACCTTTAATACCGCACGGCGTGTCACAGTCCCGGTGACACATCCAGGCTTCGACGTTCACCCTCAATCCGCAACACCGGTCCTGGGTCGTCTGACCAAAGCTAAGGAAGCGCGCTTGCACGAGATGTACAGCAAACTCCGTGCCGAGCGAGATTCGCAGCGTTCTCGGCTTTTCGGCCGCCGCAGACCGCGCATCATAACCGTCGAACGCCGCGTCCGCGGCAAACGCACCGTTCAGGAGCTGCGTCATGTCTGAACCGAACCTTGACTACGATCCGCTCGTATCCGCGATCTATCAAGTGCAGATGCAGCTGGGTCCCGCCCTGGATGCGATAGAGACTGTTGCTCAATCACTTAGCGGCGCCGACGCGCGCAGGGCCAACGAGGTCGCTTCGAAGCTCGCGAGCGAACAAGTCTTTTCACGGCGAGACATGTCGGCGTTGGCTCCCGTCCTGCAAGCAGCCAGCTCCAAGATCGAAGAGGGGCGTATTCGCAAGGTTGAATACCGCGAGTTCGGAGAGCCAGAGGTCTACTGGAGCCATACGGACGAGGCGCTTGAACTGATGCGGAGCGTCCAGAAGCTCGCAAAACTACGGGACGCTATCGAGACGGTATACGCTATACGTCGCGCCGACCAACTGGCTACTAAGTTTCGTAGCCAAGATGGGTGAACTGTTTCCCGGGGGGCTCGCTCCCCCCGGGAAACCACGTTGGTCAAAAATCTGCTAGGTTCTTCTGACTTAGCGAGCCCGTTTCCGGTGCCCGCTTGCTCCAAAGACGCAAGCGATCGGAAAAGGCCTCTGCCGAGACTGCCAAAACCTTATTCCCGTTCACGCTCCCGTCAAAGACAATCCCCAAGTCAGTCTGCGACCGAAACCTCGGTAGAGCAGGGTGGCTGTGGTATTGAATACCGATGGTCTTTGTTCACCTCGTTGTCCGGCGGGCACCGATCCGAATGATCTTGGTATTCGGAGGAAACCTTTCGAACGCATCAGGTTTCCATTCGGAAGCCGACGTTTGAAAGCGGATCCGCGCCTGATGATAGGCGGGCATGCGCGGAGGCTGCTCGTAGCCGAGGATGAATTTGTAGCCAGTGTGTCCCGCCCATTTCTCCAGCGCGGGTTCAAGTAGACGGCGGGTTTTGCGTAAGTCGAGAGGCGCAGGAGAGGCCTGCTCGCTTTCGGTTTCGAAGTTGGGATTGTCTTGAAACATAATAAATTCAGGTAGCTTCTTCTTCTTATGGAGCGTGATTTGGGTCAGAAGCGGCAGGTCCAATGTGCTACTGATCTGGTCTGCGTCAGTGATCGACAACAATGCATAAATTTGCATGTCGGCCATCATACCGTGCAAACGAAGCCCGAATACCCATGTCAAGGTGCTCATTTTGGTGTCGAGCGCGATATGCTCGAATAGTTCAGGCACCTGTTCGAGTTCTTCGACGGCGCGCTGAAAAAAGCGCGCATTGTCTGCTTTTGGAGCGCAGCCGAGGGACCGGAACTTAGCCAGAGGGCGATGAAAGCCGCGGCAAGCAGTCTCCATCCACGTGCCCCCGGTTGCCCACCCCTCGCGTTCCTGGTCCTGTTCATAGACCATCGCCAAGAACAGCTTCTGGGCGCGCGGACCCAGTTTAAAATGTTTGGTCCATTCTACCGCGCTCTGCGATAGTCGGAATTTGCCGTTGCTCATCGTTATCCATCCTTTCCTTTGTGTAGCAAGGAGGTGGTATCGATCAACGGATGCAAAAAAATCCGACCCTGCCAAGTTGGGACCGGTCCCGGTCAGTTCTACTCCAAGCCCTGCTAAACTTTTGCATAAGCCTGCAAAACTTGGGCCTTTTGTTCGATAAGGCCTTGATAGAACTTACCTATTTACCTTTGAAGTTTAAGGAACTTGAGGAAATCAAGGAAATGGCTTCGCCTTATTTTATGGGTGACGGTTCCCGCCTGAGGCATATCTTGCGATTTGTCGGGCCCCGCGGGACAAAAATTTACCAAGGCTTTTTTCCTTGGCAGACACGACCCAACCTATTTTTGTGAGGGATGGTTCTGTCTCTGAGGCCACTGCCTGTGCAGTCTTGCCGGACCTTGCACAAAAACAGCTTCAAAAGGATTGCAAACGGGCCTGATACCAACTTCGTGACGCTCCAAGAGGCAGTCGCTGGCCGGATGCAGGGGAGAGTTGGTGCCTTTTTTCCGAAGAGAGAAGAATGCCGGCATAAACCGTAGGCCCACCAGATATCGCCCTGCACCTCACAGCACCCTGCACGTCCATGCTAAACCTGCGACAAGCCGGCCGACTGAGTAAAGACAAGTCAGCGGGCGCTTCCAAAGGATTAGTTGCGAAAGTCTCGGAATTCTTCGGAGAGATAAAATCGTAAGAAGGGAAGAAAAGTTTTTCCGTCTTTCAGCGACGATCCCATGTCCTGTTTGCCGGGCGATGTCCGCTCGGTCGGGAGATACCGCACCCTTACGAGGGGCTCTCCTGCACAGCACTTAAGAGGATAGATCAATGGGAATGGATATGGGCTTTGTCAAAGTTGATTCACAAGAAGAGGTTGCCTCTTTGCGCAACCATTGGGCTCTCGCCGAAAGTATCTTCGAGTTGGCCCCCCCAACTTATAAGGAAGGCTATACTGACCTCGTGATCGAAGACTGGGTGATCGAGGAGGTGTCTGAGCAATGGGATGTTCATGATGCGGAGGTGGTACGTGCGGAAGCCGCACTTTCAGAGGCAGAGTTTGAGCAGGTTTGTGACAGCTCCGAAGATGAGCATGACCTTTCGGTGTTGCGGCCAGTCTACCGACGGCTACTCGAGCGGCTGTATGATGCAGCCAGCGGGCCGGACGTTTTGGTTTGCTATTGGTCCGCGTGACGCAGGGCGCCCCTTCGCACCACTGTCTTCCTTGGGCCGTGTCAGCGAACAGCCACATCTCAGTTAGGCGTTCCTCCCTGACTGGTCCTTCCAAGGGCGAGTGCAAGGCGCCCCTGAGGCTCACATTGTCCGAGGAGCGGAAAAATCTTTCATATTTTTCCCGGCCCTAAATTCGATCTCACCTTCTTTTTTGGCCACCCCCGGCCCCTTCGCGATGAGGGACCGGGTGCCGGCCGCAATGAAGGAAAGACGAATGAACCACACATTTAGAGATGTCGACGCGTGGGCGATTGAGACGGGCGAACCGAAGGATACGGTCCGCAGCCTGCGGCGGATTCCGGCCCGGTTGGGTTTGCTGGATGCAGACATGGGAACATTGTCGGTTGATCCGGTGCGCTTCGAGAAGGAGATCGCGGGGCAAGGCTATGCCCGGGTCAGCTGCGCTCGTGACAAGAAAGCGGCCGGTCGCCGCGAAGATTCCCGAGTCCGGGCCTTGTTAAAGCGCTACCACGCGGCGCAAGTCGGAACGGGATTGCGCGATGAAGCGGTGCGCGCACGCTATAGTGCCTTGATGTCGGTGATTGCAGAGCACGAGGGCCAGCCGGGCAGTGGCGCTCTGTGGAACATCGGCCGCCATCGCAGCCTATGTGGATTACGTGCCCGGGCGAGAAAAGCACCCGAAGATCTGACCCAGACGGAGGTCGACCGCATTGGCCGCGAGATGACATCCAACAAGCGCAAAGGTCTTCGTAAGACAGTTGGTTTTCTCAATTCGCTGGCCGGTCTCACTGATGAGATCCCTCAACTGCCCGAATTCCTTCCATCTGAACCACTTGCTCCCCCCGCAGGATCCTCTTGGGCGCGGCGCATGGATTGGGAGGCGCTGCCCGCCGCCTTTCGTAGTTCTTTTGAAACAGCCGCGGACGCCTGCCTCGCGGGCAACGACGATCTCGCCGAACAGATGTTGGCACGGATTGAGGCGGGGGAGGATCCTGAAATGGTAATGGCCGAGGCAGATGCTCTCGGGGTCGCGAAGGCATCCTCTGTCGGAAAGCCCACTGCCGCGCGCAAGCAATATCAGAGTGCGGTAGCTTGGCTGGTTCGGTCCTGGGAGAACGAAGGCGGCGATACGGCTGGTTTGACGGATTTGCGCTCCCTTTTCGGACGGGCCACTTTGGAGGCGGCGATCAAGGATCAGATCTCGCGTTCGCGCGCTGCGTCGGACCTGCGCGATCCCCTGTCCTCGGGAACGCTCGCGACTCGGCTTGCGTCGCTGACCACCTTGGCCGGGCGCGGACTGGAGGATGCTAAGGCCCTGGCAATCCTAAAGCTGTTGAAAGCTCAGCATTATGACGTGCCTCGCAAAAAGCTTCTGCAATCAGGGAACGAGGAGGGCCTGCAGATGGAGGTTGACCGGATCGCTGCCAAGCTACGTCAGAGCCCGGTTTTGGCGACACTTTGGTCAAACGCACCGCAGCGGCTCGCCAAGGTCGCACGCGAGCGCATTGAAAGTGCCCGGGACGAGAAGACTATATCCAGGGAGATAACAGCGCTGCGTATCTTTGCCGGGGCGGTGACCTATGCACTGCAAATGTCGCGCCCATGCGGACAAGATGCTTGCGCCACGCACGTATCGCGTCTGAGGGCGAGGCTCATGCCAACTTGCTGCGCATGGCCCCAGGTGAAGATCACTACACATTCCGCTTCGCCCCGTGGGAGATCAAGAACCGGAGCTGGGTCACAGTCGATGTGGTGGACGGCGACGCAGATCTCCTGCGGGAGTGGCTGGAGAAATGGCGGCCGCGGATGATCGAGCTACAAAAGCTCGACCCCAAAAGTGTCTATCTCTTTCCAGGCAAGACCCTACCAAAGCAAGACAAAGGCGACCCGATCACTCTTCCGCGCGGGTGCTATTCCAGTAGCGCGTTCCTGGAATTGTGGTGGGACGCTTCAGAGGTCCTTGGGGACCACGAGACTCCGCACCGAATGAGGCATGTGGTGGCCTTGCTCATCCTCGCCCTACGGCCGGGGGACTACGCCTTTGTCTCAACTGTGCTCGGTAATCAGGAGGATACGGCGCGGACCCACTATGGCCGGGATGATAGCCAGGCAGCCGCAAGAGAGGCCCGCGCGGCGTTGATCGCGCAGCATCCCGATCTGCTTAAAAACCTCAAAAGGAGACATCGCATATGAACGCTGAAATAGCCTGTGCCAGATTGGCAAGTGTGCCGAAAGAAATCCGTGATCAAATGATGCGGCATCGCAGGGAACTGCCGGCCGGAGCCGTCACGGTGGTGGCGCGGTTTTTTAAGGCGATGACCGAGCGCGGGGAGCATATCTCTGCCCCCTCCCAACAAAGTTTTCTCGGGTCTTGCGGCAGCGAGTCGACGTTAGGACTTCTTCTGCGGGTTCTGGGGCAGCATGCGACGTCGGTTGGTCTCGCTGAGGGACGGGCGCTGCGCCAAGCCTATTACGCGAAGCGTTCATGTAGCGGCACTGAACCTTCGCCGGGTAGGAGAGGGCAGGGGGCGTCGGTAACCGAGGCACGCAATTGGCCTCCGGAATGGAAGGCATTCCTGCCGGGGCTCCGTGGAGCGGCGATCCGGGACAGCTCAATCAACCGCCATGTCGCATCGATCAACCGCTGCGCGGCCTTGGTGCCGGATCTTCCCTGTCCGCCGGGATTGGGTTGGCTCTTCGCTTGGGAGTTGGCCAAATGGCTTCAAACCCAGGATACGCTCGAGGACAGGAAAGCGGTAAGCGCTCGCACGGCAGCCAGCTACATAGGTGCGTTGGTGAGCCTTGGCCTACACGGCAATTTGGAGGCTGATGCGCTGGACGGTATGCGTTCAGTGTAGGCACATCTGCAGCGTCAAAGCCGCAGGGTGCCCAAGCAGAAGCAGGGCCGCATTGAGACGCTCTACGAGAACGGTGGCTATGCCGAGGTTCTGCGGGGGGTAGTCGAGCAACTCGAAGTGGCCGACAGCCTGCCGGACTGGAGTGCTGCTGCTGCAACGGCGCGGGCCACAGCCGCGATCCTTGCGGTCTGCACCAATGAACCGGCACGCAGCGGAGATGTGGCAAGCTGGGTGTTGGGTTCTCACCTCCTGCGGCGACCAGCGGGGCAGTGGCAGCTGCGCTGGCGGCAAGGCAAGACGGGGCACTGGAAGGAGGCCGGCACACTTTGGCCAGAAATCAGTGCTGTCGTCGATGAACATATCCTTGGCGGTCGGTCGCCGCGTCATGTGCAACGCTGCTATGAGAACCTCAAGGGATGCAATTGGCTGTCACTTCAGCCCGGTCCCTATGCAAGCCGCTGGCCGAGCGAAAAGGTGAAACAGGTGATTGGGGTGCCTTTGCCTGACCTCCGTACTTTGGCGGCCGATTACCTGCGTTCGTATGATCCAGTCGCGGCTCCGACCGAATATCGTCGCTGTGCTGCTGGGACACAGGACGCAGGCAGCGGGGGCTGCCTACACCGCACTGTGCACTGAGACCGTGGCACAGCGAAAGTGGCAGGCACTTCGCACAATATATGCAGACGCGGGCAAATCGCTTTGAGATTGCCAAATGCCGCTAGCCGAAGAAGAGTGCGTGATACATTAGCGACGCTCAGAATAAGGTTGCTGCTGCAATGACACCGTGGCCGGTGAAGCTAATAGGCGCGGCGCTGATATATGTGGTGATTTTATAGCGCAGCCATTCCAACCTATCTTAGTTGGTCATCGGCTTTGGTTATGCTCTTCCTCGGCAAGGAGATGGTATGGGGCATTCGCAATAAACCGGCGCAGGCGCTCCGGATCGTGGGGTCGATCTCGGCCGCTCACCCGAGCCAAGTAGGCCATATAGGCGATGGTCACGCCAGCCAAAACGACCGACGCGATCGACACGATGATGTCAAAAGTAGCCATTTCCCCTCCTTTGAGCCGTCGCCCAGGTTCACACTGAACAAGACAGCACATAGCACGGTTCTGTCACAGAGCATAACGAACCACGCGTTTTTTACAGAGGGCCTTTCGCTTGTGACGAAGACTCGATGCTACGTAGCGAGTGCCAACGGGAACGGGCAAAGTGTCTGAAAGTGCTTCGCGACCTGCCGCACCTTGTCATGGGGCAGTCCCATCTCTGACACGAAGGATACCTGAAGATCCGGGGAGACTTCAGAGAAGAAGGAAAAGGCCGGCCCCATGGCAGACTGAGCGGCCCCAATGTCCGAGATTGCGGCGGCAAGCTGACAAGCGGATAGATTCGCACCATATGGTGCGTTCACAGTTCGGAGAATCTTCGATGCGACGTGCACCATCCTTTATCTCCTTACCCAGATCGCATGGTCGGCGTTCTTTCGCGTTATGATCTCTTGGGTCCCGCGGCTCAGCCGAATCGAATGACACGTCAACATACCCTCTCCTGTGCGTTACAGCCAATGTCGCACTCATGTCGCAGTAGGGGGGGGCGGCATCCGTTAATCTCGATTTTGCGAACCCTTGATCCACAATCAAGCGCTTTAACCGACTGAACTAAGACGGCATTCGGGCGGATTTAGCGCCGGCCGGTTTTAGCGTCAATTTTGTGATAAACTCGGTTCAGCAGAGTAGGAGCACCGGGATGACAGACCCAAGACCGGATGAATCAGACCCCGTGTGGGAGGAATGGTTTATAGAGAAGATGGGCCAGCCTGGGCCCGATGAGGAAGCGTTTTTCGAACGACTGCGGCGCCTTGGGCTTGGAGTTGGCCTCGATGAGGACGGGAACCTTGTCTATGATAAAGACCTTCCCGAAGCCAAGAACGGGCTGGGAGATTAGACCCTGTCCACGGCGCCGTAGTTTTAGTGATCTCTGAAAAACCCCCACCCGCAGTGGCGGTGCGGATGCCGACAGCGGCAAGAACTCGTCCATATCTTGCACCGATACGCCGAGCCCATCGGCCCGCTCCAACCTTGTTAGTTGAAGTTCATCGGTTAATTGGTCATATATGACCAGTAATTATATTTTAAAAGCCACATAAGACCAGCAATGTCGAATCTTCGTGCCCAGAGGGCTTTGGTAAACCTTGGCCGTAACATCAAACAGGCGCGCCTCGCGCGGCGTCTTGCCATGCTCGATCTCGCCGAACGCGCAAGCGTGTCAGAAAAGACGATCCAGCGTCTGGAGCGGGGCGATTCTGGTGTGGGTATCGGGAAACTGGCCGGGGTGCTTGCGGCGCTCGGCGAGCCCGATGCCCTCGCAGAGATCCTACGAATAGAAGAGGATGCTGTGGGCCTGTCCCTCGCAGTCGACGCAATTCCCAAACGGGGGATATCCTATGTAAAGCGCGGCGGCGCACGAGCTCCGGATAGCCGCCATGGGGCCGACGGTGATGATGATGAAGGCGTAGGCTTCTGATGGCCCCGGGCGCCCCGGAACAGAAGGTCACCCATGTTTGCCTTGGAAGCGCTCTCTTGCCAATCGGTAAGCTGCGGTTCACCCAAGGGTCGCGCCGCCATCATTCCGAATTTCAATATTTTGAGAGCTGGCAGAACGATGCGCGTGCCTTCGCGATCGCACCTCAGCTGCCGCTCGGATTAACGCCCTCCTATGTGTCTAAGGCATCCACAGGCGATCAGCGCGACAGCCTGCCTTCCGTCCTTCAGGATGCAACGCCTGATGCATGGGGGCGCCTCTTGATGGCGCGTGTTCACGGCGCCGATCTCAGTGAATTCGACATGCTTGCCCAGTTGGATGATGTCACACGTCCGGGTGCACTCCGGTTCACTGGAGAAGACGGCGGGATCATCAGTGGACATCGCGCACCGGTGCCGAACCTCAACCAGCTTGACGCACTCCGGGAGATTGCGATCAGGGTCGAGCAGCGACGCGAGGTGTCGAGCGAGGAACTGCGCCTGATTGCAGGCGCCGGCGGCTCGATAGGCGGCGCTCGACCCAAGGTAAATGTGCAAGACCGCGACGCGCTCTGGATTGCTAAGTTCTCATCCTTGAGAGACCAGAGCCCTGTGGAGCGCATTGAGGTCGCGACCCTACAGTTGGCGCGGGAATGCGGCCTGCGCGCGCCAGACGCTCGGTTGATGCTGGAAAACTCTGACCATCCAGTGGCCCTGATCAAGCGCTTCGATCGGCGGGCGGGCAGGCGTGTCCCTTACTTTTCTGCGCGCACAGCCCTTAATCGATCTGGAGCAAAGCAAGGCTCCTATACCGAGATCGCAGAGGCAATCCGGATGATCAGTAAGGCTGCGCGGGCAGATCTGCATGAGCTTTGGGCGCGAATGGCATTCAACGTCCTTGTCACCAATACGGATGATCACCTGAAGAACCACGGATTCATCTATGCGGACAACGGCCTTTGGCGCCTCTCTCCGCTCTTCGATGTGAACCCACAAGCGGGTGGCCATCGCTATCTCGAGACGGCGATCATAGAAGGAGGGCCATTTAAGGCGTCACTTGAACTTACGGTGGCCGCTGCGGAGTTCTTCGATCTAACGGAGAACGAGGCGCGCATGCGAGCGCGCGAGATGGCCTCACTCATCGCCAACCGGTGGAGACCTCTCATGCGGCAATTCGGTATTGGTGGAAAAGATCTAAAATCTCTCGCAGACGCCTTTGAACACAGCGAGGCAGAGAAGGCTCTTCGCCTCTGATCAACAGCCGTCGATCTCTCGGCGGCTACGTCACAGTTGAGCGTTTCTGAGCCTCAAAGCGCTACGTCCCCTTTGAGCCCAGTTTGACCACGGCGTTCCTGATCGGATTTGCGCATGCAGCGAAACGCCCGTCTTCGTGGACGGCCCAGAGCCGCCGTCCACTCGGGCCATAAGATGCTGCAGTGCGGCCCGTAGAAGAAGACATTCACTGCGCAAGCAACATCACAAGCTGCCTGAAATAACACAACATGGACTTTTGGGGCGGAAACGTTGACGCTTTGCGCTGACTACTAGATGCTGAAACAAATAACGAAGGTGAGGCCATCTAACATGCCCAAGAACATCCTAATCTTTTCGGATGGGACCGGGCAAGTCGGTGGGCTACGACCCGACCAACGGCTCTCGAACGTCTACAAAATGTATCGCGCGATGCGTCCCGGGCCGTCATCCCCAATCGATCCGAAGGAACAGGTCTGTTTTTACGACGCGGGTCTCGGTGCGGGTGAGGTGGGAGGCCTCACGCTCCGGCGGATCAGAAACATCTTGTCGGCCGCGGTCGGCACCGGGATCGATGAAAACGTCATTGATTGCTACGAGAAGATTATCTCCTACTATGAACCCGGTGACCGCATCCTCCTCTTCGGGTTTTCAAGAGGGGCATATACGGTTCGAGCCGTTGCCAATGTGATGAACCTTTGCGGCGTCCCAACAAAGATGCCGGACGGATCGCCGGTGCCGCGCTTCGGTCCCCGACTTAGGAAGATCGCGAGTGACGCGGTGAACTTCGTCTACAATCATGGCAACGGCTATCAGCGCGGCCAGAAGCCCTATTACGAACGTCGCGAGGAACTCGGCCGCCGGTTTCGACAGAAGTACAGAAGCTTCGTGCCGGATGCGGATAAAGATGTTCAGGGCAACGTTCAGCCTGCGTTCATCGGCGTTTTCGACACCGTCGCCGCGCTCGGAAACGCCAAGGTGAGCCTACTTACCGGCGGCATCGTGTTCGCGCTCTTTGTCGCCTTCTGCGCGTCGCTCTGGTTCTCTTGGCCATGGTACGTCTGGCTTCCCTTTCTGGGCCTCCTTGGTCTCATCGGATTTTGGTACGGCAAGCTGAAGTGGTCGCAGTGGAAGTACTTTTCACCCGACGAGAAAAAGCCGCTCAAACTGTCCCGTCTCACTGACTGGCCTGCGATCTGGAACTACGGCCACTACGCCAAATGGAATCTTGAAAATTACGACCAGTGGCTTGATTCCGATGTCGGCCATGCTCGTCACGCGCTCGCGATAGACGAGAATCGCAAGAACTTCCCCCGCGTGAAATGGGCCATGGCGGCCGAAGCCAAGAAGACCGAAGGCCGTGACCCGCCGTGGTTGAAGCAAGTCTGGTTCGCCGGCTGCCACAGCGATGTTGGCGGCAGTTACCCAGAACCGGAGTCCCGCCTTAGTGACATCGCGCTCAGCTGGATGCTAGAAGAGCTGAAGGTTTGTGTTCCAGACGTCCGGATCAACGAGAGCAAGCTGTACATCATGCCAGATCCGACCGGTATGCAGCACGAGGAAGCCTTCATGTTCGCATATGGTCCGATCCGTAAGCGCTGGCCGATGGTTCCGCGCGAAGTGACCGCTGCTTTTGCGCTCCATTCATCGGTCATCAAGCGTCTTGAAACTGGGCTGGTTTCTCACGTCGGTGAGATGCGACCATACCGGCCCGAACAGCTCCGCAACCACCCCTCGGCGAA
>Ga0114899_1001055_pt1 | contig 16993 bp, 24 predicted proteins | sample MalvireepMed_215_FD_83497 | JGI IMG/M metagenome (GOLD analysis project Ga0114899, IMG submission 83497) | Marine viral communities from the Global Malaspina Expedition - Malaspina viral metaG DeepMed_215 | ecosystem: Environmental > Aquatic > Marine > Oceanic | place: Mediterranean Sea...
CCCCCCACCTACTCCACCAACCCCTTCACCCATTATTCAAATCCTCACACATAGTTCCTATAGGGGTCACTGTACCCACCGTGACCCCCCATCGTCATTGCGAAGGGGTCATCCGGTCCATGCGGTAGCCAGCCACCAGCAATCTCCGGTCCCCAGACCGGATCTCTCAGAACCTGGAATTCATAGTCCGGGTCCCAGATATTATTCTTTCCTTTACCCCTCTGTGCCCATGCGGGGGCTTTCCCTGGCTCCTGCGTCCACTTATCCAGCATGTATGCACCACCGAGGGCCAACATGGGATGTTCCTTCGCCACACCGCCCGCCCTCATCAGGCTATCCCCTAGCCAATTATTGTTATACCCAGTAGCGGGCTTATTCAGGGCCGCTCCTATCCCCTGGTTCAAGGCATCCCCTGTCCCCGACTGAAAAGCATTCACTGCGGAAGCAGCATCCTTGGCACCGGAAACAACGCTGGGCAGCTTCTGCGTAATCGGGCTTGTAGCCGGTAGCTGACCACCAATGGAAGCCGGGGTTGTCGCAGCCTTAATCGAGGACAAACCCCCCTTTACTGGCGCTAGGGATTGTGAGATTGGTGCAGTTGCTGCCTTTATTGCAGCCATACCGCCCTTCGCGGCAGCGGGAGAGCCAAGCCCCAGGGAAGATGGAGTTGTCGCCGCCTTTATCGCAGAGAGCCCGGAACCGGAACCGATGCCGCTCGCGGAGGCCACCTTTGGCGCAGCCGAGGCTACATTCGGAGCAATTTTCGGGAGCGCTTGCGTTATTGCGGATGGACCGGAAATCGCCCCGGTTGAAGTGAATCCGGGAGCTACCTGGGACGCAGCAGCCGAAGTGGGAGCAGCGATGGGGGCACCCGTTCCAAGCGAACCGGCAGCGCCCATTGAACCCAGTTTGGCCGTGACCCCGGCGGGGGCACCTAACGCGGCACCGGCACTACCCATAGCGCCAGCAAGGCCCGAGGTCCCGCCGAGAGTACCCAGTGTGGCCGAAACAGCGGGGCTGAGGCCGCCGAGACCAACAGCCCCGAGGCCTGCGGTCGCAGCGCTACCGACACCGCCCAAAACGGTCTGCAGCAATGTGGGAATCAACCAGAAGAATGCCTCAGGCATACCTGTATCCGGGTTAATCGTGATGCTACCCGGGGCCATACTGTTCAAGGCCTCCACTTCTGCGGGATGTACGTGCATCAGCATGGAGTCGCCACCACGACCGAATGCAGCCAATCCCTCAGCTATACCTTTATGTTCGTACATCTACGTAACCTCTATTCCCATGAACGTGAAAGACAGCTTATCAGCAACACTGATCTTAACCTTAATTGAATCCCCGGCAGAGAGACCCATACCAAGGGAAAGGACATGACTCTTCCCGTTGGCAAGCGATACTGACTTAAAGATCCATTCCTTATCATTATCACTCTCACCAGACTGCTTGAGTCTCATGTCGTATGTAACGGCCCCGCTGTGCTGGTTGCATATTATTACAGAGGAGATGATCGTATAGGTCTGAACGGATGCAGCCTTAGGAGAAACCTTCACCGTAAACGGAGAGGTTGTCGTAGACGCAACTGTCGTTTCCGCAGCAGAGGGAACCGTATATGCCGTATTCTCATTCGTATTGTCCGGGAGGATCTGGGCTAAGATTTTATAATTATCCGCCACCTAACCCACCTCGACCTGACCAACCGGAACCATATAAAAAATCAGCCTAGCAGAAGAGGCGGTCGATATGGATGATTTCCCACCCTCAATCCGGTCAACTTTGCCACTGAGGTCAAGTAAGACATTCTCCAAATACCTCCTGAAGAGAGACTCATCCTCCCGGTCATACTCATCCCCCGCAACCCTGAATGAAATGTCAGCAGGCACTACCGGTGCCCATCCGGAGTTGCGTCCACACGACTATCACCCAACCTCCAGGAGAAATCCTGTGACGAGGATGAAAACTTCATAGACACGGACCGCCCCCTAATCCTAACCGCAGTGGAGTTTCCAGTTGGAGAATAGGAACCGTCCGATGGGTCAACCACAATCGAACTGCTGGAAGTAGTGGTGGTTGCACCGCCAGGAAAGTCTTTTCCGGTCATGGTAAAACTGATGGTGGCAGGGCTGGAGTCTTTGCTTTCGGGCAACATCAGGTCAGGAATAAACCTCGATATAAAAGAAAAGGCATCCCCGTCAGAGACATCTATATCCCCCGTCTCAACAGAACATTCCTTTGTGGAAAAAACAACGGACTCACTCGGAGAAAGCTCATGTAGAGCAATGCCGGTCTTCATCACGGGTGGTACAGATGTCTTGTCAAGTTCATTGATAAACGTACAGGACGGAAAATTCCTCACGGAAACATCCTCCCAGGATGTCCTGTTATACCCAGTAGCGGTAGAGTTAGGATCTACGGAAGACATATCGAAGCTGCCCAATGACCAAGAATTCTCAGCATAATTAAAACAGACATACTTATCCGGCTCAAGAGATCCCGAAGATGGATATACCCAATAAACCTCATCCATCATAGAGTTAGATCCAGCGAAGCATTTATCGGGTTGGTCACGATTTATGTTATCAAACACAGCCTTCTTGACGGGACACGGAACGGGAGAGACTGAACCCTTGTAAGAATAAAAAGAGTCATCACCCATGTAATAAACAATGTTAGCCACATTTATGGCAGTATTTCTAGAAAGTATATTCACATTACTGCTAATGAGATTGAAGGAAAAAACATCCGGGGGGCCAATGAATCTCATGGAATAGAGGGAAGAATCCGTCCAAATAAGTATTTCCGATACGGTCAGCATTGCCCCAACTATCCTGGATCCGACCCTTAACATTTGCCCGCCAGCAGTATTTGTGTCTGTCGGCGTCCAGTCAAACGGATTATTCTGGTCAGACCACCTAACTAAAAGAGAATTCTGCGTAGTTAAACCAATATCATTTGCTCCAAAGGCGATGCAATGGCCGTCCCTCTCCGAGACCAGGAAACTATCAACGATCACAGGGGTGTTGCTGGAGCCAGTAAACGAAGAAAGGACCTGGGCCCTAGTGTCATTGGTTGCGGCCTTTGGGGAATTGTTTTCGATGTTCTCACTCACATCATAGTAATAAATGGGACCTCCCCTGTTTGAGATCATCAGGTCTTCGTTGTAATTATCTATGGAAACGAACCTCATCTCATCTTCTGCCGTGCTCGAAGCCGAGGCGTAGTCCCAAGCAATTCCCGAATCATCCCAACGTCCATTACCCCAGGCACCATCATGATACGTCTGGTCAGACTGACCAGCACTTATCTGAGTGTGCGCCGAAACGCTAGTTGCCGCCAAACTCAGAGTATCGCTTGAATTCGCCACTACGCCGCCGGGAATAACAAATTTGACCTTATCTGCGTCAACAACTTCGGATACCTGATGTTCCTGATTAAGGATGGCACCCGTGATATTCCCCCCAAGCCCATTAACGTGCGCACCGGCTATAGTGAAGAATGTAAACGGAACCATTTTGTGGGGACTTTGGAACTCGACCTCCACCTCATTCAGCGCCACATCTGACTGCTCGGCCCCACCGGCCCAGTGACTCCTGAAGCTGATCATCGTTGTACCAGTAAAACTATTAGCTATAGGGGTTATATCTACAGCCTGGATACCGCCGATAGCGTAAAACTTCCAATTTGTCCCAACGCAACCCAACCTGTTGCTAGAATAATCAGTCCAGGAAAAAATCCCCCTCCCAACGCCTTGAAGGTAAGAGTCTGAACCCTGATAAACGCCCATTGTATTGGTGTCGGCCCAACCCCCGATGGACTCCGCATACCCCCCGCGAAACCTAACATTATTGGAGTCATACCAACTCCCCCCAGAGGCATACTGGGTAGAGTCTTTGTTCAGTCCCGGGGGCAATTTTATCCGCCTAATCACCGGACAAGCCACTCCTCTGTATTCTCGGAAACTTCCCTGAGGAATCTCCAAGATGGATTAGTTAGTTGACCCTTATTAATATGGATTCTCCCAACCAGACCAATAGGAGACCACTCAGGCCTATGGCTACGCGGAACATACGTTAGGCTCTCGTCAAATTCTGGATTCATCACAGGACCCGGCTTACCGTTAATAGTGCGATGAACAGCCCGACCGTGTTCGTCCTTCATAAACTTCCGATCCCAAACATTCCAGGCCGTATTACCTATCATGCACGCTGTACCCGTTACCACGCCGAATACATCCTCGGGGATATCCCCCTCACTGGAAGGCCTGATCCTCCCCGAGGATGCAACAGCAACTGTAATCCCTACGCGATCATCTCCGTCCGGGTTGCCGTCTTCCCACTCAAACATATCTGCGTAGTCAGCAGCGGGTGAAGCATAAGAACCGTCACCATACGTTGAACCAGTGCCATCAACCTTAAACTTCATAGCACTATTCGCAATTCCCTCGAACAGCAGAAAGGCCGCATTCGCTGCCCTTGTTGTGTTCGCAACAATCGCGCTCCCGGTAAAAGATCCACTCGTCGGGTTCACAACCAGAACATCGTTAGAGGCGTGGGAAGAGCTTGAATCCAATCTATCTACCTGGATATTTCCAAGAGCATTGTTCGCACTCGTAGCAGCGATTTCGGAACCCCCGCCCTTCGCGGTCACCGATGTGTAGATGTACGCAGTAAAACCACTCTTGACTGTATACTGAGTTCCGCCTGGCGGTTTCTGCATACTAAAGACAAGATCTCGGGAACCGCTCAGGGCATTAGTCGCAATAAAACTTCTCTCGGAAAATGCACCGGTATCCTGCATTGGAAAAACATACGTGCTCGCTGCAAGATCCCCGGAATCCGTAAATATAACGTGCTTGACCCGGCCACTGCCGACAGGGGAAGTCCCCGCAGTACCAGCATCGTCAGCCGCGCGAGATCTCCAGTCGAGCCTCTTGTTGGCTGAATCCCAACTACTCCCGGCACCGGGGGCTGTGACATTAACAACACAGGAACCGCCAATGGCATCTTCTAGCCGGTTCAAATTCTCATTCGTGCTTGTACCCCATGTACCCGCCTCCAGGCCAGTACCAATGAGCTTCAAAACATGACCATTCGTATAGCTTGTAGCCATCTCTAATCCTTATTATTGTGCCGGGACACGCTTTGTCCCATCAGTGTAACCATCATCGTTTTGCCTTCCCTCACCCATACCCTTGATGAGGCCCACACTTCTCTCAAAAACCGACTGGTAATGTTGAAGTAATCCAGGATCCCCCTTCATGAAGGTGTACGCTTCAAGTAATGCCCCGTAAAGGAGCGCATCCGGAGCGGTGACGCTGAGCCAAGTCTCATTGGTCGCAGTGCCGCCACTGGTAATCGAATCAGAGGATGTCTTACCATAATAATCAACCGTCACGGGGTAGATGGCACCCGGGATGGGCCCGAGGCGAATCGTTACCGTGGGCTCCTTGGATCCGGCAGATCCAGTACCCTGGGCTGAAGAGACCGCATAATACTTGGGAATACCCTCAGCGGCAGCGCTAGCTGTGCCCGGATACGCCTCAAGCAGGAAATCGTACCCCTTCCTTATTAGGTACCTGACTGGCCCCTTGTCCACAGCGGCAGCACCCGAAACCGTCGCCTCACCTACCCTTACTGAGAATACGTCTATGGACCCACTAGCAACGGTGTACTCAGCCGTGCCATCGGCTGTCACCAGGGTGGAGTCGCTCTTCCAGAAGGCTGGCATCTGCACAACCAGGAAGATCCGATCCTCAGCGGCCTTGATAAAGTCATCAAGGTGAGCAACAAATGTTGTCTCAGAATTCTGGCAATAGTCTTGTATGGCTGTTTTTAAGTCATCGTAGGTCATTGAAATTTCCCGTAACTAAACGCATCCCCTTGTCTTCGTACCCGAAGTAGCCTTACCCACGCCGCGAGTCGCAAACTTCTTGCCCTTCTTGCCCCCACCCTTCACCAAGCCACCAACATTATACCTCTGACTGTTTTGCATCGGGATGCCGGTCTTCGCAGAATGTTCCTGGGCAGCACGCAATCCCTCTGCATCGTAAGAAAATTCCTTATCTCCAACCTTAGGCATTTAATTCTCCTCCACACGTATAGAATCAACTCTAAACGTCTTGAAATTTGATGATGTGTTATACAGGTCGAACCGCAGCGAAGAAATGGTCCCTGACCAATTCGCAACACCGGAAAGGTCGAACTTGAGGGTCTCATACATATCCCCCATAGATCTATCCCAATCCGGCTCTACAGCCTCCACATTCCCGAGGGTGAATGGATCCGCACTGGTATTCGTTGTAGTGCCCCAGTAGAATCTGCCAACCCATGTCCCCATAGATGAAGCGCTGCTGTCATCCAGCTTCAGGACAAGCCGAACCGTATCCAGATCCCTCTCATCAGCAGCCGCAGCATCCAGGTCGATACTTGCATACGCTCCTGATCCATCGGATTTCTTAAAATACTCCAGTGATCCGATTCCGGAAACAGACTGGGTGGCTGTCAGGGTCTTATCGCTCTCATTCCATGTGAGAGTATTGGAAGCACCGCTAGGCTTAACGTAACGCCAGTCCTCAGTACTCAAGCTGAAGTTCCAAACCGTAGATCCACCCCACCGGCTGGCCGTCTGGGCACTGTCGGGCCTGGGATTCTTCAGGGCCTGCGGATCGTCTACGGAGTGCCTGCCCAGGGCATTCTGGGGATGGTCAGGATCCCAACATTCACTACAGGCCATGATCCCTGTCTTCTCTAGATCAACAACCTCATCTCTCAGATCATGGAGCGGATACCTAAAGCCACAGCGATCACAGAAACCAAAAGCCTTCTTTCCAGAAGCGTATGTCTGGCCCAAGGGTCAGTACCCCAAGATTCTCGGAACGAACCGTGCCGATGTCTTAACCCGATCTTCCTCAGCCGCAAGCCTGAACTCCTCCTCGTACTGCTGCTTCAGCATAGGTATCTTCTGAGTCGCCTCGGGCCTCTTGCAGGCAACATGATAGGCGAGGCCGCAAACCAGTGCGGGGATAAACCTGTCGGGGATCTGCATGGTATTGGACGCATCGTCGCCAGTGTCGGAAATCCTCTTGACTCGCCAATAGATCAGCTTGTACTTGGAATTCTCATCCGGAACAGGCCATAAGGTTATATCACTGTACTGGTCGGTGCTAGACCCAATATTCAGTATCTCCTTTCTCTGGAGATAATATTGGAGTGGTCTACCCTGACTCAACTTATTAGGAAGGGATGAATAAGTTGGCTGAGATATCCTACTCATATGGTAGTCAGCCTGCTTATTTGTATCCCCATCATCTGTTCTCAGAACGATATCCAACAAGGCAGAGGTCGATGTGGCAAGCCTGTAAGAAGCATTGCCCTTATTCAGGAAGTTTGTCGTGAGCGCATCCCCATCACTTTCGTGTGCCACAGTCTGCTCATCAATCGTCCACAGGTTGAGGCCCCTGTTTTGCCACTCTATAGTGAGTAGGTTCAGGCTCCTTCGCGCAGTCCTGAGGTCGTAACCAGATCGCATTTCGAGACCGGCCCTCTCATAGGCCTCCTCTACGATCTCGCCAACGTCCGGATTGAATGTATAAGTTCCGCTGATAGCCAATTTGCACCTACCGGGTAATGTAGTTTAGTAAAAACCCTATTAAAGAAAAAAGGCCAACCCCGATAGAAGCTATCGTTGTTAGCCTTGTCTGTAATTTTGCGTGATCCAACTTCATCCTCTCCTGCTGGTCGGATAAAATCACCACGATTTGCCTCAGGTTCCTGTGATCATGCCGTACTTCTTGAAGCTCCTGCAGGGCAGCGCCAACCTCTCGTTCGGTGAACTCACCATCAGGGGTCATCTCTCTTGTATCGCCCTCAAGATCTCCTCCGATGACTGCCTCTGCTCCGCCCTTAATTCCTTGATCTCAACCTTTACCTCGTCAAGTATCCGGGCATTATTCTCCACATTAACCTTAACCCGCTCAGACCTAACTTCTAGATTGGAAACCCTGGATATGTGAGCAGCCTGGGGATGTGTTGGCTCGCTGGCATGTGTTGTAAAGAGCAACATGAGTCCACCAATACCACTAACGACTAGAGTAAACACAGTCCAGAAAGTGGTCTGGCCGACAGGTTCCATACTATGCGGCCTCGTAGATAAAGGAGAGTCTCACATTATCCTTCTTTATCTGGGTTGCAGTCTCGCTGGTCCCCCCAACCGCACTCGCGAACATCCCGTCATTGAAAAGTATATAATTAGATCCAAACATGATATTTATCGGAATTGATCCACACCAATACTCCTGCCCCCCAACGGGAATTGTGAACTTGAAAAGTTCGTCGCCTGCGGAGCCACCATCCCTGATGGATACCGTAAACCCATCCACATAATCAGTGCTGTGGGTAGGGCCGGTGCTTGAGTACCATCGAGTCCCCGCAGCCACTTGCAGTCCATAGAGCTTAGTCCTTGTCCCAGTGATAGTGCGATCCCCCGGAGAAGCATTCATCCTAACACTCTTGCTGGACAGGAACGCCATTACGAGGCAGAGCCGCCGGAGACAAGTATAGATATCTCATAGGTGTCCTCACCAAATGTGACCCACATACCGTCCTCAAACAAAAAACCCTGCGGGGGAAGGTCTAGGCAATACATATAATCATATACACCCGATCCCGCATCATACGCCATTATGTCAGTCATATTGAACACCAAGTTAGTGTCGTTGGAATCCGACCAGAATTTCAACTGAGGAAAGTCAGCATCGACGTTACCTCCCGGGGTCGCAGTGCCGAATGATGTCCAGACCATATGGAGCTTGCAACGACCATCAACGAGCTTCTTCTTGTAAGAAGCCCCAGAGCCGGGATTCGCAGAGATCACGTTGTATAAATTTACCAAAGGAATCTACCCATAAATTAAATAGACAATAAATCCATCGAGGGGATCCCCCCCCGCCGCCGTAGACTCGTCAATATAAATGCCATTCTCAAAAAGAACGTACCCGTCCTCATCCGCAAAACTCGAAAAAACATGAACGGGGTAAGTATTCGTAGATACAATGGGGATCTGAAGTAAAGCATCACCACTGGAGTCGGTACTATCCCTCAGAATGATCCTCCCCTTATAGTCTATCGCTGGAGTTCCAATAGTGGTTGTATACTTTGAAGCAACACCAAAACCAAACAACCTAGACCGTCCAGTCACCGCCAAGGCAGCCGCCGTACCAGAATGTGTATGAATTTTTACATACGAGTCGTTCACAACAACTATCCGTCCTGATATATAATAGTTACTGCCTTGAAATATTTATTGCTTACGTCGTTGGTCGTATCCAAAAAAAGGCCATCCGGGAATAGAATCCCCCCACCGGGAACGGACTTATAGGGATTCGGGTCGGGCCATGTAACGGTTCCATCCTTCACCTTAAGTGCGATATCCCCTCCAGAATCCCCATGCCTAAAGGTCAGGTATCTTTGAGCGCTGTCGCCCCTGGCCACCGAGTAACCCAGGAGCCTAATTCTTCCAGAGATAGTTATATCAATGGGCTCCTTTTCCCAATAACAGGAAACTTCAGACATAATTAAACCCTATAGGTAATGGCCAGGGAACCGTAAGCATCCGTAGCTGGTGGTGTGAACTTTATCCCGCTCGGAAACCTGATGCCCCTACCCGGGATAACTAACTGAAACATAGACTTATTATATCTGCCGGTTGTTACAGAAAGCTCAAGTGTAAGAAGAACCGAGTCGGAATCCCTATCCTTAAATTCAATAGTCCTAGCATCCGTATTGCCTGTACGGGTCGTTACATAGATCCCGGTCAGCACAACAGAAGATCCAGACGCGGAACCTGTAGGAACCACAACCTCGGACGTACTCCCAGTGGGAGCCTCCTGGGACTTGACCTCTAACCCGATAGGGATCATATAATTTCCTAGTTAAAGAGGGGGCACCCGTCGTTGCCCCCGCTGCATTAATTCACTAGACCGTCGAGAACGGACTTTCGAGAGTCCCGGACCCATCCAGACTACCCTGGATAAGCCACTTGGTCGCTGCTACAGCTTCAAAGGTCACATAGCTTCCGGGGTTACCACCCTTGGTTGTCCCATTCATGGTGAACGTATTGTCGGAACCATCAGGAATCTGCCAATCAGTCGCCGCAGAATTGTCGATACCGATATGCACACCACCAGTGAAAACATCGCTACCCCCACAGTTAATGATCAGGGCGGTCGATTCCGTGACTACAACAAATCGGAAAATTAACCCCAAGTTATTAAGCTGACCAGGGTCGGTGCTATCACCCGGATCAGCCGCACTGATGGTTGGCAAGGTAATGGTCATGGCTGCATCATTGAGGGTAATAATCTTTCCCGCATAATCCGCCACATCATATCCGGAGGTAGTCCCAATCGTAAAATTGGAAGTGCCATTCGGAACATCTACGGCAGAATTTTCACCCGCCGCATAAAACCCGCCCAGGGAACGAACTGGACCACTAAACGTACTTTGTCCCATTTTGTATCACCTCGTTGTACGCAACTACCTCGCCAGTCCGCGTACTGTCTGATTAAGTCTGACGAGTTTGGTTAAAGAGAAGGCGGGGACCCGAAGGCCCCCGCCAGTTTGTTACGAGAGTTCGCCACTTCCGAAGATACCGAGGAAGTCCGAGACGCCGAAGGAATATCGTTCCCTCGCCTTATATCGGACATTGCCGGTGTCGAAGTCGCCGTCCATCCCCGTCTGGAGAGGGGTGCGCTGGAACATCTTCATGCCATTCGGCACATCGGTGATGAGGAACCATTCCTTCTTGTTAGCGGTCGTGATGTAGTGATTGATCGAATAACCTTCAGGAATTACACCGTTGGTACGAAGTGCATTGATGTCGTTGTCCGCAGTCCCGGGACGGAGTTCCGTCTCAAGAACACGGGTGGCAACGAACTGGTTGTACGGGGCGCAGATCAACTTACGCGGGCGAGCCGCGATAAGAAGGCCACGATCATCCGTGAACGCGGCAATGTCGATAACGGACTGCTCTAGTGAAGTCTCGTTCAGGTCTGCCGCAGTGGCCAGGACATTGGAGACAGTAGAACCAGTCACAAGCGTGTGAGCAGTACTACAGAGAGCAGCGCCATCACCAGCCGAGAAGTTGGCTGTGGCAAATGCGTTGTTCAAAGGGAAGGCCGCCTTGACCTGCTTTGTGTGCGCCATTGAACGGGCGAGCGCTTTGGTGTAGCGAGCGGAGAGAGAATCATAAAGATTATCCTCAACTGCTTCCTCGGTGATCGAGAATCCCATCGCAATGGTTTCGTGATTGTAACGAGCCGTGAAGTGTTCGTTCGCCGTGTCGTATGCGATGGCAGAACCTTCGGACTTGACAGGTGCAGCCCCGAAACCAGACAGCTTAACTTCCTCTTCAAATGCTCGATCCGAAGATTCAGTCTCGTACACCGCTTCGTGCTCGTTTTCGTACTTCTGATACTCCAACCCAAACAGGGCATTCAACCCGGGAAGGAGTTCCTTCATCATTTGTGCGCGTGAAATCGCCATGATTTATTTACTCCTTTCCTTAGATGCCCACGCCACTAAACACGCTAGTAACGGGGTCAATGATAACAATCGCATGAGTATAGGTTGTGGCGGCAGCTTCCTTGAGAGGGTCAGTCCCATCGTCATTGGAAACGCCAATAACTCTAACCCTGGCAGATGTAGCCTCAGTGCCGGTTTTGGCCATCTGCCCGCTCATCCCAGTAGTACCATTTCCGGCATTGGTGGCATCAATATCCAAACTCATACCAATCGCCGCCTGAGTAATAGTTCCCTCAGTACCACCGGTACCGACACGCACAATGTACTCCTGCATCGGATCTACGTTTACATACGCAATCGTATCATCTCTGCTTATATCAACATTGTACTTATTTGTGTATACGCGCTCGCCCTCCGAGTTCGTATACTCCACCCCCACAAGAACGCCAACAACCGCTAGGTCGGCATCCCCTGGTGATTTATTAACAGAACCTGCAGCCTCAAGTTTAATCATATCGCCCTGGAACATGTCGTCGGCTTCACCGTTCAGGATCTTAAAACCCTTAACAACGGACTCCGAAGATGTCACAGAGCCATGAACTCGAAAGCCCCCATAGATAGCCATTTGACTACCTCCTTAAAACATTAACGATAGCCATGTGTGGTACTTCCACCATTAACCGTCGCCAAACGTGATCCTCGTCTTACGCTCAGGTCTAGTGAGCGGCATACGTGGATCTTGCTCTCTGAAGTAGTTTCGGTCTAGAGCTTCCGTCTGACCCTCCACTTCCTTCTGCGCCAACTTCGAGAACTCCTCGCCAATTTCTTTGGGCCTCGCGCAAAGCAAGAGCCCTCCGATAACAACATTGTCGGGGTACTGGCTGCCTCTATCAGAGACAACCATTAGTTCGGGATAATCACTGGACAGTACGGGTTCCCATCCATCTCGGAGAGCTTGGGAGACGTTAATATTGTCTGCCTCTCCCCGGGAAGATGCTCGTACATACCTGTGATCCAATCCCTCTCTGGGATTGGGTTGCGGAAGGAGGGGGGCCGGTTTCCACGGAGTTTCCCTAGCCTCACTATCGCGTGTTTCAACTTCTCTCGGTGCGCGTTCCTCAGCCATTTCAATTCTCTCTTGTGAGTTGTTTGGCGTACTGTTCAGGTGTAATACCCAGGCGCTTCGCGAGAGTTACCTGGGTGGAGGTTAGCTGTACCTTGCGCGGTGGACCGCCCGACCTTGCGGCGGGGGCAACTACCACGTTAGTCCGGTTCCCAACAGCAGGACCCTCCGTTCCCTGGGCACCGGACATATCGGAGAAAACTTCTCCCATTCTTTGATCAATCTTCTGGTAGTACTCTTCTGACCTGGGATCCAGACCCTCATTTACAAGGCGTTCATGAACACCGTAAGCAAACTGAGTCTTTTCAGGATCCTTGCCAAACCATTCATTGCTTTCCATCCACTTACCCAACTTGGGATCCACAGGCTGCCTGCGCATCTCTTGGGCTTGGGCTTGGGCTTGGGCTTGGGCTGCGGCCCTTGCCCTCTGCATGTTCATTTGCTGCATTGCCATTTGTTGCTGAGCGTATTGTTGGTTCTGCGCCCCTACAACCGGCTGGTACTGTTCGGCCTGCTGGCCGTCATGCACTGCCCTACTTAGTGCCTCCTGGGCATCCGCAATGCTGTCAGCATCACCGGACTCGTAGGCCTTCTTGTACCGTTCCTTAGCAGCAGAAAGGTCTCCGTCAGTCCTGTTGTGGATCTCTGAAAGAAGAACCTTCTCTCCCCTCTCAAGGACTGAGCGAAGCTCCCTGTTCTGACCCTCCATCTGCTGGGCGTAGCGGATGGCCTCTTCCTGCATACGGATCGCAGCCTCCTTATTGCGCCGCTCTTCGTGGTACTCGTACTTCAGGCGGGAGATTCTCTTCCCTGCACGCCCACCCATCTTCTCAATCTCTTCGAGATCGGGCGCACTACGGTCATCGTCCCTCGCACCTACTTGGTCCTCTGCAGGCCTATCGTCTACTACCTGAACCTCGACATCGCCGGATTCAGGAGTAGGGTTTGCGATAGGCTCAGCAAGGACATTTCCCATAAGATCATCGAGTGGTTGACTCATGCTCTAACAACCCCCATAGGATTATCGACCACCGCCTCAACGGAGTCATCATTGATTATTCTGAATTCCTGACCGTGTACGCGAATGCGGGTGCCCGAATAAGCGCGCATTACGATCCAATCCCCCTCCTTGCACCAAGGACCACTGGGGAATCTTTTCTCATCAGCATATGCCTCGGGTCCAACCTTCATCACAAAACCAACAATCGTCGCAACGGATTCTGCATCGCGTCTTTCGTCGGGGACAAAGATTCCACCCTCGGTCTTCTCGTTGACCTCCGGTAAGGCGATAAGCAGCTTAAACCCCGAAGGGTCCGGAACCTTTGATGCAGGAACCGGCTGCTCGTCGCTGTACTGAATCTCTCCAGTCACTCAATATTCTCCTTTTGCAGAAACACTTAGGGCTGTTTCAGTACACCCTTTGCAAGGGATGGCTAAATGCCATCATCCTCGGACATAACTTTGGAGACAAGCTCCTTCATCTCTCGCTCGGCCATACGTAAACCGTCTATCGTGCCGCATGACCTTTGATAAGATGCATAATCTTCTAGCGAGCCAGACGAAACGTGCTCAGCGTACTGGCTTATCAGGCCCGAGAGCCTGTCCATAAAGGCGTCAATGATTGGATCCAATTAGGATTCCCTGTTCCTTGGCATCTGGATTTCCTTCTGGAGATCCATGAGTTTCTCCATGAGCCTGGAGCCTATCTTTGCACCCTCGGCCTTCTCGACCCTCATCATCTTCTCCGCAGAGAGCATAAGCTCGGACAGCCTAAGGCCCATCTCGGCACTCGTCTTGGCCTCTTCTGCGGTCAGTTCGCCATCCTTGGCCTTCGCATCCAAGAGCGTTTGAACAAGCGAAACGCCCGCATTTCCTTCCGCAAGGCGCTCTGTAGACTGAATGCGCTCCAACTGGATCTCCGCATCGGTCCGCATCTTCTCTATGTCGATACCACTCTTGTCCTGAGCCTTCTTCTGCTCAAGAGCAAGCCTGGCTTGCTGGTCAGCAATCTTTGCCTGGGTCTCCATCTTCCGTATCTCAAGCTCTTCCCGCCGCATCTGGATAATGGGATCTTCTGCCATCTCCTCCGCCTGGGCGGCCTGATTCTCGGCTTGATGCTTCTGCAAGAGCCTCTCTGCAGCCTGACCGACAAGTCCTGAGAGTTGGATCTCAACATCCTCCGGCAACGGCTCGTCGGGAGCCGGAAGATCCACACCTAGGGTGTCTTCAATCTGGGATCGGTACTCAAATGCCAGATGCTCTGCTATATGGGCCATGAGGGCCGCTTGGACAGACTCAGCCCTGGGATTCTTCTCCATCATCTCAAGGATTCCCGGATCCTCGGAGGCAGCTACGTGGGCAGCCATGTGGGCCTTGTGATCCTGCCACATGAACGCCTTAACCGGCTCACTTCTCAACATATCCATGTTTTCAAGGATCGGATCCTTGATCGGTATGTCATCATCCACCGGGACAACCTTATCGGCATCCTTGATGCCCAAAACCTCAAGCATCTGCCTGTGAAGTACTGGCATGTCGTAAATATCGGGAGCAGTCTCCGCTAATTGCATCGCTGCTTGGTATTGCATGATTCTCTGGGCCATAGTGGCCGAATTCGGGTCAGAGACGGGGATTACATCAATCCGCTCATCGAAATCTTCCGATTTCATGGTCTCATCACCCTCAAGGTCATACGGATACTCATGAGGGGCGTTATCTTGGACAATTCCTTCCAAAATCTCGAACTCAACCTTCATGGAGGAGTGGAGTCGGGACTGAATCGCCGCCATGACCTTCATCGAGCGCTCAAGGAGCGCCAGAGTGGTCCCAACAGGCGCTTGGTTGCTCATATCGCTAATTTTCAGGTCTGTCAGCGAGGCAAAGCGCCTTCCCTCCTCGACAATGTTGCCGAGAAGCTGATATAGAACCGAGGATGGCTCCTTGTAGGGCAAAAAGGTGATATTGTCCCTAATTGCACCGCCGGGAACGTCCACATCTCGGAATTCGCCCGGGGAAATCGGAGAATCTTCACCCCTGATCCGCAAACCACGGGATTTCAGGCCGCCGGGGAGGTTTGAGAGCGTCCCGGCGTCAACAAGCTGCCTCAAAAGGGACGTTGCAGACTTCGCGAGGCCGCCAATCATGTGGATTAGGCCAAATCCGTAGAATCCGAGGCCCGGAATGTACTCGTAGTGGACGAAGTGACGCCTCTTTACCCTACCGGGGTCATCCTCTACCCAATTTCTGCGGATAGAGAGGACCTTTTTGGACCCCAGGTCGATAGTGACCACGTAAGGAAGGGCAATTCCCGTCTCTTCGCCCCCATCCTTGTCCTCAAAGCCAGCCAAATCTACATCAGTATGGATTTCCAGCAGGGTATAGCGCCCGTCGAACTCGTAGGAGGGTGACTCCCCCGTCAATTCGTCGTACTTCTTCTGTATGTTGCCCGGATCTCTGACCGGCTCACCCAATTCAATGTCGGAATAGAAGCCACTGAACTGCATCTTCCGCACATCGTTCTGACTTCGCTTCATTACGTGCGTAATTCTGTCGGCCCTTTCGAGGGACGGGGCCCCGTAGGACACAACTACGTCCTCTGAGGGAACAAACATCGCACACGGCCTACCCAGGGTTTCATCCCAGTAGACTTTTCTGAAAGCAGACCCTGCAAGCGGGAGGCTGAAGAGCATCTTCTCGGTCTCGGGCCGGTATTCTTCCATCACTTCAGTGACTAGGTAGTTAAGGTAATTCTCAATCCTGTGAGCTTGCTTGACCTTCTCCGAGTCAGCCTTGCCAACAATCTTGGTCCTGACCGGCCCGCCGGATGGGAATATCTCACTGATGGCCTGACTCTGAAACCGGATAACCGCTTCCGAGAGAATCGGGTGGGTGACGCCGCAGGCACCCTCCCAAGGGGAGGTCCTCTCCTCCATCTTGAGTCCCAGGTTGTTGAGACCCTTGATATAGGTCTCCTCCCAGTCCTTCCGGCTCATCCTGTCGGATTCATAGGCTCCCACAAGCTCGGAGGCCAGCCTGGAGAGATCATCCTCTTCCATATGCTCGACAAGATTTGCGTCAAAGGGGACATCCTCCCCTGACTCGGAGCCACCAGTAAAGTCTATAACCATCCCACCATCTGGAGTTTCTGTGGAAATAGCCTCGGGGTTGAGAATCTCAATCTCAACCTCCTGGTCAAAATCCATAGCCCCCATGGGACCTTCTTCTAGCATCCTATCTATAGCCAACGGCTATACCCCTCCCACTCCCAGGTTTGGGTTAAATATCGGGGGGCCCGTTCCCTGCCCGTACCCGCCACCCGCGAAGGGGTTGAATCCCTCCTGCATGTAGC
>Ga0114899_1001057_pt1 | contig 16982 bp, 6 predicted proteins | sample MalvireepMed_215_FD_83497 | JGI IMG/M metagenome (GOLD analysis project Ga0114899, IMG submission 83497) | Marine viral communities from the Global Malaspina Expedition - Malaspina viral metaG DeepMed_215 | ecosystem: Environmental > Aquatic > Marine > Oceanic | place: Mediterranean Sea...
AGCTCAGTTGTTTGTATTGTTTCATCATTTTGTCTCTTGGTCGGGAGAAGTGATAGATGATACATTCATCTGAGCACTTTTCACGGTTTAACAAAAGTGATGCACTTATTACTTGAATCGGCACTTGACCGACAAATTAATCGCTGTAAACTGTTGATTTTTATAATTAAATTGAAAAAGTAAATTTCTCGAGCGAACATTATCGAGTTTTACTGCATTCAATCAGCTGTTAAGAGGCAAAATGAGAAGTCTTATAGTACTTATACTATTTTTTCTTAATACATCTATTTTTGCTGATACGTGTGATGATCGAATAGCACTTCTACTTTGGCTTGAAGAGGCTGATGCTAATTTAGATGCTAAACAGGCATTAAAGAGTGGTGATACCAAATTGATGGCCGTATATGGTTTCGCATTAACTATTCCTGGCGTCACTGAAGAAGAGAGTGCCAAAGCTTACAAATCGAAAAACTATAAAGCCATAGAAGGCACTGGTGACGACCTTTGCTCCGAAAGGCATGGCGAGCTCGTGATAAAGGCGAATGATTACGCAGTTGCATACAATAAAATATTAACAAAGAAGCCGTAATGACTCTTAACAATACGCGGCTTTCGACAAAATTAATCGCTGCGCAATTTTGCGACAGCGCTTGGCGTTATGAGTAGAATATGAATTCACAAATACTATTAGTTGTAGGGCTTGGAATTGTGAGTTCTCTGTTGTTTGCTATTGGTTACGGCGTGATTGATTGGGCCAAAAAAGGTGAAAACCCTGGTGGCGAAAGAGACGAGAAAATGAAGGCTAAATCAAGAAGGATAGGTGTTATAACGTTGATACTTTTTGTTATTCAGCTACTTCAGTCCACGGGGTCATGAAATATTCAATGAAAATATGTAAAACTCATAACCAGACATAGCAAAATATTCAGGCTAAAAGCATGCCTGAATTTTTGAATTAGGCGTTATAAATACAATGAATAAACTATTTTACATATTGCTTTTATCTTTTAGTTGTTTTTGTAACTCCAATACAAAAATAAATCTTTTTTTGGGTGAAATTGTTACATCAGACGAGTGTATCTACATTATTCAACATGTAGAGAGAGCAAGATTCGAATGTGCTGGAAGCTCGTATGAAATTTCATTTTCCAAGCATACTGAAAAAATGGGCGAAGCATACGATAAACTATTCGAAAAATACTTGAATGCAAATAAAGATAAACCCGTTCTCTCATTCGACAATGCAATCAAAAAGAAAATTGGGAAATATACACACTATTATTTTGCAATATCTACTGCAGATATGGATTTATTATTACTATCAGAATCCAATTTTAAGCCTTACCATTACTCTATTTGTTCAAATGAAACTTGTGTTAATTTAGCGACTATTCAAAGAAAAATAATTTATACTGTTTACAAACAACTCAAAATTGGACTGATAAAAAGTGATGATTTATAACCAGACATTGGAGAAAAATCATGCAAAAACACGCATGGATTTTTCAATTAGGCGTTGAGTGACCGCTTCTGAGAATTTCTTCAGCTCTCTTTAAACGTCGCCGACTGTCCACTTTGTGATGTGAGTTGCCGGTCGGAAGTGTTATCACGACAGGCTGCAACTCGGACAATTCAGCCTCCCAATATTAATCTCTTTAAAAGAGAACTTAGCAAATAATTTTTTCAAAAATTGAACTAAAAAATAATGCAGTTAGTTGATATGTTTAACTTAGGCAGAATTATTAAGCGGTATTTTTCTCACCCTAAAATAAAAAGCGCCCAAATTATTGACGCTTTTTATTTACTTGTTAATTGTGCTTTCTTCGTCGTAAAGCATAAACTCCACTGAACAATATCAATACTAACCCTATGGCGCCACCGCCACCGCCACCACTATCACTTGGCGGAGGGGGAGTAGTAGTGGTTTTTTGATTAACCACAACAGTTACATTACCACTTGAGCTTCTGTCGAAACTATCAGTGATGGTTAACCTAAATGTGAATGTTCCCACAGGGGCATTACTCACGCTCGCATTGAGCTGCGTTGGGTTAGTAATGGTTACGCTCGGCCCCGAGGTTTTCTCCCACAGATAATCGGTGATGGTATTGCCATTATCGGTGACGCTAGCGGTTAAACTAATGGTGTCACCTTCTTCAAGCCCTGTTATTGAAGGAATACTTAGCGTAGCGACGGCTAGGCCAATTTTACTCACGCCGCCCGGGTCGACAACACTGCCGTTGGCTAAGCCATCATCGTCATTAGGGCCGCCATCTTCGATTAATAACATAATGCAGAAATCACCGACGGTTAACCCTTCAGCATAAGCCGCGTCACCCGGTGGTGGACACACACCTTGCACGCCAGCAGTTGAAAAGAGTTTATTGTTTTCATCTTCGACAAAACTTTTCCAACCACCACTTAAACTGAGTTTACGATAGACCGGATCTTCTGGAATAGCTTCAAGTAGTGGGATCACTAACTGCACTGAATCACCTGACTGCGGTAAATTGTTTAATACAAAATCAAACAGGCCGCCGACACTATTATAATCATCGTCGGTTCCGTGAACGCCATAATCAGGGTTATCAGCTATGGTGGTATCGTCGATTAATGCGCCGCCGTCTTCACCGGATAAGGCGACTGCGCCAATTGATAGACTCACCCCAGGGTCAGATTCTAGCAAGTAACTATTCTGACCGGTTATCGCGGTGACTTGCTGCTGCAATACTTGGGCGCCATCTATATCGTCAAGATAATCGGGAATGCCATCGTAGTCTGAGTCTTGCAATCCTTCGGCTGCGTCACTAATGCCATCACCATCTCTATCGACCGTATCGAGTAAAGTTGGCGTAGTTTCGATAACCTTGAAATCAACTTGAGCACTGACTGTTTCAGCTGGCGCGCCATCGTCGCTAATATCAACCGATTGTGAGTAAACACCCAGTGCTATAGCCGCCGGATCAAAGGTGTAAGCGAAACTGCTCGGGTCGATACTGAGCATTGCGTTGTCGGTTTGAATCCAACTAGCACTAAAGCTATCACTTTGATTTGGATCGTTGATATCAACAAAGATAGTGACCGGTCCGCCGTCTTTAGTGATTGTCGTCGCGGGCGAGTTATTCTGTTCCGCTCGCAAGTAAACTTTAGGCGCGATATTACCGCTAACAATTTGCATGGTATGGATTGCATTAACCCCTAACACAGCGTTAGTTGGTGTATCAAAAGTCAAAGTGAGCTGTTCGTTATCATCGCTGATGTTGTCTTCAACAATCTCAAACCTGACGCTGCCTTCAAGTCCTGACTCTATGCTTATCGAACTAAAACCAATCACATAATCATTACTGTCGACACTGCCGCCGACGGTGAAAGGGATCTCGACCGGATAATCGGCCGCGTCTCCAGAAAGTGAAACTTTGACTTCGACTAAGCTGCCTTCAGTAACAAGCTGAGACTTAGCAACCAATACTTGTGGATTGATCTTGACCAATTGGGTCGCGCTAGCTGTATTGCCCGCGCTATCTTGCGCTTGCCAAGTGACTAAGTGACGACCCGGCCTATGGTGCTGCGCGCCTACCAGCGCGACTGAAACGGAGCCATCAACATTATCATTTGCACTAACGCCACTGGTTGGCACTGCGGTCAAAATACCGCTAGCGTCGATAGTGACTGTACCTGCCAAACTAATCACAGGAGCAACTGTATCGGCGGCACTGGTGTATTCATCTAAGTTAGAAACACCATCTCCATCAGCGTCTTCGGAAGCATCCGATGCATTGTTAGGGTCAAAACCTTGGTCGATTTCCCAACCGTCAGGCATGCCGTCATTATCACTGTCATTATTATTAGGATCAGTTTGAGCGTCAAACTCTTCGCTATTGATAAGTCCATCATTATCACTGTCGAGTCCTGCGTCACTAGCGTCGTGTGCATTGAGACCGTTTAAGATCTCCCAAGCATCGGACATACCATCGCCGTCGCTATCGGCCACGGTATCGGTTGCCGAAGTTGTGAAGCTGACCGTATCGCTGCTGACTTGAGCGCCGGCAATATTAAACGCGGTGACTTGAGCGAAGTAAGTGGTGGCAGGCTCTAGTCTGACTAAAGAAACTTCATGAGTAGAGGCACCATCAGCGTTGGCTTCTTTATAATAAAGAGCGCTGCTACTGGTTCCATAACTAACTTGAGCAAAAGCATAATCAGCTGTGGTCCAGCTGATCAAAGCCGTGTTGTGAGTGATGGTGCTAATACTCGGTTGCAAACTGAATTCTGGCGCTGCCAAAGCACTTGCGCTTGCAGAGTTAAAGTTAATTATAGCGCTGGTGAGACTTTCACCTCGAATGTTGGCGATCACATAACGTAACTCATAATCATTATTGGCGGTTAATCCGCTGAGCACCATGTGGTGATTTCTAGTCGGGCTTAGTGCTGCATTTTGTTGCCAACTGGTTTCACCGTCCATACGATATTGTATTTGTAGTGCGGTTAATTGGTCAGTCTGTATTTGGACTTTGGCGAGCTCTCCAAAGCCGTCAATCATAGCTGAGCCAACTATTGATGGGGCTGCCTGAATAGCTTTGGCTGCAGGTTGAACGTCTTTAGTTTCTATATTGTATTGCTTTGACAGTAGCGCCAAGAAACGCTCAACTTTTGATTTACTCTTAAGTTGAGAGTTAGTTTTTTGTTTAGTCTCAATACTTTGCTCTAGTACCTGACTGGCGGTATAGCCTTTATGGTCAGTCGAATAAGCAGTGCAAATATAACTGCTATTGGCGACTAAGCCAGTCAAAGTAAGTAGATGATTTTTAGTCCGCTTGGCATGACTGACTTCTAAAGTACCGTTAGAATCTTCACAAACTATGCGACCAGTTGCATTGACATCAGTCACCCAGCTGATTGTGACAGAGTCTGTGGTAGATTCTTCCAAGGCAACATTCGACATAAAGTGTGGCACACCTTGGTGACCAACTACTTTAGTTTGGAAAGATAAAATTTCGCTTTCAACTAAGTTGCCGGCGGCGTCGCGAGACTGCACTTGGAAGAAATAAAGTGTATCTGCTTCTAGTCTGGTGATCGCGATATTGTGTTTGGTTTTTAAAGCGCCACCTCGAGTTTCCAATTGATCAAGGTTATCCGCCGATTTACCAATCGCCAGAACTGTCGTTGCTGGTTCATCGGTACACCATCTGATCACCACACTTTGGTGGGTAATATTTTGGATAATTGGAGTGCAAACAATTATCGGTGGCGTGGTGTCCGGAGTCGCCAATGTCGTAAAGCTAATAGGCTCACTTAAGGTGGGGCCATTGCCATCAGAGTCGGTTGAAGAAACCGTTAATGTATAGGTGGTTTCTGGGGTTAAATCGACTAACTGCATGGAGTGATCTAACACATAATCGTCTTCGGTAACCACATGGAAAACGGTGCCGTCATTGTATGAAACTCCGCTATTGGCCTCTTCATCTGTTGTCCAAATAACCGTCGCCTCGGTATCAGAAATATCAATTACAAAAGGTAATAACAATATTTCAGGTGGTGAAATATCTGGAGTCGGCAAGGTGGTGACAACTTGCGGTTCGCTGGTTGTTGGTCCATTACCTAGCGGGTCAAGGATGTCCACCGTGACAGTATAAGGCGTGTCGGGATCTCTTCCGTCGATAACTAAGCTATGGCAAATATCTAACGTACTTAAGGTGAAAATAGTTGAATCAATGGTGATAGTTCCGGTCACTGGACCGTCAGCACAAAATGAAACTTCGAACTGAGTTTCAGTGATATTTGATACAGTTGGGCCGCTGACAAACTCAGGTGGTTGAACATTGGGCGTGCCTGTGGTGGTGAAGTCCGTGCTACCACTATCAGAGCTTTGAGCATTTTTATCGGTGGTAGTCACTGTCACTGTATATTCAGTTAGCGGATCTAAGTTGCTGATTAAAATACAGTTGTAGGTAGTTAGTCGGTTGATTTCAATCACTTGACCGTCTGAAACTTCAACTCTTGATGTACCGGGTTTGTCTGTGCGCCAGACAACAACGGCATATCGGTCGCTGATCCAAGTAACAATTGGTCCATAGATAATGGTCGGTGCAAAGTCTTGGTGCAATAGAAATACATCTTCGCTAATTTCCTGCGAAATACGATGCTCTACATTGGTTACCGCAAAACCAGATAAAGTCGGCGGCACGACTGATATATCGATGTCTTGTTCGGTATAAATCGCAAAACCAAAGTCACCGTTAATATCAGATATCGCCGAAGTTTCAGCGCCTTCGCCTGAGTTTTCTAAATAATAACTGACCGAATCTTCAGTATGAGAGTGGTCAATTTGCAGTTTCACATTGGGTACTGCGACACCATTTTCATCCAGTGCACGTCCTGTCAAAATAGACAGTGGTACCGTGATGTCTAATTCGATGTCAGCGGTGACACTCGTATTGTTGGCGACATAATAAACCGAAGCAAAGTCGGGTACCGGATAAACCGGGTCAAATGAGCCATTTTCGGTGGTGGTTAATGACTGTAAATAAGGACGTAATTTGTAATTGCCTTGGCCGACCTTAAATTCGAAATATCCGTCAGTATCAGTTACTGCGGCCAGATCAACTGGCTGGTTGTTGACCTCATCGTGCACGCTGATCAGTGTATTGTCGATCGCGACGCCTTGATTATCTTTTAAATATCCCGACAAAGTTAAAGCGGTTTGCAGCACAAATGTTTCATCGGTATCGACACTTAGTGTGTAACCACTGACTTTGGCTGACGCCAATTCTCGTTCGCTAAATGGCGGGATGAAAATTAAATCAATCGCTTGATCGGTAAATAACGCCACCGAAAATTCACCGTTGATATCCGTTTTGGCATTGGTGACAGAGGACAAACCCTGACTTTCAAGGAAGTAACTTAGACCACCTTGATCGGCGATATGGCTGATCTTCAATTCTACATCGGCCACCGGCTGGCCATTGCCATCGTGAATGGTTCCGTTCAAAAGCGCCATTGGTAATACAACATCTTGTACGGTAGCACCGTTAACAGAAATATTTTCTTCTGCAAATAATACGGTCGCAAAGTCCGGCAATGGATACACTGGTTGTGAGCCACCATTTACGCTTGCGCCAAATGGGTTTAAGTGAGGCTTCACTTTATAATTGCCGTCTTCTACTTGGAATTGATATAACCCGGTTGCGTCAGTGTAAACCGCACGCCCAATCTGATCATCGCTATCTTGGTCGTGTAATGTGACTTGGGTATTGTCGATCACACGTCCTAAGGTATCTCGTAAAATACCTGAGAGTGAATTGCCTTCAACCAAATTAAACGACTCAACTGCATCCGCGCTCAAACTATAACTGGAGACTGTGGTAACGGCCAGATCAGTTCGGCTGGTAGGCGGCGTGAGTAAAATATTCATCGTTTGATTGGTAAATAAAGCGATTTCAAAATTACCACTAGCGTCTGAAATGGCATTGCTGCCAGCATCAACGCCATAGTTTTCCAAATAATAGGTGTTGTTGCCTAAGGTTAATTCATGACGAGTAACCAAACTAACGCCAGCAACCGGATCGCCATTTTGGTCAAGGGTTTGACCGGAAAGTAACGCCATGGGTAAAACCACATTAAACTCGGTGTCCGCAATAACCGTCATATTTTGTAGTGCGTAAAAGGTTGCAGCAAAGTCAGGCACCGGATAATCTGGGATCGATAACCCTTCATTATTGCTATTAAACACATCCATCACCGGACGCAATTTGTAAGTGCCTGGAGCGACTGAAAACTCAAAATAACCGTTACTATCGGTGATGACTCTGTCGCCCACTTGGTTACCTGTGGTTTGTAAGTGCAGACTAACCTGAGTGTTATCTATTACTCGACCTTGACTATCTTTTAGATAACCCGACAAGTTAAGTGCATCACCAACGAGAGTCACCCAGTGAACTAAATCACGATCAGTGACGGTTAAAGTAACCAATGGGGTTGCGCTGAATCCGGTTTCAACAGGCGGAGTAACCCCAATTAAATAATCTCCAGGGCTCAAAAATTGGAAGCTATAACTACCGTCTGCGGCGGTGTTAGTGGTAACAATAGTTTCAAACTCTGCGTTATAAAGTGTCACTATGGCACTTTCAATTGGGACACCTTCACCAGTGACAATACCGAGTAAGTTCACGCCAGACTCAACTGGTGGTAAAACTTCTTCTACTTGGTCGCAAACGTCACCGATGCCGTCTTCGTCGCTATCGAGTTGATCCGTATTAGGCGTTAGTGGGCAATTATCGACGTCATTTAAAATACCGTCGTTGTCAAAATCATTATCTGGATGGGTGGTGATAAAGCTGACAATGTCACTGGTGGTTTTAACATTTTCGATATTAAAAGCGTCTACTTGAACGTAATACACGGTATTTTCGGTCAAGTCTGTTAACGTCACTGAATGGTCTCGAGTAAGTTGAGCATCAGCAATACTGCTCGATAAATCTGACTGGTCAGTTCCATAATAAAGTACAGCTGATGAGGCCTCTTTAGTCGCCCAACTGACTTTAGCGGTGTGATCGCCAATATCGCTGACGACTGGTTGTAAAGTAAATACAGGTGCTGCAATGCTATCAGCAGCGCCTGAATTAAATTCTCCCGCCTCGCACTCGGTACTATTACCTGCTTGATCGGTGACCGTTACTTGATGCTCATAATTGGTGTCAGCAGTAAGACCCCCAATAATTAAATTACTACTTTTTGACAGGTTTAGGCTACCATCTTGCAACCAGTTGTCAGCGCCAATCTCGCGATATAATACTTTCGAACTGGCAGGCTCATCAGTTGCCCACACGAGTTCTGCGGAAGTTACAAGGCCAACGGCTGAAGGTTGTTCTATACAAACTGGCGGAGTGGTATCAGGAAGCGCGCTAGTGGTGACCGATAAACTAGCGCTAACACTATTGCCTGAGATATCGGTGGAATAAACAGTACAACTATGGATTGTACTTGAGAGTAAATTAGTGAGCGTCAGCAAATGTTCTTTGCTCATTTCGTTATCGTTTACTTCAAAACTGCCGCTACTGGTTTCGCAAACCAGCCGACTGTCGGTATTGATATTGGTTTGCCAACTAATACTTAAACTACTAATCGTCACCGACTCAACCGTAGGTCCAGCGGTAATAATCGGCAGTATAATTTCTTCTTCCTCTGCTAGCGTTCTAAAGGAGATAACATCACTGGTAGTTTCGTTACCCGCCGCGTCAGCTGAGAGTACTTCCAAATAATAAAGGGTGTCTGGAGTCAGGGCTGTCAAAGGAACTTGATGTTCACTAACTAAACCTGAGCTAGTAAAAGTGGTATCCAAGGCATTAGCGGATAACCCTAAATGTACTACTGAACTGGATGATTCATCAGTTTGCCACACTACATATGCGCTGGTTTGGGTAATGTCTTCGACTAACGGGCCAGCCAAAATATTTGGCGCTGTCGTGTCGGGCAAATCTAAGGTGGTAAATTCTACTGGACCAGCAGTTGTCGGGCCATTGCCAAACCAATCAGTAGAGTCGGCTGTTAGGCTGTAAGTTGTCGAAGACTGCAAATTGGACAGCAACATTTGATGTTCTGTTACCAATTCATCATCGCTGAGTTCGTTAAAATCTGTACCGTCATTGTAAGCAACACCACTGGTCGCTCTTTCATTGGTTGTCCAGCGGGCAATTGCGCTTGTCTGAGTAATATCGGTGATTATCAGGTTGGTGATCTCAGGTGGTGTGACATCAATATCGGCCAAAGTAGTCGATGTGAGTACCTCGCAAGATGTTTGGTTACCGGCGAGATCAGTAATAGTTGTCGAAAGTTGATAAGTTGTATCGGGCGTTAAATTATTAAATGTGACCGTTTGACAAATTTCAGGCGTTGTTTGCAAGAAATCTTCTCCGTCGACACTGACAGTCGAAGTGATCGGTTCATTTGCACAAAAAGTGACTACACAAGAAGTTGCATCGTAAACTAATACTCCTGGCTGCTGAACGCATTGCGGCGGTGTGGTATCGGGCAACCCTAAAGTCGTGAAGTCAGCCGGCCCGGTATCTGATTCATTGCCAAATTCATCGGTAGACTGAACGAGTGTTTCATAAAAAGTCGAAGCACTAAGCCCGGTTAATAAAACGCTGTGGTTAATGGTTAAATCTGTGTGCTCAAATGAATTACCGCCATTGATATCAACTCGACCTGTCGCTGCTTTATCGGTTTCCCAAACAACAACCGCAGAGCTATCGGTAATATTAATGACGTTAGGACCTGCCACAATTTTCGGTGGGGAAATTTCAACTGTTGGAATCGGCAGCGTGGTAAAGCTGATAATATCACTCGAAGTTTTATCACCAGGAACGTTGTAAGCGTCGACTTGAAGATAATAGGTGGTTTCAGCGGTCAAGTTATTTAAAACCAGTGAGTGTGACTTGCTAAATTCTGGCTCTGCTTCAGTATTATCTAAGTCAGTATTGGTGAGGCCAAATCTTACTTGACCGTTTGAGGCATTTTCAGTGCTCCAGTGAACCGTTGCTTTATAAGTTCCAATTTCATCGACATAAGGTTGAATCGTAAATACTGGTGGCGGAATAGCTTCGGCAGGCCCAGAGTTAAATTCGCCAAGGGTACAATTGGCATTATTGCCGACCGAATCAGTTAGGCTGACTTGCTGTTCGTAGTCAGTATCGGCAGTTAAGTTAGATAAAACCACAAAACCCGAATTTGCCAAATTGACATTTACTTCAGATAACCACTCGCTTTCGCCTTTTTTGCGATAGTTAACTTGAGCGCTCGCTAACTCATCACTTTGCCATGTTAATTCGGCATAAGTGCTGAAACCAACTGCTTCGGGTTCCGTTACACAGGCTGGAGGGGTTGTATCAACCGCCGCCGTGGTAAATGTACTGATCACCGCGCTGGCGATAAAACCACTCAGCTCAGTAGAATAAATAGTACAACGATAACCGGTGCTAAGCGTTAATCCAGTTAAGGTCAAACGATGCTGAGTGACTTGTTCAATTTTATTGACTTCCATCACGCTATCAACCGATTCACAAACCATTCTGCTATCGGCTGTATTATTCGTTTGCCAGCTAATAATAAGGCTGTTGGCAGTGACCTTTTCTACGATTGGGCCTTGAATTATTTTTAGATCGCTAGCGCTGTTTACTTCATCAGTGTGGAAAGATATTAAGCTACTGACGGTTTCATTGCCTGCTATATCGCTGGCGGTTACTTGAAAGTTGTAAGTTGAATCTGAAATTAAATTCGTGATGGTTTGGCTGTGTTTGGCTTTTAATTCAATAATACTCTCAGTTCTACTTTCAGGAGAATTTTCGGCAACTAACTGAATTGACCCAGAAGCAGCTTCGTCTGTTTGCCAACTGATCACCGCGCTATCACCGGTGACCGACTGAACTAATGGGCGCCCAATGAAAAGCGGCCCGCTCGAATCTGGTGTAGCCAGGGTTGTAAATTGAATTTGCTCGGAAACTACAGGGCCATTTCCGCTAGCATCTACTGACGAAACATTCAGGCTATAGCTTGCGTTAGGCGTTAAGCCAGTTAATTGCGCTGAATGTTGGCTGGTTAGGTTTTCGTCGTTGATAACTTGAAAGCTAGTGCCGTTATTGTATGAAATTCCGCTGGTCGCTGGTTCGTTGGTAGTCCATAAAACGGTGGCGGTGGTATTACTTATATCCACCATAACAGGGCCAGTTAATATGGTTGGTGCGGCAGTATCTGCTGTAGATAATGTTGTAATTGTCGAAGCAATACTTGTGACGGGACCATTAGAGGCGAGATCGCTAATTTCGGCAAAGAAGTAATAAGCGGTATCGGAAGCTAAACTTGGTATCAAAAGTTGGTGACAGCTAGTAGAACCATCGAGTGAATAATCGACATTATTAACCGTTATTTTTCCGCTGACTGGTTCATCGGCGCAAAATGAAACGGTGAATTTATCGTTTGTTATGCTTGATGCCAATGGCTGTTGAATAAATTTTGGCTCGGTTGCATCCGCGCTTACCGCGCTTGTGAAATTTAATGCTGCAGCTTCTGACTGATTATCATTTTGATCAGTTGAAGTTACCGATACGGAATAGTTGGTATTGGCTGAGAGCCCAGTGACAAGAATGCTATGAGATTTATTGTAATCACTGCTGGAAAATGTACCTATCCCACCAACGGTTACTGATGCAGTGGAGACTTCATCACTTAACCATTCGATTACTGCAGATGTATTAGTAATATTTTGGGCAACGGGACCGACTAGAATTTTAGGTGCAGTAACGTCGATAAAAGACAATTCAATGTTAAGTGTTTGATTGTTTGAGAGTGAATAGTCTGATTCTGCATGACTGCTAAAGCCACTGCTTTCGGTGGGAGTAAAACTAATATCATATAAACAATTTGAATCATCGCTATGATGACCTGAGGCGATGCAAGTATCGCTTGAAAACATCATCAGGCTATATTGACCTTCAGAGTCAGAAACTATGTTGCTACTATGGATCAGAGAGTACTTGGAAGTTTGACTCTGTGAGCCTTGCTCCGGACCAAACCAAAACAGCGAAGTTTCAACTTCAACCCCAGAGACCGGTAAATTATTACTATCAGTTACCTGACCTGATAATAAATATAAATCGAATACTGCATTTCTTACAGTATCGCCATCGATCACAAAGTCTTCGCTGTCTATGGTGACGTTATTAGGCGCTCCAGGTAATGACACGTCGCCTGAGCCAAAATAAGCTCTTAAAACATAATCACCATCAGCTACTGTCCATGAGTAACGACCGTCGGCTGCGACCTGAATAATTCCGCCTGTTTGCTGCAAATTTCCATTGACTACTTGAAACAAAAGGGCGTTTGCACCTTCTATGGGATTTCCATTTCTATCTTGTATTACACCTGAAAAATTAGCAGCTTGCGAAGTGAGACTTAACCCTAATAAAACAAATGTGATTAAAGTACTGAAAGTACGAGATTTTAGTTGTGCAAGAAATGCCTTGTACATTGGAAACTCCATGGCGAAATATTTAAACTTTCACAGAGTGTAGTACACACAGGTCAGGAGGCATGATAAAAGAAAATAACGGATTTCTTTTTGCAACCCCGCTGTCATAAGTACTTAAACACTCTTAGACCGGTAGCTTTGCGAGCCTACTCTTTCGAGATAGGTAGCCAGTTTTTGTTCATCAATTAATGTTATCGACCATTGAGCTAGAAACTTTGCCTTATGATAAAAAAAACTTCTTTATTTGAGATATGTTATAAGAAAACACTATTTTAGTTGATAAGAATCTATGAAACAAAGGGAAGTCTAGGGATGAATATATCGGGAGAAAGGTGACAGACTGAGGTGATTACAGTCTGTCTATGAGTGTAATAAATTAATTAACTTCTACCGAAAGTATTTCTATTCCATGAGTGAGATTTAAAACAATTTCTTGTCCTTTGATCACCTTTCCAAAAATAGTGTAATTACGGTCTAAGTGTAAATTTCGGCTGGTATTGATAAAAAATTGGGAGCTACCAGTATCTTTACCAGCTGTTGCCACACCAACGCTCATTGGCTCGTGTGGGAGTAAGTTGATTTCTTCGCGAATGGTATGGCCAACCGAGCCAGAGCCATCGCCTATATGGTCACCCCCTTGAGCAACAAAGTCTCCAATCACTCGATTAAAATAACCACCATTAAAGTAACCATTCTTAATGTTATTAACAAAGTGCCAGCTAGTGAAAGGGGCGTCTTGTGAAAGCTGAATGGTTATTTCACCAATAGTTGTTTTTAAGATAATTTGTTTTTGAGCTGCAACCAAAGCGAGCGCATAAGAGGGGCTTTTGGCTGCAGGCTCGTCGCTTTCTTGCTGTTCGTTAAGCAATGATTTTGCATACGCACTGATTTTTTTATTGGGATCGTGACTAAACATTTTGATCACATTATCAAAATTATTCTTGCTATCTTTATCCTGCTCAGTTTTGTGTTTAACATTCGCATTAACTTGATTTTGACATAGGGGGTAGGATGAGCGAAGAAATTAAGCACCCAAGTCATTTCGTCCTTAGTTTGACGTTTGACTAAACCGCCCATAGCTTCAACAACCATTGAAGCATTGTTACTTTTTAATTGGTCTATGAGTAACTTAATTACTTCCGGAGTATTAAGTTCAGAGTCGGCGATAGTTTTTAGCGCGGTTTGAGCCACGATAGGGTTAGAAGAAATGTGGAACTTACCTAATTGAATTAGAGATTGCGGTAAGTTTAAGAAGTTGCCTAATAACTTAATCGATTCAAGCTTAACCGCTAAATCTTTAGATTCTGATTTTTGAACTGCATAGGCAAGTATTCTACGTTTAATGTCTTGCTGACCTTTGCTGTTCAAATTGGCTGTGACTTTGCTCAATAAGCGAATTAAATAGCTTTCTGCTAGTGGTGACATCTTCTTTTTAGTGAGGGGAAGTAGCTGTTGTGGTTTTAAATAGTCTTCAATTTTAGACAGTCGTCCAAGAAATAAACCGACTACAGCTGCATTATCGTCACCCACAGAAAATAGCTCTAACAACCTTTTAAAGTCTATTTCGTGATAATTATCTTTGAGATCACGGTGAAATACCATTGCTATACCAAGGCCTTGAAAGATAGCGGCTCTAATTTCGGCTGATTTTTCAATTTCTAGTTGAGCAAGCATTTTTGAGACTAATTGGTCTTGACCTAAATTACCTAGGGCAAGGTAAAGCTCTTTTTTGACTAAGTCAGATTTTTCGTTTTCAAGCGCTGTCCATAAATGTTCTGCTGCGGCCTTTTGTTTACTCAGGCCTGCAGCTAATGCGGCCAGTTGACGTAGCACTTCATTTTTATTTTTTAGAAAAGGTACGACTCTATCGAGTACTTCTTTTCCGCCAATGCGACCTAAGCCTAATAATGCTGCCTTTTGTATTTGTGTATCTTTGCTATGTAATGCATTTTTAAATAGCGGTGAGGCAGAATTTCTTTGATCAACAAGACGGTAAATTTGATGTATGATTGGCTCTGCAGTGGTTGGCTCAATAGGTTCGTCTTGGGCCATTGATTGAAATGACAAAAATAGAAATAATAAAAAAGCTGATCGCATACTGAATATCCCTTGAGTGAGAAAAACAAATTATTAGACAGATTAGAGTGTCGAACATTGTCTGATAAAAACTATTTTAGAACAAGCTTGTCGACTAACTTAAACCAATAGGTCAATTCCAAATGGCGCAATATATATTTTCAATGAATCGAGTGGGAAAAATTGTCCCACCTAAGAAAACCATTCTTAAAGACATTTCGCTCAGCTTTTATCCTGGCGCTAAAATTGGTGTGCTGGGTTTAAATGGTTCAGGTAAGTCGACTCTGCTTAGAATTATGGCTGGGCTCGATACCGATATTGAAGGTGAAGCAACTCCACTCAAAGGAACTAAAATAGGTTATTTGCCGCAAGAGCCGCAGCTAGATGAAAGCAAAGATGTACGCGGTAATGTTGAAGAAGCGGTGGCAGAAATCAAACATATACTTAAACGCTTTGATGAAGTGAGTAATGCTTTTGGTGATGCCGATGCTGACTTTGATGCACTATTGGTAGAGCAAGCAAAACTACAAGATAAAATAGATGCTGCCAACGGTTGGGAAGTTGACCGTATGTTAGATAAAGCAGCAGAAGCTTTACGTTTGCCGCCTTGGGACGCCGATGTAAAACACCTATCGGGTGGTGAGAAGCGCCGTGTTGCTCTGTGTAAGTTGTTGCTTTCAAAACCGGATATGCTGTTGCTCGATGAACCGACAAACCATTTAGACGCTGAATCTGTAGCGTGGCTTGAAAGGTTTTTACAAGATTTTAGTGGCACTGTTGTGGCCATTACCCATGACCGTTACTTCCTTGATAATGTTGCAGGTTGGATTTTAGAGTTGGATAGAGGGCACGGCATTCCTTGGGAAGGAAATTATTCTTCATGGCTTGAGCAAAAAGATGCTCGTTTGGCCACTGAAGAAAAGCGTGAAACTGCTCATAGTAAATCAATGAAAGAAGAATTGGAGTGGGTTCGCTCGAATCAGAAAGGTCGTCAGGCAAAGAGTAAGGCGCGTATTGCTAGATTTGAAGAGCTCTCTTCTAAAGAGTTTCAAAAACGAAATGAAACTCATGAGCTGTATATTCCGCCCGGGCCACGCTTAGGTAAATTGGTAGTAGAAGCCAATCATATACAAAAAAGTTTTGGCGACAAATGTTTAGTTGAAGATTTGAATTTCAATCTACCACAAGGTGGAATCGTCGGAATTATAGGTCCCAATGGTGCGGGTAAATCAACCTTATTTAAAATGTTGGTCGACTTAGAAAAGCCGGACAATGGAGAACTACGAGTTGGTGAAACGGTTAAAGTTGCGCATGTTGATCAATCTCGCGATAGCTTGGATGACAATGCCACGGTATTTAAGGAAATATCCGATGACTCAGATACCATCACCGTGGGGGATTATCAGGTTGCTTCACGTCAATACGTTGGGCGATTTAATTTTAAAGGTGGTGATCAACAGAAGTTCATCAAAGATCTATCTGGTGGTGAAAGAAATCGTGTTCACTTAGCCAAGTTGTTAAAAAGCGGCGGTAATTTGCTGCTGCTTGATGAGCCAACCAATGATCTCGATGTAGAAACACTGCGTGCGCTTGAAGACGCTGTTCTAGCGTTTCCTGGTTGTGCGGTAATCATTTCCCATGACCGTTGGTTCTTAGACCGAGTCGCGACTCATATTTTGGCATTTGAAGGCGATAGTAAGACCGTTTGGTTTGAAGGTAACTACGCTGACTATGAAGCGGACAGAAAGAGAAGATTGGGCGCTGATGCTGATGCACCGATACGAATAAAATATCGTAAGATTGATTAACTCAATAATTTTCCCTGGTAATAATAAACCAGGGGAATGTCCAAAAAGAGCTTTTATGAATAAAAATAAACGGCTAGAT
>Ga0114899_1001062_pt1 | contig 16962 bp, 16 predicted proteins | sample MalvireepMed_215_FD_83497 | JGI IMG/M metagenome (GOLD analysis project Ga0114899, IMG submission 83497) | Marine viral communities from the Global Malaspina Expedition - Malaspina viral metaG DeepMed_215 | ecosystem: Environmental > Aquatic > Marine > Oceanic | place: Mediterranean Sea...
GATGATATACTGAACGCCGACGATCTTTCTGCCACTGACAAGAAAAACATTGTGTCATTGTTAGAACGGCGTGATCGGCAGGTGGCGAAAGATCACCTGAGCGCATTCGTAAGATCAGTAGATGTTCCCGGCGTGCCGCCAGATGAAGATAGCGACGCTGACGAGTATTATCCGATAAGAGTCACCCCAGCCCTGCATCACGAACTGATGATCGATAAGTTAATGGCGACTGAGGCAGGTCAATTAAAGCGGCTGATGCTTTTATTCCCTCCCGGAAGCGCAAAGTCCACCTATGCCTCAGTCGTTTTTCCTACGTGGTTTCTGGGGCGTAGACCGGGCAGGGAGCTGATTTCTACGAGTTATGGCAGCATCCTGCCGAAGAAGTTTGGACGACGTTGCCGAACGCTTTGTATGTCTGAAGATTATCAGGAAATAATGAACACGACAATTGTGCCGGATAACCGGGCAGCAGATGCGTGGACTCTCACAAACGGCTCGACGTATATGGGTGCAGGGATATTGGCAGGGATCACAGGCAACCGGGCTGATGGGCTGATCATCGACGACCCGCTCAAAGGACGCGAGGCAGCCGATTCTCTGGTAATCCGTGACAAGACGTGGGAAGCATACGTTTCGGACCTTAGAACGCGATTGAAGCCCAAGACAGGCTGGATTATTATGATCCTGACCCGCTGGCACGAAGATGATCCAGCTGGTCGTATTCTGCCAGAGGATTACAACGGTGAATCAGGCTGGATTCAAGCACGCGACGGAGAGATGTGGTATGTTCTAAGTATACAGGCAGAATGTGAACGTGCAGATGATCCGTTGGGGCGCCAGCTCGGTCAATATTTCTGGCCTGAGTGGTTTCCAGAAGGATTCTTGGAGCAGGAGAAGATTTCTCAGGGTGATCGCAACTGGACAAGTCTATACCAGCAGCGACCCAAGCCATCAGAGGGATCATACTTCAAGCGTGAATGGGTCAAGTGGTATGATCCAGAGGATGAGCCAGAGCGTGCCAATACGTACGGCGCAACTGACTTTGCAGTAAGCGTGGACAAAGGCGACTGGACTGTCCATTTGACTGTCAAGGTTGATCCGTTCCAGAATATTTATGTCACCGATTTTTATCGCGCCCAAGTCGATACGGGAACATCAGCAGACACGTTTATTGCAATGCTTAAGAAGCATAAGCCAGTGCTTGACTGGGCATTTGCAAAGCAGCAGATCGATAAAGCAGTTGGTCCGTTCCTCAGACGAATGATGCGTGAGTTTAAGGCAAGCGCGACAGTCATTCACGAAATGCCTGAGAATATGAACAAGGCGGCTAAAGCGTCGTCGATTCGTGGTCGTATGTGGCAGGGATATTTCTATCTTCCAAGATGGCAGCCGTGGTCACAGACGATTATGGATGAACTGATGGCATTCACGGGCGAGGACGATGGCGTTGACGACATTGTTGACGCATTGGCACGTATCGGACAGTTGCTGGACGATATGCGTGGACCGGGCAAGCACAAGACCCGTGGACCCGTTGGGCTGTTCACGCCTGACCACATTAAACAGATGGTGAAGCAGCTGGCAGACCAGCAGAAGAAACAGTGAGATGCCTGTAATCAGAAAGCCAAAGTCACCACTGGATTTTTTGGGTGAAGATAATCTTTTTAGGAAGATCGGGCAGTATATGCTGCCAGAAGACCCTGCTGAAGCGGCACTGGATTTAGCTGGTCCGATGTCTCCTGTCGTTGGAATGGCAAAGCGTGGGATGTCCGCAGCGCAGAAAGTAGCAAAGGAAGCATTTAGAGGGAAACCAACTGGTAAGCGCCAATTAAGCGTTGAGGATTTTTTAGGAGATGGTAAGGTTATAACTTCTGAAGATTTATTTTTAAAGCCAGAACTGTTAGAGTCCTTTCCAAAAATTGCAGTAAAAAATGAAAAGGGCGAGGTGTTTAGTGCGGTTGCAGGAGAAAACAATATTTTTAATCACTCAGATTTAGCGATTAAAAATAACATCCCTGTACAATTAACTGAGCCGGGTTTTCTCTTGCCTGATGGCACGTTTGTCTCGCAATATTGATGCCTGTATTTCCGTGGGTTGAAGTATCATTGGGACGAGCCGTACCCCACGGCTCAAGAACTGAGATAGGAGGCGCATAATGGCCAAAGCAAAGAAAGCAGCACCCAAAAAAGCAAAGAAAGCGTCTGCGAAGAAACCAGCCAAGAAAGCAGCACGCGCAAAGAAGATGGAAAAACTGTTATTTTCACGGGCTGAACGCAACTGGCTCGACGATGTGATTTCATTCTTGGACGGTGCAGCAGATGGCATGGATGCGCATCCGACGATTGAGAAGAACCTGCGCGTTGATGCTGCTAAGTATAGAGACTTGATCTCGTAACAGTTATTTTTCTTCGCATCATTTTTGGATTATAATTTAATAGGAGCAGAGCGTTATGGCTTGGACACATCACAGAGTACAGACATATAACGTGGACACGGGCCTGTATCACCTGAATTACTCCGGCCAAGCAGATGGTTCAGACCTGACGGATTATGCGATTATGGATGTATCTGCATCACCTATTCATTTCGGCAGCGTGCCGTCATCAGGTCGCATCCTGTCGTTGAGAATGTGTGTTTCCGGTGGACTGTTTGCACGTCTGGAATGGGATGCCACAACAGACACGCTGATCGTCGGCGGTGGTGGCCCTGTCAAACTTGGCTGGGGTTATCCAGATGTCGGTCCGCTGATCAATGCTGATATGGTAGATTTGAATTCTGCCGAGTTTTTACAGGACCCGGCGAACTCAGGGCAGACAGGCGACATACTGCTGACCACGATCAACGGCGCCGCAGGTGAAGGCATTTCAATTCAAATGACGGCCAATCTAAAGAGCGCATAAATCTATGGAAACATCTGACATCAAATATTGGCGTGATACGATTGAAATGATGGTCGATGATCGCAAGGAACGCGTAAAGGAATGGCGTCGATTGAAGTCCAAGCTAGGCGTTGGCTATAAGATCGGCAATATGTCAAAAGGCCAAACCATTTACATTGGGCGTTTCTACAAAATTATGCGTGAGCTGATCGCAACTATCGCGTACCGCTATCCATACATCTTTATGAAAGCCGAAGATGATCCTGCTGATCCGAATGCGGGTGATTCACTGATCCAGAATCAGGAAGTGATGGAAGATTTGGTCAATGATGCCCTATCGCTGATGGTGGCAAAGCCACGCGTCAAGCGTTGCATCTTTGAGACTGCATTTTGCAGCCGGGGATTCATCAAGCTGTCAACAATGCCGCGTGAGGGTCGCAGCGCGATGCCTTATACGCCATCGGATCTTGTTCCGCCCGGATTTCCATACATTTCATTCATCCCCACAGAACGCGTCCTTGTCGATCCTCTGGTATGTCCTGAAGATTTCAGGACCAGCAGATTTGTCGTCGAGGAAATGCAGGTGGCGCTGCCAATGCTTTTGAAGGACGAGCGTTTTGAAGGCTCATTCGCACAGATCGAAAGACTGATCAAGCAGAAGCAGGGCAAATCAACGACGCAGGAAGTGGTGAAAGAACTTTTTGCTGGCGAAGCAAATAATCTTACCGAGGAAACGGACCAACAAAAAAAGACGCTGGAAAAAGCGTATCGCTTGGGACTGTTTTCTACAGCGTATGAGGTTCACGATAGAGAAAACAGGATGCGTGCATTTTTCATTGACGGAATCGAAGAGCCGATTGAAGAAATCTCTCATCCTATTTTCACAGATGTTGCGCAACCCGACAGTCCGCAGATGGTTTCTGATCCATTCACAGGCAGACCGCTGCTTTCTCGCGCAACTAGCAATGGCGCACCGACGAAAAAGGAACCGCTGATCGAGGGCGGGTTCCAGTATTTTTCACTGGCGTTTGATGTGTATGATCGGTTCTTCGGCGACGGAATTATGACGTATGCCGAGCAGACGCAGGATGCAGTGGTAAAGAGTGCAACGCGCACCGCCGATTTGCTGGAACGCTTTAAAAGAATCGCTGTTGCAAGCGCATCCGAAGCGGATACGAACGAGAACTTTAAGCGCGACTTACGAGATGTTGAAGATGGTGAAGTTTTGCTGATGGAAAACCCCGACGGGGTTAGGGGGCTGGACTGGGGCGGCGTTCCGACGGACGTCTATCGCTTCTCTGAAACGATGCTTCGCTTTGAAAGCGAAACCGTAAGGTCTGCATCAACAGGCAACCCGGACTCTGCGACAGAAGCCGCCATTGTTGCCAGCGATTCACAGCTGAACAGAGATTACAATCAGGACCCCGTAGAAGAGCTTTGGACGTGGATCGCAAAAGGCACAATGAATATACTGGCGGACGAAAAGCTGGGCGCAGGGGTTGACTATCAAAGCCTGACGACGAAATTCGGGGCTGATCGAATTAAGATGGCGTTGGATATGTGGAAAAACCGGGGTCGCGTGAATATCAGCGTCGCTGCTGGATCGATGAATGTGCTGTACGAGAAATTGCAGAAGGATCGCGCATTGTCGATGGTTAATTTCCTGCGTCAGTCGCCAAATACTGAACAGCTTGAACTGGATCGCTACGTCATTCGTGCACACGGTGATATTGCGCCTGAAAAGTTGCTGCGCAATGATGCAAATACCGACGCAGCCAAGTCTGCTGAACTTGAGAATCAGTGGATGATGGCTTTCCTGACCGATCCGGGCATCACGCAGGGAGAGGACCACGCCACACACATGCGATTGCAGTCACCCGATGCCCTGTCGCAGTACCCGCAGTTCCAGCAACTGCCGCAGGAGCATCAACAGATGGTCGTGCAGCTTGCACAGGGCCATCTGGACGCACACAACCAAGCATTTGCACAGGCACAGGGCAGAGGAGCTCCCTCTGCAAGCGCATCGTTAGATTCGCAGCCTGACAGCATTATAGGTCAGGTCCAGTCTGCTGCGCAGCAGACGCAGGATGTGGTAAGCAGAGAGGCAGAGGACTTGACACAAAGATAGGGCAAAAAAATGACTCTCACACACATTTCAGCTGAACTGGCGAACATTCGGTGTGGACTGGTTTATGCTGAAAAAGATGAAGAAGTAAGAAAGGCAATGATTGACCTGATCGACCTGATGCACAAGGCAGTCGGCGACCAGATGAAGGGAGAGGATAAAGATACCGAAAATCAAATGTGAATTTTGCGAGGCGCGAGTGGAGCAAAAAAGATATGATCAGCATTTAATCCGTCGGCACCCAGAGACAGCAGAAGAAACAGGTGTTTATCCACCTGCACCTGATCCGTATTCACGACGCCTGAAGAAGAAAAAGAGGATGCAGGATTTTGCCGACGCACTGCCACCCGTACCGAGGCCCGAATAATGCCAGTTCACGACTTTAAATGCCGCCACTGTGATGCAGTACGAAGCGATATGTATTACGCTTCAGGAAAATGCCCGAAGGATAATCGTTTGGGCTGCTTGGAATGCGGCAAGCGCAGATGTATGTTGCAACTGTACTCATTAGGGAAGGGTATGGTTTCAAAGACTGCGGTGAATGAAGGTCAAATGAGTGAGCTTGGCTATGGTCGTTATCACCCGCAGTTGGGATTCGTGCTACGTGACTATAATCATAAAAAAGAGGTGATGAAGAGATACAATATGATTGAAACGAATGACCCCGATGGCGGCAATCGAAAATGGAGCGAAGAAGATCATCACGACGAGAGCCAGCCTGATCCCGACAGTGCCAGCGATGTTGTTTGGGGTAGCGATTACGAGTCGATTAAGAATGAAATGAAGAACCCCAAATATCATCGTGGGCAAGGCGTTACAGTCGAAGGAGATGAATAACATGGAAGAACCAGTCAGAAGAACTTTGACGATCACTCAAACATTGAGTCCTGACGGAAATATAGACACACATCTTGAAGGCGAGGGCATTGACGATATGCTGGCTGCTCTTGGAATCCTGCACGGCGCAACAGATGCTGTCCTTACGAATATGATGAAAGAAAAGATGAATGACGGGGAAGGGCAGCCCAATAATCCGACCATTATTATGCCTGACTTTGGAATGGGGCTAAACTGATGCCATTACTTGACACGCCTGAACATATCCGTGAAGAGCTTAACGCTCTGCGCCTCGAAATTGCAGAGTGCGACAGCTTTTACAAAGCGAATAAAATTAATGCCAAAATTATCGATATTTTGGAAGTTTGTCTTTGTTCATCCGACCCCTTCCAAGACTACACATACTTTTGCGAGTTGCCAGCAAGTGGCCATAGTACGCGCACAGGAACAGGCGAGGATGGAGGCAGCGGAGATGGCGATGATAATGACGGACGCCCTGAACCGCCACCTCTCCCGCCTATAGAACCAAATGCACCTGAAGAACACAAAGAATCGATCACAACGCCAACAGTCACAGCCCTGATTAAAAAGGGCCATGAAAACGCAGATGATTCGTAAACCGTTGTAGTAATTATTTCATTTATTGCCTGAACTTTCGCCACCAGCGATTAGTAGGGCAACCCAACGGAAGTGGCATCATTTTCTCACTACGGGGTCGCCGACGAAAGTCGGGATCGAGAAAAGCGATGCTGTCCGTTGGCGTAACGAAGTAGGGAGATGTATAAAATGCCAGAAGAAACCAATGCCCCCACAGAACTTGGCATCGGTCCCGTGTTAGAGAGTCCAGAACGCACCGACCAAAACGATGGCCAACAGGATTCCCTGTTCCCCCCATCTCAAAACGGTGAATCTGTCCACTCAAGCGACACTCCCGGTCAAGGGCAAGGTGGTTCCGCAGATGAGTTTAATTGGCGATCAGTTAATGATCTTCGTAGGCTTGACCTATCCACCGTGCCGGAAAGACAGCGCGAAATGTACGAACATTTCCAGCGTCAGGTCCGCACTGCGCAAGGAGACTCCTCTGCTCGTCTTGAGGACTTGCGTAGACGCGAACAAATGCTGGAAGATCGTCAGAACGAAGTTCTAAAACTTCAGCAACATGTCGCACAGCAGCCCAATGATCCCCGTGCAGCAGGGCAGCAGCAGCGCCCGCAATCGCTGGACCAGATGCTTCAGAATCCGCGTCTGGATCGTGATACCAGAAATGGTATGATGTTAGTCCAGAGGGCGTTGAATGACGCGTTAGAACCGTTCAGACCTCTCTTGGAGCAGTTTCCGCATATACAGCAGCAGATGGGACAAATCAGTCAAGAACGGTCCGGTCAGCTGCGACAAAACTTTGTGAATCAGGCATCTGAAGCACGTGCCAAATTTGGTGATGATATTGATAACTATGCGGCAGATGTTTACCGCATGACAGGAACTGACCCGGAATCGGGATTGCCAATCTCAGAACCGCTTATCAATCGCGCAACAGGACAGCCTCACACAGTTGAGTCGGCCTATCTGATGGTATCTGGAAAGATGCAGCAGATGGCCAACGGGATGCGGGAAGAAGATGCTTCTTTGAGAAGGGAAGCGCAGGATGGAATGGCCGGAGTTGGGGCAGGGGCAGGTGTTCCGACCTCAACAGGGACAGGCACGTTGAACGAAGACCAAGCGAAAGCTGAACTGCGCGACCTCGGATTTGGTAGAGCGTAAGCAGGTCAGTTTTCCTTATTCTTTCATCCTGAACTTGTGAGGAAAAAATCGTGGCTGCACAAACAGAAACCGTAACCTATGACACACTTTTCTCACTCACTGAGCGCACTCGTAAGCCTCGCATTTCCGATAACATCGGAAACAGCCAGCCCACGTTAGATATTTTTCACGCGGCTGGACGTGTAGAGGTTGAGGATGGCGGTGAGTCGATTGAAGAGCGTCTGATGTACGCTTATCAAGATGTTGAGTGGATGAGTGACCGTCAAGCTGTCAGCACTGCTGACAAAGAGATGGTAACAAAAGCCATTTACCCGTGGCGTTTTGCACTTGCTCCGATCAACATCAGCAAAACTGATGAACTCAAAGCACAGGCATCTGAAACTGCCGCTATGGACTTTGCTGAAAGCAAAACCATCGGCGCCCGTCAGGGCTTGCGCACATCCACTAACACTGCGATGTGCGGTGTTGCGACTGGCAAAGTAATGCTCGGCCTGCAAGACCTTATTCGTGACTCTGTGTCTGTCGGGTCATTGGGTGGGATTGATCTTACTTCTGCATCAAACAGCTGGTTTCGCAATAACGCATATACGACTGCTGTGACGGTTACAGCCCAGACCACTGCCAATATCTTTGACGGTTGGGATCAGATCGGTAATCAGTTTGAAGCCGCTTCAGATGTCAACGATGAAGTCACACATATCGGCGCTGGTTCGACGCTGTATAACAAATTGCTGGTCACGCTGGAATCCGGTATGTACACCCGGTTCGGTTCTGGCAATCCGTCGCTTGGTCGTTCCTCTCAGCGTCAGGGAACAGGACCATCTTTCCGTGGCGCAGTTTTGTATAAAGATCGCGCTATTGCCAGTTCACATATCTACGGCTTCAACATCAACACGATGAAGCTGAAGGTTCTGAAAGGCGCTAACTTTATGAAAACTCCGTTTGTCCGCGCTGATGCGACAGGCGTTCTCGCTATGGTCGGGTTCTACCTCGTAGGAATCCAGTTCGTAGCACTGAACCCCCGACGCAACTTCGTGATGACAAGCGCCAGTTAAGTCTTTGCGCGGGGTGTTTTCCGGACAACTCTATGGGGGAGAAGAATGGATGCTGTTAATTCGTCACCCCGCGTAATCATACTCCTTCAGAATTAGGTCTGCCGACTTGCACAATTCTGTTGAGGAAAACCCATCCAACTAGGAGATAGTAACGTGGCACAAACTTATACCGCACAAGGCACGAATGCTAGTGCAACCGAAGGGGGAACTTCGCACACACTGACCCTTGATATGAATGCTGGTCAGATTGGCGTGAAGCAAGCCCTGCTCGACGAGTCCTCGACTCAGAACTCTGCGCTTGGTCAGGGAATGACCCGTGACGATGGCGCACACTTTCGTTATGCTCATTTTGTTTCTGCTGTGAGTGCTGGAAATGTGGCAGCACTGGATATTTCCGCAGCGGGTTTTGCCAGCATCGATGGCAAGTTCACCAATTCTGCTGGGACAGCAAAAGACGATTACGGCACAGACGACAGTGAAATTTATCTGACCGATACCGATACGTTCCAGTCGGAGAATGACGCAGAAAACGTATGGGCAGGCGGTCAGCTTTTCATCACTGATGCCGCAGGCGAAGGTTATGCCTATCGCATCAAAGAACATCCACAGCCCGAAGTAGAACCTGCTACGGCTGGCGCGATCCTGTTCAGGCTGCACGACAAGTTGCGCGCTGCTCTTGACTCAGAATCTTCGGCTGCCGTGCTTGGGCATCCATTTAAAAATCTCGCAGTCGCTAACAACGGCACAGATGATCTTGTTGCTGGTGTTGCGGTCCGCTTAATGACAGCCGCGTATTATGGCTGGGTTCAGACGTGGGGCTGGGCAAACGTGCTGCTCGACGAAACTGCTGGCACAGTTGCAGCAGGTACAGTTGCCGTATTGTCCGATGGTGTTAATGGCGCACTTGAGCCATTGAACATCGCTGCTCACAACTCTGAAGCTGATGTTGCAATTCTGAACTTCGCAGAACCTATTGTCGGCCACTTCGGCTTTGCCGGGGCAGATACCGAATACGGTCCTGTGTTCCTTCGCTTGCAAGGGTAATCAGTCGCCCTTCGCGTAAGCTGCGCCGGGTTTCGTGAGAGTCACCCGGCGCAGTAATCCGACCCCGTAAAAATGACCCCGTAAATGAAAGGCTTAACCGTGAGAATAATCGGCACAGTGAAAATGAGAAACGAAGAACACATCCTGAAAGACACTCTGGATATTTGGGCAGAGTATGTGGATGGTGTTTATGTGTACGACGATTGTTCTGAAGATAACTCTGTTGAAATCGCAAAAGCGCATCCGATTGTGATTGATGTAATTGCAACTGGACATTATGATCCTGACAGGCTAAAGGCTGAATGGTGGAACCGTCAGGAGTTGCTGAAATTTGCACAAAGCAGGCACCCTGAATGGATTGCATATTTTGATGCCGATGAACATCTGTACGAGTTTGACAAATCGATGTTCGACGACAAAAAAGTTCACATCATTGCAACGCAGTGGCACGATATGTATATCACGCCTGAAGATGCAGACTTGCCGATGGATCGATATAAAGAGCGGAGATGGTGCGGTGTAGAATATCGCCAAATTCCGTTCTTTTATCGCAACAGTCCAGAATTAAAATACGACAAGCCCGACCAGCGCATAATGCACCATAAGCGCGTGCCGTTCTACCCGGTCAACGGAGTGATTCAGCACTGGGGCAAAGGGCATTCGCAAATGATATGGGATCGCAAATGTGAGTATTATGGCAACGGTCAGGACTATCAAGGAAAGAAGGGTATCTATGCTGACAAATGGCTTGCGCGAAAAGGGGAAGCAGTTCACGAAGATTATAAATCGGATGATGGCAACCCTTTGCTGCTATGGTCAGAAATTAGAGCGAGATACCAACCGTCAGTACGTGATAAGGCGACACGTTCACAGGGCAAGGTAAACATACCTCCAACAGAACGTCCACAAGAAAAACCTGATTGGGCTGGCGACTATGGTGCATTCGGCAAGCGTCCTGATGAACTGAAGGCGGAGATGGTTGAGATACCAGAGGTGACAGAAGAAACGCCACAGGTAAAAATGAAGGGTGGCATTGATATATCGAAATACGATGAAGAAAACAGGCGTGCAGCAGAAAAGAAATACAAGCCGACAGATTGGCCCGTGGTGCGAAATGGCGTTGTTACAGGCATCACCGAAGGCAACGGTCAGCACAAAGCACCTATCGTTTGTTGTATACCACGCCTGAATCCCGACCCACGGCATCTGGCTGATTGGGAACTGTTTTACGCAGAGAACAAAGACAAACACAACCTCAGACCCTATATAGGGTATAATCGTGCGCTGCATCACGTCCAGCGCGAGGCTGTGCAGAAGGCAATGGACATCGGGGCATCACACATCCTGTTCACTGAGTCAGATCAGTATCGATACCCGCTGGACGGTCTGGACGTGCTGTTGGAAGCAGACAAAGATGTGATTGGATTCAGAACGTATGAACGCAAATACCCGTACAGGAATATGTGTTACCGCAAAACAAAACCCGACGTCAGTATGATCATCCCGTCAGAGGAAATGAAGGCACAGGAAGCATACCTGATACCGTTTGGTCAACACGCTGTTGGAGAAGGCGGTGGCGATACGGTCCAGACCTGTGACCTGATTACGTGGGCATTCACATTGGTTAAGACATCGGTTTTCGAGAAAATGGAAAAGGCGTGGGGCAATGTATTGGTCAGTCAAAGAGATTTGCTGGCATTGTCTGGCCGTTATCGCATTGGCACATTTACAAAAGACGCGCTGATGGAAGCAAAAGAAAGGGTTGCCAGTGATGAGCCGTTGGGCTTGCAACCGTTTAGGCAGTGGGGGCCACACCCGACAGATTCATTTTTCTGTCAGTATTGCGAAGACTTGGGAATTGAGCGTCACGTTCACTTCGGCGCAACGATTGCACACGGCGACGTATTGCCCGATGATATTCTGATGGCTCGACGACTGCACGAATCCAAGAAGATGTCACCATACAATCCGCATGCTGTTTCAATGCCATTAGAGGATGATTACGGAAATGTATACGCACCTGATTTCACCCACCTGCCCGAAGTGGCGCGGCAAGATATTGAAACTGATAAACACGCTTACGGCGGAGATGGCACACCGGGTCCAGTTAATAAGTCTGAAGTGGGGATGCGACAGTCGGCTCAAGTATTACAAGCCGAAGAAGGATAGAAAAGACATCCTGCTTTTAGATGCACTGTCGTTGGGTAACATCGATAGCACTTTGCAGCGTGCAGCCGGAATGATGAACAGTGACAGCATAATGTTCATCAGCGATACGCGCGAAAAGCCATCCGTGCTATCACCAGAAACGCGTCGGGTGGAAAAGCAGAATTTGGTGCGCTGGCTGCGCCGCAATAATTTGGAAATGACAAAAAGCTGGCTGACTGATGATAAGCGCATCGCAGCCACGGCAATTTTGCAGGATCACAAAAAAATCGACTGTGAATATCCTGCTGACTCTCACTATGAATTGGCGATACAATGAACATTCTGATTACAAATATTGATCTGATGGAAATCGGCGGGACGCAAACGTGGACAAAAACAGTGGCAGAGGAATTGGTCAGTAACGGTCACAGCGTTACATTTGTGTCAGGTCGCATCGGAGATTACTACAACAAGGAACTGGCGTTGCTGGGTCCAGCCATTAAAGGCACCCGAGATGTCCATAGCTTCGATTTCGCGATAGTTAATCACCCCATAGCCTTCGGCTATCTCTTTAGGACCGATCTGTTCTGTATGAGCGTTACACACGGCCCGACGCACAAGCTGGAAACGCCAATCCTTGGCGCTGGTAAATATTTCTGCGTTAGTGAAGAAATAAGAGACACGTACAAAGACATTTTTGATATGGAAGTGATCAGGCAGCCTGTCGATGTGGATATGTTTCAGCCGAATTGGGCTGAGTGGTCAACGGAAATTCCACTGGTTAATACGGACTCTGAAATGCCGCGTGTTTTCATAAACTGCAAGAACAAAATGGCAATGGAAATGGCAATGGAAGCGTGTGCGACAGCAGGGTTCTCGTACGATGCAATGCACTACAAAGAAAGCCCGGTTTACGATCCTGTTGAGAAGATGCAGAAATGCAATATCGCAATCACGTCGGGCAGGGGTGCAGTCGAGGCAATGGCAATGGGTATGGGCGTCATTGTTTTTAATGCGCGGAGGGATCGGCGTGGTTATGTTTTGGGCATTAATGCCGACGGATGGATAACTCCCGAAAATGTAAAAAATTTGGCGTCAGTAAATTATTCAGGGCGCTTTAAGAGCGATGACTGGGATGTGGACCAGATCAGAAACGCGTTAACGCAGTGGCAGAGTAAACGTGTGATGCGGAAATGGGTCGAGAACAACCATAATGCTCACGACATCGTAGATCGGTTTGTTGCCGAGGTGGAATATGCTAATATCGCATCGTAAGACAGGAAAAAAGCTGAAGGGTTTGACGATGAAGGGCCATTCACAGATGGCAGTGGAAGAATATAAGGGGTGGGAGATTATTTGGGGTGCAGGTGGTCCGGGCAGCGATACAAGGCAGCCCATTTATTACGCAAGGTTGCGCTCTCGACGCATAAAGAGCAATACAATTGAAACCGATAAATATCCTCGGCTTAGAGATGTAAAAAAAGCCATTGACACTTTTCAGGACTCTGAATTTGGGGAAGACGAAAAGAAAACGGTTGTGGGGGTTTAGATATGGCACAAAACTTTTTCTCACTCATCGGCAAAAACGCACCCGATGAAATACGAAGGCTCGAAGAAGAGCGAATGGCATCGCTCAGGGGTAGCGCACCGCAACGTCAACAGCTATCGCCTCGCGCCTCTGTGCCAATCGGCGGGGGTGGCACAACTCCCGTACAGGACAACAGAGGCACAGTAAGCCCTGCTGGTGGCGCAGGAACACCCCCGGCGGGTGTAGGGTCATCGCCGCAGCAACCTGTAGGTGTGCAGCCTTTGCAAGCCGGAGGCACATTTTCGCCGACGCACGCAACAGGCAGTGGCAGAACTGGTGAAGGCACTCCAATTTCTTCACCGCAACCCATTGCGCCGATAGCGCCTGTTGGCAGTGAGCCAAGCTCACCGCAACCCATTCAGCCGATTCAACCGATTTCTTCACCGCAACCCATTCAACCCATTCAACCCATTCAGCCGATTTCTTCACCGCAACCGAATCAACGACAGTTGAGAATGGCCGAAGCCGAAGATCTGGCAAGGCAACAAGCGCAGTTTGGATCACAAGAACAGTGGAGAGAAGCCGAAGATCGGGCAAGGCAACAAGCGCAATTGCGGTCACAAGAACAGTTGAGAATGGATGAAGACCGGGCAAGGCAACAAGCTCAGTTAGAAGCACAGGCAAGACAGCAAGCGCAATTGCGGTCACAAGAACAGTCCAATCAACTGAGAATAGCTGAAGCACAGGCAAGGCAACAAGCGCAGTTACAAGCACAAGACCGGGTGAGAATGGCCGAAGCCGAAGATCGGGCAAGGCAACAAGCGCAGTTACAAGCACAAGACCGGGTGAGAATGGCTGGCGGCGAAGCACGGGCAATGCAGCAAGCGCAGTTATCACCACTAGAACAGTCGAAATTGGATGAACAGTTGTTGAGAGTGGCACAAGACCGGGCAAGGCAACAAGCGCAGTTATCAGCATTAGAACAGTTCAATCAGCCGAGAGTGACACAAGATCGGGCAAGGCAGCAAGCGCAGTTAGAACAGTTGCGATTGATGGAGCAGTTGCGAATGGAAGATGAGCGAAATCGACTATCTCAATTAGGGTAAGAAAATTATTACGAGGATATAACTATGCCACCGGGAATTGGATATGACGAAAGATTTTTTTCTGCTCTGGGCCGTGGCGCGCCGCGTCTATCTCCAGAGGAAGAAGAAGAAATGTTTAGACGGCTACAAGAAGAACAAGACATTGCACATGAATTTAGGCGACCAGATTTCAATGCTATATCAGACTCCTTGCGCCAGTCAGGTGCAAAAATGGACCCTTGGGCTGGTCCAGTTGACGCGCAAAGTATTTTTCAAGAGCAAAGAAATACCAGAGATGCCAATTTAGATAGCGCGTTAGCACATAACCAGAGAAGCATTGATGATATAAATAATAGACTACAAGATCCTTCGCGTTTTCACGCGATTCAAGATTCTATGCGCCAGTCAGGTGCAAAAATGGACCCTTGGGCTGGTCCAGCCGGGGCATCAGGACAGGCAGGATTAGAAAGACGTCGTGATAGGGAAGAGCTAACAGATTTAGAACGCCGTCGCAGGTTGCTTTTTGATCAGACATACCCTGAACGGATCAAATGACGCCACGACGCTGATCCACAAAATTCTATCGCCAGTAAAGATTGTGCGCCACAACAATCAAGGTAAGCTATGCCATCAAGATCAAGATTTTCTTCAAGACCACAAAGCAACTTTTTCGCCTCTTTAGGTCAAGGCATTCAAATGACGCCAGAGGAAGAAGAAGAGCTGCGTCTGCTGATCGAAGAACAGCAACGGGAACAGGAGCTTTACGATAGGGAGTCAGAAGAAGAGCTGCGCTTGTTATTCGAAGATCAGGATCGCATTGAGCGTGAGCGCCAACAGTTCCCGTTTTTGAACCTCGGCACAGACCATGCAGATGTGACTGATCGTCAGGGATATGCAGATGCTATTGACGCTGCTAATCGTGGCGCAAGTAAACTGCTCCGCCCTACTCTTGGGCTTCCTTTTACTTCGCTTACCGACGAACAAACACTTGATGTATTACGCGAGGCGCAGGAGATTGGAGAAACGCCTGTTCCCGGCGTCAGAGATTTCAACAAAATGTTGGGTGAGGCCGCTGAAAGAGCTGCAAAACACACGTATTTAACAGGCCCCCGTGGTGTGCCACCAATTCCTGTTGGTAAAATGATTGCTCCGGTTGTTGGTGGCGCAGTGGAGATGTTTAGCCCTGCGCCTGAAACAGTGGCGGAAATACCATTCGCTGCAATGGACTTCACAGCTGTCGGTATGGCAATGGCGGCGTCGCCAACGATTATAAGAATGCTGCGACGTCTTGGGTTGGATTTTGTTGATGCTTCGGACGAAATCATTGAACGTGCATATCGGGAAAATCGCACAGCAGCAATTCAAGGCGCAGAAACGTCAGATTTGCAAGCACGGCAGAATGAACTTGATGCACAAACCGCTGATGCGCTGGATGAAACAGGTGATATTCCTGATGCACTTGCAGAAGAATTTGGGCAGGTTGAAACTGAATTGCGAAACAGGGGTGCGCAACGATTTCAAGGCCCAAGCGATCACGATCAATCCACTGTGGGCTTATCTGGCGCATCAAATGAGCAACTTGTGGGAAGGCGCAATGCGATTGAGACAGAGATGCGTGCGCTGGACGAACGAAATGCCACAGAGGGGTTGACGCCAACACTTCGGGAAAGGCGAGAACATTTGCGCGTAGAGAATATGCGTATTCAGGATGAGTTTATTCGACGCGCAGAACACGGATCAAATGACGCCACCTTGTGGGATCGCTTGACTGAAATTTCTAGAATCTTCAATCGAACAGGTGGGGCTGGCGATGAAGCAGATCGTTTAACGTCTGAGTATGATGCAATTGCTCAAGAACTTGCTCGCCGGGAAGGGGCTGGCAATACTCGGGGAATTATTGAACGCGCACAAGAATTGTCAAGAGAGGGAATTGATCGGGCAACAGGTCGTAATATTATTCCCGCTTTTGAAGATAGCGGACCCATTTCGGAAATGTCTTATGGTGGGCTAGATCGCCGACTGTCAGAACTGGATGAACTGTATGATCCAAATGGTCCTGCCGATGAAGGCCTTCAACGCTTGCGTAGCGAGGTGATGGCAGAACTTAATAGGCGTGATGAGCAGATCGTTCGTCAAGAGACAGAAGTGTATAGATCGGTGGGTTCGCTCGATGAGCAAAGAAAGAGATACGAGCGCCTCGCCCAAATGTACGCCGACCGTGCAGCAGATGGCGGTCAGGGCCAATTCTCTGTGCTGTCCCGACGAATGCAAATGTTGTTTGAAATGGACACAGAGGATTTGATAAACAGAAGTTTTGCAATGGGAGGGCAAGAGCGACCGTTGCCCGAAATTGCGGCAACGGCAGAACTGTTGCGGCGTGCTAGAAATGGTGACGGCGCTGCCGCCGATGCGCTTGTTGGCAGTAGGGAAAACTCGCTGTCTCTGCATTGGTCGAGAGATCAAATAAATGATTGGATAATAGAAAACCCAACAGGCTCA
>Ga0114899_1001071_pt1 | contig 16907 bp, 15 predicted proteins | sample MalvireepMed_215_FD_83497 | JGI IMG/M metagenome (GOLD analysis project Ga0114899, IMG submission 83497) | Marine viral communities from the Global Malaspina Expedition - Malaspina viral metaG DeepMed_215 | ecosystem: Environmental > Aquatic > Marine > Oceanic | place: Mediterranean Sea...
AAATCATAGAAGCGCAGCAGCCAGTCGGCCTGATAAAGCCGATGCTCGCGTTGCAGGGGCGGGCGGATCAGCGGCAGTTTGGCAGAGCTGTCGGGGATCGGCGAGAAGGCGGAATAGTAAACGCGCTTCAGCTTGTAGCTGGAGTAAAGCCGCGTCGATTGGCCCAGCACCGTGGCGTCGTTCGACCCATCCGCGCCGATGATCATCTGCGTTGACTGGCCAGCAGGCGCAAAACGGGGCGGGCGCTTGCCAGAGAAGGATTTCTCTTTGCTCGCCTCCTTCGTCATCCGCACATTCGCCATCGCGCGGCGGATCTGCTCGGGCTTCTTCTCGGGCGCATATTGCTGGACCGCGCTGTCGGTGGGCAGTTCCACGTTAATGGATAGACGGTCGGCCAGAAGACCGGCTTCCTCAATCAACTCGGGCGAGGCATCGGGGATGGTCTTGAGGTGGATATAGCCACGAAAGTTCTCCTCGTGCCGCAGCTTGCGGGCGATCTGCACCATGTCCGACATGGTGGCATCCGGTGAGCGGATCACGCCGGACGAAAGGAACAGCCCTTCGATATAGTTGCGCCGGTAGAACTCGATGGTGAGCTTTACCACCTCATCCACGCTGAACCGCGCCCGGTCGACGTTCGACGAGACCCGGTTGATGCAATAGCTGCAATCGTAGATGCAGAAATTGGTCATCAGGATCTTGAGTAGGCTGATGCACCGCCCGTCGGGGGCGTATGCGTGGCAGATGCCGCTGCCTTCGTTTGAGCCCAGCCCCTTACCATCGCGCGAGTCGCGTTTGGTCGAGCCGGAGGAAGCGCAGGAGGCGTCGTATTTCGCCGCGTCGCTGAGAATCGCCAGTTTTTGATCGAGTGTCTGTTTTGCCATGCGTTCTATATATGTTCTCATGGCTAGGGTGTCATTAAACTATCTTAATGCCGCGACAATCTGCGCAGGGCACCGCCTGTGCGAAGGCGCGGGCAGGGGGTGAGAGTTTAAATTGACGTAGCGAAATCTTGTCGCTACGAATTACATGCAGATACATATTATGCATATGCATGCGAGAGCACCGGGGCAAAGATCGCGGGCTTTTGATCACAACTGGGAGACGATCATGAAAACAACAACCACGCTCAGCGCGGCGCTCTTTGCCGTCAGCACCCTTGCCACCACCAGCACCGCCAGCGCCGACGAAGTCACGCTGCGCGCCGTGTCGGCCTTTACCCTTGGCACCGCCTTTAGCCGCGAGTTCGAATCCTTTGTCGAATGGATCAACGAGAACGGCAAGGGGGTCGTGCAGATCAATATGGTCGGCGGGCCGGAAGCCGTGCCGCCCTTTGAATTGGGCAACGCGGTGCAATCTGGCGTTGTCGACATCGCCAATAACACCACGGCCTATTACCCCAACCTGCTGCCCACGGGCGACGCGCTGCATCTGGCGGAAAACACCATTCAAGAGCAGCGCGAGAATGGCTGTTATGAACTGGTCGACCGCATCCACCAAGAGCAGATGAACGTCAAATACCTCGGCCACGGCGGCGACGGGATCGGCTACCACCTCTATCTGACCAAACCGGTCGAGGGGCCGCACCTCAGCGGTCTGACCATCCGCACCACGCCGGTCTATCAGGCGATGTTCACGCAACTGGGCGCCAATCTGGTGCGCACCGCGCCGGGCGAAGTCTATAGCGCGTTGGAGCGTGGCGCGATCGATGGCTATGGCTGGCCGAGCCAAGGGGTGCTGGATCTCGGTTGGGACGAGCAGACGAAATACCGGGTCGACCCGAGCTTTTACAACGTCGACGTGAACCTGCTGGTGAACCTCGACACGTGGAATGGCCTGACCGACGAACAACGCGCCAAACTCGAAGAGGGCGCGGCTTGGATGGAAGAGCTTAACAACGACAACGCCGACCGCAACGCGACGGAATACGCCGCACAGGCGGATGCGGGGATCGAGACGATCACCTTCAGCGAGGCCGATGCCGAAGCGTGGACCAATGCCGCGCGCGATGCCGGTTGGGCGGCGGTCGAAGAGGTCGATGCCGATCTTGCGCAGCAGATGCGCGCCTGCATGACCAAGTGATCGCCCGATGATCTCAACACTGTTTGACCGGACACTCCGGGGGCTGGCCGTTTTCTCGGCCGGTATCCTCGGGGTGATCGCGGTGTTTATCGCGATCAACGTGGTGCTGCGCAATCTCGGCTTGCCGGTGGTCTATGGCGCGCTGGATGCAATCCAATATGCGTTGATGATTGCCACCTTCCTTGGCGCGCCTTGGGTGCTGTCGATTGGTGGGCATGTGAAGGTTGATCTGATCACCAGCAACCTGTCGCAGCGCACCGCCCATGCTTTGACCCGGATCACCAGCGCCATCGGCGCGGTGACGGCGGGGGTGCTGGGCTGGTACGGGCTGCAGGCGGTGCTGGCCTCTGCCGCCCGCGGGTCGATGATCCGCACCTCGTTTGTGATCCCAGAGTGGTGGCTGCTGGCCTTTGTGCCGCTGTCGCTGGCGCTTTGCACGATCATCTTTCTCAGTCGTCTGCTCTATCCGGAAACGGCCGAGCGTAGTTTGAGTGGTCTTTGACATGGATTGGGGCCTGACACTGACCTTGATGCTGGGTGGATTGGCGGTTTTGCTGCTGATCGGCTTGCCGGTCGCCTTTGCCTTTATCGCCGTGACCACCGTGGGGGCGTATTTCGTGCTGGGCGGAGACCGCGGCATCCTGCAACTGGCGCGCAATTCGGCGCAGTCGGTGGCGAATTTCCAGCTCGCGCCGATACCGCTGTTTATCCTGATGGGTGAGATCCTCTTCCAGACCGGAGTCGCGCACCGCGCCATTGACGCGATTGAGCGGGTGGTGACGCGCATCCCGGGCCGCATGTCGGTCGTCACGATCTTTGGCGGCACGATTTTTGCAGCCCTTTCCGGCTCGACCATCGCCAATACAGCGATGCTGGGTGGCACGCTGCTGCCGGGGATGTTGAAACGCGGCTATCATCCGTCGATGGCGATGGGGCCAATCATGGCCTCGGGCGCGATTGCGATGCTGATCCCGCCCTCGGCACTGGCGGTTTTGGTGGGCTCGCTCGCGGGTATTTCCATCGCCGGGCTGCTGATCGCGGGGGTGCTGCCCGCGCTGCTGCTGGCAGTGCTTTTTGTGGCCTATGTGGTGGGGCGGAGCCTTCTCGACCCGAAAGTCGCGCCGCCCGATGTCTACGAAGAAATGCCGCTGCGCGAACGTTGGACGCCTTTCGTGATCTATGTGCTGCCGCTGTCGGTGCTTTTCGCGGTGGTGATCGGCTCGCTGCTCGCGGGCATCGCCACGCCTACGGAAAGCGCCGCCCTTGGCAGCATCACCGCCGTGATCATCGGGGCCGCCTATCGCGCCCTGAGTTGGGAGAAGATGGGCCGCGCGCTGATGGAGACGCTGAAGCTCTCGGTGATGATCCTGTTCATCATTGCGGCCAGCCAGACCTTTGCGCAGGTGCTGTCTTTTTCGGGGGCCACCAATGGGCTGATCAACGCGATCAACGCGGTCGATCCGACGCCGCTGATGGTGCTCTTGGGGATGATCGCGATCCTGCTCTTTCTGGGGTGTTTCATCGATCAGGTGTCGATGCTGATGGTCACCGTGCCGGTCTTCGTGCCTCTGGCGAGTGCGATGGAGATCAACGAGCTGACCCTCGGCGTCGTCTACCTGCTGACGATGGAGATTGGCCTGCTGACGCCGCCCTTCGGGCTGCTGCTGTTTGTCATGCGCGGGGTCGCACCTGCGGAGATACGCATGCCGCAGATCTATGCCTCGGTCATGCCCTTCTTGCTGATCAAGATCTTCGTGCTGGCGCTGGTCGTCTGGCTGCCGGGTATTGGCACATGGTTGCCCGGTTTGATGGGCCGCTGAACCTTGGGGCGGCGCGCCACAGCGTCGCCCCGCAAGCTATTGCCTTAATTCGACATTTGCCGCCCTCGCCGCCGCGCGCGGGTTCTGGTCGGCTTGCATTACCCCGCGTAATGCGGTTGTAATCCCGCAAGGAGGCAGTCGGCTTTCCCAAGAACAACACGCGAGGAGCACCGTGATGGCAAACCCCCTTTATGACACTCTGTTTGGCCGTCACGCTGGCAAAACGACAGCCTTTCTTCATCTCGAAGGCGGGGTGACGCTGACCCATGCGGGATTTCTGGGCCGGGCCGCCCGTTTTGCCCATGTGCTGACCGAGTTGGGGGTGAAGCCCGGCGACCGGCTGGCGGTACAGATCGACAAATCCGCCGATGCGCTGGCGCTCTATGCCGCCTGCGTGCAGACGGGGGTGATCTTTTTGCCGCTCAATACCGCCTATACCGCGGATGAGGTGCGCTATTTCGTGACCGACAGCGGGGCCGCGGCCTTTGTCTGCCAGCCCGCGCGCCGCGATGAAATGGCACCGCTGGCGAGGGATACAGGGTGTCAGCTTGAGACGCTAGGTACGGAGAACGATGGCAGCTTTGCGGATCGCGCCACCTCGGCTTCCGACAACTTCGACACCGTCGTGCGGGCGGCGGATGATCTCGCGGCCTTCCTTTATACCTCCGGCACCACGGGGCGCTCTAAGGGCGCGATGCTGACGCAGGCGAACCTTTTGTCAAACGCGCAGACGCTGGCCGATCTGTGGCGTTTCACCAGCGCCGATGTGCTGCTGCATGCGCTGCCGATCTTTCACACGCACGGGCTGTTCGTGGCGACCAATGTGACGCTGGTGGCGGGGGGCGCGATGATCTTTATGCCCAAGCTCGACATTGACCGGCTGATAGAACGGATGCCCCATGCTACCGCGATGATGGGCGTGCCGACCTTCTACACCCGGCTTTTGGATGACGCGATTTTCACCCGTGAGACGACGGCGAACATGCGGCTGTTCATCTCTGGCTCGGCACCGCTTTTGGCCGAAACCCATGTCGATTTTGAGGAACGCACCGGCCACCGTATCCTAGAGCGTTACGGCATGACCGAGACCAATATGAACACCTCGAACCCCTATGAAGGCGAGCGCCGTGCGGGCACCGTAGGCCTGCCGCTGCCGGATGTGGAGTTGAAAATCACCGACCCAAAGACCGGCGCGACCCTGCCGAACGGAGAGATCGGCAGCATCGAAGTACGTGGGCCGAATGTCTTCAAGGGCTATTGGCAGATGCCCGAGAAAACCGCCGCCGAACTGCGCGAAGATGGCTTCTTCATCACCGGCGATCTGGGGCGGCGCGATGCGGATGGCTATGTGACCATTGTGGGCCGGGACAAAGACCTGATCATCTCGGGCGGCTATAATATCTACCCCAAGGAGGTCGAACTGCTGCTCGACGACCAACCGGGCGTGTTGGAGAGCGCGGTGTTCGGCGTGCCGCATCCCGATTTCGGGGAAAGCGTGGTGGCGGTGTTGGTGGCGCGGCGGGGCGCGGAGCTGGATCTTGCGCAGATCGCCGGGGATGTGGCCGGATCGCTGGCCAAGTTCAAACGACCCGCCAAGCTGATCGTCCTGCCGGAATTGCCGCGCAACACGATGGGCAAGGTGCAAAAGAACGTGCTGCGCGAAACCTACCGGGACTTGTTTCAACCGGGGTAGGGGCGCCCGAGGGCCATTCTAGCGGGCATAGGGGCGGCGGTATCGCCATCCCACGGGGCAGGACTGCGGTGTAACCTGCGACAATCTGGCGTTTAATGCCCGGTTTCGCTTGAGGTGCCGGGAAAATTTCTACAGAACGTGGTGACCTTTCAGTCCGCCAGATCAGGAGTTCGCGTGTCCCTCTTCCTTATCGTTGCCTTGCCCTTTTTGGGCGCATTGTTACCCGGACTGATGAATTCCGCAGGGCGTCAAGCCTGCGCCGGGGTGACCTTTATGGTGACCCTCGTGGCGCTGGTGGGGTTGCTGACGCATCTGCCTGCCGTGCTGGCGGGCGAATTGGTCACCGCGCGGGTTGACTGGATCCCGCAGCTTGGCCTGAACCTGACCTTGATGCTGGACAGTCTTGGGTTTTTCTTTGCCTGTCTGATCCTTGGCATCGGTCTGTTGATCATCGCCTATGCGCGATCTTACCTGTCGCGCTACGATCATATGGGTGAGTTTTTCACCTATCTGCTGCTGTTCCAAGGCGCGATGGTCGGCATCGTTCTAAGCGATAACGTACTGATCCTACTGATCTTCTGGGAGCTAACCTCGCTCTCGTCCTTCCTGCTAATCGGCTATTGGAAGCACCTGCCCGAAGGCCGCCAAGGCGCGCGGATGGCGCTGACCGTGACCGGCATGGGCGGCCTTGCGATGATCGGTGGCATGTTGCTGTTGGGGCAAATCGTCGGCAGCTATGACCTGAGCGTGATCCTCGACAACCGCGAGATGATCCAAGCCTCGCCGCTCTATCTGCCCGCGCTGATCCTGATCCTGCTGGGCTGTTTCACCAAATCCGCGCAGTTCCCGTTCCACTTCTGGTTGCCCCACGCCATGGCGGCACCAACGCCGGTCTCGGCCTATCTGCACTCTGCCACGATGGTGAAGGCGGGGATTTTCTTGATGGCGCGGATGTGGCCGGTGCTGTCTGGCACGCCGGAATGGTTCGTCATCGTCACCACAGCGGGGCTGATCACCATGGTGCTGGGCGCGGTGATTGCGCTGTTTAAACATGACCTGAAGGCGCTGTTGGCCTTCTCGACTGTCAGCCACCTTGGTCTGATCACCATGCTTTTGGGCACTGGCACGGCCTTTGGCGCGATGGCGGCGGTGTTTCACATCTTGAACCACGCAACCTTCAAAGCGGCGCTTTTTATGTCGGCGGGGATCGTGGATCACGCGGTTCATACCCGTGACATCCGCCGTTTGGGTGGGCTGCGGCATCTGATGCCGGTGACCTTTGTCATCGCCACGCTGGCGGCGCTGTCGATGGCGGGGATCCCGCTGCTTAACGGCTTCCTGTCGAAAGAGATGATGCTGGAAGAGACCCTGCACACCACGCTCTTCGATCTGCCGTGGCTGGTGCCGGGGCTTGCGACCTTTGGTGCCCTCTTCTCTGCCGCCTATAGTTTCCGCCTGATCGGCCATACCTTCCTTGGCAAAGAGCGTGACGACTATCCCGACCATCCGCATGACCCTAAGCCCGGCCTGTGGCTGCCGCCTGCGCTGTTGATCATCCCCGTGGTGGTGATCGGTCTTGCACCTTTCCTCGCCGAGCCTTTCGTCAAACTGGTGACCGCCTCCGTCCTCGGCGGCGCGGCCGAGATGCCCTCGGCGCATTTCAAAATATGGCACGGGCTGGGGCCGGCCTTGTATATGTCGATCATCGCCGTTGTCGGTGGCCTGATCCTGCTGGCGCTCTTCACCCCGCTTCTGCGTCTTTGGGATGCCACGCCCCGGCCCGAGGCCAAGTCAATCTTTGACCGCATCATCGCGGCCTTTGTTGGCCTGTCGCAGGCGATTTCGCTGCGTCTGCACAACGGGGCCTTCTCGCGCTATGCCGCGATTATGGCCGTAACCGTGGTGGTGGTGGGCTATTATGCTTGGGCCACCGGAACCGTAGGCGCGGCGACCCGTGAGTTGCAGCCGACCAATGCGGTTCAGATCGCGGGCTGGCTGATGCTGGTGGCGGCGGCCTGTGGGCTGGTGTTCCTGCACCGCAACCGCCTGCTGTCGCTTATCTTGATCGGCATCGTCGGCCTGATCGTCTCGGCCGGTTTCGTCTTCTTCAGTGCGCCCGACTTGGCGATGACCCAGCTGACGGTTGAGGTGGTCACGATCATCTTGCTGTTGCTGGCGCTGAACTTCCTGCCCAACCGCACCCCGATCGAAAGCAGCGTTTTGCGGCGCAGCCGCGATGTGGTGGTGTCCGTCGGTGCTGGTCTGGCGACCATGGCACTATCTTACCACTATCTGCTGCGCGATACCGTGGCGCCGAGCATTTCCGAATTCCACCTCGCCAACTCCTACAAGGGTGGCGGCGGCACCAATGTGGTGAACGTGATCCTCGTCGATTTCCGGGGCTTCGACACCTATGGTGAGATCATCGTGCTGGGCATCGCGGCCCTGCTGATCTACGCGCTGACCGAGACGCTCCTCTCGGGCCCGGTGCGGGCGCGTTTGCTGAACCGCAAGCCCGACCAGCCGCGCGCGGGGGACCGGCATCCGATGATGATGGTGGTGATGACACGCGTGATCATGCCCGTGGTGCTGATGGTGGGTTTCTACATCTTCCTGCGCGGTCATAACGAGCCGGGCGGCGGTTTCATCGCCGGTTTGATCGTCTCTATCGCCGTGGTGATGCAATATATGGCCAGCGGCTTTGCCTGGGCCTCGGCACGGCTGCGCTATCCCTATCATGGGATCATCGGCACCGGCGTCTTGATCGCGGGGCTGACGGGGATCGGGTCGTGGCTTTTTGCCAAGCCTTTCCTGACATCGGATTTCACCTATGTGCGCATCCCGCCCTTCGACAAGTTCGAACTGGCAACTGCCGCGCTCTTTGACCTTGGCGTGTTCCTTGCCGTGGTCGGGGCGGTGATGCTGTCGCTCGAAAGCTTCTCGCGGCTGGCCCGCCGGGCGCATGTGCCTGAGGCCGATCACCCGATGGACATCGACCCATCCCGCGAAGACAACATCAAGGCGGAGGCATAAACATGGAACTTCTCGTCGCATCCGCCATCGGCATTCTGACGGCCTCTGGCCTCTATCTTGTGCTGCGCTTGCGGAGCTTTCCCGTCATCATGGGCACATCGCTGCTGACCTATGCGGTGAACGTGTTTCTCTTTGCCTCGGGCCGTTTGACCGTGGGCGCGCCGCCGATCCTCACGGATGCCGCGCGCTACACCGATCCGCTGCCCCAAGCGCTGGTGCTGACCGCCATCGTGATTTCATTCGGCATGACCGCCGTGGTGGTGATGATCGCCCTCGGTGCCTATCTGGGCAACAATGACGACCATGTCGACGACCCGCTGACCGATACCAAGGCGGAGGACCGCACATGACCCATTGGCTGATCCTGCCCATCGTGCTGCCCGCATTTATTGCGCCTTTCATCATTCTAGCGGCACGCTATCACATCACCATCCAGCGGGTGCTGTCGCTGTTCGGGGCGCTGGCGTTGATCGCCGTGGGGCTTGGCCTCTCGGTCGAGGCGTCGGGCGGCGATGTCATGCTTTACCGTCTCAGCGATTGGGCCGCGCCCTTTGGCATCGTGCTGGTCGGCGACCGTCTGTCGACACTGATGGTGACGCTGACGGCGGTGCTGGCGCTGTTCGTGCTGCTTTACGTGATCGGCTCGAAATGGGACGAACGCGGGCGGCATTTTCACGCGCTGTTCCAGTTCCAGTTGATGGGAATCATGGGGGCCTTCCTGACGGGCGACCTGTTTAACCTTTTCGTCTTTTTCGAGGTGCTGCTGATCGCCTCCTACGGGTTGATGATCCACGCCGGGGGCACGCCGCGGCTGCGGGCGGGGGTGCAATATGTGCTTTATAACCTGCTGGGCTCTACCCTGTTCCTGTTCGCACTTGGGGCCATCTATGCCGAGACGGGGACGCTCAACATGGCCGATCTGGCGCAGCGTGTGGCGCTGATTGATACCGGCGCGACCGTGGGCATCCGCATCGCGGCGGTGCTGCTTTTGATGGTCTTCGCGGTCAAAGCCGCCGTGGTGCCGCTGCATTTCTGGCTGCCGTCGAGCTATGCCGAAGCGCCCGGCCCGGTGGCTGCGCTTTTCGCCATCATGACCAAAGTCGGCGCCTATGCGATCATCCGCGTCTATACGCTGATCTTCCCGCCTGACCTTGCCGCCACGGCTGACCTGCACACAACATGGCTGCTGCCTGCCGCGCTGCTGTCGCTGGCGCTTGGCATGATCGGCGTGCTGGCGGCCAAGCAATTGGACCGTATGGTGGCCTTTTCGGTGATCGGGTCGATGGGGATGGTGATGATCTCAATCGCGCTGTTTACCCCCGAAGGGATCGCGGCGGCGCTTTACTATATCGTGCATTCAACAATGGCGGCGGGCGCGCTGTTCCTGATTGCCGATCTGGCGCGGGCGGGGCGCGATAACCTTGATCTGACGGCGCAACCGCAGGTGGCGGGGGCCAAGCTGACCTCGGCCCTGTTCTTTGTCGCGGCCATCGCCATGGTCGGCGTGCCGCCGCTCTCGGGCTTTCTGGGCAAATTGCTGATCATGGATGCCGCTGCCGAGAATGATTACTGGGTCTGGATCTGGGCTGTGATCTTGGGCGCGAGCCTTTTGAGCCTTGTGGGCTTTGGCCGCGCGGGCAGCATGGTCTTTTGGAAGTCCCGCAGCGTCGCACTGCAAGAGGGGGCCACCCCAGCCGAGCCGCCATCGGCGCTGAGCTATGTGGCCGTGGGGGGGCTCCTGGCCCTTTTGGTTGCGCATACGCTGCTGGCCGGCCCCGCCACACAATATGCCACGGCGATCTCGAACCAATTGTTCGGGCCAGAGCGTTATCTGAGCACCGTGCTGGAGACCCCCGGCAAGCTGTCGGACGGCAAAGAGGAGGCCCATTGACATGATGCGACCGATCCGTTGGCTTTTGCCGCACCCGTTTCTGACCCTGTTGCTCACCGTTGTGTGGATTCTGCTGCAAAACAAGTTCAGCGCTGGCATGCTGGTCTTTGGTCTGATCCTCGGGATCGTGATCCCGGTGCTGACCGCGCGTTGGTGGACCGACCGGCCCCAAGGCATTCGCCCGCTGCGCATGATCGCCTATGTGATCTTGGTCCTGTGGGATATCATCATCGCCAATATCCAAGTGGCGTGGATCATCCTGACCAAATCCAACGCCAGCATGTCGCCCGCCTGGGTTGTCGTGCCGCTGGATCTGAAAGAACCCGAAGCGATCACGATCCTTGCGGGCACCATCACCCTGACCCCCGGCACCGTTTCGGCGGATCTGTCGGACAACGGGCGCTACCTGCTGGTGCACGCGCTGGACGCCACCGACCCCGACGCCGTGCGCGATGAGATCAAAGACCGCTACGAACGCCGCTTGAAGGAGATTTTCGTATGACCCAAGCGACCGACCTTTTGACCCTTGCGCTTTATGGTGCCCTGACCTTGGTCGCCATCGCACAATTCATGGCGATGATCCGGCTGTGGATCGGCCCCGGCACCGGGGACCGCATTCTGGCGCTGGACACGATGTTCATCAATGCCATTGGCATCATCGTGCTTTTGGGCATCCTGCAGGGCACGCAGATCTATTTTGAGGCAGCGCTGATCATCGCCATGCTGGGTTTCGTCTCAACCGTGGCCTATGCCCGGTTCGTCTTGCGCGGAGATATCATCGAATGAGCCCCGACATCATCGCCACCTATTTTATCATCGTGCTGCTGGTGATCGGCAGTTTCTTCGTGCTTGTCGCCGGGATTGGCTTGCTCAAGCTGAACGATCCGATGACCCGCCTGCATGCGCCGACCAAAGCCGCGACGCTGGGGATCGGGGCCTATCTGTTGGCGGCGATGGTGAATTCGTTTCTGTCCGGAACGGGGTCGCTGCATGAACTGCTGATCATGGCCTTCATCTTTGTCACCGCACCGGTTTCGGCAAATTTCATGGCCAAAGCGAATATCCACCGGCGCGATTGCCTGCCGCATCCGCCGGAACTGCCGGATGGCGATACCTGGGCCACGCTCAATGTGCCGGAAGAAGACCGCGAGATCGAAGAGACTTCGCCGAACGCCTGAAACGCGGCAGCAAGGGTCGGATTCATTTCAAACTGTTACGATGGTGGAAACCTTTTCCTGCCAGCATAGGTTAATGGGCGGCGCCGCCCAACCGAAGCTGACCGAAAGGAGCCCGCCATATGCGTTTGACCGCGATCCTCTTGATGTTGTTTCTGCCCTTCGCTGCAGCGGCCCAAGACCGTGTGGCGATGGTGATTGGCATCTCTGCCTATGAGGATGCCGCCCCGCTTGACGGGCCGCGCGCCGATGCCGCGCTGCTGACCCAAACGTTAGAGGGGCAGGGGTTCGATGTTACCACGCTGATCGACACGGATAGCGCCACGTTCAAACGGGAACTCTCTGATTTTGCCTTTCAGGCCGAAACGGCGGATATCGCCTTGATCTACTACGCGGGCCGCCGCGTCGCCTCGGGCGGGCAGAGCTATCTGATCCCCGTCGATGCGCCCTTGGCCCCGGCCTCGGCGCTGTGGCAACAGGGGGTGGCGCTGCCCGCGCTGCTGCGTGCGGCGGGCAAGGCGCGGCAGATACGGCTTGTTTTGCTTGATAACTGCCATGCCGCCCCGCGCCAGTCGACCGCCCCGCTGCCGCCGCCCGAGCCGCGCCTTGGCACGCTGGTCGTCACCTCCGGTGAGGTGGGCGCCTGTGACAGGGACGGTGAAAACGCGGGCCTTTTCGCGGCCACATTGGCCGAGGTTTTGACCGAGCCGGATGTCGAAGTCGGCGCCCTGCTGGACGGATTTCGCGCCACGCTGCGCAGCCGCAGCGGCGGCAGCCTCTCCGCCCGGCGCTTTGGGCGGCTGACCCCGACGCCAGCTTTCATCGCAGAGACGGACAGCGCGGAGGCGACCCCGCAGACATGGGGGGATTTGGACCCCGCGCAAAGCCAGCGCTTGGCCGAATTGGCGCGGCAAGGGGACACCCGATCCCAACTTGGTCTCGCCGCGCTGCAAAGCGACCCTGACGATCCGCGCTATGACCCGGAAACCGCTGTGGCCCAACTGATGCGGGCGGTAGAGACCGGCTCTGCCGAGGCGCGGTATCAGCTTGCACAACTCTACGAAGAAGGGCGCGGCGTCGTTCAGGATGAGGACCGCGCCATGGCCCTCTATCGCGACGCCGCCGAGCGGGGCCATGCCGGAGCGCTGAACGATCTGGGGTTCATCCATCTGCAGGGCGAATTGGGGCAGGAAACCGATTCCGATCTGGCGCTGGACTATTTCCGCCGCGCAGCCGATAGGCGACACCCGGCGGCGATGTTCAACTTTGCCGCGATGATCGACGATGGCAAAGTGCCCGGTCGCGGGGCGGCGGATGCGGCGCTTTATCTCTATCGCGCGCTGCGGGCGGGGGACGGCACGCTGCTGGGGCTGATGCAGGATGAGCCCAAACTTTTCAACAGCGAGACCCGCAAAGCCCTGCAACGCAAACTTTCGGATTTCGGATTTTACGACGGCGCGATTGACGGGCTTTACGGCGAGGGAACCCAAGCCGCGATCCGTGCGGCATTTGGGATGAAAGCGGCAGAGGGGCAGGGAGAAGCCCCTGAAACCGTTGAGGAAACGCGAGGGGCCGACACCCCAGAAGCGCCCCCGTCAACGCCCGCCACGCCCGTGGCTGCGCCTGCTCAGACGCCCGCCGCCCCCGCCGAAGAGACCCCGAAGATTGACACCGAACCCGAGCCGGGTGCGGACCAAAATGTCACCCCCGTTCTGCGCCCAAAACAGGCCGCGCGGGGGTGAGTTTTGAAACAAGTAGTATTGCTTTTTGCCCTCCCGTAAGTTGGCGAAATTAATCCGGTTGCAATATCGCGGCCGATGGCTTTTGATTGGCGCATCAGTCAATAAAAACTTCTCTGGGGAGAACACCAATGAAAAAACTGCTTATGACATCCGCTCTGGCGACGGTCGCCGCGACCTCGCTGTCTGCTGCTGAATGCAACGAAGTCACCTTCTCCGACGTGGGCTGGACCGACATCACAGCGACAACCGCCGCCGCCTCTGTCGTGCTGGACGCGCTTGGCTATGATACCGAGACCAAGATCCTCGCCGTGCCGGTGACTTACACCTCCATGGCGTCGGGCGACATCGACGTGTTTCTGGGCAACTGGATGCCCACCATGGAAGGTGACATCGCGAAGTATCGCGAAGAAGGCAGCGTCGACACCGTGCGCGCCAACCTTGAAGGCGCGAAATACACGCTGGCCGTGAACAAAGCCGCTGCCGACATGGGCATCAAGACATTCGCCGACATCGCCGCCAACGCGGATGCACTGGAAGGTGAGATCTATGGCATCGAGCCGGGCAATGACGGCAACCGTCTGATCCAATCGATGATCGACGAGAATGCATTTGAGCTGGGCGAGTTCGAGGTCGTTGAATCCTCCGAGCAGGGGATGCTGGCCCAGGTGCAGCGCGCCACCCGCAAAGAAGAGCCCGTTGTCTTTCTCGGTTGGGAACCGCACCCGATGAACGCCAACTTCGATCTGACCTATCTGGAAGGCGGCGATGACTACTTCGGCCCCGATCTGGGCGGTGCGACGGTCTATACCAACACCCGCGCCGGTTTTGTTGAGGAATGCCCGAACCTTGGTAAATTCCTGAACAACCTCGAGTTCACGCTTGAGATGGAGAATGAGATCATGGGCGCGATCCTTGATGATGGCGAAAAGCCGGAAGAGGCCGCCGCCGCTTGGATCAAAGCGAACTCCGACGTGCTCAGCACTTGGCTGGACGGTGTGACCACGGTCGACGGTGGCGATGCGATGGAAGCTGTCGCTTCGCTGAAGTGATCATCGCGATATGATGGAAAAGACCCGCCCCAAAGCGATGGGGCGGGTCATTCTCATGCGCAATTCTCCAAGCCTGAAGGACTGACATGGACTGGCTGACAGAAAACAAGATCCCCGTGGCCGATGTGGCCGAAGACGCGCTGGATTGGTTGCAAACGAACGGAGCGTGGTTCTTTGACGGGCTGTCGGACCTGATGGAACGGCTGATCGACGCGATCCTCTGGGTGCTGCAAACCCCGCATCCGCTGATCCTGATCGCCGTGTTTGCCGCGATCACATGGGGCATTCAGCGCAATTGGAAGACCGTGGCCTTTGTGGTGCTGGGCTTCCTGTTTATCCTCAACCAAGACTACTGGGAAGAGACGATGGAGAGTCTGACGCTGGTGCTCTCGGCCTGTGTGGTCTGTATGGGTGTGGGCGTGCCGATTGGCATCGCCGTGGCGCATCGGCCCCGGCTTTATGCTTGGGTGGCCCCGGTTTTGGACCTGATGCAGACTCTGCCGACCTTTGTCTATCTGATCCCCGCGATTGTCTTTTTTGGCATCGGTATGGTGCCCGGCCTGATTGCTACGGTGATCTTTGTTCTGCCCGCGCCGATCCGGCTGACGCAGTTGGGCATCTCTTCGACGCCCAAGGCTCTGCTTGAAGCGGCGCAGGCCTTTGGTGCCAAGCCGCGCCAGACCCTGTGGAAGATCGAGCTGCCCTATGCCTTGCCGCAGATCATGACGGGTCTGAACCAGACGATCATGCTGTCGCTGTCGATGGTGGTGATTGCCGCACTCGTCGGGGCAGATGGCTTGGGCGTGCCGGTGGTGCGTGCCTTGAACCAAGTCAACACAGGCTTGGGATTTGAATCCGGGTTGGTGATCGTCGTCGTGGCGATCATGCTCGACCGTATCCTGCGGGTGGGACGGAAATGAATAAAGCAGTAGAATTCGACAACGTATCCATCGTCTTTGGCGACAAGCCCGAGAAGGCTTTGCCGCTGATGGACGAGGGCCAGAGCCGTGCCGAGATCGAAGCGGCGACCGGGCAGGTGCTGGGCGTGCATGATTGCTCTCTCACCGTTGAGAATGGCGAGATCCTTGTGCTGATGGGGCTTTCGGGCTCGGGCAAATCGACGCTTTTGCGCGCGGTGAACGGGCTCAACCCAATGGTGCGCGGCACGGTGCATGTGCATGACGAAAACTGGTCTTGTGACATCCACGCCAGCAATGCGGCCGAGTTGCGCCGCGTGCGCCGTGAATGCGTGTCGATGGTGTTTCAGCAGTTCGGCCTGCTGCCATGGCGCACGGTGCGCGACAATGTGGCGCTTGGGTTGGAACTGTCGAATGTCCCCAAGGCCGAGCGGCTGGAGCGGGCCGAGCGGCAGTTGAAACTGGTGAGCCTCAGCGATTGGGCCGACCGCAAGGTGGGCGAGCTTTCGGGCGGGATGCAGCAGCGTGTGGGCCTTGCCCGCGCCTTTGCCACCGAAGCGCCGATCTTGCTGATGGATGAGCCTTTTTCGGCGCTCGACCCGTTGATCCGCACGCGGCTGCAAGATGAACTGCTGGATCTCCAACGTGAGCTAAACCGCACGATCATCTTCGTGAGCCATGACCTTGACGAAGCCTTCAAGCTGGGCGGGCGCATCGCCATCATGGAAGGCGGGCGGATTGTGCAGATCGGCACGCCGCGTGAAATCTTCTCGAACCCCGCTTCGGACTATGTGGCGGAGTTCGTGGCCAATATGAACCCGCTGGAGGTTCTGACCGCGCGCGACGTGATGGGCGTGGTTGACGGCGCTCCGACGCAGGGCGAAACCACGGCAGAGACCCCGGTGCGGGCGCTGATGGAGCGGCTGCACGGGGCGGATGCGGCGATTGCAGTGATGGAAGACGGCACGCGGATCGGGACAGTCACGGCGCATAGCATCGTGGACCGGCTCAAGGCCTAGGCCGGGATCTGACAAAACGCAAAAGGCGCCGCCCGGCTTGGCTGGGCGGCGCCTTTTTGCTATTGAAATCGGTGGTTATGTGGCCGCTGCGGTGCCCAAGGTCTTTAGGATCGGACAATCGGGCCGATCATCCCCGGCGCAGTCGCGGACCAGCGTGCTCAGCGTGTCGCGCATTTCTTGCAGTCCGCTGATCTTGGCCTCAATCTGCGCCAGATGCTCTTTGGCGATGGCCCGCACATCGGCACTGGCGCGGTTTTTGTCCTCCCAGAGGGCCAGCAGGTTGCGGCAATCCTCAATACTGAAACCCAGCGTCCGGGCGCGGCCTAAAAAGGCAAGCTTGTGCATCTCGCTTTCGCGAAAGGCGCGGTAGCCGTTCGCGTCCCGCAGCGGTTTGACCAATCCGATATCTTCGTAATAGCGGATGGTTTTCGGCGGCAGGCCCGTATGTTGTGAGACTTCTCCGATGTTCATGATGCGCTCCTATTC
>Ga0114899_1001072_pt1 | contig 16904 bp, 26 predicted proteins | sample MalvireepMed_215_FD_83497 | JGI IMG/M metagenome (GOLD analysis project Ga0114899, IMG submission 83497) | Marine viral communities from the Global Malaspina Expedition - Malaspina viral metaG DeepMed_215 | ecosystem: Environmental > Aquatic > Marine > Oceanic | place: Mediterranean Sea...
AGGTCGTCGACGTCGACCGGGTCGGCGGTGGCCTGCGGGTCCTCGGTCATGGTGTGCATTGTGATGTCCCCTCCCCTGCTGGTGGGTGGCTTAGGCGGCGGTGGTGGCGAGGTTCTTGATGCGGTCGGGGCGGTATCCGGCCCAGTGGTCGGTGTCGGTGACGACGACGGGGGCCTGGAGGTGGCCGAGGGCCATGACGTAGTCGCGGGCGGCGGCGTCGGCGGTGATGTCGACGAGCGCGTAGGGCAGACCGGCCTTGTCGAGGGCCTTGATGGTGGCGCCGCACTGCACGCACTGGGGCTTGGTGTAGACGGTGATGGTCATGGCGGTCTCCGTTCTGGGGTGGTGCCCGTCTGCCTCTCGGCGATGGGCGGTGGTGGTTGGTCAGGCGTTGGCGATCGTGCGGCCGATGAGTCCGATGATTTCGGCGTCATCCTCGTCCGCGGAGACGACGACCCGGTCCTCGTGAACGGTGAGCGGGTTGACCGTGAGGTCGAGCACCTTGGCCAGGACCGATGCGGCCTCCCACGGCTCGGTCGCGGTGACCGAGTAGTTGATGCGAGCCATGTCCTTCTCCTTCCGGTTCTGCCGGGGGCTTGTCCCTCTCGGCATACCTCAAGTGTATTACATGCGATGCACGTACAGCAAGCGTTACGTGTGGCAATTGTGCGGGTTGACCTGCACTAATCGGCCTGCGTCGAGTCCGAGCAGACCGCCCCCTTCATCTGATACCTGCCGCCCTTCCCCTCCCGGAGCGGAGCGTGTCAAGCGAGGGAATCCGGCCGGACGGCAGAATCTTCCGGCGAAATAAGGGAGCGCAGCGAGCGCGTCGGAAGAATCTGACGGCCGGCCGGGCGCCGCCAGGCACCGACCTTGACTCGCGCAGTGCAGGGAGGACAATCCTCCGGCTGGTGAAGGGGGCCACCGGGTTCAGCCGAGTTGTGCGGCGAGGGCTGCGGCGAGTGTTGCGGCTACGTCCGGGAGGTGGTCGTCCTCGTACCGGTCGGCCCCGGAGGGGTCGGACGAGAGGAGCTCGGCGTGCGTGGTCTCGTAGCGGTTCCACTCCGCGAGCGCCTCGGCCGCGAGAGCGGGTGCCAACGCCGCACGAGCGGCGGCGAGCATCGCGTCCAGCTCACGGGCGCTGCCCTCGACGACCAGTCCCCCGCCGGAGCTGGGATCAAAGACGAGGGCTGCGGTGGCCTCGACCGCATCGGCCGAGCCGAACGGCTGATCGCCCCGGTGGACCACCTCGACCGCGGTGTCGCTCGCCCGTCCCCACTCTGCGGATATGCCCATGATGGCCTTCCTTTCGGTTCTGCCGGGGGGCTCTCCCCTCGGCATACCTCAAGTGTACTACATGCGATGCATGTTACACAAGCACTACGGGTAGCCTTTCTGCCGGCTTGGCCGTGCGATGATGCCCCGCGCCTGGCGGGCGCGGGGCATCGTGGGCGGACTCGGCTAGTCCATTCCGTACTCGGCCATGACTGCCGCCGGATCGGCGGCGTCGGCGCCGAAGTTCTCGATGAAGATGTCGGCGAGGGTGGCCTCGGGGTGCTGTAGCAGGTGGTCGGTCGCGGACACCATGACGTTGACCAGGCTCCAGGCGAGGCTGTCGCCGTCTTCGTCGAGGCGTTCCTGGATCAGGTCGGCGGCGCGGTTGGCCGCGGTGCCGACCTGGTCGCGGGTGTAGGTCGCGTTCGTGTGGCTTTCCATGTGGAGGCCGTCGGCGCAGGCGTAGCACCGGCCACCGGCCGAGCCTGCGATGAGGATGCTCGTGCAGTCGGTGCAGCGGCGGGCCGGGTGGGTCAGGCGTAGCAGGTTGCCCTCGTAGTGGTGGAGCATCTCGGTTCCGTCCTCGGCGTGGACGAGGCGGATCTGGGCGTCCACGTCGCGGCCGTCGATGGTCAGGACGAAAGAGTCCAGGAGGGTTCCGGGCTTGGCGGTCATGCCGGGTCCTTTCGGTTCTGCCGGGGGCTTGCCCCTCTCGGCATACCTCAAGTGTACTACATGCGATGCATGTTACGCAATCGGTACGTGTGATCGTTTTTGTGCCTGGACGTGTGGCAACGCCCCCGCTCCTGGTGGTGCGGGGGCGTTGCGGGTTGGGTTATTCGGTGTCTGGGGTCAGGGCGTCGGCGATGCGGTGGACGGCGTCGAGGACGCGGACGGCGGTAGTCTTGACCTTGTCGGCCTGTCCCCCGCTCCAGCTGGCGACGTAGCCGACGCTGTAGGTGCTGGTGTCGAGGTCGTGTAGTCCGGCGACGACGTAGGCGACGGATTCGGCTTCGAGCTCGCGGGTGGCCTGGTCGGGCTCGCCGGTGAGCTTGCCCTCGGTGTCGGTGTGCAGGATCGCGTGCGCGGCCTCGTGGATGGCGGTTTTGGCGGCGTGGGCGTCGGACAGGTCGGCGTCGACGACGATGCGGCGGGTTCCGTCGACGGTGCAGTAGCCGTTGACCTCGCCGGGGATCTGCTCGCGGGTGACGGTCCATCCCTGGTCGGTCATCCACTCGCTGATGCGCTCGTAGAGGGCGGCGTGGTCCTCGCCCTGGAGCTGGGTGACGGGGGCGGTGGGCTGCTCGACGCCCTCGATGGGGTCGGTCTGGGAGATGTCGAACACGGACACCACGGGGGGCGGGCACGGGACGGCCTTGCGGGTCTTCTCGCCGGTGGTCTCGTCGGTGTCGGTGACGAGGCGGAACGGCTTGCCGAAGATGCGGATGGCCTTCTCCCCCTTGCGCACCTGGCGCCCCTTGGCCTGCCACGCCTTGAATCCTGCGACCTGGGTGGCGTGGGGGCACTGCACCTGGATCAACAGGGTGTTGTTGAGGCTGTAGCGGTGGAAGCTGGCGAGGAAGTCGAGCCAGTTCTGCCACTGGCCGGTCTGGGTGAGGGCTTCGACGGCGGCGCTGAGCTCGTCGTGCATCTGCTCGACCTTGGCGGCGCGGGCCTGCCGGGCGGCGTCGCGCTCGGCGGGGGTGTACTTCTTCGCGGTCTTGGTCGCCATGACCTACTCCTTGGGGTTCTGCCGGGGGCTTGTCCCTCTCGGCATGCCTCAAGTGTACTACATGCGATGCACGTTCAACAAGTGTTACATGTGGCGAATTGAGGGTGGGACCTGCGCTAATCGGCCTGCGTCGAGTCCGAGCAGACCGCCCCCTTCATCTGATACCTGCCGCTCTTCCCCTCCCGGAGCGGAGCGTGTCAAGCGAGGGAATCCGGCCGGACGGCAGAATCTTCCGGCGAAATAAGGGAGCGCAGCGAGCGCGTCGGAAGAATCTGACGGCCGGCCGGACGCCGCCAGGCGCCGACCTTGACTCGCGTAGTGGAGGGAGGACAATCCTCCGGCTGGTGAAGGGGGCCACCGCGCCCGTGGTGCCCGCGATAGCGGGCACGAACGTCCGGCAGGGCAGCACCGAGCTCCGTACGGGAGTTACCGGCAGCAATGCCCACCCACGGTGGATCCAAATGTGTTTGTTGCTTGTCGTGGGGTTGGTGCTGCGGAAATGGGGGAGCGGCCTGCCCCTTGTGGTGACAGGCCGCTCGGTGGTGCGGTGTTTAGTCCTTGTCGCGCCGCGGTACGTCCGGGAACGGCTTGCCGTCGTTGACCTCGGATTCGAGGGTGGTGACGTACTGGCTGACGGCTTCGCGGATGAAGTCGGCGAGGGTGGTGATCCCGACGTGCGGGCCACCGAACGCGAGCGCGTTGTCGACCCGGTCTTTGAGCTCGGTGCCGAGTTTGACCGACACGGTGCCCTCGCGGTTGTACTTCTTGGCGGCCGGCGCCTCGGCTCGGCGCGAGTGCAGGTTCCGTGAGCGACGCTGGATGGGTGCCGGCTCTTCGGGCGTGGGGATGGCGGTCACTGGTTCGCTCCTTGTCCGGTGATGGTGTCGACGACGGCGGCGACCTGTTCGCGGATGTAGGCGGCCCGAGCGTCCGGGAGTTGGTCGAGACCCATGCCGGCGACGGCGGCGGCGGGGATGAAGGCCAGGTGCGGGATCGGCTCGCCCAAGATGGGGGCGTCGATCTGCTCGGCCAGTCGCGAGATGCGCTCGACGTATTCGTTGTGCTGCTTGATACGGCGGTCGACGTCGTTGATGACGATGCCGGTGAACTCGATGGGGGCGGCCAGGATCGCTCCGAGGCCGTCGTCTTCGTCGTTGGCGAGGTCGATCTCCTTGACCATCTCCCGGATGCCGCGGTAGGCGCCTTCGGAGGGGGAGGCGACCAGGACCACGCCGGTGGTAGCGGCGACGTGGGCGTTGAGGGTGAGCACGTTGATGGCCGGCGGGCAGTCGATGAGGATGACGTCGTATTCGTCGGCGATCGGCCGCAGTGCCTTGGTCAGGACCATTTCGCGCAGTTTGGCCCCCTCGAGGGCGGAGTTGATCGCGGCCATTTCGCCGACGGGGGCGGCGGGGATGAGGTCGATGCCGTCTCGCTTGGTGGGGATACGCACGTCGGCGAGGGTGGCGCGGTTCGCCGTGGGGATCGCGGTGTCGAGAACGTCGGCGACGCTGAGGTCCGGGCGCGTGGTGTCGTTGCGGCCGGTGAGCCATTCGGTGGCGTTGCACTGGCCGTCGATGTCGATGACGAGAACCTTGAGGCCGCGGCTGGCGGCTTCGTGCGCCAGGTGCAGGGTCAGCGTGGTCTTTCCGACGCCACCTTTGAGGTTGGCGAGGGCGACGATGGCGGTCATGGGATCTCCTTGAGGTTTTGCCGGAGGGGTCTCTCAACAAGTTCGATTGTAGCGCAGGTGTTGCACGGCGCACAAGCGGTGCGGGTACTACATGCGATACAATGGTGTGGTTAGTTTTTGCCGCGGGCGCGGTCGAGAGTGGGCGCTGCGAGATCGAGGCCGCGGGCCTTGATGAAGGCTCGGAGGGTGCCGGCTTCGTCGCTGGAGGGAACGGCTTCGAGTCCGTCCTTGACGATCGCGATTACTCGGTCTCCGTCGTTGAAGGTTTCGCGGATCGCGCCGCTCCAGTTGTGGACCTTGTCGTCGATGAACTGGACCTCGTACAGGGTGGAGGGCTGGTTGCTGGGGGAGAGGTAGTCGTGGTCGTCGGCGATCCAGACTGAGGTGAGGGTGACGGTGCCGCGCCTGGTGTTGATCTCGGTGGAGAAGATGTGGTCGATGCGTCCGGCGATCATCATGGTGGTGCTCCTTGTGGTTGCGCCGGGGAGGTCCGCGGCTGGGTGTGAGTCTAGGTGTGGCGGTGCGTGAGCTCGGCGAGCGTAGCGAGCAGGTCTGTGCGGCCGGCGTTGCCGGTGCGGGTGGCGATGACGGTCCGGCACTGGCCGTTGATGGCGATGAGGTGGGCGTGCGCGGTGCACGGATCTTGGGCGTGCAGGTCGATGGTGACGTTCGCGGCGAGCTCGTAGGCCCGGTGCTGGGCGTGGTGGTGGTCGCCGAGCGTGGTGTCGGTGATTGAGTGCAGGTGTTGGCCGTCGGGTGTGCAGGTGGCGATCTCGATGATGTGCATGGTTACTCCTGGTCAGCGTCGGGTGCGGCGATGAAGTAGCCGTCGTTGCCGCTGACGAACGCGCCGCCCGCGTAGTCGCCGGTGTCGGAGGCCAGGTCGTGGGCGAGGGCGTAGATTTGGGCGGCGAGGTCGTTGCGGTCGAGCTGGCCGTTCTCGTCGCGGTGGGGGGTGACGATTCCCTTCTTGGGGCCGATGGTGACGTGCTGGGCGCGGTAGTCGCCGACGTGGGCGACGCTGAGGGCGTCGTGGACGACGTCGTCGTAGCGGGTGCCGGTGATTGGGGCGGTGTTCATGCCGGCAATGGTGGCACGGTGGGCCGCTGCGACTGGCCGCTCTTGCCAGTCGCAGCGGCCCATCTGTGGATGGTCGGGTGCCTGTGAAATGCCGCGGTGGCCGGACGATCTTCGTCCGGCCACCGGTCTTCACGTGATCAGCGGTGCAGCGGGTTGAAGGCTGCGATCTTGAGCCCCTTGGGGGTCTGGACGATGGAAGCCGAGAGTGCGCGGACTCGGGTGCCTGCGGTGAGGACTGCGGCGACGGTGAATTGGTAGCGGGGGGCCTTGGTCTTGCCGGGCAGTTCGGTCTTGGTGATGTGCATGCGCGTGATCTTGGCGTCGGTCTCGCCGCGGTAGAGAATGCGGCGAGCGACGGCGGCGCGGTTGATCGACTTGACCCCGGAGTCGGTGCCGATGGTCGCGCCGACGGTGTACGGCGGGCGGCGGCCGTTGTAGACGGCGAGGGCTCGAGTCAGGATCGCGTCGAGCGTTAGAACCTCCTCGGCGGTGGGCTTGGTCGGGTCGTCGAGATTGGCGATCGCGCAGACCTGGGCGGCGTCCGGCTGGGTCAGCGCGGTGGCCATGAGGTCGCCGACGACCTTCTCGGTGGCGGTCGTGAGGACCATCTGGGCCTCGTCGAGGGTGAGGCCGCGCTCGGTGGTGGCGGCGAGGGCGTGGCGGATGTTGGCGTAGTCGGCCCTCGTGGGGTTCAGGTCGACCAGGGCAGTGACCAGGCTGTTCATGCTGCACTCCTTGGGGTTCTGCCGGGGGCTTGTCCCTCTCGGCATGCCTCAAGTGTACTACATGCGATGCACGTACGGCAAGTGTTGCGTGTGCGTGTTTTCTGTTGTGACCTGCGCCGATGCCCCCGCGCATGGTGTGCGCGGGGGCATCGGGGGCGGTCTTTCTAGTAACGGCCGGTGAGGATGGCGTCGAGGGTTGCGGCCTCGATTTCGTCCTGGACGCCGGGGATCGCCTGGGCGACCTTGTGGACCTCTGTGATCAGGTGGCGTTGCTCGGCGGTGAGGCTAAGCGTTTCGCCCTCGTCGTTGCTCGTGAGGATCAGGGCGTTGCCGAAGGTCAGGGCAGAATGGCCGGTTAGCGCGGTCAGGACGGCCGACATGATCACGTTCTGCGCGGCGGTGAACGCGCCCTCGTCATCCACCCACACGTCGAGGGTGCCCGCGTTGGTGCTCACCGAGATGACGTCGACGGTGCGGCACCCGATGTGGGCGTACATGGAGGCCAGGTGGCTCCTGTTGGCCTGGGCGACGGTGACGGCGGCGAGGGTGCCGTCGGTTCCCACTAGGAGTCCGGTAGTGCCCATCGGTGTTCCTTTCGGTTGTGCCGGGGGCTTGTCCCTCTCGGCATGCCTCAAGTGTACTACATGCGATGCACGTTCAACAAGTGTTACATGTGGCGAATTGAGGGTGTGACCTGCGCTAATCCGCCCGCGTCGAGCCCGAGCAGACCGCCCCCTTCATCTGATACCTGCCGCTCTTCCCCTCCCGGAGCGCAGCGTGTCAAGCGAGGGAATCCGGCCGGACGGCAGAATCTTCCGGCGAAATAAGCGAGCGCAGCGAGCGCGTCGGAAGAATCTGACGGCCGGCCGGACGCCGCCAGGCGCCGACCTTGACTCGCGTAGTGGAGGGAGGACAATCCTCCGGCTGGTGAAGGGGGCCACCGCGCCCGTGATGCCCGCGATAGCGGGCACGAACGTCCGGCAGGGCAGCACCGAGATCCGTACGGGAGTTACCGGCAGCAATGCCACACCCACCGAGGACCCAAATTGTTGAGTGGCCGTGAGCGAATCAGTCCTCAAGGCGCCCAGCAACGATGAGGCGTGCATCGAGTGACATGGGTGTCGTTAGGGTGTAGCCCGTGCCCCGTTTCCTCCAGCTCTTCCGTCACAGTCGCACGGGCGTGGATGACAGTGTCGACCAGCTCATGGGAATCATGGCATCAGTGCCAGCAGTCGATAGAGAACTAGCTGTTCTTCTCGCCGCAGAGCAGCTGTGCAACACGACCATCACACTTTCCGAGCACCCCATGCCGCACGGTCACTACGGCGTTGTCCTTCGCACCCATCAGGGTCACCAGATCCGAGTTGATCCCGACCTACCTGGCGATCTGCGGTTCCACACAGTCCTGCACGAGCTCGGACATATCGTGCTGGGCCACACGGCGACATCCGAGCAGGGAGCGAACAGGTTGGCGCAGATCATGGGCGGTGGACCCCCCGCGTGCTCGGCGTCGACCACGGCTGGGCAGGCGCCCCGCGAAACCGAAGCCGAGATCTTCGCCTGCACGATGGCTCGGCGTCTTCGCCGTGGACTGACCACGCGCCACATGTCCCGCCTCGATGAGGCGTTCGGGTGATCGTTCTCCTGGTCCTGTTGGCCCTGGAGATTCTGATGGCGGGCTACATCGCCACTCGATTTCTGCGGTACCAGGTGGCGCCGACTCCAGTGCTACGGGCAACGACCTTCACGTCCGTAGCGGTCTTGATCGGGTTGATGTCGGTGACAGAACCGATCGAGGCTGTCCTCCGGGCCGGGGGAGCGCTCGTCTGGCTACCGACACTGCTGAAACACTTAAGCATCCTCGGTTGCTGCGCGGGGGTGCTTCTGTTGGCGCTGGCAGAAAGGGGCCGGCACAACGGTCGTGCCGAGTCGGCAGTCTGGGCACTGCTGATCGTCGTCTCGCTGACCGTGGCAGGTCTGCACGTGAGCGCCGGTGGGGGAGGGATGCTCACCAGCGTGGACTATGTCGAGTGGTCCCACTCCGTCGGCGCTCTACGCGTCGCCATGGTCATCGCCTACATCGGTGGACTGGGCGCGTGTGCCGGTCTGTTATTCGTGCTGTGGCCACTGGATCTGAGGACGGCGGCCGGGCGGGGCCTGGCCATCTTGGCGTCGGCAACGCCCTTTCTCGCGGGCTGGTGCCTCTTGCGGATGAGGTATGTCTGGGCTGCTTCCCAGTCGACGACTCTGCCCTCGGAACAGGAGCTGCTGGTAACTCAGCTGCTTTCGCTCGCGGGCGGTCTACTGCTCACCGTCGGATTGATCTGGTCCACAGCAGAGACCGACGTATCCGCGCTTCGACACTGGCGGCATTTCCGCAGCCTCAACCACCGTGCCCTGGACGTTGTTCCAGCTGTCCGTAAGCACTCCGACTTCCGTTTCGGAGTGGATATGTGGGTCCACGACCGCGCCATTGAAGTGTTGGATGCGTTGCACCAAATCCAGCGGACGACTGGACACCGCGACACGGGCTTTCCTCGGCCACCGGCCCAGGTGAGCGATTCAGAGCTGACCGCGGTCGTTGCAGACCTCGGCAAGCACCACTCAGAGAGGACGAGAACGTGACTCCCGAAAAGGTCATCACCGAGGTCTTTGCACCGTGGGTGGTACTCGCTGCTGGAGCGACGCACCTTGGGAGGGCGGTGGACTCGCCCGGTTGGGGTGTGGCAACGGCGACGGGGCTCGGATTGGTTCCGCAGGCCGCGATCGCTTTGCGCGTTCTGCGTAAGAATCTCACCGATCATCACATCACTCGTCGCGAGGATCGACCGCTGGTCATCGCCGGAATCGCGGTGTCAGTGACGACGCTGTTGATTGCACAAAGCAAGCTCGAGGCGCCGGCGGAGCTGCGCCGCACAACTCGAGCAGCTCTGGTCTCATTAGGAGTCGCTGGCGCTGCCACGCTCAAAGTCAAAGTCAGCTTTCACACCGCGGTCCTGGCCGGCGTTGTCACGGTGTTGGCGCGGGAGCTGTCGCCCCGCTACTGGTGGGGCCTCAGCGCGGTCCCGGTCGTAGCCTGGGCACGGATCAAGATCAGCCATCACAGCCCGCTTGAGACAGCGCTCGGAACAGCGTTGGGATTGGCGGGCGGATACTGGGGCGGCGGCCGGCGTTAGTCGAGACCGGCTCGGCGCCGTTCCTCTTCAACGGCCTTGCTTATCCGGTCGAGGGCATCGGAAGGCAGATCGACGGCCCGGGCCGACACCGCAAGAACTTCGCTGTCGCTGACTTTGCGCAGCAGAGCGATGTAGTCGTTGGTGCGTCGGTACTCGTCGTCATCGACGAAGTACTCCGGTGACACACCAAAAAAGGCTGCGAGATCTCGTACGACTCGCTCGGACGGCTCGTGGGTGCCGCGTAGGAGTTGCGAGAGGTAGGGCTGGCTGAGATCCCCGCCGAGCTCTTTGACTCCCGCGACGATTTCCATCTGGGTAAAGCGCCCGCGTCCCGGGGGATGGGCGGTGGACACGAGCGTCGACAGGCGTTCAGCGAACGTCTGCTTTGTGCTCGGTCGCGACCTCATGAAAGCCGATCTTACATTGATGCTGATGCGTCAAGACGGCGACAACGCCGACTGAGTCCACTCCGAAACTCCGCCGGCAAACCGGGCATGAGCTGGGCAGCTCAACACCAACACCCGCGTGCTCACTCATGCCTCGGTTGCGCTGACTATCGAGTGAGGTCAAAGCGATCATTCGCAACTGGTCCTCGCTGACGGCGTCGCAGAATCGAGCGGATAGCGTCCATGTGGCGCGACACCTGCTCGGGAGTAGCCGCGCGTTGATCGGCCGCGGCGGCGGCCTCGGCCCGTCGGCGCTGCTCTTCGAGGGTGCGCTGCCGGTGCTGCTCGGCCACCTCGCTAGGCGAAGAGCCGGCGAGCACGGCCCGGAGCCGGGAGAGGCGATGTCGCAGGAAACCGGCTGGATTCTGGATGGTGGAGGGCCAGTCGCGGGGGTTTTCTCGTGCATCCTGGTTGAGGACCGCGACTAGATCGCGGCCTGTCCAGCGGTCGCAGTCGACCATCTCAGCTACTACGTCGACGAGTGCGCCTAGATGCTGGCCGTTGTCGAGGCTCGTCGCTGCGGCGACGAGCTGGGCGGTGACGATGTGTGCCTGGCGAGGTCGCTCTCGCTCTTGGAGTCCTTGTGAGCGCCCGGAGGGCGCCGACGCGCGCTTGCGCGCGCGTGTAGGGGAACAGTGCCTACGGGGAGTTTTACTCCCCGTAGGACCCCTACGGGGTAGATACGATTTTGTGTACCACCTGCGAGGAGTCGTCAGAGCCCACGTGGATGCAGCTCGAATCTGCACGCCGTCGTGGTGCACGGCGGCCTGAAAACGCTCGTCAACGGTGAGATACCGGCCCCTCGCGACCTCGACCGCGAGCTCGAGCTCCGCAAGCACGGCGCGGGCGTTGGAGACAACATCGTGACAGAACGGCCGGGAACGGTCGGCCAGCTCGGCCGCGATACGACCGATGGTCTCGTTGGATGCGGTGACACGGCGACCGGTATCCGCGTCGGCGAGGCGAGCACAGGCCCGGGCGACGAGCAGGGCGGTGCGTGCGGAAACGCGCCACTTGCGGCACAACTGCCGGCCACGAATGCACGCCAGCTCGGCCGCGGTGCCGGCAAGCCACTTGGTACGGGATTGCCACACCAGGGTCGGCTGTCGGCCGTCGAGAGCCCACGAACGTCCGCGCTGACCGCGAAGCTGGTTTTCTCTTTCGGCGTCTTCGATCCGCGTACGGATCACGGCGCCGAGGTCGGGTTCTTCGGTGGTGTCGAGGTCTGTTGGCGCACCCTGTGACGCGCCCAGCTTCGGCATGCTGGACACGGCATTTGGGTGTGCGCTACCCTCGGAACAGCTAGGCAAGCTGGTCCGCCTTTCGGGGTGGTCACCAAAACCGGGGTTTACGAGCGGCTAACTCGTCCCGGTTCACACGTTCGCGATCGCCCTTCGGATTCGGCCCCGGGGGGCGATCGCTTTTTGTGTGGGTGCGCTATGCGGTTGTCAACGACGCTGGTTGAGTCCCGTGCGCCTCCTATCTCTTAGAGTCAGTGATGGTCAGCCAGTGCGACCGAGAAGGTCGAGCGCACTGGGCGCCTCTGCTTCCCGCCGCTTGTACTCGGCGAGACCGTAGGTGACGACGTCTTGCAGCACCTCCCACCGCTTCCGGCCAGATTTGCGCCAGGTCGCGTTGAAGTCGGCCACTAGAGCCTTGTCGATCTCACCGTTGAGTTGCGTGCGGTGATCGCGGGTCCGCGGGCGGCCGAAGGTCGTCATGGCCTTATTAATAACACGCGTGTAGTTCGGCGTCGAGCATTTGCCGCCACACGGGCGTGTCCGAATATAGCGTGGGACTAGATGAACTTCGCCCCGGACTGCCGTCGTCGGTCGTTTCGGGTGCGATTCCAAGCCTCGAGGACGCGGGCAGGAGGGACACCATAAGCCGCGGCCAGGGCGTTGCAGAGCTCTTCGCGGGGCGCCGACACTCCCCGTTCCATCTTCGACAACTGCGGCTGGCGCAGGCCCGCCGCCTCGCACGCCTCCTGCTGGAGAAGGCCGGCGTGTAGCCGAAGATCGTGCAGCCGCTCCTCGTCCTCGCTGACCAGGGTGAGGTCCGCTGGCCGCAGGCCCAAGGCTCGAGCCAGGCCAACGAGCAGGGGGGCGGATGGGGCGCGAGTGCCGTCCAACCAGCTGTGCACGGTGTTGGGGGAGATATCCAGGTGGGCGGCGATGTCGTCAGCGCTCACCCCTCGACGGGACATGGCGGCCCGGAGGGTGGTGGGGCTGATTTGCCCCGCACGGCGAGGCATCGGCTCCCCTTCGTCGGCGTGTCTTGCCCGACAAGTCTGTCCAACGAACGGCCTTAAACCTTCCACTAGCGGAATATATCGTGGAGTTATAGAGTGTGCCCATGCCGACAGTGGACCAGCCGCTCGCGGCGGGTCGAAGCCCTAGGCCGGGATCGTTGGCGGTACCCTACCAATATTGGTACCAATATCGCGCCGGGGAGCAAGGAGTCGAAGTGACGGAAAACGACCAACGGTCCACAGCGGGTCCAGCTCTACGAGGAGCCCTCGTTGGGGCGACAACGGCCCTGATTGCGTTTGGGGGCGTATCGGTGGCCCTGGCTGCGACTCAGTCGGGAATCGAGGAGGCGACTGCGCCCGCAGCTCGACCGTCGACCACGCAGGCCGGCGTGGACGTGGCCCAAAAGACCAGCGCGACTCCGCGTTCCGCGAAGGCCGCTCAGTCGACCTCGCCCCGGACGGCTACGCAGCAGCGTTCTGCCCAGGCCCAACAGGCCGGCCTAGCGAAGGCGGTCCAGCCAACCCGTGAGGTGAAGAAGGAGAACGATCCCGACGAGCGCCGAGAGTCGGCCCCCAAGGTCGAAATCGCTCCGGCGCCGCAGGCTCCCACGCAGCAGGTCCGCTCTCCGCAGCCCGTGCCGGTGCAGCAGTCCCCGTCGTATCCCGTTCAGCAAGCCCCGACGTACCCGGTGCAGCAGGCGCCTGTTCGACAGGCTCCCGCTACCGCTCCCGCTCCGGCTCCCGCTCCGGCAGCCGCTCCGGCTCCTGCCCCGGCAGCCGCACCGCAGGGAATCACGATCGACCTGGGTGGCCGCGCGCCCGTCGTGCCGCAGGCCCCGATCCTTCCGAAGCAGCTTCACATCGGCTGACGGCCGCCCGGTCGCCGGTCCCACCCGTAGAGAAAGAGGAACAACCATGCTCACCGCCGCTTCTGCCATCTCCGGCGCGATCATCGCCGCGCTAGCGACCCTTGGCCCGATCGCTGCCCCCGTCATCGGAGCGGCCACCGCCGCCGGTCCGATTGCCACCGCTGGTACCGCGATCGCCGGCTTGGCCGGCACCGGAAGTGCCGCCGGTGGGGCCGCCTCGCTCGGTGCCGGCGGGGCCGCGGTCAACGCCAACCCGCACGCGGCGATGGGCGTGCAGAACGGCATCAACGACTCGATCAACCAGGCCAAGGACCACGTTGCCGGGTCGATCAACAACCTGAACATCCCGGGCGTTCCTCCGGTCCACTTCAACTGATCCCGCGTACTGATCGCCGCACCGATCGAGGGGAGTGGACATGAGCCGCGACGACGATCTGCCCGAGTGGTTTTCGGAGTCGTCAAATTCTGATGACGACCGCAACGGACCCCGCCACCTAGAAGCCGTGGCCGGAGGCCCGGAGTCCGACGACGAGTGGTTCGACCAGGCCAAGGCCACCCCCTCGGCTGTCGAAACCCCGCCGGCGCGCGATAGCAGCCGGACGCGGACCAAGCTCCTGTTCGGCGGCACGGTCGCGGCGGTGCTGCTAGTGATCGGGGGCGGCGCGTGGCTGCTGTCGTCGCTCTTGTCTGGCTCCGAGACGTCGGCCTCCCCGACGTTGACGGTCCCCACGACGGCGACCACCGCACCGCAGAGTGGCGACGAAGTGGTGGCCGAGTCGGAGTGCGAGTCCTCCGAGTCGGCCACCACAGTGTCGGGCAACGGCAAGGGCGACCGAGAGTCCGCCGCCGGCGTGGTCCTGGCCTTCCAGCACGCCTACTACGTCGCCAGAGACGCCGACGCCATCAAGCCACTGCTGGCGAAGGATTCACCGATCACCAATCTCGATGCTCTTCAGGAGGGCATCGACTCAGTGGCTCGGGGAACAACGCACTGCCTGCATATCGAGCGCGACGGCGACGACGCCGTGGTCGAGCTGACCGAGACCGCTCCTGACGGCAGCGAAACGACCTACTACCAGCGCGTGACGACCACCCGTGAAAACGGGGAAGTCCGGATCGTCTCGATCGAAGAGAACTCTGAAGGAGCCAGCGAATGAAGCCGGGGAACGTGGCAAGGATCGGCGCTGTACTCACGGCATCATCGTTGGCAGTGGTGGCCCAAGCGGGCGGGGTCCAGGCGCAAACCACGGCGAGCGCTACCCCCTCCGCCACCACGGCTCGACCTTTAACCTCAACCGCTACGGTCCCGACCTCGTCTCGAGGGACCTCGGAGGTGGCGCTGCCCGAGGGCGAGGAGTGCCCGCTGGTGCAGCTCGTGGCGATCAACGGCACGACGGAGTCAACGAGAAACTCCAAGACCGACGCGGACACGGGATGGATGGCTCGCGTGGTGAGTCCCACCGTCAGAGCGGCTAACGCCGATGGCCAGGCGCGTATGAGCCGCACCTACGTGCCGTACCCGGCATCCTTCGGAGGCTTCGTCCCCTCAGAGGATCAGTCGAGTTATGCCGAGAGCGTCACCGTCGGCATAGAGAACGGGCGAAAGCTCATCGCCGAGACGGTCGAGCGATGCCCGGAGACCATGATCTTCGTCTCCGGCTACAGCCAGGGCGCCCAGGTCGCCTCGGCGCTGGCTCGAGAGATCGGCGCCGGCTCCGGGCCGGTCACTCCCGAGCAGTTCGCCGGTGCGGCGCTGATGAGTGATCCCACCCGTGCTCAGGGCGCTCCGATCTTCCAGGAGGGCTCTTCCCGGACGACCCCGGGGGCGGTGCCGGGCACGGAGGGTGCCGCGGTGTCGGCGATCAGCGTGGGTGAAGGTGCCCCGCGGCCGGAGGGGCGCGGAATCTCCCCGAACACGTCGGCCCCGGATTTTGGTGCGGTGGCCGATCGAGTCGCCTCGTTCTGCGTCCCCGGAGACCTGGCGTGTGACACCCCGCCCGACTCCGATCTGTTCCAGGTCGTAGCCAACATCGCCGGACAGAGCGAGACCGGGGGAGACCCGATCCGTGCGCTGGTCAACGTCGCCACCGTGGCGGGGCAGTCGGTGCTGTTCACGGCCGCAGAGACCATCGCCGAAGACGTGGAGTACTCCGACGGAAGTGGGTTCACCATCGCCCCGGCCAGCCGGGGCACCACCACGCTGTCGCGGATGGCGCGCTACTCCGATCCGACCCAGGTGCAGAACCCGACCGATCCGACCGCACTGCTGGTGGAAGCCGGGACCAAGCTGGCCGGGATGGCGCTCGGAGCGTCGATCACCGTGGCGAAGAAGACCCTGACGCCGGAGAACATCGCGCAGATCGCGGTGGCCGGCGCAGCGAGCCCGGCAGCGGCGGCAGCGGTGCTGGTGGGCCAGCTCGCTGTTGCCGCGTCTGAGGTCATCACCCCGGCAACCGTGGACTCCGGTCTGCAGCGGGTGATCGGCGAGATCGAGCACACGGTGTCGGATACGACGGGGCTGGTCGACCTGGCGACCCAGACCCAGACCTGGAACGCGATCGACGCCCACGGCATGTACGACCGCACCCCGTTTACGGCATCAGGGCAGTCCCCGGCGGCGATCACCCAGCAGTGGGCGCTGGCCGCGGCCAACGACCTCGCCGTTGCCCGGGGGATGGAGCCGGTCAGCGAGATCAGCCAGTCCACTGATGCCGACCGCATGGCCCTGATCCGGTCGGGAGCCGGGGACGACCAGCTGTCCAAGCTCCCGGCGACGTCGCAGACCGCCGACATCGCCGGACTCTCCGAGGCCCTGGCCTCGGTGACCGCGTGACGCCCGCAAGGGACAAGACGAAGGAGGCGAGCATGACCAGCGCCCACAAACTCCCGCACCCATCATCGAAGGCGGTGCCCGGGTGGCTGGCTGTGCCAGCCGAAGGGGACCGCGCGCCGGTGTGGGACGCACCCGTTCCGCGCCCCGCCGACAGCCGGACCCCGGTGATCTGGCTGCTCAGCGCCCACGGCGGTGCCGGGGTGTCGACGTTGGAATCCATGTGGGCGCCGGCCGCAGACAGTCAGCGAGGCTGGCCGGCCGCCGAGAAAGCGCCGTTCGTCGTCGTCGTCGCACGAATGCACACGGTCGGGCTCAATGCAGCGCACCGGCTGTGCCTTCAGCACCAGGCAGGAGAGGTCGGTGGTTGCTCGCTGCTGGGCTTGGTCACCGTCGCCGCAGCCCCCGGCAAACCGGACCTGACACTGTCCCGCCGACGCGAGCTCGTCGCCGCCGCCGCCGGGGCGAGCTGGCACATCGACTGGGTTCCCGAGCTGCTGACCTCGGAGCCGACCGAGCTGGCGCAGTGGACCCCGGACTACACCCCGCCACCGGCTAAGCGGTTCGCCCGTCCGTTAGCGCCCACCGACGCGGTCCCGGGGTCGGTCGCTACCGCTGCCGCAGAGATCTTCGCCGCGGCAGGCGAGCAGTGGCGAAACCGCCCTGGCAAGCCCTAACTCCATCTTCAACCGCATCACTTCACCACAAGGAGCACCACCATGATTGTCGAGACGATTCACGCCGCCGCCCCGGTGGCCGAGCAGGTCATCGCCGTCGGCGAGAACCTGTCGCCGATGGAGATCCCCGGTGCCGGTGAGAAGGTCGAC
>Ga0114899_1001076_pt1 | contig 16850 bp, 26 predicted proteins | sample MalvireepMed_215_FD_83497 | JGI IMG/M metagenome (GOLD analysis project Ga0114899, IMG submission 83497) | Marine viral communities from the Global Malaspina Expedition - Malaspina viral metaG DeepMed_215 | ecosystem: Environmental > Aquatic > Marine > Oceanic | place: Mediterranean Sea...
CCGGCATCTCGGCCAGCTAGTAGCGAGTCGGAGTATCCCTCCCGGCTCGTGTCGGGAGGGGGGTAACTAACCGAAAGGGACAAGACTCAATGCCAATCAAGGAACGAAACCTCGACTCAGGGTTGAGGGCGAAAATCGAGATGGCGTCGCTGGGAATGGCGTTGTCGCCGAACGGCAACGTCGCCTACGTGGACAGCGGCAACGCTGCGGCCGGTACGACTGCGAAGGGGACTGGCGACCCGACCAACCCGTATTCGACCATTCTGGCGGCACAGGACGCACTCAGTGCTAACAACGGTGACGTGGGAATCGTCATGCCGGGTCATGCCGAGACGATTTCCAACGCGACGGCGATGGCGCTGAATAAAGCGGGAATCACGTGGGTCGGCATTGGCCGAGGCAGTGACCGGCCGACGATCACGTTCGACAACGCATCGGGGAATATCCCGATCAGCGCGAACAACGTGACGCTCTCGAACTTCCTCATCACGACGTCGGGCACGATCGATGTCACTATCGGCGTCACGGTGACCGGCAACGACGTCCTGCTGCACGAGGTAGAGCTAATCGAAGGTGGCACAACGTCGCAGTTCGTCGTGGGCATTCACGCCTCGACGATGCTCGGTGGACTGATCCAGGACTGTAAGTTCCTCGGCTACGCCGGCGACGCGACTGTGACGGCGATCCGCATGAGCGGTTCTGACCGGCTTGAGATCACCGGGTGTTCGCTGGTGGGCAACTTCCAGGGATCGGCTGATGCGACAGGTGCGATTCAGTCGCTCACGACGCTGAACGTCGATATTGACATACATCATAACCGTGTCGAGAACCGCGATGGCACCTCGGAAGCAGGTCTGGTGTTCGTGTCAACGGATACCGGCTTCGCCTACGAGAACTTCATCGCAGTGCCGACTGGGGACTTCGGTCAAGGGGTTGTCGCCGACAACGCGATGCGCCAATACAACAACTACGTGGTAGACGTGGCTCAGGAGCGTGGCGCTCCCGAGGGCACGGCCTCGGCATAGTGAGGAGCTGACTAATGACTGCAACGACTCAGAACCGCGTCGGTGTGGACATCACCTTCACCCAGACTCCCACCTCGGGGTCTGGCACGGTGACGGACGTCCGCAACCTGATCTTCAGTCCCGGCACGGTGATCGAACGGTCGGACGGCCGGCGCTTCCAATGGGTGCTGGCCGAGGACGCGAACGTAGCGGCTGGCGAACTGCTCTGCTACACGACCGACGACAACCGCTACGAAGTCACGAACGACCGCTCAGGTGGCACGTCGGACAACGAGCAGGCGGCCGGGCTCGCGGTGAACGCGATCACGGACGGTGACTTCGGGTGGATTCAGGTCTATGGCCTCAATCTGTCGGCGATCACTACGGACGGCGGCGTGACGAACGGCGAGGCCCTGATCCCGCACGCCAGCACGGACGGTGGAGCGGACTCGGCGACGGCCTCCAGCGCGGATGCGCCGGGTGACCAGTTCGGCTACGCGCTCGCGGACGACACCTCGACCACGCTGGCCGCGAGCGAAGTCTTCCTGGACTGCGTGGCGTCCAAGGGTAGCGGCGGCGCATAGCCGTGGGTGCTCGGGTCAAAGCACGCGATCGCTACCGCAAGCAATACGGGCTGACACAGCCCGATGTGGACGCGCTCTGGCCCGATCTCACCGAAGATAAACCAGTGGAGGTCGAGGGTGCTGTGCCCCCCTCCGGGCCTTCGGCCTCCACTTCCGACAAGTTCGCATGTGTCTGCGGCCGGTCGTACGATCGCAAGGGCGATCTGACGAAGCACACTAACCGCAACGATGCGGGGCATCGAGCTGCCTGATGCTCTACGAGTATTCGTGTCGGAAGTGTGGGGAGCACTTCGAGCAGCGAAAGGCCGCGGCGGATCGGCATGACGGCAAGTGTGCTTGCGGGGGCAAGGGTGAACTCCAGTTTTCGTTCAACGCGCATTTCTTCATCGCTCGCAATCAGGCGGCGACGACAAGCGTCGCCTGGGAAGAGATCGCTCCATTGGACGACATGGGGCACCCGATGGGAAAGCGCGAGGCGGCGAAGGTGGTCGATGTCTATGACCCGGATGCCCGTACGAAGCAGGAGATGCACAAGAGCCTTCAGGCGCCGCGTCTGCGGCACAACATGAGGGAACAAGCGAAGCGCGAGGCATGGCGAGAAGTGTCAACGAAGAATCGCATCACGGTGAGGAGCGCCTAGATGGTCAACCAGGTCAGCGACCTCGCCGAGCGGTACATTATGATGCGTAGACAGGCGCATGCTCGCCAGCATCAGGGCGCACTCGCTGCATCGAACGGCACCCCGGAAGCCTACTTCCAGCAATTCCGCGCCGAGATTGATCGCAACGATGTGATGATCGCTGCGGAGTACGCCAACATCGACAATGACGCGCTGATGAACGTGATCGAGAAGCGCAACGCCAAGATCAAGCTCGCAGACCGTAGGATGTACCCCGCGTGGAGCGGTGTTGGCCCGGGCGAAGATTGCGGCGCATCCAAGCCAATCTGTCAGCACAAAGAGTGCGCGTTCCTGCGTACCTTCGGCGACCCACGTGTTTTGGGCGACGGCCGTCCGAACCCGGATTGGGCGGCGGCTCTCAGCCAGCTTGAGGGGCTGACCTGGACGGGTATGCGCGGCGACAAGGGTTCAGTGACGTGGAAGAAGTCGGATTGGGACATGGGGCTTTACGCGGCGCTCATCAACCCGCAGGACGGCTCCATCCCCGTGCAGGCCGCGGTGGACGCCGCCACGGCCACGCCAGAGCCTCAGGAGGACGTTCCTGAGCTGTCCGACGTGTTGAAGGGCGCGATAGCGCGCACCTGCCAGTGGTGCGGCGACCAGCGCAAGAGCCCTCACGGGAAAAGGACGCACGAACGGTCCTGTGAGAAGAACCCGGTGGTAATCGCAGATGCAGAATTGGTAATCGCCTGACGAAAACGAAAACGGACTTGAAGAGCACAACGCTCACTGAAGGGAAACTTCAGCATGACCACAGTAGGCGGCAAGATTCAGCAAATCGGCAGGGCGCTGTTCAAGGACGGCGACACCGGCCAGCTTGTGCAGGAGCGCGACGGTGCGCTGCTCACGGGTGACATCACCTCGCTCTACAACGACTGGATTCGCGCAGGGAAGGTCTGGGAGGCGCACTTCGCCACCGAGACCGGCACGGCGACCGTCGAGAACAACACGGCCATCGACCTCACCGAGCCATTCTTCCGCATGGCTGCGAAATCCGGCAAGGTGATCGTTCCAATCTCAGTGAAGATCGCAGCCGCGGTCGTCTGGGAGACCGCCGACGAAGTCGTGGTGATAGCAGCCGACACGGATGCGGGCGCTTCTGGCGGTGCCGCCCCGGATGTTCGGAACCTGGCAGTGGGCTCCACATCCACCTCCATCGGTGCCAATGACAATGGTGTCGACACGCCGCTGGATGGTGACTCGGCAATCACTGAGGGCACCATCACGAACGCGCGCGTCCTCGACAATCACCACTTCCTCACGGGCGGGCTCTACCTCCCGTACGAGTACAACGCTCTCAAGGGTGACGGCTGGACGTACATCGAGGGGCCGGGGACGTTCCTGGTCTACGTTGCGCGCACGTCGTCTACCGTCGATGTCTTCTACTCGGTGAAGTGGGCGGCACTCGATGCGGCTGAACTCAAGGCGGCTGCTTAGGCAGACCACCCGAAAGGCGGTCTGCCATGACCACAGATTCTGAGCAACGCGCTCCAGAGTTGCTGAAGCGCAATGGGCGAGTTGCAGAGCCGAACAACGTCCGGCTCACAGCGGTGCGCCCGGATTCGCCCGACGATACACCGCAGCTCGACTATGTCAGCGATGAGAACCCTGTACCTGTCCGCGATGTAGCGGATAGGGCCGTCGACTACGACATCAACGATGCTGTCACGGCCGATGTCGACGGTGCGGTGCCGGCCAGTACCGGGTTGCGGCTCATGGGCTTCTTCGCTCGCGAGAGTCACAGCACGGCTGATGTGGCGACCTTCGAGATCGTGAACGGCGCTGATGCGTCCGCAGGAGACGCTGTGTTGCCTATCGAACTCAGTGCTAACCAGTCTGCGCGAGAGTGGTTCGGGCCGCACGGCATCGCGTTCCCGCAGGGGATCAGCCTCGACCATGTCGCAGGCACCTTCGATTGCACGATTCTGTACCGTTATGGACCCGCCTGATGGGGCAGAGTGGCGGCCTGGTCGCTGGTGGTGGTGGAAGTGTCAGCGCGCAACCGCACCACGTCTCAGGCACTGCGACGTTGGAAGCCAAGGATGGTGCAGCCACAGGTGCTAGCCTTGGTGACGCCAGCAACGATGGTGTCGGCTATCTGACCATCCAGGTGCCCGATGGCTTCGGTGCGCTCACTTCAGCCGTAGCGATTGGCTTCGCAACCACCACGGCGAACTTGCGATGGAGTATCGCGACTCACTGGGGAGCTGCCGGCGCTGCGCAGAACGACAGCACGGACAGTATCGCGACCGCCACTGTGGCAGTGAGCAACACTTACGTCGTCAACTTCAACATCGCGGCTGCATTGACCGGAATCGCGGCTGGCGATGCGATTAGCTTCGCCTTCACTCGCGAGGGAGGAGACGCTGGAGATACCGTGAGCGGGTTCTTCCTGCAAGAAATCAAGCTGGAGTACACGTAATGGAGCACGAGTTCGCAGACCGTGGGATGTTCGAGGTCGTCCGTAACGACGAAGAACGTCAGGTGCCGCTGATCGCCGATGAGCTGCGTCGTGACATTCAGGCTGCGATGAGACGGCGGAGGAATCCGCTACAGGTGCCCGGCTTTGAGGGTGTCGCGCGACGGTCTCGCCGGCCGAATGAGGATGGAGTGTGGGGGGCTTCTGCCCCGTACATCGTGATTCGCTGCGGCAAATTGAATGGCGTTCAGCGAACAGCACTGCAAAAGGTCATCGACGCCTATGTGCCGCACGAGCCGGAAGTGATTGAGCCAGCCATTACAAGCGAAGAGCGTAAAGCCTTTCGCGCTATGCTGGCGCGTGGGTGAGTCGTGCCTACCCGGCAGGCGATCCGCCAAACGCTAATTGACCTGGACGTGGTCGATGGTGCGAGCTATGGCACTGCCACGGCCGGCGGCGCTACCACAGTCACCGACACAACCCTGCTCGCAGTGGGTGGTAATGCCGTCACGCGATACGCGAGCCAGTACCTCTACCGGCCCTCAGCGGCGAATGCTGCCGACTACTACCGTCGGGTCACTGCAACTGGCTACGCCCCGACAACGGGCGTCCTGACGCACGGCACACCGAACTACACCGTCAACCCGCTGGCATCGAGCGACAGCGGCTACTACGAGCTATGGCCGTACGATCCGAAGCGGGTGAACCGCGCCTTCTCGCGCGCTCTGACGACGCAGTGCTTCCTGATGCAGCAGGACAACGTCACGACCAACGGCAACACCCGCTATCAGGTCTCGGCGTCACCGTTCTCGCTCACCAACCTCACGTCGGCGAACCAGTTCTTCGGCGTCGCGCAGGTGCAGGGCACTGACCCGACCGCGACTCTCACCCCCTGGATGAACGAGGGCCGGACGGTGATGCCCGAGTGGGATAACGACATCTTCTACCTGCGCTTCGACCCCGCCCCAACCGGGACCATCCGCATCGCATGGAAGAAGTTCTTCACCGATGTGACGAATGAGACGTCGGACGCGGTGGTAGATTCCACTTACGCGGCGTGGGCGACGCTCAAGGAGCTGTTCTACGCATTGCGAGAGACAGCGATCGAGCGGGGTGAGAACGCGGACCACTATCAGCAACGGTTTGAAAAGGCCGATCAACGCACGTGGATTGAGGGCTGGAAGCAGAACGAGCGCTTCAATGCGCGGCTCTTCCTGCCCCGGCCTCGTTACCAGTCATTCACCGGCGCTCCGGGCAGCGGTCGTGGCGGGGGCGCCGGACTCGGGGGGTACGGCTCCCGATGAGCTACGAAAGCCAGACCTCTGGGATTATCGATCACGCCTTCCTTGAAAATCTCTATGAGGGCCTGAACGGTAACGGCATCACCTCCGGTGGGGTTGTCACCGCTACCGGGAGCGACCGTGTCCTGACATACACGGCGGTCGAGGGAATCGCATCAGGGGTGCGATTCCAGGCCAACAGCAGCACTGTCACGCTGGACGCGGGTGACGCATCAAATCCGCGCATGGACATGATCGTCTGGGATAAGACGGCCGGCGCTGTTGCGGTCGTCAAAGGCACGGCGACAGCCGAGAGTTCCAGTCAGACTCGGCCACCGCTGGGAACACTCGATGACAACGACCTGATCCTCGCAGTGGCCTACGTGCCCACGAACGCGTCGGTGATTCTTGACGCGAATATCTTTGACCGACGCGTGGAACCCGCGCTTCAGAAGGGCGCGGACATCACGGCTGCATCCACGCTCACGCTCGTCGATGGGCTCTCCTTCGACATCACCGGCGCGACAGGAATCACGGCGATCGCGACGGCCCCAGAAGGCCGTGTGGTGCGCTTCCAATTCGACAGCACGCCGACGCTCACCCATCACGGAACGAACCTGATTCTTCAGAGTGCCAGCAACTTCAAGGCTTCTGCCGGCGACGTGCTGTGGTTCGAGAGTCTGGGGGCGGGTAAGTGGCGGGAAGTCAACCGCCATCTCGCAACATCAGCCTCCACCCTCCCGGTTATCCTCAACAATATCCGAGATAACTACGCGCTGCTCTGCCTCGTAGACGGCCTGTCCGATTCAGGTGCGGCAGCCGGTGAAGCCGCTGGCATTGGTCTCTCCGTCCAGGTTGACGGTTCAGGAGCGGTGGACAGCAGTGGATTGCGCGGTGGCGCGTGGATTCAGGCCACCAATACCACCGCAAACAGTCAGTCCCTGCTCCGAACGCCCGGAACAGTAGCTACTGGCGACCGCAATCCTCACCTCAGCGCGATCCTGACCACTGACGCCGGCGGGTCGGAAATGAAGGCTCAGGGCTGGGGATTCCTCGATGACTCGGTTGTCAGCAGCTTCACGACAACCACTCGCCACGGAGCGATGTTCCGGCAGGTCACGACTGGTGCGCTCTTTGCGAAGACGGGGAACGGGTCGAACGAGGAGACTACCTCCCTCAGCGGCAGCCACACACTCGGCAGTGCGGGCGTCTTTGAAGTGCTCACCGTTGATAACGGTGTGACATGGTTGTTCAGGATCGCAGGGACGCAAGTGGCGTCTCACACGAGTCAAATCCCAACTGTTACGACGCAGATGTACGTCGTCCTCGGGATTGAGAACAACACGACGACTGATGTGCGGATGACCGACATCGATCTCATCGTGGCATATCAGGACAGGACGTAGCCGTGCATTACATCAAGTACGAAGGCCCCTGGGAGGACGTGGCGATCGACCGGCACAACGTGGTCTCCAGTCACCGCATCGACACGGACGACCTCACCGTCGCTTATTTCAACGAGTGCGGCGATGACTGCCTGTACGACGTGGCTGACCACAGTGTGTTGCGTAAGGGCGAGACGGTAATCACGAAGGCTGAGTTCGAGGCTGAGTGCGATGCGATCAACCGCTCCAACAGCAAGATCGCAGCAGCGGACCCGCCAGCGCCGGCGCCAGATCTCGCCGAGGCTGAATTCACGGCAGAAGACCGTAAGGCGCTACGCGCGCTGTTGCCTTAAATGCCGCCGGCCGGTTTCCCCTCATCTATCCTGATTGGCGGGGCCATATACAAGGTGAACGGTGAGCGTCAGCGCGCGCCGTCGTGGGAGGTCGGCCTCATACCAGCGCAGGCCGGAGATTTCGCCAGAGAACGCCAGGTCAGGCTCGGTGACGGGGCCGCAGGACTCATCGGGTCGCGGCGCTACTCCGGTCGTCCGGCGGTCGCGGGTGTTGCCGATGTCGTGAACGGCGACGTGTCGATTGAGGACCGCTATGCTGCTGGCCCGGCGGTTACGACGATCAGTCTCACCTCGGGCAATACCACCCACGCCGCAGGGTCGATCGGTGGTTCATTGAGTATCGGCGGAGGGGGTGCGCCGTCCATTGGCGCCGGCGCTGTTTCCAATAGCCCGACCGCGATCTGGGCAGACGGCGTGGATGACTACAACGCCCCTGTCCGGTACATCTACATGATCGTCGGCGGACGGATGAAGGTCGTTGACCCGACCGACGACTCGATCGTTGAGACGGTCGAGTGGGAGTCCGTAGACGGTGGAGATGTTGCCCTGTGGGCGGGGCAGCACTGGATGGCAAGGCGCGGCGGAGCCACCGATTACGTGCAGTACGTCGCGAAGCCCTATGACGGCACTGCAAGCACGCTCGCGACTACTGATTACACCGCCCGCCTGATCCACGACGGCCCTGACGCGTTGTACCGGGGCTACAGCAATTTCAGCGGCAACGAGGCGCTGGTCAAGAGGTCCACCTCTACAACGACCGCGACGGTGGCAGCCGACACCAACTGGAACCCGACGGCTGGTGAGACGCTCGGCGACCCTTCCGTCCCCCTGACCCGGCTGGCAACGCTTGGCGAACGGCTGGTTGCTGGTAAACACACCGGAGTCGGCGAGTTCGACACCGACTTCACATTTCGATTCTACCTGGAGTGGATGAAGGCATTCCGCTGGGAGCTGAATAACAACGCGATCCTCCCACTCGGGCAGGGCGGGGAGTTCATCACCGGATACCGGCGCGGGCTGTACCTGCTCCCGCGCAACAAAGCGATCGGGACGGAAGTGCTCACCGGCAACTCCTCCGACAAGAAGGGCCGTTACACGGCCATCTGCTACGACGGCAACTGGCTCTACGCCTTCCAGGAGTCTCCCGCTACCGACGACACGCACATCATCAAGATGCGGCCCCGCCGCATGCAGGGGCCGGGGCTCTTCGAGCATCTACCCATCGCCACCGTCAGCGACACCGAGGTGTTGACGTGCTTCATCTGGCCGGGGGCGGTGGTGAGCGGCGTGGCGTACGGGCCGCGCATGTACTGGGGCAACGGCGTCGACTCGCTGGGCTACATCCGGCTCGGCGAGACGCAGCCCGACCAGGACGACGCGAACGCTCGCTTCACTACCGGGGCGTGGTCGATCACGTGGCCGGCCGACGATTTCGGCAATCCGCAGACACTGAAGATGCCGTACAAGATCGAATGGGACTACGAGAACGTCGCGGGCACCTCCGGGATCACGCTGGCGGTGGACGACGGTGACGGCTTCACGAACCTCGACAATGACGGCTCGGGGTCTGGGACTACAGCGGTGACGTCGAACGGCTTCGCGCAGCGCTTCGGCCCCACCAACAACTCGATCCTTGGCCGGACGCTCTCATACCGCATCTCGGGTACTGGAAGCAGCGCCACGGCGCAGCAGCGGGCGAACGGGCAACCTGCGGTCTACATCATCGAGCAACCCGAGACGGTATTCGCCTACGAGATGGTGTTGGAACTCATCCGTACGCCAGAGAACGACGAGGACGCGACGGAGCAGTGGCGCACCCTCAGCGGCCTGCCCAGTTCAGGGGTGCAGACATGCCGTGCCGAATGGGGCGACGAGGCGCCCGGCACATCATTCGAGGCGCTGGTGAAAGTTGATCGGAACGCCACGGTCTCAGCAGCGGATGCGCCCGGCACAATCCTTGTCTCCTGCCAGTTGCGCACCTTGAGCTTCACGGATTGATCGATGGCGGAACTCGAAGAACTGCGCGACCAGATTGAGATGATGCGCGAAGAACTCCAGGACGTGCAGAACGTCATCAGTCGCCTGCGTGACAACCCGACCATCAATTCAGCGATCGATGGAACCTTCTCGCAGAAGTGGAGGTCGCGATTCCAGGGGCCGGAGGGCACCGCCTACATCCTGCGGCGCGCGGCAGGTGGCAATGCGTCGTTCGTCCTGGCATCGAGTGCAGTGGATACGAACTGGAGCGACTCGTGACCGCTATCGACGACGTACACCGCGAGCTGCGTGAAGGCTTCGCCGCCATCAATGAGCGCCTCGATATTCAGAACGGCAGCATTCGCACGCTCGAACTGTGGCGAGCACGCATGGAGGGGGCACGACTGTTTACTGTAGGGCTGTGGCAGTCGCTCGGAACCGCCGCTGCGGTTATCGCCGCTGGCGTCGCGGTCTACATCGCGATCACGGGCTGAACGACATCACAATGTCGTCTAAGGGATGGATGCCCGGAGTAGAACAGGTCGAGACGGCGGCTCAGGGAGGGTACGGCATTGTTCCCGGAACGATGGCTCCTTCAGCAACAGTCTGGCACTGCATGGAAGGCTGGCTCTCCACGATGCGGCTGTGGGCCGCAGAGACGTTGGGTCCGGACGGCTCGCCACATCATGCGGTCTCCTACCACTTCGGACTCAGCCTCAGCGGCGACATCGTGCAGTTCGTCCCTATCTTTACGCCTGCCTGGCACGCTGGGCGCCTCGACGATGTTCCGCCCACGTGGTCGGGGCACCGTAAGGATGTCAATCCTAACGCCCACACCATCGGCGTAGCCGCAGAAGGCTTTTACAACGCGCCCGACGTGTGGAACGACGCGCAGACGACAGCTGCGATCCGCGTGCAGCACTGGATCGCCGAGACAACGAAGGTCGGTCTATCCGCTGAGACCGTGATCGGGCACCGTGAGATCGCCCCGGTGAGCCGCGCGAATGATCCGGGGCCACGCTGGGAGAAGGCGAAAATAATCCTCGGCTCGAAACGGCAACTGCCGCCGATGCCGAGCGTGTATGACCCCCGCACCTTCAACGACTACGCGCTGGCGATCATGGGGCGTCTGGGGCGGCGCCTGACGCCCAAGTACGAGGACGATCACAACAGGTACTTCGAGCTGAAACTGCCACGTTGAAGCCAGCTACAGGAGGAGGACTGAATGAACCGCACGATGCTCAAGGGCCTCAGGGACTTACTCGTTATCGCCGCCGGCACTGCGCTGCTGGCGCTCGGGGAACGCGCTACGGATTTCGGCGTGCCGGTCGAGCTGGCCCCCCTGATAAGCACTGTTGCGCTCACGGTCTACCGCGTACTCCGAGATAGCACGCAGGGGGCTCCTGCCTGAGTAAGTAGACCCGGCTCCGCCACCGTAGAACGAAACGAAAGAAACGAAGGAATTCGGCTCGGCGGGATTTTCTTCGTTTCTTTCGTTTCGTTCGCAGGCATCGTCTGACTCGCCGGATCGCGGTGAGCGGCTCTCCTGTCATGTTCTTGACACAGTGCATGGACTTGCCCTACAGTCACCTTGGCCGACACTGCTGCTGAGTGGAAAGGGGCTAGATGGCTTCGCGAACCGAGGTTGACAAGTCCGTCGACGGCTTCGCGCTCGCTGCGGAACGCCGTCGGGCCGGTGTAAACGCATACGAGCTTGCTGCGGAGCTGAACGTCGATCCGGCACAAGTTAGTTATTATGAGAACGGTCACGTCGAGCGGATGGTCAGGGGCCTCGGGGAGTCCGAGTATCGCGATGCGCTGCGTGTCGTCGCAGAGCGTGTCGGTCGGCGCAAGCGGCTGCGCAAAGAAGCGTGACGCAGCGCGACGCGATACTCCGCGCCCTCCAAGAAGGCCGCAGCCTGACGCCCCTCGACGCCCTGCGCGAGATGGCCTGCTTCCGGCTCGGGGCGCGCATTTTTGAGCTTCGTAAAGAGGGCTTCCCGATCGAAGCGGTGATGGTGGAGACCGAGGGCGGCGCAACGATTGCGAGCTATTCGCTGCGTCGAGAGGCGGAGCAGGCAGAGTTGTGGTCGTGACAAAGAGAAGGCCCCGAGATCACCCTGCCGTGATTCTCGGGGCCAACCGCACGCATGGGCACGAACGTGCGGGAGCGAACACGAGAGGAGGGTCGCTCGATATGGAGTATACAGGACGCAGCAGGAGGCTGCTGATGACAGACGAAGAGGCTGACCAGTGGGACGCAGAGCTGTCTGAGCGTCGGCGGCTGCGGCTGCTGCAAGATGAACACGCGGGGATGGTGCTGGCGATGAGACCGAGTCCCGCGCAGTTTGAACTCATAGACCGTGCTCTCGTCAGGCGCGCGCCACGGGATACGGCATGACAGCGGACCTCATGCCTGATCGCGCCGAGATTACCGGGCTCCTGGACGAGTACGCGATGCTCACGAGCGCCATCAATCAGACGAAGAGGCGCCGGGAGCACCTTCGGCAACGCATCTTGCAGTTCATGGAGCTGGAGAATGAGACCGAGCTGCACGACGGGGAGCACGACGTCACCGTACGCCTGAAGACGAGAGCCGGCACGACTGGCTACGACGTGCTGAGCATGCCCGACGCCTTGGTGCTCAAGCTCAAGAATCTTGCGGCGCTGGACGTTAACAACAAGACGATCAAGGCGCTCGAAGATAGGGTCGTTGAGAGCCTTGACGTCAGGCGCTTTGAGTTGCCAGGTAAGGAATCGGTGGCGCTGGTAGTCGTGCCAGCGGCGGTGACGGAGACGCAACATGCCTGACGTCATGCTGTCTCTGGCGCTTGGTTACACGGGGGCTGTGCTGCTGGTCGGAGCAATCATCTGGCTCGCAGTGCAGGCTAGGAGAGGGAGGGCAGAGTGACGGAAGATGCTGTAACCGATGTCGCGGTTATCGAGGTAGAGCCGCAGCAGTCGTTGACAATTTTCGGCACGGACGATCCCGTCCTGGTCGTGCAGAAGGCCACCGACATCGCGAACGCATTGCGGGGCGCGATCCTACAGATGGGGATGACCACGAGCATCCAGGGCCGCGAGTACGTCCTGGCTGAGGGCTGGGCGTTCATGGGGGCGCTGATCGGTGTCTCCCCCCGCGCGCTTTCTGTTGATGTGATCGAGATCGAAGCCTGCACGGGGCACGATGTCTGTGCATACGAGGCTCGGGTTGAACTCGTCACCAAAAGCGGTGACATCGTCGGCGGCGCAATCGCCGAATGTTCCTTCCATGAGCGGAACTGGGCTGACCGGGACGCCTTCGCGCTGAAGTCGATGGCCCAGACCCGGGCCACAGGCAAGGCGTTCCGCCTGGCCTACGGCTTCGTGATGAAGGCGGCTGGGTATGAGGCCACGCCGGCCGAAGAGATGGTACAACCCACCGACCGCGCGCCGGTTCGTGCGCCAGCCCGCAGATCGCAGCCCCGTGAGGGCGGGACCGGCAACGGCCAGATCAAGACGCTTGGCGACCTGTTCACCTGGGCCAAGACCAAGCATGACCTTACCCGACCCAAGGTGCTCGAACTCCTGGAGTGCAAAGAATCCCCTGACGTGATGAAGATCGGGCTCGAAGCCGCCCAGATCCTCGTCGACGACGCGATGAGGCAGGGGTGAGAGTCACTAAGCGTCAGAAAAAGCGTCAAATCAGAATCGCTCTTAGAGGCTAGGAGGCGAGTGCCGTAGCGGATGGCGGCGGGGACCGCTACGGCACTCTCGCGCAGCAGCTCAAGGAAGGGGAGGCCGTGACTACGCAGACGGCGAAGCTCACCACGAAGCAGATTCGGCTCCTACTCGCCATTGCCGGCTTCTGGGAGGAGCAGGGCTATTCTCCGAGCTATCCTGATCTGGTGATGCTCGCTGACATCAGTTCGCAGTCGATTGTAGCGTCCAACCTCCGTGCTCTCAGTCGCCAACGACTGCTCACATATGCGTTTCGGACAGCTCGCTCCATCGTGCTCACCGAGGACGGCAAGGCGTTAGCGAAAGAGTTGGCACCTGCGTGACAGCTTCATTGGTTCGCCTAGTTACCGACGCTGTGCATGCGCAACTCCATTTGTCCGAAGCAGAATGGAGCATCATTCACCGCCACATGCTTATGCACGACCCCGACGGCCGAGAACTAGACTTCAGCGATCACACGATGGATCTGATCCATGCGGCAACGCCGTATGCGGTAGCTGATGACATTCGTGGCTTACTCGCGGCAGCAGCGCCGCAGCTTGAAGAGTGGACGCCAACGCCGCAGCTCCCGCTCTCGCCCCGAGGATTCTGCTTTCTTCGCGATGAGTTCGTGCAGTCATTCGTATGGGAAGCCGACCCGAGATACAACGCCATGATCGTCGCCGTTGAGTCTCCATCGTCGCGGGCGAATTTCTTGGTAGACGCATTGCCCTACGGAGAGGTCGTATCGAGTGCGACCGTAGATGATGACGGCACTTTGGGATGCTCAAAGTGGGAAATGTTGCGAAGTGTGGGCGCGACACTCCTGTTCATGCAGCAGCGGCTCGCGGTCATCGGTCATCGGATGCGGCCACCACGTGCCGTGAGACGCGCCGTGCGCCGATTTCAGTTCGAGAATGAGTGGAACATCGTCACCTTGCGCCGGAACCTGAGAACTGAGAATAGCGAACCAGACGAAGGCGCCCCCGATTGGTCGCATCGCTGGATTGTCGCCGGACACTGGGCGTCGTACTGGTGTGGCGAACGGGGTGATCAGCATCTTGAGCCGCGGTTTCTCGCTCCTTACGTCAAGGGGCCACCCGATAAGCCGCTCCTGGTAAAGTCTCGGGCCTTTGCAACAGTCCGATGATGGGTCTCCAGCGTGACACTCCGGCGACACGGCGCTTCGCTTTCGGGCCTCGCAAGCCGCTCAAGCGCTCGCCCTTTCAGAAGTCGTTCAAGCAGACAGCGAGACCTACGCCCACGCCGCAGCAACTTCGCCGTCGAGCCTTCGAGGCTGAACACGCAGCCATGCGCCGCATAGTGCTGGCCAGGGACCGATACTGCCGGGTGCATGTCCGACGATGCACCAACCGTGCCACGGAGGCGCACCACGTCCTGCCACGGTCACGAGGCGGGCCGAACGAGCTATGGAACTACCTGGGGCTCTGCCACGACTGTCATCAGTACGTCCATCATCATCCCCGAGAGTCGGAAGCGAACGGCTGGTTGGCTCGCCTCGGGGCGAGCTGTGAGATAGCGACGGCAACGTGAAGCGCATCCGCTTGCATGCGTACTACGACTGTCTGGAGCACTGGCTTCCCAGTCCCTGTGTCGGTTGTGCGCGAGGCAGTAAGAGCGGTGTGCTTTTCCGCGCTGGTTGTATCTGGCGCCGACTCACTGCGCGCATCGACTACACATGACCGAAACCGTTGAGAACAACATGGCTCGCCTCGCTGCTTACCTCGCTGACGAAGAGCGATGGGCATTCAGTTGTGTGACGTGCGCCGGAACGATGCCGGACCACCCCCCCGAAGGAGTAGTGCGCTTCGAGTGGGCTGAGACGGCACGGCCAGACGGCTGGTGGTACTATCGCAGGCCCGATCTCGGAGAGCCATCTCTACTGCGCCGCGATCATCCTTACGTGACGTCATGGGCAGAGGGGCACGGGCGGACACCGGAGGAGCGTAGGGCAGAGTTCATCGACGGCTGGAACTCAGGGGCGAACCCTCATCGCGAGACGCGGCAGGGATCGCTCCTGTGAATCATTACCACGAGGATTTGGCAGGCATGAGGCTCACTGAAGCCACCAGGGGCACGCTATGACCTTTGAACCACCCAGCACCCGCAACTGCTCTGTCTGCGCCGGCACCGTGCTTGTGGAACACGGCCGCGCGTACAGCGACGAAGAGAGGAACTACAACGGCGCTGTACGGGAAGTTTTCTACTATGACGCGAACGATCCTTCGCAACGTCATCAGTGCGACCAGAAAGATGTCGCCACCCGCCTGTCAAAGCTCCGATACCAGGTCGCGTTGGTTCAGTACGACTCTCTGACGGAGACTGTCGAGGTCGTGCCGAGGGCTGCCCCGCCCGATAAACCTAGACGTTCCTATCCTGCGCCAGCGGCTAGACGAGAACAGCCGAAACAGCCCGAATCGAAGCCCGCTCCTGGCGGGGTAGCACTGGAGTACGAGCGCACGTGAGCACACCAAAGGTGTCTTTCTCAGACGAGCTTTACCGCTTCCAGTGGGAGCCCGAGAACGTGTCGATGGTGATGGAGCGGCTCGCTGAGAAGCGGAACGGTGGGATCGGCTGCGAGCTGACGATAGAAACCACGGCTCCACCCAGCCCCGGTCTATTGTACTCCGGCAACTTCAACCTCTTGACGAATAACGCTGCCCTGGCGAACAAGCTCGACCGTCGCGTGGACCAGGACTGGGACGCACTGCTCACGCAGGCAGCAGGCATCGCGAAGACTCAGTGGCGTGAGGGCGATCCGCCCGTCGACCTCGCGCACGTCGCCCCCAGCGACTCGACGTTTCTGCTCCAGCCCTTCATCGTTGATCTGGCGGGTGCGGCGTCGGTCATCTTCGCCGACGGCGGCACCGGAAAGAGCTTGTTCGCGCTCGCCTGCGCGCTCTCCGTCGCCACGGGCCATGCAGTGCTGGGCAACTATCCCGACCGCACGTGTCCCGTCCTGTATCTTGACTGGGAGGCGGACGCTGCGACTCATGCGGAACGCCTCGCTGCGCTGTGCGCGGGTCTAGCAGACCCCATCGAGCGACCGGAAGGCGTCATTCACCATCAGCAGATGGTCGCCTCGTTGCACGAGGCTGCGCCGGCGGTGCGCAAGCAGGTGGTGAGGCTCGGGATCGGGCTAGTGATCGTGGACTCAATCGGGATGGCACGCGGAGGCGCACCTGAGTCTGCGGAGGACACGATCCGGCTGTTCACCGCCCTGCGCTCGCTGCTCGTACCCGTGCTCGGTGTGGACCACATCAGCAAGGAAACGGCCAGGCAAAAGGGAGGCAGTAAGAGCCCCATCGGCAGTGTCTACACGGCGAACTCGGCGCGGAACATCTGGGGTATGCAAAAGAATCAGGAGGAGGACGCTGTGGAGATGCAGGTCGCCTTAAGCAACTACAAGGCGAACAACGGCCGCCGTCAGCGACCGCGCGGGTACAAGG